>Ga0078972_1000084_pt1 | contig 361860 bp, 391 predicted proteins | sample YelNatPaOPGAMG01_FD_67568 | JGI IMG/M metagenome (GOLD analysis project Ga0078972, IMG submission 67568) | Hot spring thermophilic microbial communities from Obsidian Pool, Yellowstone National Park, USA - OP-RAMG-01 (SPADES assembly) (version 2) | ecosystem: Environmental > Aquatic > Thermal...
TTACAAGAAAATTGCAGAGAGTGAATCGGTAATCATTCGAATGCAACAAATCTTTCATTCACCCTCACCTTCAAGGATATACTTATTGCAGAGAGTGAATCGGTAATCATTCGAATGCAACCATGGTTAAAAGCGATTTCGCTAAAGGCTATTTAATTATTGCAGAGAGTGAATCGGTAATCATTCGAATGCAACAGTATTTGAAGAGGTTGCATTTGGAGGGTTGGGTGGAAAATTGCAGAGAGTGAATCGGTAATCATTCGAATGCAACTCCGAAGACAGTTTAGAAATTATACTGGCTTTCTTCATTGCAGAGAGTGAATCGGTAATCATTCGAATGCAACTCGAAGTGTTTTTGACTGAACGAAATATTTATAGGATGTAGCCGTGCTATATACTTATATGCAGATTATCCTAAATGAATTTACGTCATTCTTGGGCAAGAAGGGCGAGCGTTTTATAATCAAAACAGGCGATAAAAAGCAGGAAATAGCAATCAAAGACGTCGACCAGGTATTGGTCGCAGCTGCTTCAAGTATTTCAGTAGGAGCTATAAAATTAGCTTTGAAAAACGAGATAGATATAGTATTTCTTAATGGTTATGGTAAACCAATAGGTAGAGTTTTTCCGTGTAAACTAGGTGGTACTACTCTAACGAGGAAAAAACAAATCGAAGCTTATTATTCTGAAGTAGGCGCTGAAATCGCCAAACAAATGATTAAAAGCAAGATATTAAACCAAGCTTATTTTCTAAAAGCGCTTAGCAAAAGTCGAACGTTTAATTTTTCTGACGTCGCTGACAAAAATATAGTATTAGCTAAAAATATTGATAAACTTGATGGCTTGTTGGATGATGTTCGAAACGAATTATTCGGATTGGAAGGTTTAGCCGCAAGCAATTATTTTGATTGTTTAAAGATGCTTCTACCTTTTGAAAGAAGGGATCCGGAAGCAAATGATGAAGTAAACATTCTGCTTAACTATGGTTATGGAATTCTCTACAACGAAACAGAAAAGGCTTGTATACTTGCCGGCCTTGATCCTTACTTTGGTTTTTTACATACGGATAGGTACAACAAACCCTCGATGGTTTTGGATTTGATTGAAGGTTTTAGGCCGGTAATAGTTGATAGAGCAATAATAACTCTTTTTACGCGAAAGCAAATTAGTGAAAAACTTTTCGAAATACACTTAGAAACTAAGCAAAAGCAGTTGGAAAAAAGAGGGCGTGAAAAGATAATCTCCGCGGTGATGGAGCGGCTTCACACGAAAATCAATTATAATGGAAAGAAAACAACCTTTCAAGATGTAATACTCAGTCAAGCCAGAGCGGTTTCCGGTTACTTACTTGATAAAAACAAGGAATTCAAGCCTTTTGTTTACAAGTGGTGAGTATGATTTACTGGGTTATTTATGACATAAGCAAAAATGTTAATAGGATGAAAGTTTCGGAGGAGTGTAAGAACTTTGGTTTGGTTAGAATTCAGAAGAGCGCGTTTATTGGCAGGATGACAAAAAACACTGCTGAAATGCTTGCAATAAAATGCAGAAAAGTTTTGGACAAAAAAGACTGTGTTTTCCTCATCCCTGCTTGTTCAAACTGTTTTTCAAATAAGATAATCATAGGTAATTTTGACGAAGAGAAAGTTAAATTAAAGGACTTCTTAATAGTTGATTGAATGGATAACGAGGGTAGGTTAACAATCAAAGATCTTATGAACTTCAGTTATTGTAAAAGATTGATTTATTTTGAAAATGTTTTGCGAATACCACAAGTGACTACAATAAAGGAAATCAAAGGGCGAGAATTGCATAATGTTTTTACTCAGAAAAGCAAGAGAACTAAAATAGTTCGAGAGTTTGAGCGTATTCCTAAACTCTATGGTGTAGCGTTAGAATCTAAAGAATTGAACTTCAGAACAGTATTGGATTGCCTGATATTAGACAAGGCCAAAAACGAAGCGTTCCCAATAGAGTACAAAGATGCAAAAAGGCCAGAAAAGCTATATAGAACATTTATGATTCAAATACTCGCGGAAAGCCTCTTGGTAAAAGAAAATATAGGTTATTCTGTTCCCTTTGCGTTTATAAAATTTGAGCAAACAGACGACTTAGTAAAAATACTGATCACAGGATATGATTTAGAAAATGTAAGGCAAATGATAGCAGAGATAAATGAAGTAGTTCGAAGTGAGATCATACCAGAACCGACCCTGTATGTGAAACGGTGCAAAGACTGTGGCTATCGCAAAATATGTAGAAGGGTTTAGACACTTCGTTTTCTAAAGGGAATTGAGCCTAGGAAGCATTTTTCTAGCTGTCTTTGCGAATTCTTAATTTTTATATGTTTATAATTAGCCTTGCAAAGTGTTGTGGGTCAGGCTATTGAATTCTAGTCAGTCCGTCCGTCAATCATCATAATCGCTCCGCCGAGCTCAGATTTTTTTTTAATAATTTTCATCATTTTGGTGTTTAATTGTGTTGGGGGGGAGGGGGTTTTTAAATTGTTTTGTTAATCGTGAAAAGGGTTTTGGTTTTGTTCTTTTTCTTTGATTATTAGGGTGAATATTCCGATTAGTAGTAGTATTATTAGGGCTAGTTTCCAGGGGAAGGTGTTTGAGGTGACCGCTCCTGTTAATGCTGGCACGTCCACGTTTTGCGTGGGGGTTGAGCCTTGGTCTGATTGTAGTTGGATGGTGATGTTTTGTTGTGGTTGTTGTTTGTTGGTGGTTAGTGTTAGTTTTAGAGTGGCGGTTTGAGCGGGGGGTAGGTTTATTGAGTTTGTTGAGTAGGCGTAACCGTTGTTTAGTATTACTGGTTGGAGGTTTGTGATGGTTTGGTTTCCTGTGTTTGTTGCTTGAATTGTTATCACTGCTTGCGAGCTTTGACTTGTCACGCTGGTTATGGTGTAGTTTACGTTTGGAGCTGGTAGGATTTGGAGTGTGGCGTTTAGTTGGGTTTCACCGTTGGGGTTTGATATGGTTATTGTTATTGGGTGGGAGCCGGTTGTTCCGAAGGGTGGTGTGAGGATGATGTTTTGGTATAGGGTTTGCATTGGTTGGAGGTTGATGTTTGCTGGCGAGTACCAGTTTTGGGGGATTCCTTGTATTGTGATTGAAGCGTTTTCTGTTTGTGGAGCGTTGTTTTGCACTCCTATTTGGATTGTTGTGGTTGTTCCTTCTGTGGTTGTTATTTGGCCTATTGGTTGGATGGTGAAGATGTTGTTGTTTGAAATGCTTGTTATGTTGAAGTCGATTTCTTGCGTGTGGTTTTGAGTGTATAGGTTGACTGGGTAGGTGAAGGTTCCCGTGTCGCAGGGTGTGATTGTTAAATAAAAAACAGTTGTTTGGGTGGGGGCGAGTTGGGTGTTTGTTGGTTGTATGTTGATTAACGCGAATTGCGGGTTGGGGTTGTAGTCTAGTTCAATGTTTTCGTTTTCGCTTCCAGTGTTTGTTATGGTGAAGTTAGCTGTGGTGGAGATTCCTGTTATGGCGGTGATTGGAGTGGTGTTTACGGTTAGGTTTTGGAGTGGTTGGATGTTTACGCAGAAGGTTTGGCGGTAGAATTGGTAGTTGTTGTAAGAGCCTGTTAGGTCGAAGAAGTAGGTGTTTAGGGGGGTGTTTAATTGTGGTTGGATTGTTATGGTGAAGGTTTGTTGTTCTCCTTGTTGGAGTTGGAATAGGTTTTGTGATAGGGTTATAATGTTTTGCACGCCTTGGGGCGCGTTTATGTTTAGTTGGAAGGGGCCTGTTATTTGACCGTTGTTTTGTAGGGAGAGGTTGAGGGTGGCGGGTTGGTTGTATGAGGTTGTGATACAGTTTTGAGCTAGCGGCTGGCCTAGTATTTGAATGTTGAGTTGTTGCGCGTGTACGGTTAGTGTTACTGGGATGGTGGTTGTTGAAACTCCTGCTGGCTGGCTGGCTTGGAAGTTGAACGCCCAGTTGAAAGTGTTTCCAGGGGTGGAGGGTGGTATTGTCACGCTGGCTGTTACTTGTTTTTGTTGGTTGGGTTGGAGTTGTATGTCGTTAGCACTGTAAGTTGTTGTGGCTTCGAATGGGTTGGTGTTTTGTGTGGATATTGTGACGTATTGCTGCTGGTTTAGGTTGTTTTGTATTATGAAGGTGTAGGTGATGGTGTCTCCTGGCCTGGCTATTTGAGGTGTTGAGGGGAAGATTGAAACGTTTATGGGTTGCTGGTTTGCTGGTTGGTTGGGTAGCACGTTTAGTTCGACAGTGCCTTCCACGTTGCATGAGTTTGCCGGGTCTCCTCCTCTTACTTCTATGGGTATTATGTAGACTCCTGGTTGGGTTGGAGTGGCGGTGAAGTGGAAGAGGGTGTTAGCGTTTGGGGCTAGGTAGAAGGGCAGGGGTAGGTCTGGGAAGCTGCAGGTTATCGAGGGGTCGCATATGCTGCTCGCTCTTATGTTTTGAATGGTAGGCCCGTTGTTTACTATTGTTATGGGGTAGTTGGCGGTTTGACCTGCCAGCACGGTTTGGTTTACGATTGTGTTTAGGTTTAAGTATTGGCATTGAGCGTTTGCCAGTGAGAGTAAGGTTAGCATTCCTGTTAAAAACGCTAGAAATTTCATTTTCATTGTTTAATATTTAGAAAGGTTATTATTTAAAATGCTTTTTCATTAAACTTTTTTTTAAAAAATTAAGGAAAACCGTTTGTTGGGTTTTTATAGTGTGAAGGTCTCGCCTGTTTGAGGGGCTGTAGCGTTGAAACCTTGGTTTTTAAGGTTTTCAGCTAGCGTTGTGCAGTTTTCCTCGCTTCCGTGCACGCAGAATATTTTTTCAGGGTTGGCTTGTTTGACGTAGTCGAGTAACTCGGTTTTTCCAGCGTGAGCGCTGAAATCGTAGTATGTGAAGGGGGTTTTCACTTCGATTACGTGGTTGTTTAGTGTTATCTTGCCTTGTTCTAGTAGCATTCTTCCGTTCGTGTCTTCTGCTTGGAAGCCGTTTATGAAGATTTTAGAGTTTGGGTTTACTCGGGTTAGATATTTTAGAATCGGGCCTCCTTCAAGCATTCCAGCTGTGGTTATAACCGCTCCTGGTTCGAGGCTTTTCGGGAAGTTTTTTTTGTTTACCGGGATGGTTTTTTTAAGCGCTTTGATGAATAAGCTGGGGTTGGGGAGGTAGTTTGAATATTTTTTGTAGGTTTCGTTTATTTTTAATCCCATTCCTGCTATGAAGGGTGTTATATTGTAGAGGTTTAGGAGGGTTAGCATTTCTTGGGTTCTTCCTATGGCGAAGCTTGGTATTAACGCGACTCCTCCTTTTTCAATGGTTTCTCGCACTTCAGCGCAGAATTTTTTTTCCAGTTCTTTTCTTTCAGGGTGGTCTTTTTGAGCGTAAGTGCTTTCTATTATTAGAATGTCGGTTTTTTCTGGTTTCGCGCTGGTGGTTAAAAGCATGGGCGTGGTTTTGAAGTCTCCGGTGTATAGTATTTTTTTGTTTTCGGTTTGTATTAAGGTTTGAGCGCTTCCTAGAATGTGCCCGGCGTTTAGGAAGGTGAAGCTAGTGTTTTTAGAAAGTTGGGTTTTTTTGTTATATTTTGTTTGAATAGTGTTTTGGAGTGTTTTTTTAATGTTGTTTTTGTTGAAAAGCGTGTTTTCTAGTTTTATCGAGTCTTTAAGTATGGTTTCAACTAGTGGTTTGGTCGGGGGTGTCATGAAAACTCGGGTTTTGTTTTTTAGTAGTGGCAGTGCTCCTGAGTGGTCTAGGTGCGCGTGTGATAGTATGATGTTTCTCGTTTCATTGTTTGAAAAAGCGTTTAAGGGGTACTTGTCGGGGAGAGTGGTTTTTTTGTATTGTTTGAAACCGTAGTCTAGGGTGAGGGTGGTGTCGGTTTGGATTTGTATGGCGCTTCTTCCAACTTCTCTCGCGCCTCCTAGGAAGGTTATTTTCATTGAGTTTTAAAGTTTACGAGGATAAGAATATTAAGGTTGAGGGTTTAAATTTTTGTTTTATGAAGGTTTTGGTGACTGGGGCTAACGGGAGGCTTGCAAGGGTTTTAGTTCCTGGTTTGAAAGGTTTTAAGGTTGTTTTGAGTTCTCGGGACGCTGTTGAGACTAGGAGGGTTTACGGGGCGGGTTTTAAGGTTGAGGAGGTTGACTTGGAGAGGGTTAGTGTTGAGGGTTTGAAGAAGCTTGTTAAGGGTGTTGATGTGATTGTTCACACTGCGGGTTTGGTTGATTTTAACGCTTCTAGGGAGAGGTTGATGAGTGTTAACGCTGGAGTTGCGGGTAAGCTTGCTGAGACTGGAAAGCCTATTGTTTTTATTTCAAGTGTTTCTGTTTATGATGGTAAGAGCGGGTTTTACGGGGAGAGTAAAAAGAAAGGGGAGGAGCTCGTTCGTAGGAGTGGGGATTATGTTATTTTGAGGGTGGGTATGGTTTATGGTGATGGTTTCACTCAGGGTTTTAAGAGTGTGATTGGTTTGATTAGTAAGGGTTTGGTTTTCACTTTAGGTGATGGGGGTAATCACGTTCCACTGGTTTATTATAAGGACGTGGTTAAAACGGTTAGGTTCGTGTTGAAAAATTTTAAGAGGTTGAAGGGTGGTTGTTTTGACGTGGTTTTCCAACCCGAGCCGACTCAAAGAGAGTGTGTTGAAACTGTTGCAGATTTGTTGAATGTTAAAAGAAAGCCTTTGAAGGTTAGTTTAGGTTTAGCGAGGTTTGCAGGTGGTTTAGCGTTGAAGGGGGATTACGTGAGGATGCTTTCAGAGGATAGGGTTTACGCTAACACTATTAAAGGTTTGAAGTTGGACTATCCTTTGAGAAAAGGTTTGAAAGAGTTTTTAACGAGTTTAAAATTTTAAATGTTGCCGTTGAATCCTTTGAAGAAAATGTATAACACGTAGCTTCCAACTAGGAAGAGAGCTAGGTTGGCGATGGTTAGCACTCCTATTATCGTTAGAGCGGTTGCCGCTAGAACTACTGTTGTTATAATATCGTTCAAAAATTCTAGTCACTCTAATTTTTAAGTTGGGGGGGTCGAGTTTTCTTTTTATTTAATAAAAAAGAATTTTAAAAGTTTCCCTTGCTAAAGTTTTTTTTAGGTTTTATAGGATTACTAAGAGGGAGAGTGTTATTAAGAGGATTATAAAGGGGGTGGTTATTGACAGCGCGGTGTTTAAGTTTGAGTACTCATGGGTTGTTTTCAAGGTTATGAAAAGCGCGTAGAGCGTGTATAAAATTAGGATTAAAAGTAAAGCTAAACTGAAAACTAGGGGGGTGAGGGTTATAATGCTTGCTATTATGTTGACTGGGGCTGAGTAGATTGAGGTTAGGTAGTATTGAGTGAGGTAAGCTCCTTTACCGTTGAATAGTTTGGAGAAAGCCCAGAATATTAGCGTGTTTATGAAGCTTGACGCTAGGATAAGAGCAGTCCATATTAATGGCAGGAGGGCGAGTGTTGAGAGGATTGCCGCTAGAGGGTTTGAGGGTAGGAGTGAAGCTTCACTTTCAAGCGCTGAGGGTTGGAAAAGTATTAGTGTTAGTAACGTCGCTCCGATTATGAAACCGCTTGCGAGACCGCTTAGAGTGGTGTTTAGCAGCGCGTTTCTCCAGTTTGGGTTTGAGCGTTCTCGGGTTATGGTTTCAGTTGGTTTGACTAGCACTTCAAACCATAGTTTTAAGTTAAAACTTGGAAGGGTTTTTTTTTGAATTGCTATTTCTGGTTGTTGGATTGTTTTTGTTGTTTTAATCTCGCTTCGTGTTTTTGTTCTTTGGGTTTTCAATTTTTTCTCGCCTTCGGTAGTCTCACGTGGTACACGCCGTTTGAAGTTTTTATTATTAAAGGTTTTCCGCTTGCGAGGCTTGAAACGTTTATGATGTAAGCGCCTTTTTCTTTTACGGTTATGTTTTCGATTGGCTCTGCTTCTATTTCAAGGTTGATGTTTTTAGGCAGTAGTTTTTCCAGGAAGTTTAAGTCTGTTTGCGGGGGGTTTCCTTCTTTTATTAAAAGGAATATTCTCGACCCGCACGGGCAGCCTGCTAGTAGTTCTGGAGCGTTGTTCGAGTATATTTTACCGCATTTTATGCACTTGTGCATTTTACTTCACGTTTAAGTATATTTTGTTCGGGTCTTTTTTTAGTTCTTTCACTAGGTTGGAGGGGCCTATGATTGTCAAGCCCACGTTGCCGCCTAGCATTTTGATTATTGTTTCTTTGAATCCTTCCCCGCCGCCTAGACTGCTTACTTCTATTCCGGGGAAGTCTTTGGATATTAGTTTCATTGTTCTTTCTATGAGTTCTTTTTCTTCTTTAAGGGTTAGTGGTTGTTCGAGTACTAGGATTTTGTTTTTTTTTATGTTTGATAGGATGTAGTTTAGTTTCTGGTTTTCAAGGTTTTGAAGTGTTCGGTTTGAGATGAATTCTATTTTCGCCAAGATTTTATTTCACCTTGCTTGCTATGGTTTTGTATAGTTGTTGCATTCCATCTCCTTTTAAAGCGCTTACTGGTATTATAGTGTGTTGTGGGAACGCTTCTTTGATTTTTTCAACGTTTGATTTTTTAAGGTCTGTTTTGTTAGCGACGATTATAACTGGAATGTTTCTAGCTTCAAGGTTTCCGAGGATGGTTATGTTCACTTGAGTGTAAGGGTCTTGTGTTGAGTCCATTACTACTAGCGCGGCGTCCACGTGTTCAAGCCATTTTATCGCTTCGATTATTCCTTTAGTGGCTTCTCTTGCTCTTTGCTGTGATTCTTCAACGCTTAACCCGTAGTTTACGAAGTCTCTGTAGTCTACTTTGGTTGCTATTCCTGGCATGTCAAGTATGTTCATCACTAGTTCTTTCCCGTCTACTTTAACCACTACTTTTTCTTTTTTTTGAACGGTTCTCGTTTCGTGTGGCACTTCTGAAACTTTGCTTATCGGCTCTCCAGTCCACTCTTCGCATATTCTGTTTGCTAGCGTGCTTTTACCAGCGTTTGGGCTTCCGTAAAAGCCGAGGCTGAGCACTTTCTTTTTTTTGAATAGTTTGGAGAACCATTTGAAAAGCCCGTCTAGCATGCGCGGCACTACCTTTAAAAAAAATTTTTTAGTAGAAAATTGCACGCAAAATAATTAAAAGCTTACCCTCTTGTTTTTAAAAAAAGATTTTGTTACAGGGTTATGCTTATTTCAGCGCCGCAGTAAGGGCAGGCTGGTTGTTTGAGGTTGTTTTCGATTACTGTCACGCCGCGTCTTTTGATTAGAACCGCTCCGCATTCAGGGCAGAGCGTGTCTTCACCTCCTTTTATTGAAGTGTTTCCAGTGTAAACATAGTTTAGTTTCTCTCTTCCTATTTTAAGCGCTTTCTTAAGGGTTTCATCGCTTGTTTCAGGTAAGTGTGATAGCTTGTAGTAAGGGTAGAATTTAAGGAAGTGGAGTGGAATGTTTTCATTGATTTTTTTTACTAAGTCGACAGTGTTTATAATGTCTTGTTCAGAGTCGTTGTAACCGGGTATTAGGAGGTTTATTAACTCGAGGTGAATGCTTGTTTTTGATATTTTTTTAATGTTTTTTAACACTGGTTCGAATCTCGCTTTGCATACTTCAGCGTATTTTTCTTCTGAGGTGAATTTTAAGTCTATTCGCACCGCGTCAACAAGTTTTTCTTTTATTATTTTTTCAAGGAGTTGGTCTGAGTAGAAGCCGTTGGAAACCCACACGTGGAACTTACCTGTTTTTTTCCTTTCTTCTAACACGCAGTCTCTAGCGTATTCGAAGAATATTGTCGGCTCGGTGTAAGTGTAAGCGAAACCGTCAGCTTTCAACCCTGCTTGCACTATTTGCTGGGGTGAAAAGTATTTTGTTTGAGAGTAAGTGTTTTCTATTGTTTTAGGGGTTTGAGACATGAAATAGTTTTGACAGTTTAAGCATGAAAAGTTGCACCCTGGAGTGCCGAAGCTTAAAACTTTAGAGCCTGGGTGGAAGTGGTAGAAGGGTTTTTTTTCTATTGGCTCGATTGAATACCCTCCAACCCTGCCGTAGCTTAGAGTGTATAGAACGCCGTTTTTGTTTACTCTTGTTTTGCACGCTCCCATTTTGTTGTTTTCGATTAAGCAGTGGAATGAGCAGAGGTTGCACTTAACTTTGTTGTTTTCAAGTTTTTCGTAGAGCAGCGCTTCTTTTAACTCGTCCATTGATTATTTAGAGTTTTTGAGTAATAAAATTGTTTTCCTAAGCTTTTTCTTCTTTGGTTTTGGAAGGGAACACTGTGTTTAACTCCGCGGTTCCATAAGTGGTTATTTTAAGGTTTACTTGCATTGTTTCAGGGTTTACAGTCTCGCCTGCAACTCTTCTTTTAATTTTCTTGTTTTTTTCTGTTCTAACTCCAACGCTTTTCCCTGTTACGATTGCGGTTCTTCTAGCGGTTATTCCTTTTCTCATTGGAAACCCGCTTTTGTCGCTCCCGCCGGTTATTTTAAGTTTGTACCCGGTTAAGCCTATCAACCCGCCGTCTATTTCATCTCCTATTTTTTTTCCAATCAACGATGGGTTTTCAAGTTCTTTTTGGTATGATTTTCCTGTTTTAGGGTCGTTGACAACTATTTTCAATTTTTCTAATCACCTTTTTTTGACGGGGTTAAAATTTTTCAAGTCACGCTTAACCGGCTTTTCATGTAAGGCGTGGTGAACTCGCTTAAGCGTGAGTGTAAAATGTTTAGAGCTGAATATATATTAAAGTATGCTTCTAAGTCTTCAGGGTTTGAAGTGTTTTGCGGGTTTTTGTTTTTAAGTTTTTTGATTAACTCCATTAGTTTTTTATGTTCTGTGATGAAAAAGTTTCTGGTTTTCTCATCGTTTTTCAGTAGGCCGGGGTTGCTCTCGTATTTTTTGATTTGGTGGTGTTGAGCGTATTTTTCTATGAACTCTCTTGCTTTTTCGTATAGTTTTTTTCCTTTAATCTTCTCACCGTTAGTGCTCGTAAGGTTTTTTTTCACTGTAGTGTAAACGAGTTTACCGTTTTTGTTTTGTTTTTCGAAGAAGTTTTCAAGGAACGCGTTTATCGACGGTTCTATTGATGGCTCTGGTTTTTCAGGTTTTTCAAGATTGGGGGTTTGTTGGGTTGAACTTTCTATTTCTTGAAGAGTGTTAGGCGTTAAATTTTGAAGGGTGAACTCTTCTTTTTTCTCTTTGACTGCTGGTTGTTCTTGTTGTTGTTTTAAAGCGAGGTTTTTAATGAGGTTGTTCACGGTTAAGATTTCATTTTGCTTGTCGTCTAGTTTTAGTTTTGACGCCATCCACCCTGGCGCTCCGCCAATGTTTTGAATTTGAGAGTTAATCAAGTCTAGTTTTATGGAGTAGCCCGCCCCTCCGTGTAGCGCGAGTTGAGCGGCGTTTTCTTTAAGTTTTTGTATTATCTTGTTTTTGATTTCCTCGTATAACCGCTCGTCACCGCCTGTTTGCACTGCTATTTTTATTTTTCTTTTTATATCATCATTGAAAACCTCTCCTAAAATTTTGATTATTATCGACTCAGGAGTTGTTTTTTGCTCGAATTCTATTTTTTTTAATAGCGAGTCCATCTCGCCTGACATTATTTTTCTTTCAAGGTATTCTTGAACGTGGTTTTTCAATTCCGGGGGAGTGTTTTGGAAGTGTTTTTCATAGAAATTTAAGAATTCTTCATAGTTTGAAAAGTGGAAGCCTGGTTTTTTGCTTAGGGTGAATAAAGCGTTGTCTATGCTCACCTCCGCCATTTCTTTCACTGTTTGAAGTGATTTTTTGGATAGCATGAAGTTGATGGTTTCTATTGGCGGGAGGTTTTCGCTTACCACTGTCTCCAGTGTTTCTTTTCTTTTCTCTTCGTTCATTCGCTCCATTAGCTTTTAAAAAAGGGGGGTTGAAGTATTTAAACTTTTATCAAAAAGTTTAAGGGTTTTGAAAAAGTTCTTTCACGTCTTGGTCTGTTTTAGTGTTTACTATGACTCCTGTTCCTAGTTCGATTCCACCCCAAACGTTAGGCCGGGGGTAGAATTCAACGTGGAAGTGGAACTCGCTGTTTTTAGGGCCTGAGTGAAAAGCTATAGTGTAGTCTTTAGATTTCTCGTACTCTTTCGTTATCACTTTTTTTAGAACGAGCATTAAGTCCATTCCTTCTTGTTCTGTTAGTTCAAGGAAGGTTTTAACGTGTCTTTTAGGTATGATCCAAACTTCAAGCGGGAATCTTGCGAAGGGCGGCGCTATGACTTTGAAAAAACTGGTTTCAAGTACTGGCTCGCCTGGATTGCAGAAGAAGCAGTTGTGTTCGCATAGTTTGCTTTCTTGTTGGATGAGTTGAGGGGTGAAGGGTAAGCCTATTATTTGAGAGTGCTCGTGGTCTATGCTCGCCCCGCTTCCCTTGCCGTGGTTTTTGAATAGGAAGGCGTACTCGTTGTTTTCTGTGAAGAATTGAAACCTGTTTTTGTATGCTTTAAGTATTAATTGTAGTTGGTTTTGTGTGAAGTTTTGGAATAACTCGCCGTGCTCGTTTGTTTCGACTATTACTTCATGCATTCCCACTGCTTTTGAAGTCCAGAACTCGCCGTCGTTTCCTTTTTTGAACTCTCCTTCTTTTTTAAGGACTGGGTAGAGGTTTTCAAAGCACCTGACTTTCCAGTTGTTTTCAGGTAAAGCGAAAGTTGTGGGCGGGGTTGATTTTTCGTTTCCCTTATCGAAAGGACAGAGTGTTCTTTCTGAGTAGATGGTTGGTCTTTGCGAGCGCTTGCTAGCTGATATTACAGTAATGTTTTTTGTCGCGTCGTGTTTGAACTCTAAAACCATTGTTTAATAATTTTAAACACTTAAGTTTAAAAAGTCAATCATGAAAAAGAGTGAATTCAAAAAAAAAGAAAAAATAAAGGAGAGGGTTTTGTGAAAAACCCTCGCGTTTAATTAACTTAACTTGCTCCTATGAATCCAGTGTCAGTGTGTTGCAATCCTGATTGAGTGCTAGTGAAAACCACTGTCACGTTGTAAGTGTTACCACTTTGAGGATTGCCTATACCTGTGCAACTCGCGCTGGCTTGCTGGTTTGCTCCGATAAGCTCGCTTGCTGTCAGGCAGTTAGAACTGCTGCCAATAGTTACGCTTGTGACGTTTAATGGAGTTCCAAGCTTGTTGCCGAGAATTATACTTGCAGTTCCGGCAGAAGTGCTAGCGTTGTAGTCAATACACTGGAAGTCAGCGAACCCTCCGCACTGGTGTGATGAAGTGAATCTTGACGGGTTGAAAACCCCGAAGTACCACAGTATCGCGGCTACGATTACTATTGCTAGTATAGCCCAACCGTAGGTTACTAAATATTCCAAAGCGCTTTGCCCTTTTCTCATTTTTATAAATCACCTAAAACCAAACTTTTTTTGCTTTTAAAGTTAAACGTCAAGGTTTAAAAATGTTATTGTTGAAAGTTTTTTTTCAAGGTTCGCCTGCCCTTTTTAAGAGAAAAAAGCGGGGTTTTAAATATAAAGAGTAGGGTTTTAAATATTTAAGTGTTTTACTTTTTAGTTTGTGAGTGTTGAAGGTTTGTTTTATTTAACGACAGCGGTTTTTGGTTTTTTAGCCGCGGCTTACCTTTCTTTTAGTGTTAGTAGGACTCGCGTTGGCGGGTTGCATAAGGTTCTCTTGCTTTACATGGCTTCGATTATTTTTATTTCTCTTCATGTTTTGTATTCAGGCGTTTTTTATAATTGTGTTTCAAGCGCTTGTTACGCGTGGGACGGGGTTTTCGGTTTGATTGCTGAGTTGGGTTTCGTGGTTTTCTTTTACGCTTCGTATAGGTTGTATTATTTTGTTAAAACTTTTGATTTTGAGTGATTGAAGGTTTTTATTTTTTGAATGCGAGTCCTTTTCCTTCAACCCAGTCTATCATCATTCCTTTTACTTCGCCGATTATTTCTGGTTGGATGGTTATTGTGAATCCTTTGTCTTTGACTTTGAAGCCTTCTGTTTTTTCGAATTCAAGGTCGAAGAAGGTTTGATTGTCTTCTGTTTTTTTTCTTAGGGTTAGGCTCGATCCTTTTTTGAATTCTTTGAGTTTTTCAGCTGCTTTTTGAGTTAGGGTTAAGTGTTTGGTTTTTTCTTTTAATTCTTCTAGTAATTGTTTGATTGTTTTTTCATCGAAACCGTGAGCTTCCCCTCCTTGTTTGACTGTTTCGAATGGGCTTAGGTTGCATCCTATGCACGCTAAACCGTATTTGAGGAAAACGCTTATTGTTTCAGGGTGGGCGGTTATAATGTCGTTTATTTTAGAGTTTGTTGATATTTTCACGCGGTTTTTTAGTGTTGAAAATGTTTAAAAATAGTATTGTTTTAAATTTTTAAGCGTGCTTGTTCAGTTGAGTGAGGAGAAGGTTAGGGAGATTGAGAGGGGTAATGAGAAGCTTCGGTTTTTGAAGTTGAAAGGTTTGATTGACGGGGGGGTGGTGGAGCGGGCTAATAAGCTTCAACCTAGGGATAGGCTGGCTTTTATTGAAAGTGTTGAAAATAATAGTGTTTTTAAGGCGAGTGGGGTTGTAGAGTTTGACGAGAGTGTTTTTAGGGTGGTGAGGGGTTTTTATTGGAGGCCTGGGGGTAGGACTGGCGTTCCAAGGCAGTTTGTGGTTTTGAAATGAATGTTAAGGACGAGCAGTTGATTTTTTCTTTAAAGCAGTCGCTTGAGTCTAGGAGTGGTTTGGACGGGGTGAGGTTTAGTCATTACTCTCTTCCTGAGTTGGATTTTGACGAGGTTGACGCTAGTGTTGTTTTTCTCGGTGAGAGGTTTTCAGCTCCGATTATTATTGGTTCTATGACTGGGGGTAGCGAGTGGAGTGGGAGGGTTAATAGGAAGCTTGCTTTAGCTGCTGAGAGTGAGAATATTCCTTTTAGTACTGGGTCTCAGAAAGTGGCTTTGAAGAACCCGCGTTTGATTAAGACTTTTAATGTTAAAAAGTTTAGCCCGAGTGTTTTTTTGATTTCTAATATTGGTGGTAGCGCTTTGCTTGATTTTAGTTTTGATGAGATTGAGGGCTCGTTACAGGCTGTTGAGGCTGACGCTTTATTTGTGCATTTAAACCCTTTGCAGGAGTTGATTCAAAAGGACGGGGTTAAGAGGTGGAGGGGGGTTAGGGGTAGGATTGAAGAGTTATGTGATTATTTAAGTGTTCCTGTTTTGGTTAAGGAGGTTGGTAATGGTTTGAATAGGAGGACTGCTTTAGAGTTGCAAGCGTGCGGGGTTAAGGGTTTGGACGTGGCTGGTTTCGGGGGTACTAATTGGAGTGTGATTGAGAGCGAGAGGCGGGGTTTGAAAGGGAGTGTTTTTGAAGGTTGGGGTTTAAGTACCCTGGAAAGTTTGTTGGAGTGTAGGGGTTTGAAAATTCCTGTTATCGGGTCTGGAGGGGTTAGGAGTGGTTTGGACGTGGCGAGGGTTATAAGGTTGGGGGGGAGTTTAGCTAGCGCTTCACTTCCTTTTCTTAAAGCGGTTTTGGAAGGCAGGTTGGAAAGTGAGATTGAAAAGTGGGTTGAAGAGTTGAAGATAACAATGATGCTTACTAGGAGTAAGAGTTTAAAAGAGTTAAGGAAAGCCGAGCTTTTGAAAGAGGGGGTTTTAAGCTAGTAAAAGTTTAAGGTAGAAGAGGGGGGAGGTGAAGTTTTTTTTCGATTCTGATTCTACTAGCATGTTTGATATTTGTTCTCTCACCCACTCGCTTTTTTTCACTTTTCCTATCACTAGGTTTAAGAGCAGTTTAGACCTGCCTAGTTTTTGCATTTTGTAGCTCGTGTCAACTTCAGGGCCGAGCGCCTGCCATAGTTTTTGAGGGTATTTTTTTAGAATCGCGGGGTTGTTTTTTTGAATTGCTTCTATTACTACTGGCGCGGCTATTCTAGCGCTTAGCGTTCCGTTTCCCATTCCTTCTCCTGAGAACGGGTCTACAAGTGAGGCCGCGTCGCCTAGAAGAATCCAAGAGTCGCCGGCTATTTTTCTTTTGTATGAAGCGAATGGGAGGGTCCAACCTTTAACTTCTGATGTTAGAACAGCGTTTTCGAATCTTTTTTTGAATAATTTGTTTTCTTTAAGGATTTTGAACATTACTTGTTTTAAGTCCACGTTTCTTTTTTTAACTTCGCTTAGAACCACTCCTATTCCAACGTTAGCCTCGCCGTTCGCTGCTGGGAATATCCAGAAGTAGCCTGGGATGAGCTCGTCTACAAAGTGTATTTCAATATCGTCTGTAAGTCCTTTCACGTTTTTGTAGTACGCTCTCATTGCTATGCAAACGTGTTCAGGGGGGTTGGTGTTAACTTTAAGTTTTTGAGCTACGATGCTTTGAGCTCCGTCAGCTCCGACTATTATTTTGCCTTTGAATGTTTTTTCTTTTCCTTTTAAAATTCCTTTCACTCCTGCAACCCTGCCGTTTTCCCACACTAGGTCTGTGACTGTAAAGTTTTGGATTGCATCGCATTTTTTGGACGCGTTTTTGAAGAGGATGTCGTCGAAGATTATTCTTTTGCACACGTACCCGTAGTTTTTTCCTAGAATGTTTTTTTTGATTGGTATTCTGGTTGTAGTCCCGTTTGGGCTTGAAAAGGTTATACCGTAGATTTTTTTATGTTTAGCTTTTTCAATTTTTGAGACTAGTTTTAGTTCTTTAAGCATGCTTAAGGTTTTCCCGCTTACAGCGTCACCGCATGTTTTATCTCGGGGGAATTTTGCTTTGTCTAAAAGCAGTGTTTTAACTTTCCCTCCTATGAGGCTTGCCAGCGTGCTTCCACTCGGGCCTCCGCCTACTATTATAACGTCGTAGTTCACTTTTTTTAAATCACAATCTCTTTTTTTGATTTGAAAAGGTTAAAAATACTTCTGCTTTTTTTTTAATATTAAAAAAAGTTGGGGGGGAATATTTTAATAATTTGCTGTTGTGAAAAAAAATTGGTTATGAGTGTTGAGATAAGCCCTTCTATTTTAGGGGTGGAGCAGAGAAAGGTTAGGGAGGGTTTAAGTTTGCTTGGCAGTAGGGTTAGGGAAGTGCATGTTGACGTGATGGACGGGGTGTTTGTTAAGAATAACACTCTTGTTGAGTTTCACCCTCGGAGGTTAGAGTGGATTAAAAATGATTTGAATGTTCATTTGATGGTTGAAAAGCCAGGGTTTTTTTTTGAAAGGTATTGGAGGGCTAGGACGATAACTTTTCATGTTGAAACCAGGGGTGTTGAAGAAAATCTTAAAAAATTGAAAAAAAATAAGGGTTTGGCTTTGAATCCTGAAACTCCTGTTGAAAGGTTGTATGATTATATTGATGATGTTGACGAGTTTTTGGTTATGGGAGTGCACCCGGGTTTCGGGGGGCAGCGTTTTATTGAGAGTGTTTTGAAGAAGATTGAAAAGCTTAGGAGGGAAACGAGTAAGAGGATAGCTGTTGACGGGGGTGTGAACGCTGAAAACGCTGGTAGGATTGTTAAAGCAGGGGCTGATGTTTTAGTGGTTGGAAGCGCTTTGTTTAAGGGTAACGTGTTGCAGAGTTTTGAGAGTATTAGGAGAAGTGGGGGGTTATGAGAAGCGAGTTTTTAATTGAGAAGGCTAGAAAGGTTAGGGTTGAGGTTGTTGATATGATTTATAATGCTGGTTCAGGGCACTCGGGGGGTTCTCTGGGGGTTGTGGATCTTCTTGTTTACTTGTATTTCAGGGTTTTGAAGGTTAAGCCATCAAAACCTTTATGGGAGGGGAGGGATAGGTTTGTTCTTTCTAACGGGCATGTTTGCCCTGCTTTGTACGCGGTTTTAGCTGAGAAGGGTTTTTTTGATAAGAGGTTGTTGAAAACGCTTAGAAAGCTTAATGGTTTGCAAGGTCATCCTGAGCGAGGGTCGGTTGCTGGTGTTGAGGTGAGTTCAGGGCCTTTAGGTTTAGGTTTAAGTGTTGCTTGCGGGATGGCTTTGAAGGCTAGAATGGATGGTGAAAAGCATAGGGTTTATTGTATGGTGAGTGATGGGGAGCAGGATGAGGGTTCAACATGGGAGGCTGTGATGTTCGCTTCTAAGTATAAGCTTGATAATTTAACGGTGGTTATTGATAGGAATGGGATTCAGTTAAGCGGTCCTACGGAGAAGGTGATGCCTTTGGAGAGTTTGAAGAGGAAGTATGAGGCTTTTAACTGGAATGTTGTTGAAATTAACGGGCATGATTTTAATGAAATGAAAAAATTAAAAACTAGGGTTAAGGGGAAGCCTACTGTGGTTATAGCGCGCACTATTCTAGGGAAGGGTGTGAGTTTTATGGAGAATAATTTTGAATGGCATGGGAGGGCTCCGAGTAAGGAGGAGAGGGATAAGGCGGTTAGAGAGTTGATGGGAGGATGATTGATTATAGTGATTTGAGAGCTTCAAGAGATGGTTTCGGGAGGGGTGTTGTTAAGGCTGGTTTAAGGGATGAGAGGGTTGTAGTGTTAAGCGCTGATTTAAGCGAGTCTTTGAAGCTTGAAGATTTTAAGAGAAGGTTTCCAAACCGGTTTTTTGAGGTTGGAGTGGCTGAGCAGAATCTCGCGGGGGTTGCCGCGGGTTTAGCTTTAGAGGGTAAGATTCCTTTTATAACTTCGTTCGCTTCTTTCAGTCCTTCTATTAACTGGAACCAGTTAAGGGTTTCGATTTGTTATAATAAGGCTAATGTTAAGATTGTAAGCTCGCACGCTGGTGTGACAACTGGTGAGGATGGGGCTACGCATCAAGCTTTGGAAGATATCGCTTTAACCCGGGTTTTACCTGGCATGGTTGTGATAGCGCCTGCTGACGCTTTGGAGGCTGAGAAAGCCACTGTTGAAATTTCAAAAACAAAAAACCCTACTTATTTAAGGTTGAGTAGAGCGGGGTTTCCGCAGGTTACTAAAGGAATTAACTTCAAAATTGGGAGGGCGAGTGTTTTGAAGGAGGGTGTTGATTTAACGATAATAGCTTGTGGTAACATGGTTTTTCAGTGTTTGAAAGTGGTTGAAGAGCTTGAGAATAGTGGGGTTAAAGCGGAGTTGATTAACAATCACACTGTAAAGCCTATTGATAGTAAAACGATACTTGACTCTGCTGTTAAAACTGGCTTGGTTTTCACTGTTGAAGAGCATCAGGTGAGTGGAGGGTTGGGAAGCGCGGTGAGCGAGGTTTTAAGCGGCGAGCGGATTCCTGTTTACAGGATTGGAGTGGAAGATAAGTTTGGAACGAGTGGTAGCGCTTTAGAACTTTTAGATTTTTATGGTTTAAGCTCTAATAAAATAAGACAAAAAATTGGAAGTATTATCAGGTATAAATAGTGGTTATACGTGTAACTTTAAGTATGGAAATTGGAAAGAGAGCTTAACCTCTTTTTGAAGATTTAAGTGATTTTCATGAATTTTAAGATTGACTGCGGGAGTCTAGCGGGTTAGTGGTGATAGACCTTCAAAAAAAAGGGGTTGCAAGCATTGAAAGCAGAGTTGTTCAGCGTTAAGCAGGTGATTGAAAACTTTTTCAAGACTTGTGAAAAAGTTCAGGGGGAGTGCAGAGTCCTGTTCTTGTTCACGCGGGGTTGAATGGCAAGGACATGTTAAACCCTCTTAACAGAAAAGCTATTGGGGTTCAAGTGCAAGGCCCGGTGATTGGTTTGAATTTGTGGGTGAAGTAAAACCAACTGGAAAAGGCATAAATCATAATTAAGCGGCAGTGGGAGCGCTTTTTACGGCGCTGGGTTGGACTTGTAGTTGAGAAGAAGGAAAATTAACACCATCGTTTTGTGCGGGGTTTCAACCAGTATTGGAGTGGAAACCACTGGAGAGGCTTGCCAGCGCGGTTACAACCAGTTTTTTGCTATTGACGCTATGACCGCGCAGTTCGAAAGAAGAGTTGAAAATTTTATTTTTCCAAGGATTGGAATTGTGAGAATAACAGGGCGAGTCTTAAAGATTATCGATTGATTTTAAAAAAAAATTTTAAAGAGAAAGATTTTTATTAACTGTTTTGAATAAGATTTTGTGATGAATAAGCTTAAGTTTAAGAGGATAGCGTGGTTTTCTGACACTCTGGAGCAGAATAATGGGGTGGCGCAGTATATTGATAATATCGCTCCTTATTTGAGTAAGAGGATGCAGTTGACTGTTTACACTGGGAGGGTTACAAAGCCTCATAATTTTAACACTGTTTCGCTTCCTTATATTAAAAGCCCCACCACTCCTGATTATGATATTATTCTTCCAACTGCTAGGAAGGAGTGTGATTTGGTTCACGCTCACAGTCCTTACATGTTGGGGTTGCACGCGGCTAAGTATGAGGTTCCGAAGATTGTCACAGCTCATTTTCTCCCGCAGCATACTTTGGAGTGGTTTTTCGGGCAGAAGCAGCCTGAGCTTTTTGTTGGAGCGGGTTGGGATTTTGAGGTTTGGTTTTTGAATTTATTTGACGCTGTTATTTGTCAGACTCACGTTGGGGCTGGAATGTTTAAGGGTAAGGGGGTTAGAAAGCCTATTCATGTTATTGCGAATGGGATGAAATTGGAAGAGTTTAAGAAGGGTAACGCGAAAAGGTTTGAAGAGAAGTTTCACGTTAAGGACTTCGCTTTGTTTGTCGGTAGGGTGGACGCTTCTAAGAGGCCTGAGTGGATTATTCAAGCTGCTAAAAAACTGCCTCACAGGCGTTTTGTTATTGCTGGGAGTGGGATAATGCTTGACAGTCTTGAAAAACCGCCTAACGTGCATTTTATTGGTAGGATTTCAAGAAGTGATATTGTTGACGCTTACCACGCGGCTAATTTTGTGATGATGCCGTCGAGAGCTGAGACTGAGGGTTTGGTGGCTCAGGAGGCTATGGCGAGTGGGAAGCCGTTGGTTGTGAGTGACGATCCTGTTTTGGATGAAGTGGTGGGGAAGGCGGGGGTAAGATGCAGGAACGTGAATGAGTTTGTGGACGCGGTTGAAGAGTTGTTTGAAAATAAGAAAAAGTATAATGAGTTGAAGGAGCAGGCTTTGGTTGAAGTTTCTAAAAGGAGGATAGAGGATAGCGTGGAAGCGCTTGAAAAGCTTTACTTGAAAATGCTTGATTAAACAGCGTGTTTTACTATTTCAAGGTTGCAAGAATTGTGTTTTGAATCCCACTCCTCGCGTTCAGCCCGTTCTTTTTCTTTGTAGAGAAGAAGGCATTTTTCGCATTGAAACAATTCATTGACTTGCTTTACCATTTTATTGTTAATTAGGGTAGGGTTTTTTAAGTTGTTTGTTTTTAATAGATTGTTTGTGGCGAGTAAGAGTCAAGTGAGTTTGGAGTATATTTTGCTTGTTTCAGCTGCGATAGTGTTTATAATAATTGTTGCGGTTCTTGTGAGGAATGTTGTGATGACTCCTGTGATGAACCAGTCTAGTAACACTTCGAGTTATATTAGAAACGTGACGGTTAATTTAACTAATTTTACTCCTAGTTAACTTGTGTTATTTTTTTAAGTGCTTTGAGTGGTAGTAGGGCGCAGCCTGTTCTTGAAGGGGTGGGGGTGAAGCCTAGAAGCTTGAAGATTGTTTTTTCGTTTATTTTTTTCAGTTTTTCTTTTTTCAATCCTTTAACGTAATCTGTTAGAAGTGATGCTGAAGCTTGGCAGAGTGTGCAAGCGTTCGCAGTGAACTTCGCGTCTTCGACTTTTTTGTTTATTTTCAAGTATAAAGTCAATTCATCCCCGCACAAGCTGTTTTTAGCGCTTGCTTTCAAACCGTTTTTTATCACTCCGACGTTGCGCGGTTCTTTGAAGTGAGTGTAAACGTTCATTTTAGAATCTCCTTTAATTCTTTTACGAGTGACTCGACTTCTTCTTCCGTGTTGTAAATGTAGAAGCTAGCTCTAGTGCTCGCGTTCTCGCCTAGTTTTTCCATTAAAGGTTGCGCGCAGTGGTGCCCAGCTCTGACTGCGATTCCTTTTTTTGACAGCGAGTAGGCAATGTCGTGCGGGTGGTGTTTCGGAGTTGAGAATGAGATTAAACCGGTTCTTTTTTGAAGGTTTGAAGGACCGTGAATTTTAAGGTTTTTTATTTCGCTTAAGCCTTCGAAAGCGGTTTTTAATAGTTTTTTCTCATGATTTTGAATGTTTTGAAAACCAATTTTTAGTAGGTATTCAATTGCTTTTTTGAATGCTATCACTCCTTCAATGTTTGGAGTGCCCGCTTCGAATTTCACTGGCGGTTCTGTGAAGGTTATTTCTTTTGAAACGTTTTCTATCATCTCCCCTCCCCCCATGAACGGTGGCATTGACTCGAGTAAACCTGTTTTTCCGTATAAAACGCCCACTCCTAAAGGGCCTAGCATTTTATGAGCTGAAAACGCTAGGAAGTCGCAATCTAGTTTTTTGACGTTTATTCTCATGTGAGGGGCTGATTGAGCCGCGTCCACAAGGGTTTTAACCCCGTTTTTCTTTGCTATTTTAGAGATTTTTTCAATATTGTTTATTGTTCCAAGCACGTTTGAAGCTTGAGTTAACGCTAAGAAAACTGGTTTTTCTTCAATTAACTCTTCTGCTTTACTCATGTCGAGAATGCCTTCACTGTCAAAAGGTATTTTTTTCAGTTTAGCGCCTTTCTTTCTCGCGATTAAATACCACGGTACGATGTTACTGTGATGCTCCATGTCAGTTAAGAGTATGAAATCGTTTTTCTTTACTTCTTTCTCAAAACAGTAAGCCACTAGGTTTATAGATTCTGTCGTGTTTCTTGTGAATATTACCTCGCTCGGCTTTGCTTTTAAAAGTTCAGCGGTTTTTTTTCTTGTTTCCTCGTATTTAAGCGTGGCGTCTTCACTTAGCTTGTAAACGCCTCTTCGTATGTTAGCGTTTGATTTTAAGTAAAACTTGTTTATTTCTTTAATCACTTGCAAGGGTTTTTGTGTTGTAGCCGCGTTGTCAAGGTAGTTTAGAGGGTAGCCGTTCATTTTTGTTTCAAGTATTGGAAAGTCTTTTCTTATTTTTTCAACATTCATTTTATTTCACTTTTTTTCAAGAATGACTGCCAAATTATTTTTTCAGCTTCTTTCTTTTTTAAGGTTCTTGTTTGAAGGTAGAATAGTTGCTCGTCGTTTATTTTTTCAACGCTTGCTGAGTGCGAGTAGTATTGACTGCTGTTTTGAATTGAAGCTGAAGGGAGAATGTTAACGTTTGAACTCGCGTTTAAAAGCAGGGTTTTAATTGTGGTTTCTCCAACACCGCTTCCTTTTAAGTTGTCAACTCCTTTCACGCTTAAAGTTTTAAAAACAACTGATTTAAGCGAGACGCTTGCAAAACCATGGTTTTCAACATTGAAAAGCACGTCTGAGTGGGAGCCAGCGGCTAGGTTTGAAATGAAAATTTTTAAAACTCCTTTGTTAACTCCTGTTATGTTTAAAAGGGCTTGCTGTTTAGATTTCAATTGTATGTTTAATTCAAGCTCAGCGTTTTTTTCAACGTTAAAGTTTACAGAGGAAAAGCCTGAAAATTGCTGGTTGATGTTGACACTGCTTTTTTTTGTGCAGTTTATTTCAATTAAACTGCTCGCGTTTAGTGTTTTCATTTTAAAAACCGTGTTGAATCCACTCGCTTCCACGAAGTATGTTACAGCGCCTCCTATTAGGTTTAAGTTTACTTCACCTGGTTTTTCAACAAGGAATTTTTTTTGCTTTAATTTTTTTTGAAGTTTTATTATTTTGTCTGTTGTTTTAAGTGTTTTTTTGGTTTGACTTAGTTTAGTTGTTTGTATTAAGCGTTGTTTTGATATTTTTATTTTATCTTCTCTCGTGTATTTGTAGTGGAATGGAGAGTCGAACATTTTTCAATCGAACCCCTTGAATCCTTTTTCCTGTATTTTTTTTGCTAGTTCGTAACCACCGGTTTTTATTTTACCGTTTATAATCACGTGAGTGAAATCTGGTTTCAGGAATTTTAATAGCTTGTCGTAGTGGGTTATTATTAAAAACCCAGTGTTTTTTGATTGTTTTGATATTATAGTGGATATTTTTTTTATTGAGTCAACATCTAACCCGGAGTCAGGCTCGTCTAGAATCGCTATTTTCGGGTTAAGTAGAGTCATCTGAGCGATTTCAAGTTTTTTCTTCTCCCCGCCTGAAAACCCTTCGTTTAAACTCCTGTTTTTTATTATTTTTAAAATGGTTTTTTCAACTGGTTTTTTTGAGATTTTATTTAGAAACGTTTCATAGTTAACACCGGGTATTTCAACCGGGTTTTGAAAGCCTATAAACAAGCCTTTTCGCGCTCTCTCATCTGGCGGGAGGTTGTTTATTTTCTCGTTTTCAAGTATCACTTCTCCTTTTAGAAGGTATTCTTTTTTTCCTGCTATCGCCATTGCGAGGCTTGACTTTCCACTGCCGTTCGGGCCCATTAGGAAGTGTATTTCGCCTTTTTTTATTTTCATTGAAATGTTTTCAAGTAAAACTTTGTTTTTTATTGAAACGCTGACATTTTTCAATTCCAACATTTTTAAATCACTTTTTTTTACATTCCTTGTATTTCAAGTTCGACTAGTTTGTTTAACTCTAAAGCGTATTCTAGGGGTATTTCTTTCATTACACTGTCTAAAAAACCAAGCACTGCTAGGCTTGTAGCTTCTTTTTCATTTAAACCTCTTGTTTGAAGGTAGAAAAGCTCGTCGTCTCTTATTTTACCTATTTTAGCTTCATGGGAGACTGTAGAGTCTTTCTCAAAAACTTCTATGTGTGGGAAGGTTTCAGCTTTGGAATTGTTTCCTATTACTAGAGAGTCGCATCTCACTGAAGAGAAAGCGTTTTTCGCTCCTTTGTTTATTCTTACAATTCCTCGGTACGCTGCTTCACCTCCAACGCTTATGCTTTTTGATATTATTTTAGATGAAGTGTTTGGAGCGTTGTGGATTACTTTCGCCCCTCCTTCTTTGACAGTGTTTTTTGACGCTAGTGTTATAGTTAGGTGGCTCGCTTTAGCGTTTTCTCCTACTAGAACACTTGCGGGGTAGAGCATTGAAACTTTTGATCCTATGCTACCCCCAACCCATTCCATAAAACCATTTTTTTCGACAATCGCTCTTTTTGTGTTTAAATTGTATACGTTTTTACTCCAATTTTGAACTGTTGTGTATCTTACAGAAGCGTTTTCTTTTACGTATATTTCAACCACGGCGCTGTGTAGGGAGGCGGTAGTGTATTTGGGGGCTGAACAGCCTTCTATGAAGTGAACTTTGCTTCCCTTGTCTGCTATTATTATCGTGTGCTCAAACTGGCCTTCTCTTTCAGTGTTCATTCTGAAATAGCTTTGAAGTGGGAGTTTTACTGAAGTGTTTTCAGGAACGTAGATGAAAGCCCCGCCGCTCCAAACGCTCGCGTGTAAGGCTGAAAACTTGCTGTCGTTTATTGGAACGCATTTCATGAAGTATTTTTTAATAAGCTCCGGGTATTTTTGAACGGCTGTGTCCGTGTCAACGAATATAACTCCTTTTTCGGATAATTCTTTTCTCAGGTTGTTGTAAACGCTCTCGCTTTCGTATTGCGCTACCACTCCCCCTAGAACGTTTCTTTCAGCTTGGGGTATCCCGAGTTTTTCAAATGTTTTTTTTATTTCTTTTGGCACTTCACTCCAGGTTATTGAAGGTTGGTCTTCTGGTTTGAGGTAGTAGTCGAAACTGTTGAAGTTTAATTCTTTCAGGTTGGCTACGCTCCATTTCGGTAGGGGTTTGGATTTGAAGATTTTGAAAGCTTGTAATCTCAAGCGTTTCATCCAATCCGGCTCGTTTTTCGCTTTTGAGATTTTTTCTATATTTTCTTTGTTAAGGCCTTTGAGTTTAAGCACTGGTTTTGACTTTGTTTTAAAATCGTATTCATTTTGAAGCTCTTGGATTTTCATTTTTGATCAACTTTTACCGCGAACATTCTCTGATTTAAAGGAACGAATTCAACTTCGCTTCCCTTTTTTAAATTCAAAAATTTTGACAAGTCTTCTGGTATTATGAGCACTAGAGAGTTTCCAGCGTATGATATTTTTCTTTTGAAGGTTGGGAATTTTTTTCCACGCATTTCTATGGGGAGGAAGCATGAAACCCAGCATTCACTCCCCCGCTGGTTTTCAGTGTTTTTCCTTAGTTTAGAGTTACGCATGATAGAATTTAATTAGAGAAATATTATAAACATTTGCATTAAACAAAATTAAATGATAAAACAAAAAATTAAAGAAGCATAAAGCCGTTATTAACTTGGATTAAAAATGAAGATTATAGGAACATCTAACACCCTGAAGCAAAAAAAAAATAGTAGAAACAGTAAGCAAAGAGATTCAAAAATACCTAGAGAAAGCGGTTAAAACCACTTCAAAACCTCCGATAGTGGGTTTTGAAATGCTCGGTGGAATCAAAAAAACCAACACTTGCAAATAAGGTTATGAAACGCCCTGAATATTCTAACAATCCTTATTTAAAAATCATAGCAGGGTTTGGAGGGAAAGTTGTTTCTGTAGATGATAAAAAATTGCAAAAAACAGAAGAAAAACTTATAAAAAATATTTATGAAGGCAAAAAAGTTAGTAACCTATCCAAGCTTATTGAAAAAAACACGCATAATGTTGTCCAACGTAGTGCTGCAATGCATAGAAACGCTGAAAAAAATAAAGTTGATATGCTGATTGTTGGTTTTGTTCACGCTCAGGACATCAAAAAAAACGCCCCGTCCGTTAAAGTCAAAATAACTCCAAATCTTTTTTAAATTAAAGAAGATTTTCGGTGTTGGTGTTGTTGAGAATGATATTAAAAAACAAATCAATCTTGATTTAAGAGAAAAGCTAAACCGGGAAGGAGTTTACAAACACTTATTCCACCCAAAATCTTGATTTAACTTTTGATGAATTTGAATTTTTTTAAAATGAAAAGGTTTTTTAAAGATGCAAGCGGATTTAAGATTATGAGAGTTCATTTAGGGGATTGGGGTGAAACAAGTGTTATTGGAAGGAGGGTTAAAAAGACAAGTGAGCAGGTAAGGGTTTTAGGTGTTTTGGATGAGTTGAGCGCTTGGATTGAGTTATGCGCGGGTTTTTGTAAGGGTGGTGATAAGAATGTTCTTAAGAAGGTTAGGGGGGATTTGTATTTGATAAGTTCTTGTGTTGCGGGTGGTGATTGCACTGTAAAAAATAGTGACGTGGATTTTCTTGAGAAGAAGAGTTTGGAAGTGGATTCTAAATTTAAGATTAAGGGTTTTGTTGTTTTTACGGGCGAGGGTTGTTTTTTTAATATTGCTAGGACGGTTTGTAGGAGGGCTGAAGTGGAGTTGCTTGGTTTTTCAGGTTCTAGTGTGAGTTTTAGGTATTTGAACCGGCTTTCAACTCTTCTTTTCTCGTTTGCTGTTAAATATTCTACCACCCGTAGAATTTTGCTTGGGAGTGTGAGAAAGCGTTGAAGATTTGAATCGCGCCTTTTCTTATCAGGCGGGGTTTTGTTAAGAGTTTAACTCCTGTGATTAGTTTTTCTGAAAAGCTACCGTTTATTCTTTTAGGCATTATTGAGATTATTTCATCAGCTTCGTTGTCTTTGAGTGAGTAGAATTTTTCTTTGCCTTTAATTATTGAATTGTAGTTTGGGAATTCTTTTTTCCAGTATTTTTCGTATATTGAGAGTGACGCTTCTGAAAAATCGTTTTTATCAAAAGCTTGTTTTATTGTTTTAGCTGCGAGCTCTCCTGATTTGAGGGATAAGTGCGTGCCGCCTTCAAAGAGTGGGCTTGTGAAACCTGCAGCGTCTCCAACTGCGAGGAAAGCGTTTGAAAAGGTTTTTTTAGGTCCTGATGAGGGGATGAGCCCGCCGAAGGTTTTAAGTTTTGGTTTTTCGTTTAAGCCTATTTTTTTAATGAAAAGGTCAAGATAAATTTTAGCTTTCGTGTTTTGGTCTGTGGTTAGGCCGACGTTAGCTCCGTCTGCTTTAGGTATCACCCATAGGTAACCGTGAGGAGCTAGAGAAGGTATGATGTAAAAGGATAATTCATCTTTTTTTTCAATCTCGCTTATTTTGTATTGGATTCCGATGACTGTTTCAAAGGTTTGGTTTAGTATTTTTTTGGATATGAAGCTTGAAACTCCTGTAGCGTCTACTAGGATTTTGCTTTTGTAATTGTTTTCGCCTGATTTAACGTTCCAAAAATCTTTTGTTTTGGTTACACTGTCAACTTTTGAACTTGTTTTTATTTCCACTCCTTTACTGGCTGCTTTGTCTGCTAGCCATTGTTCAAAATTGTTTTTGTTTAGAACCACTCCTTTTTCAGGAAGGAACGAGTGGTGGTTTTCTGATATAAGGTTTATGCCGTTGACTTTTTTTGATATAGCGCTTTGAGGGGGGTTTAAATTGAATTTTTGTAATGCAAGGTTGGATAAGCATTCTCCGCAGTGCACTGGCTCTCCTATGTTTGCGTGTTCTTCAAGAAGTAAAACGTTGAGGTTTTTATCTGCCGCGTGGTAGGCTGTTGAAAGCCCTGCAGGCCCGCCTCCTACGATGATCAAGTCGAAGTCCATTGAACAGTTTAAAGAAAAGAAAAGATTAAAACGTTATGTTTAAAGTTGAGTTTAAAGGGGTTGCGAGTGTTATTTTTTAAGGTGAACTTCTGTTATTGGGAATGGTATTTCAATGCCTTCTTTTTTGTATCTTTTGTGAATTGCTTTTATCAACTCGTGTGTTAAAACGTACTGGTCAACATAGGTTTTGCATCTTATTATTAAATTAAGGTTTATTCCAGAGTCTCCGAAGCTAGAGTATCTTACGAGTGGAGTGTAATCTTGAACCGCGCCTATGTTGTTTTTGATAACCTCTTTCGCGGTTTCAATTGTTATTCTTTCCACTTCATCAAGGTTTGAATTGTATGACACGCTTAAAGGTACGGACAAGCTTAATTCTTTTTCTCTGAAAGAGTAGTTTGTAATTAAGCTTTGACTGAACTTAGTGTTTGGTATGAATATGTAATTGTTAGAGAGGGTTTTCAGTCTCACGTTTCTCCAGGTAAAGTGGTCCACGAGGCCTTCCACCCCGTTGTCAAGTTTAACGTAATCACCTATTTTTATTGACTTGTCCGAGCCCATTGAAATGCCTGAGAAAAAGTTTGATAGAACGTCTTGTAATGCTAAGCCTATAGCTAAGCCTGCTATGCCAAGGCTTGCTATGACAGCTGTCACTTCTATTCCGAACAAGCTCATTAGTATGGTTATAGCTACTATTATTATGAACAAGTCCCAAAGTTTGATTAGCGTGTTTGAAAAGTCTGTGAAAACAGCTCTTTTAGTGATTTTCGCTTCGTGTTCTATTATTATGTTTCCGATTTCTATGAAGAAGTAAGCTCCGCTTATGATTATCATTACTTTTATGAAAGTGAACACGATTTGAAGGTTGAACTCGGTTGTGGTTGAAACTCCAACGTATAAGGCTATGAACGATAATAGGGATATGAGGGACTTCTCGGCTTTTTTAAGCACGTTAACGTCTGTTTTTAATTCTTTTAAAGTGAATATTTTTCCGAATATTTTTTCAAGTATTTTAGCTATTACTAGGAATAATATTATCAAAAATATAATCCATGCAATGTCTGTTAAAATCATTTCAAAATCACTTATTTTCAGTTTTTTATAAAATTGAAAGTTGGGCTAGGAGCGCTTCAAGTTGTATTCTTTCCTGCGCGCCTTCAATCATTCTAAAATCATACTCGCCTATTTTGTCGATTATCTTAACTTTTTTCTCGTCAGGAATGTTAAGTTGAATCACTTCTTTGTATATCTGGTCTATCACGTCCTCCCCGTTCATTCCGTATTCTATCATGAGCTTGTCTAACAGGTTTCTCGCTGTTGTGAATTTTCCTTTCATGGCTGTTTCTATCATTTCACTTACTTCTTTCGGTCTTGCTCTTGAGCTTATTTTGTATATTTCTTTTTCAGTTATCTTTCCTGATAGTGACGCGGCTCCTTGAAGACAGTTTATCGCTTTTCTAGCGTCTCCTTCTGATATGTATTCAATCGCTTTTACGGCTTCTTCATCAATGGTTAGACTCTCTTGTTTTGCTATTTTTTTTACTATTTCTCTTATCTCGCTTTCTGATAGTTTTGAAAACCTGAAAACCGCGCACCTGCTTTGAATTGGTTCTATTATCCTACTTGAATAATTCGCGCTTAGAATGAAACGCGTGTTAGAAGCGTATTTTTCCATTGTTCTTCTCAAAGCTTGTTGAGCGTCTGAAGTGAGATTGTCAGCCTCGTCTAGGAATATTATTTTAAATGAAGTGTTCGCTAGGGGGACTGATCTCGCGAAGTCTTTCATTTTTTTTCTAACAACGTCTATGCCGCGCTCGTCGCTTGCGTTTAACTCTAGGAAGCATTCTTGAAGCGAGTCTCCGAAAAGTTCGTAGGCCATTGCTAGTATCGAGGTTGTTTTACCGCACCCTGGAGGGCCAACTAAAAGAAGGTGGGGTATGTTTTTTGTTTTTACGAGCGCTTCAAGCCGTTTTGTTATTTCTTCGTGTCCTATCACTTCACTTAACTTATGCGGCCTGTATTTTTCAATCCATGGAGTAAAAGATTCCATTGTTTTAATAATAACTTAAAATAATTTAAATTACTTTTGATTGAACGTTGAAAGGTGTTGTTGATTTTTGTTTGGATTTTTTTATTCTATGAACTTTCCGCTTTTTTTAAGTTCAACGTCTTTCACGCTTCCTTTTTTGTTTAGTTTTATTCTGTTTGTTTCCTCGTCTCTTCTGTAGGTTAGTTCGAAAGCGCTTAACAGTCTTCTAACGCCTTCTTCTTTTTCGAATACTCCTTCTATGAATCCTTTCTGTCCGGGAGTTCCGCTTATAATCATGAGCTTGTCAACTGTGTTTAATAGGAATTCAAGGTCGTGGTCGACTATGAGTATTGAAGCTCCCTCGTTTGATTTTTCTCTCAGCATTTTTGAAAGGATTATTCTGCCTTTAACGTCAAGCATGTTTGTCGGCTCGTCTAAAATGTACGTGTTTTTTTGTTGGGTTAAACATTTGAATATTTCAAGTTTTTGAAGCTCGCCGCCTGAAATGTTTTTAACGTTGTAAAATTCAAGGTTTTTAAGACTCATGTTTTTTATGAACGCCTCGTCGAAGTTGTTGTTTATTTTCAGAAAGTTTCCAACTTGTTCTTCTGTTCTTTGAAGTATCTGGTTTTTCATCGCGCTGTCGACTTGTTTGTTTAAGCGCCTGCAAAAAGTGGATTTTCCTATTCCGTTCTTCCCAGCTATTCCGATCACCTCTCCTTTGAAGACAGTGATTTTTTTATCGTTTGAAAGTTCGAACCCGTCGAGTTTTTCTGAGAAGGGGTTTATTTCAAAGTTTATTGTTGTTTTTTCTTCAAAGGGGTGTTTCTTGTATTTTATGGGCTCTTCTCTGAATTTAATGTTTTCAGGGTTTATGAAGCCGTTTAGGAACATGTTTATTCCCCTGTCTGTTGAGTAAGTGTTTGAGACTACTCCGTAAGCTCCTGGCGCTCCGTACATTATGTAAACGTTGTCGCAGAGGTATGAGAGTAGGGATAGGTCGTGTTCTATTATAAGTAGGGGTTTGCTTGTTTTTTTAAGAAACTCTGTTAGTTTTATTCTGTAAGCGTAGTCTAGAAAAGCGAATGGCTCGTCTAGTATTAAAACGTCGCTATCGCTGCTTATAGCTGCTATGAGGAATAGTTTTTGAAGCTCGCCGCCTGACAGGTTTGAAACTTCTTTTTCAAGAGTGTAATTGAAATCTAGGGTTTCGCTTATTTCATTGTATAGGTTGTTTTTGAATTTTTTTATGATTTCGCTTACTTTTCCTTTAAGGCCTTGCGTGGATATTTCTTGGGGTTTCACTATTATTTTTCTTTTTTTGTTGAAATACTCTTTTATTTCAACGCTTGGAAAGTTTTGGATTTTAATTTTTTGTTCTAATAGTTTCACGTTTGTTGTCTTGCCGCAACCGTTGTCGCCTATAATGCCTGTTATTCCTTTCGGTATGGCTAGACCGTAAAGGGAAAACCCGTTTTCTCCGTATGAAAAAACAAGTTTTTCTTTGATGGGGCTTGCAAGGTTTATTATTGTTATAGCGTGAAAAGGGCATTTTTTCACGCAGATTCCACAGCCAGTGCAAAGCGCCTCGCTTATTTTAGCGGTTTTTTCTATTGTTACGCACTCTTCACCCATTCTGTTTACAGGGCAGTATTTCGCGCATGGCTGGCCCCCGCAAGTTTCAGGGGAGCAGAGGTTCTTGTCAATAACTGCTATTCTAACGCTCATGTTTGTTTATTTTTAAAGGTAAAAGCTTTTAATTTTAATTTATTCAAAATAGTAGTGTATGAACCCTGAATTTGAAAAAGCTTTGATGGAAAAACTAGAGGAGAAAGGTCTTTCCGCGTATCATAAAAAGATAGTTAAGAGTTTGGAAGAATTGAATATTCTTGTGAATACTGGGGACGCTTCAAAAATAGTGGGGATAGTGGAAAAAATTAGCGGTGATTTAAATAAAAAAAATTTAAAAAATGCTTTGTTAGAGGGTTATGAAAAGGAGGAACGTTTATGGAGGGGTTGAACTATTTTGATTTCAACGATTTTTTTACCTTCTCTCCTGATAAGAAGAAAGCGTTGTATAATTGGTTTTATTATAAGGAAGCGTTTTCAAGTGGTTTTGTTGAAAGGATAATTAAAATGCTTGACTTGAAACCTCCTTTTTTAGACCCTTTTTGCGGGGTTGGAACCACGCTTTTGTATTGTAAGCTTCATGGTTTTGAGAGTGTAGGGTTGGATTGTAATCCTTTAAGCGTGATGGTTTCAAGAGTTAAAACTAGAAATTATGATGTTAGCGTTTTGAAAAAGGTTTTTGAAAATGTCATGAAAGTTGGGGGGTTAAGTCAAGAAAGAAAATGGGGTTTCAAGTTTTTCAAGCCTGAAGTGGTTTTCCCTAAGAAAAGTCTTTCTGATTTTTTCGCGTTGAAAGAGAATATAAACAAAATTGAAACTCGAAGGGAGAGAGAGTTTTTTCTCGTGGGTTTGGCTAGTGTGATACCGCAGACTAGTTTTATTTTGAAGGACGGCGGGGTGTTGAAAATAGATAAGAGTAAAAGGTTAGTGCCTTTGAGGATAGCTTTTAAGAGGAAAGTTTGGAGAATGATTTCAGAGGCTTCTATGCTTAAAGGTTTGGAGCCTGAAGTGTTGGAAGGGGACGCTAGAGTTGGTGAAAATTTGAAGGGTTTTAAATTTTCTTCTATAATAACTTCTCCTCCTTACTTGAACGGGGTTGATTACTCTAAGGTGTATGGTTTGGAGTCAAGCGTTGTTGGAGTTGAGGGGAAGGGTTTTTTGAGGTCTTTTCTTTTATCAAGAGATATGAGAATAATGAAAAAAGCTTATTTTGAGGACATGGAAAAAGTTTTAAGAGTGTTTGACGATTGTTTGATTGACGGGGGCGTGGCAGCGTTGGTTGTTGGAAACAGCGTGGTTGGGGGCGAGATGGTTAAAGTGGATGAGATTTTAGCTGAGATGGGAGGCGAGATAGGTTTTAAGGTTAGTATTATTGTTGGAAAGGAGAGGGGGGTTAGGCATTTAAGTTTTCCAAGTGTTAGGGAGAGCGTGGTGGTTTTTAGAAAATGAAGCAGGCTATTGTTTTGAGAAGTGATTTGAAGATGGGGAAAGGGAAGCTTGTAGCGCAGGGCGCTCACGCTGCGGTTGAGTGTGTTAGAAAGTCGAAGAAGAGTGTTGTTGATAAGTGGGTTAGCGAGGGGGGTAAAAAGATAGTTTTGAAGGTTTCAAGTGAAAAGGAGTTGGTTGACTTGAAAAAGAAAAGTGACGAAGAGGGGGTTTGCGCGTGTGTTATTGCAGACGCGGGTTTCACTCAAATACCTGCTGGTACTATAACTGCTTTAGGGATAGGCCCTGATGAGGATGAAAAGGTGGATAGGGTAACTTCAAAGCTTAAATTGTTATAAAATTAAAGTTATAGAAAAGATTTTTTAACCCGTGATTTGAATTAATTAGGTTATGCCGAAACTTGAAGATTTGATAGCTCAAGCCAAATCAGAAAAAGGAGGGGGTGAGGAGGTTAGAAAGATTATTGGCGAGGATAAGAAGCGTGAGGAGAATGTTTTGATTGCTTCTTATGGGGATGTTAAGATTTATAAGGTTGCAGGGCAGGATTTGCTTCATTATGAGATTCCAGTTCCAAGGTATCTTGGAGAGGAGAAGGTTTTAATCACTTCTTTGATTGATATTGCTACAAAGGTTATTGAAACTGAAACTGAAACGTATAAGACAGCTCAGCAGAGAAGGTTTGCTTATAGGAATAAGATTTTAGATATTATTAATTCCACTCCTGAGTTGAAAGTACCGCCTAACTCTAAGGAGTTTTACGCTGATGTTGTTTTAAAGGAGATGGTTGGTTATGGTTTGATTGATGATTTGATTAAGGATGATAATCTTGAAGAGATTATGATAATAGGGCCTGGAAAGCCTGTGTATGTTTTTCACAGGAAGTATGATATGATGACAACTAATGTTGTTTATTATGATGATAAGGATATTAAGGATTTGATTGATAAGATCGCGAGGAATATTGGGAGGAGGATTGATATTCAAAACCCTTTGCTTGACGCGAGGCTTCCTGACGGTACTAGGGTTAACGCTACAATACCGCCTGTGAGTGTTGATGGGAGCACGCTCACGCTTAGAAAGTTTAGGGAGGACCCGTTGACGATAATAGATCTTTTGAATTTAAAAACTATGAATCTTGAGATAGCTGCTTTTCTTTGGCTTGCAACGGATGGTTTTGGAGCGAAGCCTGCTAATATTCTGATTTCAGGGGGCACTGCTTCTGGGAAGACAAGTACTCTTAATATTTTATCATCTTTCATACCTACTAATGAGAGGGTTTTAACTGTTGAGGACACTGCAGAGTTGAATCTTCCTTTAAGTCATTGGATTCGTTTTGAGACAAGACCGCCTGGAATGGAGGGGGTTGGAGAGATTACAATGAACGATCTTGTTAAGAATAGTTTAAGAATGAGGCCTGATAGGATTATCGTTGGGGAGATTAGAGGGGAGGAGGGTTTCACGTTATTTTCAGCTATGAACACTGGTCATGACGGGTGTATGGGGACGGTTCACGCTAATTCTGCTAAGGAAACTCTAACTCGATTGTTTAGCCCGCCTATTTCTGTTCCGGTTATAATGCTTGATTCTTTGAATTTTATTGTCATGCAGCAGAGGATTAATGATAGAAGAAAAGGTTTGATAAGGAGAATTACTGAGATAGCTGAGGTGGTCCCTTCTGAAAAAGAAGGAGAGCTTCCAGAATTAAGGGTTTTGTACACTTGGGATCCCGCTGTTGATGAGATTCAGTCAACAAAGTTGAATTCTTTTTACATTCAAACACTTATGAGGTACACTGGCCTTTCAAAAAGTGCTATTAATCAGGAGATTTCAAATCGAGCTGAGATTTTAAGAAAAATGCAAGTGGCTGGCATTAGAAAGTTAAAGGATGTTTGTTTTATAACTCAAAACTACATTTTGAGGACTAAGCGTGGAGATTAAAAATGGTTGAAAAAAAGTTAGCGAGTTTGAAAGAGAATGTTGAAAAAGAGGAGGATGTTGAAGCGAAAAGAAGAAGACAGGAGGAGCTTGAGAAAATTGTTGAAAGGTTGAAACAGAAGAACGCTCCGAAGGAGGGGGTGGTGAGCAAGAAGCTTGAGTCTCTTAAAACAACAGTTGAAGGTAAAGGAGCGGTAACCCCTCCTACTGAAGAGGTTAAAAGAGAGGTTAAGATTTCAGTTCAGAAGAGTTCAAGCGCTCTCGGAAATTTTTACACTGCTTTTGAAAAGCCTTTATCTTTGATTCAAAACTTAATGAATGTTTTTCCAATAAGCAGTAGCTTGAAGAATAATCTTGACAGTGCTAATATTAACATTTCTCCGGAGGGGTATATGGCGCTATCTTCAGTTGTTTCAATAATAGTTGCTTTCGCTCTTCTTATTTTAATCGGTAGTTTAAGCGTTTTTCTCACTCCTGTTTTAAGCGTTGTAGGCGTTGGTTATTCAGTGACTTTAAGTATAATAGTAGCGGTTTTCGGTTTTATTATAACTTCTATGATTATGATTTACTATCCTAGTATGAAAGCAAATGAAAGAGCTAAAGATATTGATAAAGAGTTGCCTTTCGCTTTAAGGCAACTGTCCACTCAGCTTAAAGCGGGTGTTAGTTTTAGTAACTCTCTTAACTCTATCGCTCAAAGTGATTACAGGGTTTTAAGTGAAGAGTTTAAAAGGGTTTTACTAGACATGGAAGGGGGGATGAGCACTGAAGAAGCCGTTTTGAAGTTAAGCATTAGGACTAAATCTAAAGGTTTAAAGAAAGCGTTGGTTCAAATTATTAGAGCTTTGAGAACTGGAGGTAACCTTGCTGAGATTATCACTAACATTGCTGATGATGTTTCTTTTGAAAGCAGGATGAAAATCAGGGATTTTACAGAGGTTTTAAATCTTATAAGTATTGGTTATATTATGATAGCTGTTGTAGGACCGGTAATGTTAACTATTTTAAGTGCGGTAGCTCAACTTCCTGTTTTCGGGGGGGGTATCGCTTTCGCGCTTGTGTTAGGCTTGTTTATAGGTATTTTATTCATGACGCTTATGATTCTTTACTTGATTAAGAGGTTAGAGCCGACAACATGAATTATAAGGATTTAAAAAATTTTTACGCTGGAACTGGGATTAAGCTTAGCTTTGAAGTTTTTATTGTTGTCGTTGTTGTTTTAGCTATTCTTTTAAGCGGGGTTAGTTATTTTCTAGTGCAGTATTTTATTCCCAACCTTCAAATTAACGGGTTGCTTATAGGTTTCATTTCTTTTATCGCGATTGGAAGTTTCACTATAATAATTCCAGTTTCAATGAGAAATTCAAGAATTGAAAGTATTGAGGCTAACCTTCCAGACGCTTTAAAGCATATGAGTCTTGTTTTAAAGGCTGGTGGTACTACTGAAACTTCTCTTGAAGAAGTTTCAAACGCTGATTACGGTCCTTTAAGCGGCGAGCTTAAAAACGGGCTTAAAGCGTTGAGAGAAGGTAAAAGTTTTGATGACATGATGCTCGACTTAGGCGGCACTTCAGGCTCGTCTTTGTTTAAAAGAGTGGTGAGTGTTATTGTAGACGCTAGAAAAGCTGGGGCTGGCCTAGCGGATGTTTTAAGCGCTATCGCTGAGGACGCTAGGGACGTGCAAAGAATTAAAAGGGAGAGAGCGTCTAGAAGTATGATGCACGTCATGTTTTTAGTGATTTCAGGTTTATTGTTAGCTCCTTTTATTTTCGGTTTTGTTGTTACTATAATAACTTTTATGAGCAGTGGGATGGCAGCTGCGGGGACGAGCAGTTCAACCGCTAGTGTGACACTTCAAGAGTTAGCTTCAAGTGATTCCACTCTAGCTTTATTTTTAGCTCTCGGTTTTAACAGTTTAAACGCGCGTAATCCAATTTATGTTTGGAGAAACTTAGCCATGCAACAACTTTTACTTACTTTTCTTGTTTTAGAGTCGATTATAACTCTCGTCGCTATTGGTTTGATAAGAGAGGGGGCGATGTTTAAATATATAATTTACGCTCCTCTAACCATGCTTTTAGTCACGCTTATATTCACTGCTGGGAAGCTGGCGAGTTCAATGATAATAGGTGGTGCGTTATGAGAAAATTAAAAGGTCAAACAGCTATAGAATACTTGTTGTTGATAGCAGCGGCTGTTGTTTTCGTCACGGTTGTAGCTTATTTTATTAAAACAAGTGTTTTGAAGTGAAAAAAATTTTATGAGGCAAAAAGCGCAGGGTTCTCTTGAGTATATTTTGTTGATCGCGGGAGTTTTGTTTATTTTAGTTATTGTTGTAGTCGTGGTTAAGATAAACGTTTTGACTCCTTCAAGCGGGAGTATCAACTCTTCCTCTAGTGTTTACCGGAATGTTTCTCAGTGCAATTTAACTTCAAGTTCAAATTATTCTAGTATAAGCGCGTGTGTCACTCCCTAAAGTTTGGAATTAAATTCTCAAACCAGGTTACCTTGGGAAAAAAAAGAAAATTTATTTTTCATTAAGTTCACGGGGGATTACACTGCTTATTTTCGTAATAGTTTAACGGGTTTCAGCGGTAATTACTTTAACTTGAAAAAAAAGAGTTTTTTTCAAACCATTAACGAGAGTGTGGGGAAAAAACGGGTTTTGAAGTTTTTGAATAACCAGCTTTCACCTATGGTTGAATAAAGCAAAAAGTTTAAAAAGAATATTGTAGATATAATTTTAAGATTTGTTTTAAAAGGTGATATTTTAATGAACAACAAAGGTCAGGGAGCTTTTGAGTATATTCTACTTTTAGCAGGTATTTTACTTATAGTGGTGTTGGTTATTGTTATTTTGAAATCAAGCATTTTGTCAGGCGCTTCTTCAAACGTTAACGCGACAAGCAATGCTATAATGAGCAATGTGAACGCCACAGCTTGTAATTATTCAAATGTTGCAAACTGCACTGCAGTACATTAAAATTTTTAGTTTAAAGTAAGCTTTTTTTTTAAAATTAAAAGCTTACTCTTTTTTTTTCTTTTTTTTAACGTAAGGTTTAAATTGTTTTAAACTATTAAAATTATTAACAATGAAAGCGAGTTATTTAAAATCGTTAAAAGACACTAGTGAGGTTAAGGTTTCCGACAGGCTTGTTGATCAGATTATAGGGCAGGATAGAGCGGTTGAGATAATTAAGAAAGCCGCTAGTCAGAAGAGGAATGTTCTTCTTGTCGGTATTCCAGGGACTGGGAAGTCTATGTTAGCTCAAGCTATGAGCGAGCTTCTGCCAGTTCAAGAGCTTGAGGATATTCTTATTGTTGCAAATCCTGAGGATGAAAACCAGCCTAAGGTTAAGATTTTGAAGGCTGGGGAGGGTAAAAAGGAGGTTCAGGAGAGTAAGTTAAGGTCGAGAATGAGTGGGGGGAATATTAATATTGTAAGCACGCTTATTTTGATTATAGGGGTTTTTCTTTTACTTACTTATGGAAGGCAGTTTTTCAGTGATGTTATAATAGCTGCTTTGTTGATTGGGTTGCTTGTGATGGGCGCGGCTATGATTTTCGCCATGCAGCTAGGTAGAGCTAGAGGTTTCGGAGGTGGCGATTTTGAGAGTGAAAAACTTTTGGTTGATAATTCTGGAAAGACTAAAAGTCCTTTTGTTGAGGCTACTGGAGCTAGGGCGGGGGCTTTGCTTGGTGATGTTAGGCATGATCCTTATCAAAGTGGTGGTTTGGGAACTCCAGCTCATTTAAGGGTTGAAGCAGGGGCTATTCATAAAGCGAACAAGGGAGTGCTTTTTATTGATGAGATTGGAGCTTTGAGTCCGAAAGCGCAGCAAGAGCTTTTAACTGCTATGCAGGAGAAAAAGTTTTCAATTACCGGGCAGAGTGAAATGTCAAGTGGGGCTTTGGTTAAGACAGAGCCGGTTCCATGTGATTTTATTCTTGTTGCAGCTGGGAATTATCAGGATATGAAGAAGATGCACCCGGCGTTGCGTTCTAGGATTAGGGGTTATGGTTACGAGGTTTACATGGACGAGTCTATGGTTGATAATGAGGAGAATAGGAAAAAAATCGTTCAGTTTATAGCTCAGGAGGTTAAAAAGGATGGGAAGATACCTCATTTTGATGAGAGCGCTGTGGAGGAGATTATAAATGAGGCGAGGAAGAGAAGTGGGAGGAAGAATAGGTTAACGCTTAGGTTAAGAGAGTTAGGAGGTTTGGTTAGAGCTGCAGGGGATTTAGCTGTTGAGAAAAATAAGAAGATGGTTTCAGTTGAAGAGGTTTTGACGGCTAAAAAGCTTGCGGGAACTCTTGAACAACAAGCGGTTCAACAGATTGTGGAGGCTAGGAAGGAGTATAAGATTTTTGAAACTAAAGGAGCTAGTGTTGGAAAGGTTAACGGGTTGGCGGTTATGGGCGAGGCGGGGATTGTCTTGCCGATTGTAGCTGAGGTAACTCCAGCTGCTTCAAGAGAGGAGGGTAAGATTATAGCTACTGGAAAGCTTGGCGAGATTGCTAAGGAAGCAGTTGATAATGTCAGCGCGGTTTTGAAAAAACATGTTGGTAAGGATATTTCAACTTATGATATTCATATTCAGTTTCTTCAAACTTATGAAGGGGTGGAAGGGGACAGCGCTTCTATCAGTGTTGCCACAGTGGTTATTTCAGCTCTTGAGAACATTCCAATTAGGCAGGATATAGCTATGACTGGCTCTTTAAGTGTTAGAGGAGAGGTTCTTCCAGTTGGCGGTGTCACGCAGAAGGTTGAAGCTGCTGTTGAAAGTGGGATTAAAAAAGTTTTAATTCCAAAGTCTAACGAAGGTGATCTTGTGTTAAGTGATGAGACGAGAAAGAAGGTTAAGATAATACCTGTTTCGAATATTTCTCAGGTTTTGAAAGAAGCGCTCTCGCCAGATGTTAAAACAAAAACTCTTCTTTCAAAAATTGAAAAAGAGTTTTGATTTTAAATGTTTTTTATTTTTTCTACAACTGTGCTTCCATCATCGTCCTTTCTTCTGTCGAATAAGTAGTAAGAGTCGAAGTCTGATTTCAGTGTTTCATCATGTGTTATTATAAAAACTTGTTTAGTTATCGAGTTGAAACCGCCTTCTCTGAAAGCGTTTGAAAGCATTGAAACCGCGTTTGAGTCTAGGTTGTGAGTGGGCTCGTCTAAGATGAGCCATTTAAGGTTTGGCACCATTGTAACCGCTAGTGCTATTCTTAACGCTATCGCAGCGCATGCTCTCTCACCTCCACTTGCTTGACTCGCGTCTATCAAAACTTCGTTTTTAAGTTTTAACTCATAATCGTTTTCTGTTGGTATTACTGTGATTGAAGAGTAATCCCTGTAAGGGTAAATGTTTTTCCATACTATTTCAAGCACTTCGTTTATAGCTTGTATCAACTCTTCTCTTAACTGGGTTTGAACTTCTAGTATAAGCGCTTCAAAAGTTGAAGCTTTTTGTATTTTAGTTTCAATTTCATCGATTTTTTTTATTTTCTCTTCCATAGCGTTCAATTGTTTCTTGAATTCTTCTATTATTCTTTTTTGAGAGTTGATTCTTTGTTTCAACTCTTCAACACTGCCTTTGCTTTCAGCGCTTTCTTCTTTTATTTTTGAAAGCTCGTTTTCAGTTTCAATTAACTCTTGTTCTTTGAATCCAAGTTGCGACAGCTTATCTTCTATTGTTTTAAGCGTTTCAAGTTTTTCTTTTTTTTCGATTGTTAAAGTGTTGAACTCTACAAGCTCGTTTAAGCGTTCGATTTTGTTTTTCAACTCGTTCACATCAACTGTTTTAAGCGTTTCAAGTTCCGACTCAACTAGTTTTTTCTTTTCAATGTTAATTTGGAATTTTTTTTCTTCTAACTTTTGTCTTTCAAGCTTGAATTTCTGTTCGCTTAAAAGTTTCACTTGCTCGTTTAAGGTTGAAAGTTTTTTCCTCTCCTCTTCTATCATTACTTCAAGTTTTTTTTCAGCTTCTTTACTCACTTCACTTGAAATTGATTTTAAAAGTGCTTTTTTTTCTTCTTCAAGCAAGCAGTCACTTTCAAGTCTAGTCTCGCGCTCCTCTAGTTTTTTCAACTCGTTTTTTTCAGCTTCAATGTTTAGCTTCCCTAAGTTTTCTTTGAGTTTTTCAACCTCTGATTTTTTAGACTCAAGTGTTTCAACCCTGTGTTTTTCTGTTAATTCAGCTCCGCAGGTGGGGCAAACTCCAACCGCTTTGTTTAAAAGCTCTATAATCTCGTTGTTTTGCGCTATTTTTTCGTTGAGTAGTATTTCTTTCTTTTGATTTTCATTTAACTCTCTTGTTTTAAACGCTATTTCTTTCTTTAGTTTTTCAAGCTCTGGTTTTTCGCTTTCAATTTTTTCCAATTCCTTTTTAATTTTAAGCGCTTCCACTAGCTTTGAATTGTTTTTCTCTCTTGTTTTTGCAAGCTCAGCGCTTAGTTTTTCAACAAGATTTTCAACTTCTATTTTTGTTTTTTCGATTGATTCAAGTTTTTCGATTGCAGTTTCATCCAACTCTTCTTTTTTGAAACTGTTTAACTCTGCGTTTAAACCGCTTAACTGGTTTTCAAGGCTTCTTTTCCTTTCTATTAGTTTTTTAAGTTTTTCAACTTCAGTTTTTTCGAATTCAAGAGAACCGAGTTTTTTTTGTAATTCAGGTTTGCTTTCCAGTTTTTTTTCTATAAATGATAATTGCGATGAAATGCTTGTTTTATCTTCTAAAGCTTTTAAGTAAACTTGTTTTTTGTTTTTTAATTCTTCGATTTTAGTTTTGAGTTTTTCAATGGAGTTTAATAGATTTTGTTGTTTTCTTTCTTTTTCTTCCATTTTTTTTTGAATTTCTTTCAATTCATTTGACTCGAATTCAAGTTTTTTTTTAAGCTCTTCATATTCTGAACGGTTAAAAAATCCTAGTTCAGATTTTAAAGACTTAAGTTTGTTTATAAGAGTTGAAGCGTTCGCTCTCACGGTTTCGAAAGCGCTTATCCCGATAAGATTGTCAAACTGTTTTTTTCTCTCTCCACGTTGAAGATCGAGAAAATAGTCTATTTTGTTTTGCTCGCTGTAAACTGCTTTCGTGAAAAGGTCATAGTCGATTTCAAGAGTTTTTTCAATAAACTCTGTTATTCTTTGAGATTGGGTTTCAACAACAGTTTGATCAACTCTCAACTCGGATTTCTGGTTTTTTCCAAAACTTCGTGATACAATGTAGTTTTTTCCTTCTGATTCAAATTCAAGCTCCACTCTGCAGAAGTCTTTCTTTCTTTTTATCACTTCCTGAAGGGACACTCTCCTGCTTTTCAAAGCTGGGAAGGTTCCGAATAATGCAAAACAGATAGCGTCAACGCAACTGCTTTTCCCAGAGCCCATCCCGCCAACCAGAAGGTTAGCCCCTTCATTGAATTTAAGCTCTGTCTTCTCATGGCTCTTCCAATGTTGTAATAGAAGTCTTTTAATCATGCTTAATAAAATAAAGTTGAATAAATTAAAAAAACCAGTTGTAGTGAAACGTTTGAATGTTATTAAGTTAAACTGTTTTGATTTTTAATTGTTCGCGGTTTACCATTCAACTGATTTAGGCTTGTAAAGGTAGACTCCCAACGCGGTTAAAATGAAGTAAATGCCAGCTATCAAGAAAAAATCAACTCCTCCAACAGTTATTGGCGGTACTGAGCTAGGAACCAAGCTTATCGCTATTAGAAACGCGCCTCCAAACCAGAATACTGCGAAAGCGGTTCGGTACGTTGAAATTGAAATTTGTTTTTTGGGCATGATTTTATTTTTGAATAAACGTTTTTAACCCTTTCGCTTTTTTTTAAACAAGAAAACGGTTTATTTGAATTGTTAAAACTTGTGGGTTGATAAAGCAGGGTTTGAGTTGAGAAAACCCTGCTTTTCATTAAAGTTAACCGAATAGTGAAGCGAGTCCAGCTGCGGCTTCCTCTTCTTTTTTCTCCTCGCTTTTCTCTTCTTTCTTTTCTTCTTTTTGCTGTGGAGTTGTTGGAGCCGCGCTAACCGTCGCTTGTTTCAAAACTTCGTCTATGTTCAACCCTTCAAGCGAGGTTACTATTGCTTTTATTTTAGCTTCGGATATTTCAACTCCAGCCGCGTTTAAAACTTTTTTCAGGTTTTCTTCGTTTATAGGTTTTTTAGCTTCATGCAAGAGCATTATAGCGTACGCGTATTCCATATGTTTAAAATCACCTTTTTTTTAAAACATTTTGTAAAATAAAAAAAATTAAAAAGTTTTGATTTGTTTTGAAATCTCAGTTTGGAGGCTCTGGTTTTGGGGAAGCTTCGTCTACTTTCTGCTCAACTTCTATTTTAGCGTTTAAAGCTTTCGTTTTTGAAAAAGCTTTTAAAATTATTAAGCTGGTTGTTGAAGGGGAGAATAATTCAAGTTCAACAGCTAGTGTTAAAGCGTTATTTCTTGCTATTGCAAGATCTGTTTTCAATTGCTCTTCGTCAACGTCAAGATCTTGGCCTAGATATAACTGCCCGTTGTCATAAACTGCTATCACTGAAATCCTGCTTTCAAACGGTTCTATTCCAAGTTTTGATAGAATAGCCGCTTTTTCATTTGAGACAACCTCGCCTTTTTTGAGGAAAACACAGTCTTTTAGAATCATTATTTTCTGGCCTTGAATTCTAGCGTCTATTTTAGCTTGTTTTAACTCTGTGAGAACCGGGCCTGGTGATAAGTTTGTTTCACCAGCTGGTATGACAACTTCTGAAACCGCGATCATCCCAGGTTTTGCTTTAGTTTTTGACTTGTTTGACTTTAATAAATTGTAGATTTTGAACGCGTTTAAATTAGTTAGAATTAAAACAACGCTCCCTTTCATGTAGTCTTCAAGGTTGATGTTTTTGTTTTTTAACGCTCTCTTCAAAAGTGTTTTCCTAGCGAATATTATCTCCGCGTCTTTTCTCAGTTTTTTTTTGATTGAATTGTATTGTTTTGATGAAAGTCCTTCTATGCTTGCCACCACTATCGTTTTGTAAGAGTCTAGTTTTTGAGAGATTAACTCGACGGTTTCTATTTTCTTGCTTTTTGTTATCATTTTAAAATTCACGCTTTGAAAGCTTTACCCATTGTAAGTTTCACATAAACGCTTGCTATGCTGGTTTCCCCATATTTTTTTCTTAGAACGTCTAGCACAGCGTAAGCGTTTTCTTTTAATTCATTAACGCTCATGTTTTCGTTTCCGATTATGCAATGCAAGACTGGTAGGTACTTTCCTTTGCTTCTTAGAAATATTGTTTTTCTTGATTTTTCTATAACAGTTTTCAAATCAGCTGTTGGGGGTATTGGTTTGGGAAGTTTTCCTTTCGAGCCTAAAACTTGTCCGAGTTGTTTTCCAACTATTGTCATAAGCTGGGGGGTGGATAAAAGTTGGTATTTTAAAAGTTCTTTTTGTTTTTTCTTGTCAATAGCGTAGTTTTGTATTTCAGCCCCGCTTATCACTAAGTCAGCGTGTTTTTTAGCTTCAACTGCTGGCGAGCCGTCTGCGAAAACCGCTACTTTGAAGTTAGAGGGGGGGTGAGGTAACTCTATTTCTATTAAAGGCCTGTTTTCAGGTTTTTTGAAGTCTACTCTTTCGAAATTTACGGCTAAGTCAACTTTTTGAGTGAAATTTCTCTTTCCTTTGAAAGTAAGCGCTTGTTCTATTGCTTTTTCAATGTTTTCCATAGATAAGCTCCTCCTGCTTTAAAGCAGTGAAACGGATTAACAAAAGTATTTTGAACTGGTAATATTTTTAAATGTTACTTTCAAAAAATAGAGCATGCGTTTTATTGATTTTAAGCAAACAATTATTTTAATAACTGTTATAGGTTTGATAAGTTTAGTGACGAGCGTAGCGCTTAGCTTGGCAGGCTATCAAGCGTGCGAGTTTTGTTGGAGTTTAAGAGTAATATCGCTTATCATCACGGTTATAGGAGCGAGTATTCTAGTTTTAAACAAGAAAAGCTTGTCTGCGCTTTTAATAGTTTTCAGCCTTGTCGGGCTTATTGTTTCATTATGGCTTTCTTACATTACTTATCTAGCTCCTAAGTTTTGCACTAGTGATTGCTCGAACCAACCTTTTTTCTTTGGGATAGCGCTTCCGGTTTACGTGATGGTTGTTTTTTTGGTTTTAACTTTGCTTTCTGTTTACGCTAAAGAATTCAACTAGCTGGAGCCTCGTTTTTTTGAATTTGAATTTTAGGCATGTTCAAAGGCGCGCTTAAGTTTAAAGCGAATGCCATTAGCGTTCCTATCGTAGAGCCTGAATACATTATAGCGGTTAAAACTTCTTCAAGGGTTGGCGAGGGTAATTGTTTTTTATCCTTCCATTCTTTTTCAAGAGTTTTTTCATCAGTGTACAACTCTCCTTTAACGGTTATCTGTCCCACGTCAGTGTAGTCGACTATGTACGTGTAGAATATCACGCTCTTGTTTTTCTCTGATTTTACTTCATCTATTTTAATATTGACGTTATAGTTTTTCGGGTTTTCATCCTTTGACTTGTTTCCATTTACTTGTAGAATTCTTCCTCCTATAATCAATTAAAATCACCTTTTTTTTAAAAATTAAACTCCCCCCCTATTTTTAGAACAACTGGAATGCATTTCGTGTCCTGTTTCACTCTTTTAGCGAACTCTTCAACGTTAGCTTTTATCGCTGGAAAAGTATTGTAATGCATTGGAATTACAAAGCTTGTTTTTATTCTTTTAAGAGAGTTTACTGCTGCTAGAACGTCCATGGTGTAAGTGCCTCCTATTGGAATCATTGAAACGTCAACATCTATTAAATTCATGTCGTAAAAATCATAAGTGTCTCCAGCGAAATAAAAACTTTTACCGTTGTATTCAACTATAAAACCAACTGGGTGCACGCTTTGAGGGTGTTTAGCTTGAGTTATCGTGAAATCAACTCCCTGTAAATTAAATGTTTCGCCTTCACTCACGCTTACTTTTTTATTTTCAGGAATGTCAAGTTTAACGAGAGTCTCTTCAGGGGCTAGTACGGTTGCGAAAGTTCTTTTCTCGATTCCAGCCACGTCAAAAGGGTCGCAATGGTCGAAATGCTCGTGCGATATTAAAATAAAATCAGCTTTTTTAACATCTACAGCGCTTATTAAAGGAGGGGCTAGCCTTTGCACTTCCTTAGGCTTCGGGTTGAACCAAGGGTCAGTGTAGATTATTCTACCTTCTAGGTTAATTTCAAAGCTTGAGTGGCCGAGGTATTTAATCGAGCTCATTGCTTAAAGTTAGGTATTAAATTATTTAAATTTATTGTTTAAACTAGTTTTTTTTAAACTCGCAAGAAATTCCAGTTTTTCCTTGTCATCAGCAGGCGCTGCTGAAACTTTTTTGATTAAACCGCATTTAGTGCACTTGTACACTATTTTAAACTCGTGTCGAGAGTAATCCGCGCTTATTGGAAGCATTAAACCCTTGCATTTTGAAAGCCTGTCTCCGGGTTCAATGTCAACATGCTTGCTTGCAAGGCATTTAGGGCAGTGGTCAGTAAAACCAGTGCCTTTTACTTTAAAACCACAGTTTTCGCACGTGAAGTTTTCAACTGTTTTTTTGAACATGCTTTTTTTAATTGAAAAGATGAAGTTTTTAATTAGTTTGTTTAAACGGGGTTACGGGGATTTGAACCCCGATTTGAAGCTTTTTGCTTTTTAAACCGCAAGCTTCCGTTCTTTTTGGTTTCGTAAAATCCAAGTTATACTATAACCCCGATAAGATTAAATATTTTAGGTTTAATAATTCTTTCTAACACTAATCGAGGTTGATAGAAAAAAATGGCTGTGTGTTCAAGTTGCGGTAGAAACACGTTTAACTACGTGAAGTTTCAATGCCCTGGTGAAAACTGCACGGAAATTATCATAAGATGTGATGATTGCAGGAAAACTGGAAATTCTTATGTTTGCACTTCCTGTGGTTTTGAAGGACCGTGATTCTAAAATGGGAAAAGTTCTCACGCTTTTAACAGTTGTTCCTGAAAACCAGGGCGAGATAGAGAAAATTTTAGAGGATTTGAAAAAAATAAACGGGTTCAACTCTGGCAGGATAGAAGATTATGTTTTCGGAACTAAAGCTATTAAAGTTTCTTTTATATGTGATGATTCTGAAGCTAGGGATTTTGAAGAAGAAATCTCTAAAATAAAAGGGGTGAGCAGTGTAAGCGTTGAAGAAGTTGGTTTGATTTAAATTTTTTCCCCTATCGCGAAAGTTCTTTTAACCTCGTTTATTTTTATTCTACACTTCTCTCCTTTCGAGGTTCCTGGAACGAAGATCGTGAACTTGTCGATCTTACACACGCCATCGCCTCTTCTTGACGTGTCAAGTATTTCAACATCGTATTCTTCTCCTGCTTTTACAGGTGCGGGAGGGAACTGAAAACGTTCATAATTATCCATACTAAACCCTCTTTTTTTCTTTGCTTTTAAGTTAAAGCAAGTTTTAAATAATTGTAATGTTAATGTATTTAAAAGGTTATGGTGAAAATGAAGGAAAAAAAGAAGCTTAGGAAAGCGATTTATTATCTTAACATTGCCGTGTTCGTGTTATTCGTTCTTCTTCTAGTTTTTAATTTTATTGAAAATGGAGTGACTAACTTTGTTATATTAGGAAGTGTTTTCAGCAGTATTTCCCTTTACTTTTTTTATGAATTAAGCTGAAAATTCGACTTAAGCCAATGTTACTATTGTTTTAAAAAACAAAAAATATTTATATCAAGCGAGTATTACAATTAAAAGCAGAGGTGTTGTGGAGAAAAAGAGACAGTGGTAACGCAGGAGTGAAAAGGACAACCGCGTGGAGGTATTCCATTAATTTTTTTGATTTGCTCCTTTCCCTCATTCTTGCACTCCATTTTAAACAAAAGCAAGGCTTATGTAATCCACAACGCCTCTCCCTGTTTCTCCTGAATTTGAAAAATCTAACACCACTCCTTTTTTCAAGCTTCTTCTTTTCGCGATTTCAATTGCTATTGTTATAGGCCCGTAACCGCATATTGAAAGATTGTTTTTTTCAACATACTCGTTGAACTCTTTAGATTTAAGGTTTTTGATAAACTCCAAAGACTCTAAATCTTTTTTTCTTGCTATTTCTTCAGGTTCATAATGTGTGAAGTCAGAACTTGCTATAATCGCAACATCTTCAGGAATTGAATCAACCACTTGCTTACATGAACTCCATGACTGGTCTCCGAGAAGAAGAGCTGCGAATGTGAATTTTTTAAAAAAATATTGTAGGAATGGAATTTGAACTTCAATTGAATGCTCTGGCTGGTGAGCGTTTTCATTCACGTTAAAACCGAGTTGTTCCACGAGTTCCACGTCGCACTTGGCAATTCCAAACGGCGTTTTCCAGTCCTGCGCGCTTAAAAAAACACCTTCTGAAAAATAGTGGCTCGGCCCTATTATCAAAAACTTATTTAAACCATTATTTTTTAATGATTTAAACGAGTGGATAGCAGTTTTTCCAGAGAAACTCCAGCCAGCGTGCGGCGTTATAACAATATTAGAACTTGTTTTTTCATGACAATCGTTTGACTTTATGAATTCAACACATTTCTGTTTAGTTGAAGGGTAGAAAGAACCGGCGACGGTAGGGCTTCTCATAAAGCTTAACCTGTGAAATCTTTTAACTCAGGAAAATCTTCTTCTTTCTTTCCTTGAAGTTTCCAGATTTCTTTTCCTATTATCCAAAATATAAGTGAAAGCGCTTTCTTTCCTTTGTTGTTTGTAGGTATTACGAGATCAACGTATTTTATTTCATTATTAGTGTCACATAAAGCTATGGTTGGAATGTTTGACTCGAACGCTTCTTTAAGCGCTTGCTTGTCAACCGCGGGGTCGACTATTAGCACTATTGCAGGCTCGTTGAAATCTTCCCTTGACGGGTTAGTGAATCTTCCAGGGGTGAATCTTTCAACTATTGGCTTAAAACCAGTTAACTCGCACATTTTAAGTACGGGGTTTTTAGCGTTTTCTTTACCGCCTACCACGTACACTTTCGACGGGTCGTATCTTGAAAGCATGGTCACCGCGTTTTTAATTCTCTCGTTTGTTTTCTTTAAGTCAAGAACGTGAAGCCCGTCTTCCCTGGCTTTGTAAATATAGTTTCTCATTTTCCCGGTTTTAGTTTTAGTGCCAATGTGCACTCCTGCTTCCAAGTACTTATCTTGTGAAATTAAAAAATCCAAAAGAGAATCACCTTTTTTTCTTTCCAATTAAATTAGCTCTCAAAAAACTTTTAAACCTCTTGTTTGAAAATTTAAACGGTATATGGAAGAGAAAAACATGATTGAAGCAGTTATTTTCTTTGAAAATAAAAGCGTTGATTTTGAAGAGTTAAGTGAGATAACTGGTATTGAATTAAAAAGAGTTAAAGAGCTTGTGGAAGAACTTAAGAGAGATTACAATTCTAGGGAAACCGCTTTAGAAATAATAGTTGGTGAAAAAAGCGTTTCAATGCAAGTTAAGAGCGAGTATGTAAAACTCGTTTCAAAAATATCTAAAAATTCAGAGCTTTCAAAAAAAGCAGTTAAAATACTGGGTTTGATAGCAAAGAAAAAAGGACTTAAGCAAAGCGAGCTTAAAAATTATTTCAGAGGAGACGTATACTCGTATGTTAAAGAGTTGAAAGAAAACGAGTATATAAGTTCAGAGAAAAGTGGTTTGACAAGATTTTTGAAACCTACAAAAAAGTTTTATGAAACGTTCCAAATGGACTTAAGTGAAGAAAAAACTGAAAATCAATAAAAACCTTTTTAATTTTACTCCACTTTAATAAAATATTTTTTTTAAAAGAAGGTGATTGAAATGATTCCAACAAGCTTTTTTTTAACAAAAGGAGTTGGAAGGCATAAAGACCAGCTTGCAAGTTTTGAGCTTGCTTTAAGAGACGCTGGAATTGAAAAATTTAATTTAGTGACGGTTTCAAGTATTCTCCCGCCGCATTGCAAGCAGATAAGCAGAGTGGAAGGACTTCAACACTTAAAGCCTGGAAACATTGTTTTCGTGGTTATGAGCAGAAACTCTTCAAACGAGCCGAACAGGCTTATAGCTGCTAGCGTCGGGGTTGCCATACCTGCTGATAACAATCAATACGGGTATTTAAGCGAGCACCATTCTTTCGGCGAGACTGATGAAAAAGCTGGTGATTACGCTGAAGATTTAGCCGCGTCAATGCTCGCTTCAACACTTGGAATAGAGTTTGATGTGAACAGCGCTTGGAATGAAAAAGAGCAGATATTTAAATTAAGCGAGAAAATAGTTAAGACAATGAATATAACGCAGTCCGCTGTTTGCGATAAGAACGGTCTTTGGACAACAGTTATAACCGCAGCGGTTTTCGTGATTTGATTCACTTGAAATTAGCTTTTTCAATTTCTTTCAGTTTTTTAAGTCTTCTTGAATGCCTTCCGTTTTCGAAAGGGGTTGAAAGCCAGGTTTTAATCAAATTTAAAGCTTTTCTTTCTGATATGATTCTAGCTCCAAGGCAGATAACATTTGAATTGTTATGCTCTCTTGACTTTCTTGCAGTGTACTCGTTGAACACGAGAGCTCCTCTAACGTTTTTGAATTTATTAACAACAATGCACTCTCCAACTCCTGAACCTCCAAGCACGATTCCAACTCCTTTTCCTTTTGAAACAGCTTCCCCTACTTTTTTAATGAAGTCAGGGTAGTCGTCTTTCTCGTTGAACACAAAAGCACCGCAATCCACTATCTCATACTTTCCAGTCAATTCTTTTTTTATTTTCTCTTTTAAGTGAAAGCCAGCGTGATCGGTTGCAATGAATATTTTCATCAATCTTCTTTCAAAATCAAGTCTTTTATTTTTTTTGCTTTGATCTTACCAACGCCTTCAACTTCCATTAACTGTTTTTCATCAGCGTTGAAAAGATTTTTTAATGTTTTAAATTTCTGCAACAGTTTTCTTGCAAGTTGAGGGCCAACTCCTGGAAGCGCTTCAACAACGTTGATTTTTTGAAGTTTAAAATCCGTGTTTTTTCTTGAAAAGTTTGTTTTTCTCTCTTTAACTGGCTTGCCTTCCCTCTCAACTATTTTTGAAATGAACTCTGCGAATTCCTCCTCGTTGTTTAAAAAAACAAGTGGAATGCTGTAATCAACTATCAAGGATATGAACGCTCCTGAAAGAGCTTTCGGTTTTATCCTCTCAAAATCGTTTCCTATTATCACTATCAAAGGTTTCTTAAACTCGTTTTTAAGTTTTTCAGCTTGAGTGAAAAGTCTTCCATCTATTATGCTCTGCTCGAAGTCACTGGCTTTTTTTCTTTCAATTCCTATGTCAGTTGATATTATAAAGTCGGCGACGTCAAGTCTTCGTTTTTCCATTTTGAATTTAAGCTTTAGAATTTCAATTGCCTCTGTTTTCTCGCGGTCGTCATATATTATATCCAATCGGTTAACCTCACCTTTTTCATTTTCTCAAGTTCTCTTGTTTTCTCCTCAACTGGTTTTCGCGCTTCTGTTTTAAGCGCTTCCTCTTGTTTAACGCTCGCATTTTTTTTCATTTTTAGTAATAATTTGCGCATTTTCTTCTCTTTGTTTCTTGAAGCCCAGAAGTAAGCTTCATCTCTGGTGTTTTTTGAAATAAGAGCGATCATTCTTCCAGCTCTAACTCTTCCAGTCCTTCCTCTTCTTTGAATTAATCTTATTTCTGATGGAACTGCTTCGAAGAATATTACAATGTCAACACTTGCTATTGAAAGCCCTTCTTCGCCTATACTAGTGCAGACTAGAACTTTGAAAGAGTTGTTTTTAAATTGTTCGATTAACTCAACTTGCTCTTTCTGATTCATACCTGAATTACTTTTACCTATAAGCTGCCTGGCTTTAATTCCATTCTTTTCAAGCAAGTCAACTATTTGTTTTACTGTGCTTCGATACTGAGCGAATATTATCACTGAATGATTTTTTGAAACTTCTTCTTTAACTATTTCCAAAAGCTTGTCAAATTTAGGGTGCTCCTTTTTTTCCTGGATTAAACTAGCTACTTTTTCAATTACTTTTTTGAAGTCATCATCTTTTAAAAGTTCTTTAACCGCCTTACTTTTCTTTTTGCTCATCCCGTTGAAAAAATCAATAGTTGTTTTCAAACCTTGCGTTTCAAGAAGCTCTGCAATGTGAATAAGGTTTATAGCCTTTGCTATAATGGTAAGTGTTTTAAACCCTGAAGGGTTGTGGTGAAGGTGAGATAGAGTGGCGAGTCGAATTTCCAAAAGCTGTCTTTTTGAAGGGTTTTTAAGCCCGAGAGGCTCGCATGTTTTTAAGATAAGGTTTTGCAGGTTTTTTGTTAATTGTTTAAGCCATTCTGGCAGTTCTATGAACTCCCATTCAGTTTCAATTTCATTGACATACTCTTTAACCTCCTCGTCCTGCTCGCCTCTAACTTCAATATTTTCTATGCTGAGTTTGCTGCAAATCTCTTCTATTTTTTTCCTTTCAGATGAGGGGGAAGCGGTGAATCCAACTAAAAGCGCGTTACTTTTCTTTGATTCCTCTGCTATCATGCTGTACGCGTAGTTTCCTATCGCCCTGTGCACTTCATCGAATATTATCAGAGAGAAAATGTTAATATTCAACCTCTTGTTTTTAAGGTCATTTTTAACCACTTGAGGTGTCGCACAGACTATTTGAGCGTTATAAAATCTTTTTTTTGCAGGGTTACTGCCAGTTACAACTTCAACTTCATAGGGGAGTGTTTCTGATATTAGCTTGAAATGCTGGTTAACAAGAGGTTTGGTGGGAGCTAGAAATAAAACACGCCCGCCTAGTCTCGCTTTTTCAGCGGTTATGAGCAGCGCTATATAACTTTTGCCAAGCGCGGTGGGCATTACAACCAGTGAATTACCTTTATTTAAAACGCTGATCGCGGTTTCAACTTGGTAGCTTCTAACTTCTATTTTACTTTTAAGGTTTAAATTTTTTACAAAGCGTTCAACCTGCTCTTTTTCCATTTTAACTTTAAAATTTTGAAGGTAAAAGATATTAACCTAACGCACTGTTCTTTTTAAATATATTTCAAAAAAAGGAAATTCAAAGAAAAAGTATTTAATTTTATTTATCCAATTTTAATGGTTATGAGTGACATTCCAATCGCGACAGTTGAGAGGCTTATAAGAAAAGCAGGGGCTGAAAGAGTCAGCGCTGAAGCTGCCAGCGCTCTTGCAGATGTTCTTGAGGATGAAGCGCTTAAAATATCTCAGAAGGCAATTGATCTTGCAAAGCACGCTGGCAGGAAGACGGTTACCGCTGATGATGTTAAGCTCGCCATGAGATAAACTTTTATATAACAGTTCAAGTTATTAAGTTGAAATGCAGCAGATTAGTAATTTAGATTTGTTTTTTTTAATTCCTGAATTGAAAGCACTTGAAGGCGCTTTTCTAAATAATGTTTATGAGAGCAAAGGAGTTTTAAAATTCAAGTTTAAAAGTAAAAACTTGATTGTCGACGCAAAAAATAAGATGTACCTTTCTAACTACGAGTTTGAAAGTGAAGAGCCGAAAGGTTTTGTTAAGTTTTTAAGGAGCGAGCTTTCAAATCAAAAGCTTATTAAAATAGAGCAGTTGGATTTTGATAGGGTTTGTGTTTTAACTTTCACAAACTCAGAGTTGATTTTTGAATTCGTCACTGGAAACATTATTCTTGTTGAGAATGGTAAGATAAAAGCTTTTTTGAAAGAGTCTGAAAGAATAAAGAAAAACAAGGATTACACTCCTCTTAAAACAAAAAAGCATCCTTTTGAGTTGAACGAGTCTGATTTTGATGTTGTTACAGGAGATGTTGTTCCAGCGGTTTCTAAAATTGTAAACCTTCCGGTTTTTTATATTGAAGAAGCTTGTGTGAGAGCTGGAATAAGTGGGGGGATAGAAAAAGCTGACAAGAGAAAACTTATCGAGTCTTTAAAAGAGCTTTTAAGTGTTAAAGCGCCTAGGGTTTATTATGAGAATTGGGTTCCTAAGTTTTTTTCTTCCATCCCTCTTAAAAAGCTTGAAATGGAGTTTAAGGTTTTTCCAAGTCTTAATGAAGCTTTAGATGAGTATTACTCGAACCAGCCTAAAACAAGTGAAAAATTATTAAAATTAAAGTTTAAGCTTGAACAACAAAAAAAAGCGCTTGAAGAGTTCAGGTTGAAAGCTAAGGAAAGTAGGAGTAAAGGCGAAGCTATTTATAAAAATTATGAGTTGGTAGAGTCTATTCTTAAGAACCCTGAAGAAGCGGTTAAAAACAAAAAAGTAAAAAAAACCTCTGATGAGAGGTATGTTATTATTGAGGTTTAGTTCAAGCCGCTGCTGTTATACCTCTTTTATCAACAACCATAACGTCTTTAACGTCTAAAACAGAAGCGTAAGGGATTGTAACCAACCCTCCACTGGCTTTTGCAGCTATGCTTGAATCAGGGTTTGGTTCTATAAGAACACTTTCTAGTTTTCCAGTTAACTCGTTGACGTACAAGTCAACCACCCTCCCAAGCTCTTCCCCATCAGTTGTTATGATTCTTTTCCCAGCCAATTGTTTTGCAATTGCAAACTTTACCATTTTATCATCCCCTTTTTTTTTTAAAAATTAATGTTTAAATCTACTTCTTTTTCTTTTTTAAACTTTTCTTTTCATTTTTTTTTACGGTTTTCTCCTCAGCTTGCACTACTTTAAGCGGCTCGGCTTCTAGAGGGCTTTCCATTTTGAACCCGCAGTTATCGCAGACGTAAACTTCAGGGGCGACTCCAGGAATGTCTATTGACCTCACTGAAATTTTCGTGCTTCCACATCTAGGGCATATTAAAACTTCTTCACCTCCTTTATCTTCCTCACCTGTTTCCCGGATTATATCATCAACTTTTTTCATTTCACTAGTTTTCTGTTTTTTCATGGTTTTAATTTCTACCTTTTTGTTTTAAAACCCTTACTGTTAAAAAACGAGATAAAAAGGTATTTTAAAACACTTTTTTCATTCAATGTTACTCTGATGATAGGATTATAGACACATTGGATTTTCTTGTTATAGCCCCGCTTCTAACCCCTCCAATGTATTTCAAACCTTTCTGCTCTGCCAGGTCAACAAGCCTTTGCGTGACAATACCGTCTAGTATAACCGCTTTCGCGTTTTGAGATTCAGCTATCGCTTGCATAACTTCTCTTATAGGCACTTCCTTTATTATTTCAAGTTTTTCATCCAATATTCTAGCTTTCAAAGTGCCTTCTAAGCTTTTAAGCTTGGTTAAAATTTCCTGTCTCGCCTCCACGTTTTCAACTTGCTGGTCTGGTTGACCAGGTTGAATCACCTCACTTCTTTTTTCAGACGAGCTTGTTTTTTCTTCGTACATTCTTTCATTTCTTGCTCTAAAACCATGGCCTTCCCTGTTGTCTCTAAAGTCATGAAATCTTTTTCTTTCAGATTTTTCATTCATAAGACCTAAAAACTCTTGAAGAGGTATTTTCTTTCTAAGAGATTGAATTATCTCTTTTCTTGTTAACTCTTCCACTTCCTTCCCGTCAGGCGCTTTCACAACATAGTCTATGTCAGTTGCAGCTGCTAACTCTTTCACTATTAAATCCCCCCCTCTATCCCCATCCACAAACGCGGTGACTTCTTTTTCTTTTCCAAGCTTGGTTATGGTTTTGCCAACGTTAGCCCCGCCTATCGCAATTGCGTTGAGAATATTGTTTTTGAGAAGATTTAAAACATCAGCTCTCCCTTCCACAAAGATTATACTATCACTTGAGTCTATCTCTGGACCTGCAGGTAGTTTTTCCTCTCCATATTCAATAAGCTCAGCGGTTTTAACTTGGTCTCTGAGCATCTCAGTAAGCTCTCTAGTTTCAGGAATCTCATTTGAAATAAGTGTTTTAAGCAAGTTTTTAGCTCTGTCCATTACTTGCTTTCTTTTCATGTTTCTAGAGTCTTCTATTTTCTCAACATTTATTTTAGCTTCGTACGGCCCAACCCTATCAACAACTTCAATACTCGCTCCTAAAATACTTGTTTCAACCATATCCAAACTTGAAGGTATTATTATCATACCTTCTGTTTTTCCATTTTTAATTTGAGATTCAATTTCTATTCTTCCAATTCTCCCATTTTTCTGAAGTTCTCTTAACTCAAGTTCATCTCCAAGAAGGCCTTCCGTTTGACCGAATATCGCTCCAACGATATCAGGTTTCTCTACTATTCCATCAACCTCGAAATTGGCTTTTATTTGATATTTTACAGTGTCAATGTAAGTTTTTCCCATTTTATAACTCACCTTTTTTTTAAAAGGAATTCAAAACAGTTTTTCACGCATGCATTGTTGACTACTTCCTTTCACTTTATTCAAGGATGCCATCCATACATGCTTGTTTTAAAATGTTTTGAATCCTGACTTCCAATTCTGGGAGATTAGGTCATATAAAGAAGGAGAAATTGAGATTATATCCTTTTGGGATATAATTCCAACTATCTTCCCAGCATGAGTTACAACAAGCCTTTTAATTTTGTGTTCGCCCATGATCTTCGCAGCCTCGCTCAAATCAGCGTCATCTTGAATTTGAATGAGGTTTGTGCTCATAAAATCATTAACTTTCATGTTCAAGTCCCCTGTGGAAAGGCTTTTAACTACAAGATCTTTTTCGGTGATTATTCCTTGTATAACGCCGTTTTTTTCCACAAGCAGACTGCCGACGTTAAACTCTTTTATTTTTTTTGCTGCTTCAACCGCTGTTGAATCCGCTTTTATTGTTATGATTTTTGTCTTCATGCAGTCTCCTACCTTAATACCTGTATCTACCATTGATTAAATTGGAATCGCGTAAAATTTTAAACTTATCGTTTCAATTTAAATTGCTTTCCAAAAACGTTTAATACAAAAACGTTTTAATGTTACCACCAATAAGTTTATAAATAACTTTTGTTCTTATTTATGCATGGATCCTGCTCAACCTTATTATCAAGGTGCGGAAACGCCATTTGTTCTTCCAATTGATACTAACAACCATTCTGTGATGGAGTTAAAGACAAGAAAGGATTTTCTAGAGGATGGTATTAAAACATGGAGGGAATGGCATACTTATAGGGCTTTAGCTATAATTTTTTTCATAATAGCTATTTTCACTTTTCAATACAGCGTTTTTTTAAGTGCTTTGTTCGCTTTAATTGCAGGTAAAGCTTATGGAGAGCATGTAAAGAAAAACACGATGCTTAACGTGATAATGAAGAATAAGAAGATGATTGTTACAAGGTGAGTGAAAGAATGGAACAACAATTAACGTCATTTCAACATTCGCCTCAGACAACGCTTTTAACACTTAAATCAAAAAGGGATTTAAGTCTTACAAAAATAGTTAAAAAAAGAGAGTATTTAGACGATTTCATAGAATTGTGGAAAAACCAGTATATAGCAAAAGCTAAGGCTATAGCGTTCATAGCGTTTGCGATAATAACAATTCCTTATATTCCAGTGGTTTCTTTGATAAGCGCGGCGCTTGCCGGAAGGTATTGGATGATTGGATTCTGGAATGGAGCTATAGTAAAATCAGGGTCGAGGGTTGTCGCGTTGTTAAAGTGAAGTGGAAATGGCAATTAAAACAAGTTGGGAAGTGAAGCTGATGATGTTGCTTGAGAAGCTAGGAGTGGCAAAGCCAGTTGAAAACACTTATACTTTTAATCAGGCGATGAATGAACACTCAATGGTAGTTCCTGATTTTATGATAAACTTCATTTTAATTTTAAGTGGCTTTTATCTTTTGATGATCCAGCCAGGTTTGTTTCTTCCTTTAGCGGGGGTAATTGTTTTTTACTTCGGCTCTGAGTTTTTAATTAAAAACATAAAGTGATTGTTATATGCTTAAGGATATTAAAATTAAAAAGGAAAGCAACCCTGAAACATATAGTTACACGGCAATGTTTCTTCCTCTTTCCTCTCCTTCAGATGAGCTTCCGGAGAAGATGAGTGAAAAAGAAAAACAAGAGGCGATAAAAAAAGGAAAGCTTATGAGTGATGGGAAAAAGCTTAGGCTTGCTGATATTGTTGAGAGGAGGGATTTTCTAAACGAGCAGTTCACAAGTGATTTTAAAAGCGCTACTATTGGCGAGGCGTACAAGTCATACTTTTACGCGGTAGTGTTTTTCATTCTCACAGTAGCCGCGTATTTCATAAACATTTACATAGCTTTAGTATTTGCTTTTATAACTGGTGTTTACTGGTCTGAAAGAGTGATAGGAAACGCTTTTGGAGTGGAGGATTTGAAAAGCCACCCTGTAATTGAGGTGAAGTGATAATGGCAGAGCAAAAATTAATGTCAACTTCAATGACAGTGGATAAGCCAGAGCCTTTTCTTGAAGTTTCAACAAGATGGGATTATTTAAACAAGCACTTAGATATTTTAAAAGAGAAAACACTTATAGACGCTTTAAGCTTTGTTTTCCTACTCGCGGGTGTTTATTTACTTATTCAAGGTTCTATTCTGCTTATTCCAGCTTTCGCTGTAGCCACTTACTTGAAAGGCTTGTCAGAGCAGAGAATGAAAAGACTTGATTCAGACGCGCCTATAATTCTAGGAAAATAAGTTTTTAAAAACAAACATTAAGTTTTTCAATTTTTCCACGTATTAGAATTAATGATGAAAATAATTATCGGGTTTAATGAAGATTCACGGTATATTGCAAGTGTCGTTGCAACAGGAGTTTTGAATGCTGGGGAGAGTTATGAATTGAAAAGTTTTGATGAAGAGGTTTCAGGGGATTTGATTTTCGCTTGCGTCTCTCAAAAAATAGGTTTCAAGCAAAACTTTAACTTGAAAGGTAGAACCGCTCTTGTTTGTGTCGGGTCTAAAAAGTTTTGCAGCGATATTGAAAGAAAATTAAAACCATTCAAAACGATTAGACACCCTCAAAAGCTGCTTCATAAAATAGGAATTCAAAAACCTTCAATTGAAGAGCTTTTCAGGGTAAGAGCGTTTGCAGAGCAGCTCGTTACAAATTTAACTGGAAAAGAAGTCTTAAAGAATAGGGAAAAAGAGAGGATTAAAGGATATAAAAAACAGCAATAAATTTTTATCCTTTCCATTTTAAATAATATTATGGTTCAGTTTTACGTTCTTTTTTTAATCTCGATTATTTACACTTTAATAGCAGTTTATATTGACTTGAAAGAAAGGATAATACCTGATTTTTTGAATTATATTGTTATTTTAAGTTGTTTTATTTTAGCACTTGTAGAGTCACTGGTTTTTCAATTTATTTTAATAGTGATTTTAAGTTTTGCTTTCGCGTATATTCTTTATAAATTCGGGGTTTGGGGGGGAGGGGATGTTAAGTTTTTTGTAGGTTTGAATGGATTGATGTTTTTTATGACTGGATTCAAGTGGCTGGGAGTTTTCTATCTTTTTTTTGGTTCCGCTGTGCTTTCAATCCCTCTTCTTATTGTTATTCACTTTAAAGAGTTGATTGAATTAAGGAAGAGGTTCAACGTGCTTGAAACTTTTAAAATGGCGGTTAGCTCTTCTATATCCTCTGCTGCTGTGGCGAGTGTAATGCTTTTTCTTAAAATTAACTTAAATTTAAGTTTGATTGTTTTTATTTTACTGCTCATTATTTTCTTCCTTATTAGAATACCTTTTTATTTGAGTTTAGCTTTACTTGTTATTGGTTTTTATTTTTACGGTTTTGAAGTTTTTGTTTTTCTTGTCGCCGCTCTTGTAATAAGTTTTGTTTCAATTGTTTTAATACAATCTTTTTCGATAACTTCGAATGAAATCTTAAGAAAAAAAGTGGAGGTTAAAAACTTAAAAGAAGGGATGATACCTGCGAATAACCTTTTTATAGAAAACGGGGAGGTTAAAGAATTAAGTTTAAACGAGGTTATAAGCAAATATTTAAAAGGAGAAGTTGTAAAGCCTTTAATTACAACAAGTGCTGAAGGTTTAACAGAAAATGAAATAAAAGAGTTAAAAAAGATGAAAGTTAAAAGTATTTATGTTAAAGAATCAATTCCATTCGCGCCTTTTCTAGGCGCGGGGTTTGTTTTAATGGTGTTTTTATGGATCGCGCTCAAGTAAGCGTTGAGTTTTTTATAATAGCTGCTTTTGTTTTCGCGCTTGCAGGAGCTTTACTAGCAATTGCAACGAGTCGTATTAACCAAAACACTGTTTTAGATAACCTCGCGCTTGCAAGAAACGCTGTAGGGGTTGTCAGCGCTTATATTAATTTTGTTGGTTTAAGCGGGTTTGGAACAAACGTTTCAACAACAGTTTTCGTGCCGCAGAACACTATTTGCTTTCTTTTAACTCCTTCTAATTCGAGCATTTATTGCAGTGAAAGTAGCAATGTTAACAATCTTAACAATAATTATAATGTGACTGGTGAAACACTCTTTTTCACTCCAACTATTAATGATACTTGCAACCAGCAGGGGTGGTTAAGTGTTGTTATAAGTAATAATGGGGGTGTGTTTGTTAATTGCACTCAACTAACTTGAAAGGGCAAACCGCCATTGAGTATTTACTAGTGGTTTCGATAATAGTTGCTTTAATTGTGGTTATATTGTTAAATGGGGGTAATTATATTCAAGAAACGATAAGTTTAAGCGCTTCAAGAAACTTTCTTCTTAATTACACGGCTAGAAACCCTTCACTTACATTTACAACACTTGCATTTAATTTAAGCGGTTCAAATTTCACAATTTACCCAAATCTTTATTTAAACGGAGTTAAAATTAAAAGTTCTAATACTAACTATGTTATGGATGTTGGCGATGGGATACTTAACGCTATAAATATCGCGATAACTGGGCAAAATATAAACCCAAGTGATATAACTGTAAATGGTGGGGCTAGCTGCAGTGTTATAGGGCATTATTCTTACTGTGTGGTGTTTCAATGAAGGCTCAAATAAGTCTTGAATTGTATTTTGTCTTTATCATCTTAATAGTAATAATAGGGTGGGCGGTTAATCTTATAAATTACTTTCACTTGAACACTCCTAACTATTACACTCAAGAGCTGGTTGCGCTTCAAAGCTTTGCTAATATTGTTAATGAGAACTGCATTAATCAAGTCGCGGGAAATTATTCAACGCCTTGCGTTTTAAAAGATGGAAATCCAATTATATATGAAATAAGTTTTTCAAATGGAGTGCTTGTAATGTCTTCAAATGACACGAACGAAACTGTTTCAACTCAAAGCTTGTGCAGTATTAACCCTTCCAATGTTTCGTTAACATGCGGTCAAGTGGTGTGTTTAAATGGTTCAAATGGAAATGTTAGTTTGATTTTAGGAGGTTGTTGAAAATGAAAGGACAGTGGCTTACATTTGATCTTCTCATAGGAGCTTTACTTTTCACTTTTTCGCTTGGAGTTGCGACTCACTACATGGAATTTCTTCAAAGAGAATACTCTTCAATAACTGTTTTTCAACCAGATGTTGAGCAAGCCATCGCAAATTCTATTGTTTTAAATTTAAGCAATAACTATCTTCCTCAAAATTTATGCGAAGTTGAAAGCAGTGCTTCGCAAGTTATTTTTAACAATTGCACTACATTAAATTGTAATCAAGTAATGGTTGGAAAGCGGCTTACAAATGTTAATATAAACTCTTCATCGACAGCCAGTTGCAGCGCGGGTTGTCTTCTTGAAGTTGAAGGTTGTTGAAAATGAAAGGAATAGTTTTCACTATTGACGGGCTTTTGAGTTTGATAGCAGTTTTAAGCCTTTACACACTGTTTAATTCTTTTCAACCATCTTACGTTCAAAGTTTTAATTCATTGAGAATTCTCGGAAACGATTACTTGCAATTGAAATACGAATATAAAACAGGGATAACCCCCGCGGTTTTCAATTCTTTAACAGGTTTTAATGTAACTGAAAACCCTCCTTCTTCGAATTTTTCAATTCACTCTGTTTTTTATGTTTATCCTAATATTTGCAACTGCACTGGGAATTGCTATTTAGTTAATGGAGTTAACACTTCTTGCCTTTCAAGTCAAGATGCTAACATTACAAACAGTGTTTACAACGCTTGGGTGACCCTGCCATGAAAGGTTTTTATTCAATAACAATAATTGCAATAGTAGCGCTTATCTTAATGTTTTTCGCTTACGCTATGATTAGCCTTGGAAACATGAGAAAAAGCAGCATTGCCGTGATGGAAAGCGACATGGTTTCTGAAAAAACATTTGAAGCGGTCAGCTTCCTCAACTCAACTATTCATGACGCGATTGCTGACAGCGCTTTTGAAGCTTACAATTGCAGCGTTCAACCACAAAATTTCTGCTCTTATTTGAATTCAACTTTGATTAACTATTTTTCCAACTCTTCACTTATTCTTTCAAATCAATCGTACTCGCCAACAGGTTTTAATTCAACCCAACCTGTTTTAACATGTGTGAGCATAAGCTCAAACCCGCCTAATAATTACACTTTCAATGTTTCTGTTTCATATGTTTTGAACTCAAACTTTTCCAGTTTCTCTAAAACTATTTCAGAAAACCTGAATTGGATTGTTTTTATTCAAAATTACACTCCAGAAGAAGTTAATTCAACTGGTTATGTATGCGCTCCTGAAAATCTTTTTGAAGTTAACACTTCTGACTTTGTTTTAAGTGTGAACTGTTCAAAACCACCAGTAGTGGTAACTTGTTAGTACCGTTCAAATTTTTGAAAAGGCGGTTTTGAAAAAAGGTAGTATTTAGCGTTTCCTTTTATTTCCTCCATTATTTCTTCAACAAATATGTCTGGCACGCTTGTAAGATGAGGAACTCTTTTTTTGATATCGTCAAAACTTTCAAAAGGTTTTTTTGATCTTTCTTCTAAAATTAAGTGCAAGTGTTTTTTTCCAATTGATGGCAAGAGTTCAAGAGAGTGGCTTCTTATGTTTATCGCTGTTGCAGTGTTTATGAACCTAACAAAATCTTTTTCTTTTTTAATCACTATCTCTTTGATAATGTTTTTAAGCTGGTTTTGACTGGTCACGCTTAAATCTGAAAAAGTTATTCTTTTTTTTATTCTTTCAATTTTACAAGCCGGGTCTTCTTTGTCAAGAACAATCCTATCACCAGTTGAAACGCTTGTTGGAATTATCACTTCAAGAAGAGTGAAGTAACTCTCGCCTAAAACTTGAGCAGTGGGCTCCGCTAACGCCTCGCTTGACTTTCCATGTGGAAAGTAGTCTAAAACAATCCCAATGGTTTCTCTCTTCACTTTTCAACAACCTTCTTATCTTCAACCTTCTCCTCTTTTTCTTCTTTTATTTTTTTAATCTTTTCAACGTTTTTTTCTTTTTCTTTGAATGTTTTTATTATTTTTAATATTTCTTTTAATTGTTCTGAAGTTACCCCGCTTCCAGCGCTTGATATGACCATTTTAAGCTCGTCCTCTTTTTTTGGCATTAAATCAACTATTTTTACTATTTGAAAGTCAGTGAGGCCGAAAGGCTTCAATTTTTCAGCTAGGCTTTCAGCGTCTTTTTCAGATAATCTCAAAACATCATTAAGATAGTCATAAGCGTATTGCTGTTCAAAAGACAGGTTTTCTTTTTTTCTTTCTTTTAGTAACTCAAAAGCTTCTGCAAGCGTAACTGGTTTTTTTTCGATTATTTCCATTTTTTCAAAGCACCTCTTCTAAATGAATCCTGTCAAGAACAAGAGTTTTAAGTTTATTCATATCCTTAAACTTTACAATATACGCTTTGCCTTGTTTTCCTTGTATCACTCCAACACGATTGTTGAATTTTAAGGGAAGCGCGGCGGTAGCAGAGTTTATTTTAATCCTTACCGCTCCGCCTATCTTAAATTCTTTTATTTGTTTTGCAGGGCTTAACTCTCTTTTTTTTATAAGCCTGCTTTTTCCTGAATTTAATCCTCTTGATCTTTTCATTTAATCCACCTTTTTTAATTCAAACCAAAAAAATTAAAAACTATAAACTGTCTAATAGTAACATGTTTGATGATTGGTTTGAACATATTATTTTATTGTTGGTATTAATATTTATACTTGTTGGAATGTACGGCGCTCAACCTGGAATCATATTAACAGACATTTTTTCATTGATTTTGAATGTTTTTATCACTATTTTAAGGGGTTTCATAGCTCTCGCGGCTTCAAGTCTCGCAGGGTTTTTAATCGCAGTTGCTCTTGCATATTTACTTATAATAAATCGAAATGTTATAGACTGGAACGGCCTTGTTTGGATAATTTTATTCGTTGCAATACTCATCCTTGTTATTTAAACCCAACCATTTGTTTTAAAAATGTTTGTCTTTAAAATGATTAAACATGGCTAAAAAATTTGACGTGTCTTTTAAAGTTGAAAATATAGTTGCAAGCGCTAATTTGAATGTTGAGCTCGACCTTTTCACTATCGCTACCATGGTTGATAATGTTGAGTACGAGCCAGAGCAATTTCCAGGAGCTATAATGCGTCTTAAAGAGCTTGGAACCACGCTTCTCTTATTTAAGAATGGAAAAATGATTTGCAGTGGAGCTAAAAGCGAAAAACAAGTAAGTGAAAGTATAAAAAAAGCTGTTGAACTTTTAAAAAAATACGTGAAATAAAAAAAGCAAGGTTTTAAAAACTTTAACGCTTCAACAATTAATTGACAGCGGTCATAGGAGGAAGGAAACACCCAGTCCCTTTTCGAACCTGGAAGTTAAGCTTCCTTACGATTGCTCGAGTACTGTTTTGTGAAACGGGAAAGACAATTGCTGCTGTCACTCACAACGTTTTTTAAAATCAAAAGTTATTAATGTAAGTAAGCTAGAGAAAGAAGGCATATTAAGATTTCAAAACCAATTAGAATTAAAGTTATTTGCTTTTCTGTGAATCTTTTTATCTTAAGCCATTCAGGTAGTTTCATCACAAAGTGAGTTAAAGAATAGATTTTATCGTAAGGCGCTTTTATAGTACCGTCTTTCTGTAAATCCCCGTACGATCTTACTTTAAACCCGCCCCTTAACTTTAGAAAAGCTTCTACTATCCAAGGTGTGAATATTATAATTCCAAACCTTTCAACACCTCCGACTATCACAACCGAAACTATTAAAGCGCCTGAAAAATACGTTAAAGAATCACCTGGCAGCATTCTAGCTGGAGTCCAATTAAACTTCAAAAATGCGAGTAAAGACGCCGCGCCAGTGAAGGATATTATCGCAGCCACGGGGCTCGAGTTTATTGTGAAAAACCCTAGGGTTATAAGCGCAACGGCTGTGCTTCCAGCTTCAAGACCGTTAAGCCCTGCAAGCATGTTTGTCGCGTTTGAAACAAATACTACTGCGAGCGGAATTAAAACCAATGGAAATAAAATTCCAAAGTTTAAAGCCCCTAGAAGTGGAATGGATATGGTCGTAGCGCCAGCGTAAACAACCATTAACGGAATCGCCGCGATAAGTGGAAGCAATGCTTTTTGCCACTGTTTTAACCCGACTTTAAAATCAACTGCTCCAGAGCCAATATACGTTCTCTTGCTTCTCACGTTTATATCATCAAAAAACCCTATCATAGCTATTATTGAAGAAGTGAGCATTGCAGCGAAAAGGTATAGTAAATTAACATTATTTTTAAGAATGAAAGTGTTTATCGCGACGTATGATAAGACTCCAAGGTTGAAGCCGAAAAAAACAGGGATGCCTCCTGCTAACGGGATAACTGGTTTAAGCTTTTTTTGCATGTCAGTAGCTATAATTTGAATTTTACTGAAAAACTTTTCAAAATAAGGTATTGAAAAAAAAGTTACTAGAAAAGCGATTAAAAAAGGTATTATAATAGAAAAATACATTTTAAACTCACTTTAATATTTTAATATCAACAACTACTCTTCGCACGTTCGGAGAGTAACCTCCAACTACTCTTTTAAATAAAATTTTGCACTTTACATTTTCTTTCTCGCAGGCTTTTTTAATTGTTTCCATAACGTCCTTGAAAGGCTCGATTTTTTCCTTTTTTTCATTTCTGAATGAAGAGTGAGTGTAATAATGTATCACGCTTCCTTTTTTAGCGTTTTTAATAACTTCTGGGATAAAATCATCTGAACCAAATGGAAGAGGTAAGAGAATTCTATCTGCTGAAGGGCCTAGTTTTTTAATTTCTTTAAAAGCGTCGCCTAAAACACAGTTTATTTTAACCTTGTTGAGCTCTGCGTTTTCTTTCAGATATTTAAAAGCGTGAGGATTAAGTTCAACAGCTGTAACGTTACCTCCTTTTTTAGCGCAGAGCACTGCAAACGGGCCAACTCCAGCGAATAAAACCAGCGTGTTTTCATTTTTCTTTACAAGCCCACCTATTCTAGCTCTTTCAAAGGATAGTCTTGAAGAGAAATAATCTTTTTTAACGTCAACTAAAAACTTGCAACCATTCTCAACATGCATTGTTAAGCTTTTTTTTTCACCTGCCAGCCAAACTAATTTTCTCGTCCTGAAAACGCCTTTCCTCGCGCTTTTCTTTCCGAATACTGTTTTTACTCTTTTGTTTTTTTCCATTACTTTCAAAGCTTCTGCTTTTGACGGTTTTTCTATTATTGCAATGTCGCCTATAAGTTCAAAACCTATCCTGCCCGAAGCATTCAAAGCGGGTAAACACCGTTTAGTTTTGGAAAACTTAAGACTCCGATTCTTCTTGTTGTTTTCCAACAGGAATTTCAACAAATCTTATATTAGCGTCTCCTTCAACAGTGAAAATCACTCTTATAACTCCTGAAACCGCGTTTGCCGAGTTAAGCTTGTCCATCATTTCAAGAGTCGTGTCTTCTTTAACGTCAATCGCGCCTTCGAAAACAGCGTCCATTGGATTGAAACCATCTTTTTTAAGCCCGTCTATTATTTTCAAAACTTCATCTTTTACTTTCATTAATATCACCTTTTATGTATAAACCGCAGTTTAATAAATACTTTTCGCCCTTTATTTATTGCGTGGAAGTGAAAATCGATTTAAAGAAAAACATTCACTTAAACGCGGCAGCTTATTTCGAAGAGGCTAAAAAATATGAGAAAAAAATCGAGGGTGTTGAAAAAGCAATCAAAGAGACTCTTAAGCAAATTGAAAGTTACGCCGAGGTTAAAAAGCCCTTAAAAATTGAAAGAAAGAAAATCGAATGGTTTGAACAGTTTCATTATTTTTTTACATCGAATCACTGTCTTGTTATTTCAGGAAGAAACGCGAGTCAAAACGAGATTATATTTTCAAAATATTTCAATGACGATGATATTTTATTTCACGCTGACATTCACGGGGCTAGTTTAACTGTTTTAAAATGTAAAAATCCAAGCGAGTCTGACTTGTTTGAAACAGCGCAGTTTGCAGCGTGTTTTTCAAGCGCGTGGAAAGCTGGAATAGGAGCGGTGAATGTTTACTCTGCAAGAAAAAATCAAGTTTCTAAATATTCTCATGGAGAGTACGTTGCTAAAGGAGGTTTTGTTATAAAAGGAGAGAGAAAATGGTTTAAAGGAGTTAAACTTGAACTTCAAGTTTATTTTGACAATGGTTTTAAGATAGCTCCAGGGGTTATGAAGATTGAAAAATCCGTTAAAATACGACCAGGCCCTGTTAAAAGATTTGACGCGATGATGAAGATTAAAAAAAAACTTGGAATTAATTTAAAAGATGATTTTTCAGGACTGCTTCCAGGGGATTGCGAGATTGTTCAGTGAATAGGACGTATGAATTTTGGAAGGAGTGAAACAACTTTACGTTCTATTTCTTTAGGCCAGAAGCGCTTCACCAGAAAAGAGGATAATAAAAAGCTTATAAACGCTACTATAAAACCACCCGCAACATCATAGAACGTGTGAACTCCTATGTAAACTCTTGAAAACATTATTATTAATGAAAGTGGCGCGACAATGAACGCTGAAGAGTCGTACAGCGAGGGGAATAAAAACGCGTTTATAACTGATGAGTGCCCAGATGGAAAACTATACGAAGAAGGACAGGAAAGCTTAGCGTTTAACTGAGCGCACGGCCTAGGCTCTTTTACAATATATTTCAAGGATGTGAATAAAATAAGACTTATTAAAATAGTTATGGTTAACTCCCTCCATTTTTTCATGTACTTGACGGAAAGTAGGAATAGAATTATTATAAAAAAAACGTATAAAAAGTCGTTTGCTATTAAACTGCTAACCCAAGTAAACCAAGGGTAGTTAAGACTCGCAATGTAAGTTGAAATGAAATCCATGAATTATCACTTCATTAATTCTATTAAATCTTGTTCTGGAGCGTCGGTTTTCAATCCAAGAACGTTAAAATGTGTCCTAGCTGCTTTAAAACCTTTTTCATGAATCGCTTTAATAAAATCATCAAATTTTTTTATTCTCCCCTTTCTAGTTTTACTTGCTATTTTGTGAATATTATAATAAAACAAAGGCATTCCTATCTCTCCATAAAGTAATTGCAGAAATTCAACGTGTTTTTTCAAACCTCTTTCCAATGCTTTTGAAATCATTGATTTAATGAAATTTTTATCATTGAAATCGTCAAGCCAAAGCTTACCTATTTTTTTCCCATCAATTTCAACAAACCCTATTTTTTTAAGACACTCATTAGCTTTTAAAGCACTTTTTTCAGCTTCAATAAGAACCGCAAAATAATGAGCGTGTTTAAAGGAAAGAAGAGGTTTAATTGAAAAATCATAGTCAACTCCTCTTCTCGCTATATACCCTAAAAGTATTCGAAGACCAGTTTCATGACAGAAAAAATTATCAAGCGGAAAAGCATCGTAATGCCTGAGACAAGCTTTAGGTTTAGCACCGCAAAGATTAGCCGCGTCAGTTGATGAGACGAAAATAAATCCTTTTTTTCTAAGGCTTCTGAAAGCAGAGTCTATAAAATGAGAGGGCGACCCGAAAGGATCTAAAACAACACAGTCAAGCTTGTGCGTGGAAAGAAACACGTTGACATCTGTTCTTTCTATTGAAAAATCAGAAACACAGTTTAATTTCGCGTTTTTTTCAGCATATTTTAACGCTGAAGGGTTTAAATCTACAAAAAATATTTTTGAAGGGTTTTCCTTGTAAAACCTGCAGCCTATCACTCCTGTCCCGCACATGCAATCCGCGGTTGTTTTAGGTTTAAGTATTGAAAAAGCTAGGGAGAATAAATCCCTCTTAAAAGTTTGGTCTTTGTTGTAGAATACAGTTGAATCATATTTTGAGGTGAGGCATTCGCTTGGAAGTAAAAGTTTTACTCCTCCTTCTTTTATTTCAACGTCCATTTATTATTCAATGCTTATTGAATTTCCAATGGCTTGACCTGGAAGGCCCTTTTCAGTTATTATTCTCACCGCTCCTTTATTTCCATGCGAAGCTGCTATTCTACCTTTAATTTTTCTGCCTCCTTTGCTTATCCAAACTATTTTTTTTCCAATTAGTTTTGAAGCTTCGCTTTTTGTTTTAACTCCTTCCACTTCAACTATTAAATGATTTGTGTAAGCATTGTGTCTGCTCCTGCGATAATTTACAATAACGCCTTTCATTTTTAATCACCATTACGCATAGATTTTAAAAAGCAAAATTAAAAACATTTGCTCTTGCAATTTTTAGCTTAACAAATTTTTTTATTTAATGAAAACATTTTTAAATATTGATAATAATTATTATTATTAAAAGTGAGAAAGTGGGAATGGCGAAAGAAAGAGAAACAAGGCAAAAAAAGGCGATTATAAAATTTCTTGATGGGAATAAAACCCACCCTACAGCTGAGGAGGTTTATGAAGCGGTTAAAAGAGAAATTCCTAGTATAAGTATTGGAACGGTTTACAGAGAATTAAAAAGAATGAGTGAAAAAAATCAGATTAGAAAAATTGAGGGTAAAAAGAAAAGATTTGATTATAACATTTCAAATCACGCTCATTTTAAATGTTTAAAATGCGGGAGGGTTTTTGATGTTGATTACATAGTTGATTATAAGAAAGTGAAGGGTTTTGAAGTTAAATCGCATGAATTAATTTTTAATGGAATATGTGAAAAGTGTAAAGGTGATGAAAGATGAAAGTTGGGGAGGAAGCGCCGGAATTTGAATTAGAGGGGACTGAGGGAATGTTTTCGCTTGTGAAAAAGAGGGGTAAATGGATTGTGTTGTTTTTCTACCCTCTTGATTTTACTTATGTTTGCCCAACAGAAGTTATGGCTTTTAGCAAGTCAGTGAAAGAATTTGAAAAAGAGTCTGCAGAGGTTTATGGAATAAGCGTGGATAGTCTTGCCGCGCATAAGGCGTGGATTGAGAAGTTAGGTGGTTTGAACTACCCGCTTTTAAGTGATATTAATAAGGAAGTTTCCAGGAAGTACGGGGTTTTAATTGAAAAGGAGGGTGTCGCCCTTAGAGGTTTGTTTATAATAGATCCGAACGGTATTTTGCAGTATATGGTTGTTCATAATAATAATGTGGGGAGAAGTGTTCAGGAAACGTTAAGAGTTTTAAAAGCTTTGAAAACAGGAGAGTTATGTCCAGTTGAATGGAAGCCTGGAGATAAAACATTAGGTAAAGCCTAAGCTTGGAACGGTTTTGAAACAAGAGTCTTTAAAAACTGCTTAAATTTTAAAGAAAAAAGAGGGGGTGTTTTAAGAGAGTTTTCTTTTTTACCTCGTTTAATTAGTTCACTTAAAGGTTAAGGGCATTGGATTCCTGTTGGCGTTTTCTCACTTGAAAAATCACTGAGTTTCTAAAGTGAGAGTTTCCCCCTTAAGGCAAAGCATTAGAAAACAAATTTAAATAATAAAGTTACAACTAAACAGTTATTAAAAAAAACCGAAAGTTTTAAATACCTCTGAACGCACAAAACATATCCACTCGAATTTAATATCGAGTGGAGTGCAGGAGAAGAATTAAGGCTTTTAATCGTATTTTAAAGGATTGCCTCCTTTGGGCTGCCTTTTATTCTCTGCACCCACTGTCTCTATTTTTTTGTTTGGTTTAATTTTATTTTTCTATTTTTTTTCACATCACCTCCTCTTTTTTTAAAATTTTAAAAAAAAGAGCTTGAATAAATTTAAGGAATTTAAAACACAAGAAGGTCCGTCAAAAATTCCTTCAAAAAGACTTCATCCCTTCAAAAGTGATTTCCAACAAAACATGAGGGGTGAAGTTTAATGGTGTAAACTGCTCGCAAGAAATAAGTTGTCCATTTTCCGAGCGTTTTTTCCATTGTTTAATTTAATGTAGGTTAGAATTTAAAAACCTTTCTTTTTAATTTAACTACTAGATTTAAATTACAATTTTTCTTAATTAAGAGTTACTTTGTCTGAAATTGATGATATTCTGTTGATGCTCACATCAAATTTTACTCCTGAACTGTTTTGTATTATTATCAACTGTTTTTTCTTGTTAACCCCTACTATTTTTCCTATTTCAGCTCCGAATTCAGTGTAAACGCTTTTACCGTCAAGAGGCATTCTTCCTATTATGCTTGTTTTGAAATCTCTTGACAAAAACATTATCAAAAGCATCACAGTGGTTATTAGAAGAGACGCTATTAGAAAATCAGCGAAAGCTATTGTTCCTATAACCCAGTCTGCAGCGTAGTTAAATAAAAGCCAGAATAATAGTATTGCAGAGGTTAAAGTTAAATATTCTGGTAGCAAGTAATGTTTTTTATCTTGTATTAAATCAAAAACTTTTCCGGCGATTATAAAAAGAATTGCTATTGGAAACAAGAGAAGGAAGTTCTTAACGAAAACTGCTATTTCAGTCGCAATGTTTGAAAATGATTGAACTGAAATTGCTGAAACGCCTAACCAGAGGGATATGATTATCAAAGGGAAGGAAACAAAGTAGAATATAAGGCTGACTTTGTTAAGTGAAAATTTGAATTCTGAAAAACCTGAGAATAGTTTCTCTTCAACACCGAATGCTTTTATTATTAAATACAAGCCAAACAATCCAAGTAGTATTCTCAAAGCTATTACTTCAGCTAGAGCGTATACTAGGAGAATAAAACCTGGAATCCCAAAAATTATTCTCGCAAAATGAGGGTCTTTAAGCTTGTCTATGATTGTGAAGTAAGTTTTTTCAAGTTCTTTTGATTGTTTTACAATAACTGTTTTAACGTCTATTATGTCTATTCGTGTTTTGAGAAGCGGTAGTATTCTCTCATCGCTCTCCCCGTCGCTTACATACACGCAGGCTTCTGGGTGAAAAGATTTTTGAACTGCTTCAAGCTGGTTTAAAATTTTTTGGTTTGCTTTGAACCCTAAGTTTTTATCACCGGTTAAAGTGGCTACTTCAACATCATAGTCTTTTGAAAGCTGGTCATAAGTTTTTACGGCTTCGAAAATCGCGTTTGAATCAGTATCTTCTGGATCCGCCACTGCTAGTTTTGAAGCTACTTCAATGTTTTGTTTTCTTCCTATAACAGGCCCTTTTACTTTTGTTTTCTCATAAACGTCATCGTCTATATCAACATTTAATACTAGTATTCTTTTAGGTTGTTTTGCCATTTTTTTTAAAACACTGTTGAAAAATAGGTTATTAACTAATTTAACTCTTTCGGAATTAATAACCGTGGGGCGAAAGATAGTTACTTGAAACTTTAAACTTTTTTTCTTCTTTCCAAAGTTTTTTTCACTTGATTTTGAGAAAAAAGCCTGAAACGGTCTTCCGCTGTTAGCATTGAAGTCCTATGGTATAAGAAATGTTGTAATCTGGTAGGTTAGCGTCGCAAAAACTGTAATAATTAATAAAAGCAAAAGGTTTAAAATTTAAAAGAACTACAAGAAAATGAATGGATAAAGAAGTTGTTGTTTTCGCGGCTATTGTAAGCGTTATTGTTATTGCAATTGCAGCGATTATAGAGTTTAGCATTCCACTTCAGTTTGTGCTTGCAGCGGTAGTTCTTTTGATTATTTTAGGTGTTTTTTTTCCAGCTTGGATTGAATTTAAAGAGTATGAAAGGGGAGTGGTTTTCAGACTCGGTAAATTCAACAGAGTTGTGGGTCCAGGGCTTTCCTTTATTTTCACTTCTTTTGAATCTTATGTTTTGATTGATTTGAGGACGCAGACAATAGATGTTGAACCACAAGTGGTTATAACAAGAGATGAGATTAAGCTTAAGATAGACGCGGTTGTTTTCATTAAAATAACTGACCCGAAAAAAGCGGTTATTGAAATAAAGGATTACAGAAAAGCTATAACAGAGTTTATAAAAGCTGAGATTAGGAATTTAATTGGAAACATGATTTTAACGGATGTTTTGGCTCAAACGGATGTTATAAATGAAAAGCTTAACACTGCTCTTGGAAAAATATCTGGAAAGTGGGGTGTTACAAGTGAGAGGGTTGAAATTCAAAGTATTGAACTGCCGCCAGAGTTAGTTGAAGCGATGAGAAGGAGGAAAGAAGCTGTGGAATATAAGGGTAGAACTGAAACTGAAGCTGAGGCTATTCAATTAAAACTTGATATAATGGATAGGGCTGCGAGGAAGATGAGTGATAATACTTTAGCTTATCTTTATCTTGACGCTTTAAAAGCTATTTCAGAAGGTAAAAGTAATAAGATTATATTTCCTCTTGAGTTTTCGCATTTAGCTTCAATGCTTTCTGGGAAAATTCCGCAAGGTAAAGAAGAAAAAATAAATTATGACGAGTTAATTAAAGATTTTCTTAATAATTATAAGGAGAAGAAAAAGGAGATTTTAGAGAAGGAAGAAAAGGAGAGTGAAAAGGCTAAGTGAAAAAAATTGTTTTAAACTTAAAAGCTTACTCTGAAAGTAGTGGAAGTAATGGTTTAAAACTTGCTGAGATAGCAAGTGAAGTTGCAGATGAAACCGGGGTTGAGATTATAGTTTGCCCTCAGCATTGGGATTTAGGTTTAGTGGCTAGTAAGGTTAAATGTAAAGTTTTCGCTCAGCATGTTGATTTTAATAACCCTGGCGCTTTCACAGGTAGTTTAACTTTAGAAGGATTGAAAAATAGTGGGGGTAGTGGAACTCTTATAAACCATGCTGAAAAGAAAGTTGGAATTGAGTATGTTAAAAAAGTTGTGGAAAAATGCAATTCGCTTGATCTTGAAATTTTAGCGTGTGCTGACTCGTTTAAAGAAGCGGTTGAACTTGACAAGCTTAAACCAACAATGATAGCGCTTGAACCTCCTGAATTGATTGGAACAGGTGTTTCAGTAAGCACTGCAAAACCTGATGAGATTATTGAAACAGTTAAATCTATTAAAAATTCAACTCCTCTTGCAGGCGCTGGGATAAGTAATGCTGATGATGTTAGAAAGGCTTTTGAGCTAGGTTTGGAGGGTGTTCTTCTCGCTAGCGCTTTTGTGAAGGCTAGGGATCCAAAGGGTTTTCTTGAAAGCCTTGCAAGTGTTTTCTAGGAGTTTGGGTTTATAATAGGGAACTGCTTTCTATTAAAGCGCCAATTGTCATTAAAATAACAGCCCACGCTGCTAGTTTGATAACATCGTGTAGTATTAATGCGAAGGAAGGGTCTTTATACGCTCTTCTCGCTACAGCGCTGCTTAGCACTCCTCCTGCGAGGGCTGCTAGGATGTATGCGAGCATTTCGAAAAAACCGTGTGGCAATATTCCGAGAAAACCAGCGCTTAAACCAACTAAAAGCGTTTGAGATTGGTTTAAGATGAAATGCTGCGCATAATTTGCAATGAAAACTGCTAGCACTGAAGCGTTCCAAACTAGAACTAAAACAGCGCCGGCTCCAGCTATTATTGAAAGTCCTATTATTATTAGAATGACTTCAAGGTTGTGAAGGAAGATAACTTCAAATGCTTGCTGGAATTGGAAGGTTGTTGCAAATCCTGAGAACGCTCCTTGAATTGAGTTGAGTTGTTCTGCTTGAATTGAGAAAACTTGTGAGATCACGGTTTGAGGGAGTAGTAAATACCAAAATAGGAAGCCTAAAATCCAGCCAATGAAAAACAAGCTCATTGCAATTACTATGGGGTAGTGCCTTGCAAGTGTTCTGCTTCCAAGAACTCTTGATTTTTCTTCTATTTCTTCAACTTCATAGTCGAAGAGTCTTACTAGAACGCCTATGCTTAAAATTGAGACGAGCATTATAACTGAAATGCTCTCCTGAACTTGAATGAACTGTGCTATTGGAATTGAGATTGAAACGAAAATGAAAGCTAGTATTACAAGCTCCCAGGGTTTTTTCATCATTCCCTGTACTGAGAAAACCGATTCAAGCACCATTGTATTTGTTTGAAATTTCAGTGTATTTAAAACCTTCTAAAAAGTTTAAGGCGCGTTTTAAGAAAAGTTTAAAAACAAAAATGTTTTAATAGAGTTGAATGAATAAAATTATTTACATTGGAGTAGCTCTTATTTTAGTAGGCTTGGTAAGTTTTGCTTTGATTTTTAATGGCAGTCCTTCAGTTAGGTATGTTAACACTAGTATTTCAGCAAGTGTTTACGCTTGTTACTCTGGCGAGGGTGATTTTTCATGCCCTCCAGAGGTTAATGTGACTATTATTGAAGTTGCTGATTTTCAATGTCCTTACTGCGGTAGTGACGAGCCTATTGTTTGGAATATTTTAAAAGAGTATGCTGGAAAGGTTAGACTTGGATTTATTAATTTTCCACTTCCTGAACACCAGTACTCAGAAAAAGCTGCTGAGGCTTTTGAATGCGCTGTTGACCAGGGTAAAGAGTGGCGGTTATATAGTTTAATGTTTCAAAATCAAGGTGATTTAAGTGTTAGTTCATTGAAGAGTTACGCTGTTCAAGCTGGTTTGAACTCAACTCTTTTTAATAATTGTCTTGACAGCGGCGTTAAGGCGGGAGTGGTTCAACAACAGTTTAACGAGGGTGTGAGGTTAGGGGTTCGAGGAACGCCTACTTTTTTTATTAATAATCAAATGCTTGAGGGTTATCAAAGCCAATCAAGTTTTGAAAACATTATAAACAGGGTTTTGAATCAAGCAAGCAATTCAAGTTGAGTGATTTAATATGAAAATAAGTTTTTTCGAAGTTGAGGATTGGGAGGAAGCTTATTTCAAGGAGAAGCTCGCTCAGTTAGGTGATTTAAAGTTTTATAAGGGTCATTTAACTCAAGAGTTGATAGGAGAGGTTAGGGATTCTGATGTTTTGGTTGTTTTTATTTATTCTCAGCTTACAGCTGATGTTTTGAAAAACTTTTCAAATCTTAAAATGATTGCTACAATGTCCACTGGTGTTGAGCATATTGATTTAGATTATTGTAAAAAGAACAAAATCGTGGTTGCAAACGTTCCAAGTTATGGCGAGAATACTGTTGCAGAGCATGTTTTCGCTTTACTTTTGACTATTTCAAAGAAGATAATTGAAAGTGTTGAAAGGACGAGGAGAGGGGATTTTTCACTTGAAGGTTTGAGAGGTTTCGACTTGAAGGGGAAAACTATTGGAGTGGTTGGAACTGGCAGGATAGGAAGTCATGTCGTTAAAATAGCTAAAGGTTTTGATATGAATGTGATTGCTTGTGATTCTAACCCGAATGTTGAGCTTGCCAGTAAAATAGGTTTTTCTTACGTGAGTTTAGATGAATTGTTTGAAAAAAGTGACGTTATTTCTTTTAACGTTCCACTTTCTTCTTCAACCTCTCATCTTTTGAACATGGATTCGCTTAAAAAACTGAAAAAAGGGGTTGTGGTGATAAACACTTCAAGAGGAGGGGTTGTTGAAACAAACGCTTTGTTTGAGGGTTTGAAAACAGGTGTTATAAAAGCTGCGGGTCTCGATGTTCTTGAAGAAGAGTGTTTTATTAAAGAAGAAAGACAACTCTTGTCACCTCAGTTTCAAGCTACGTGTGATTTGAAAACAATTCTTGAAGAGCATATTCTTCTTGAGGAGGAGAGTGTTATCGTCACACCGCATAACGCTTTCAATACTAAAGAAGCTTTACAAAGAATTCTTGATAATACAATACAAAATATTAAAAACTTGGCTGAACTAAATAAACAATAGGTAAAGTGTGTTGAAAAATGGAGGAAGTTCAACTTAAAGTAGCAGAAGCGTTGCAAAGCGATTATGGAAAGCGCATTGTTAGGATAGACTCTACTGTGAGGGAAAAACTTTCAATAAACACAGGGGATATAGTGGAGATTAAGGGTAAAAGAACAGCCGCGGCTATAGCTTTACCTGCTCACCCGCCAGATGAAGGTATTGGAATCATAAGAATGGATGGAATTTTAAGGCAGAGCGCGGGGGTTGGCTTGGGAGACCGGGTTAGAATAAGCAAGGCGGTCATAAAACCCGCTAAGAGGATTGTTTTAGCTCCGAACTCTCCTACGAGGTTCGCTCCAGGGTTTGATCAGATTATCAAAAAGAATTTAATTGGAAAGCCATTTCAAAAGGGGGATGCTATTTATATTAATATTTTCGGTTCTAGTTTTCCTTTTTCAGTTGTTCAAACTATTCCTCAAGGTTTGATTCTTATTTCCGTTGACACTGAAGTTGTGTTGCGGGAAGAGCCTTTGAAGGAGATGGGTAAAATAGCTTTGGTTTCTTATGAGGATGTTGGTGGGATTAAAGATCAAGTTCAAAAAATAAGGGAGATGATTGAACTTCCTTTAAGACACCCTGAATTGTTTGAAAGGCTTGGAATTGAACCGCCGAAGGGTGTTTTACTTTACGGGCCCCCGGGAACAGGGAAAACCCTACTAGCAAAAGCAGTTGCAAACGAAAGCGAAGCGCATTTCATAACTATAGCCGGCCCTGAGATTATCAGCAAGTATGTAGGAGAGGCTGAAGAGAGGTTAAGGAATATATTCAAGGAAGCTGAGGATAACGCTCCTTCGATTATTTTCATTGATGAGATTGACGCTATCGCGCCTAAAAGGGAGGAGGTTATAGGAGAAGTTGAAAGAAGGGTTGTCGCTCAGATTCTTAGTTTAATGGACGGGTTGAAAAGCAGAGGGCAGGTTATTGTTATCGCGGCTAGTAACAGGCCAAACGCGCTTGACCCCGCGTTAAGAAGGCCTGGAAGGTTCGATCGTGAAATTGAGATTGGAGTTCCAAATAAGAAGGGGAGGCTTGAAATTCTCCAAATTCACACGAGGGGAATGCCTTTAGATAAAAGTGTTGATCTTAATGAAATAGCTTCTATAACGCATGGTTTTGTTGGAGCTGATCTTTTAATGCTTTGTAAAGAAGCTGCGATGAGCGTTTTGAAGAGAACTCTTCCAAAAATTAAGCTTGAAGAAGAGACGATACCGCCTAGCGTGTTGGAGGAAATGGTGGTCACTAAAAGTGATTTTGATAACGCTTTGAAAGAGATAAGACCAAGTGCTTTAAGAGAAGTTTACTTTGAAATTCCAAACGTGAAGTGGAGTGATATAGGCGGTTTGGATGAAGCTAAAAGAGAGTTGAAAGAAGCTGTCGAGCTTCCTTTGAAAAAACCAGAGGTTTTTGAAAAAATGGGTGTCAGGCCAGTGAAGGGTGTTTTACTTTACGGGCCTCCGGGAACAGGGAAAACCCTACTAGCAAAAGCAGTTGCAAACGAAAGCGAAGCTAATTTTATTGCGGTTAGAGGGCCTGAATTGATAAGCAAGTGGGTTGGGGAAAGTGAAAGAGGGATAAGAGAGGTTTTCAGAAAAGCTAGGAGCGCCAGTCCTTGTATTATATTTTTTGATGAAATTGACGCTTTAACACCGGTGAGAGGGTTAAGTGAAACTCTCACGCTTGAAAGAACTGTGAATCAAATGCTTTCTGAAATGGATGGAATTCAAAATTTGAAGGATGTTATTGTCATAGGCGCGACTAATCGAGTTGACATGATAGACCCCGCGCTTTTAAGGCCGGGAAGGTTTGACAAGCTTATTTACATACCACTGCCTGACATAACAACAAGAGAAGCTATACTGAATGTTCACGTGAAAGGAATGCCTTTGAATAAAAATGTTAATTTAAAGGAGATTGCAAAGCAAACTGAAGGGTTCAGCGGGGCTGACCTTGAAGATCTTTGCAGGGAAGCTGGAATGGAGGCTATAAGGGATAAAAGCAGCGAGGTTTCAATGAACCACTTTAAAAAAGCTTTAATTTCACTCAAACCTTCAATGGAGCAGAAAAACAAAGAAGTTAAACGAGGATACTTATAAGTGTTTTAAAAAAATGTCAGAATTCAGAATAGATTCAAATGAAGCTTTAGAAGTGTTAGTTTCAATGATAACCATCTCTCTAGCCTTTGCAATAGCGATTTCAGGCGTTTCTGTTTTAAGCGTTCGATTAGCTTCAACATTTTTATTAATTTTTGCAACCGCTGGAGTGGGTTTCATAGCTCATGAAATGGCGCATAAGTACGTGGCTATTAAATACGGTTTTCAAGCGAGGTACGTGATGTGGGCTTTAGGCTTGCTTTTAGCTTTGATAATGGCTATACTAATAGGTTTTGTTTTCGCGGCTCCTGGAGCAACTTACATTTGGGGTAAGAACGCGACTTCTGAAGAAAATGGAAAAATCAGCATTGCAGGGCCTTTAACTAATCTAATCCTAGCGTTTATATTCGCTCCAATGATTTTCATTCCATTTCTTTCAGAAGTTGGAGTTTACGGGGTTTACATAAACTTGTTTTTAGGAGCTTTTAACTTGATTCCAATATTCCCCTTAGACGGGTCTAAAGTTTTAGCTTGGAATTGGAAGATTTGGCTTGGAGCTATGATAGTTTTTGTAGGGCTTTTGTTTCTTGTTTTTCCAATGCTTTCTTCTGTCATATGATCCGAGCACATCAAATTTGATCTTTAGGGTAAGAACCTAGAATTTTAATTTTGCAAATTTTTACAAGTTGTTTAAGCGCTTTTTTGACATTTTCATCCTTTTCATGCCCTTCTACTTCCACGAAGAAGGTGTACTCTCCGAGTTTTTTTGTTGATGGTTTTGACTCTATCTTGGCGAGGTTTATTTTCTGATTTGAAAAGCAAGCCAGCATGTCGTGAAGCAACCCCACACGGTCTTTAAAAAGAGTTAGTAATAAAGCGGTTTTGTCCTTTCCAGTCTTACCTTGCTGTTTTTTGATATATTTTGAAATTTGAGTTTATCAGCAAATCCAGTTGCCGCTTACAATCCCACCTATAGAGTTTTCTATTGCTATTATTATCTTCTGCACTTTCTGTTTTTTTAATGCTTCAAACACTTCTTCCATTGTCTAAAAGTATTCTCTTTTTACTTACTTTTCACCCTGGCTTTCATACCTATCCAAAGCTTCACCTGTAAACGCGCCTTTCGCGGGCCTAGAAGCCATTTCTTCAATTTTCATTTTGATCAGCTTTTTATTTTAGTCACGTGAAGGTTTGAAACGTTGAACTCAAAAACGCTTGCAGGCATTTCAATTCCGAATTCAACGAGAATTTCAGGGTTAACCTCTCCAATAAAACCTTTTTCAACTCCATTTACTTTTATTGACAAACCCCTATTTTCTAAAAACTTCTTGCTTTCGCTCTTTTCAAGCTTGAATTCAATGTCAAGCGATTTTGACAAAATATAAAAATATGATGCTATTTCGCTAAGCGACGCCTTGCTTGATAGAATCAAAGCCGAAACATTCAAATTTGTTTTAACTTGCTTTTCAGGAAGGATAACTTCTCCAACTTCAAACAATTTTTGAGGGTAAGCGTGATAAGTGTTTTTCGACGCGGTTTCAATCAAAAGCGGGAATAACTCGCTTCTCAAAACTGAGTACTCGCTGCTCACAGGGTTTTGAATTCTTATGAATTTTTCCACAAAGCATTTATCCATTAAAAACTCGCTTGATAAAACATGGTTTTCAATTTCAATAAAACCACTTCCTGACATCGCATTTCTGATTTTTTCAGTTAAGATAGTTTGCTCGCTTAAACCCCCTTTTGTGAAAAGAGAGGGCGGTTCTGGATTGAATTTTTTGAATGAATAACCTATTGCAAGTTCTTCAACCAAATCAACAGGGTGGATAAAATCAGCTCTGTACCTTGGAATTTTGCATTTAAGCATTGAATTGAAATTTTCAGCGTCTAATCTCTGCTTTCTTAAGAGTTTAATAGCCTCTTTTTCATTTAAGTTTAATCCAAGCGTTTTATTCGCTTCCTTCAAATCTAATAGCATTTCTTCAGGAGTGGTTTGCGGAGTCTCTATTTTTTCACTTCCAATAATTTCAACTGTTTCTATTTCAGCGCCTTGATCCGCGAAGTCTTGACATAGAATGTTCAGCGTTGAATTGCACGCTTCGAAATCCGTTCCAGTTATATCTATGAAAAGATTGCTGCTTCCTGGCTTTAAGGTTGTCAGCGTTCCGTTTATTATAGGCGGGAATGATAAAACATTATTGTTCGAGTCCACAAGCAAAGGGTACTTGTTAAAACTTTGAATTATAAACGCGTACTCTCTTCCCTTCTGGGTTTTCTCGAGGATTTCTTTTAAATTCATTTCCTTCTCTTCATTCAAAGGAGTGAATGAAACACTTTCAGGGTCTACGGCTTTATAGTAAAAAGGAGGTTTTAATTTTGAAGCGTCATGTATTCCTATTGAAATTTTTTTTCTCTTTCTTCCATGCGTCTGGTGAAGCCTTTCCTGAACGTTCATTAAATCAATTAAATCCTCCTCACTTATTTTCTTTTTTACCACTGCGCTTACAATGTAAGGCCGTATCATTAAAACGTCAGCGTCTTTGAAAACCTTAACCCCGCTTTTCTTTAAAGTTTCAGTTGAAAGAGATGGCAAGCCTGTTTCAATATCAAGAAAACCTTTCAAAGCTCTTCCCACCCCCTGAACTGAAAGCAAGTCGGGACGGTCAGAAGTCACTTCTATTGTAATTTCACTGTTAAAATCTTCAACACCACACTTAATTAAAGGTAGATTATCTTTTAACTGCTCGTCACTGAAAAAATCGAGCTTTTTTCTATTTATTACGTAAGTAGGCATTGTTCTCACCATTTATCTTCAAGTAACTTAAGGTTTTGAGAAGAGAAATCTCTAATATCATCTATTTCAAGACTTAGCATTGCAAACCTATCTATTCCCAAGCCCCACGCTAAAACAGGAACGTTCACTCCAAGAGGTTTTGTAACTTCTGGCCTGAAAATCCCAGCTCCTCCAACTTCAACCCAACCTTTCCCAGGAAGTTCAGCGTAAATTTCAACACTCGGCTCTGTGAATGGAAAGTAAGAAGGAAAGAATTTCACGTTTTTAGCTTTGATTATATCAACAGCGAATTGCTTTAAATAACCTAGAAGCTGCGTGAAATTAACACTTTCATCAGCTACAATTCCTTCACATTGATAGAATTCAACGAAATGCTTCCAGTCAATCTCATCAGGCCTGAAAACTTTACTTATACTGAAAAGCTTTTCAGGCGGTTTTAAACCTTTTATCATGTTCCTAACACTTATAGCAGTGTCTTGCGATCTAAGTATCAATCGCGACGCGATTTCCTCGCTCCAATTATACCTCCAACCTTTGCTTCCTTCCACTCCAGTCTCATGAGCTTTTTTCACATTTTGAGTTAAAACCTCATCTTCTAAAATTCCAAGTTGCGGTTCTTTAACCCTGAAAATATCATGGATTTCTCTTGAAGGGTGGTCTTGAGCCATAAACAAAGCGTCCAGATTATAAAATTCAAGTTCTACTAAAGGACCGTGAGTTTCCTTAAAACCAAGAGATATCAACTCTTCCTTTATTCTTTGAATGAATTCAAGGTGAAAATGTTTCTTTCCAATTTGAATTGGAACGATTAAAGTGTTAATGTCATATTCTTTGAATTTTAATTTCTTCCACTCTCCTGTTTTAATCATTTCAGGCGTTAGCTGACTAGTCTCTTTCTCAGCTTTTAATCCAGTACGCCTGACAAAAATTCTCTTCACAACTCTTGTTTCGCACAAACCTCTTTTCTCAAGGATTGAAACATTTTCACTTAAACCTTTTTCATACACTTCTTTTAACGCTTCATCAGCTATAAAATTTTCTTTTAATTTTTTAATATTACCTTTAAAGTCAATTATTCCAAACTCTTTACTCCATTTTATAGCCACTGCTTTTTCTTCATCATTTAAACCGCTTTTCTTCAACGCGTCGCTTAAAACATCCCCGTCTTTCGTTTTAAAGTAGAGTCTTTTTTCAGGAGTTCCTTTTTCAAGATAAATCAAACCCTCTTTAGTTAGCGTTGTTTTTTTTTCTTCAACCCATTTCAATTCAACAAGATTTTTTTGCTCCAGAATTTGAACCTGACTTGAAATCGAGCTTTCAGGCAGTCCTGTTTTTGAGGATAAAGTTGAAATTTCAATCCAATCGTTTGTGATAAAATCTAGCAATTCCATTCAATTCACTTTAAAGCTTGTATTTAAACTTTCTCATCAACTCTCTTCTTTCATTTTTTTGTTTCTCATTCTCCACTCCTTTAGGTTTGAAACCGTCGACAACCCCTACAACACTTCTTCCCTGACTCGTCTCGGCTATTATTATTTGTAGCGGATTAGCAGTTGCGCATAAAACATTGCAAACTTCACTCGTGCTTTTAATTCTGTTTAAAACGTTTATTGGATAGGCGTTTTTGATTAAAATAACAAAGAAATGCCCTACTCCGACTTGCAGTGCTATTTTTTCACACTCTTTTCTTAACTCGTCATCATTTCCCTCGCTTCTTACAAGGCAGTCACCGGAAGCTTCGTTGAACGCCAATCCAAACTTTATCGAAGATGATGACTCTGCAAGCGTTTCATACAAATCAACGGCTGTTTTAATGAAATGAGTGGTGCCGCAGATTATATTGCAATCCTTAGGGGTTTTAATATCCTCTACTTTCAAATCCATTTTCACAACACCTGATTTAGAATGCACGTCTTGTTTTTTAATCTTACTTGTCAACATAATCAAGCCATTCTTCATGGCTTCCCTTTCCATGCACTTCATTGAAAAAACTCTCTTGAAGTTGTTTTGTTACCTTCCCTACTCTCCCACCGCCTATTTTCTTTTTGTTTATTTTTGTTATTGGCATTACTTCAATAGCTGTTCCAGTGAAGAATGCTTCATCAGCGTTCAATAATTGTTCTAGAGTGATGTTTTTTTCACTCACTTTAAAACCCTTCTCCCTCGCGATTATCATAACGCTTTTTCTAGTGATTCCATCCAAAACATTCGCTGTCAATGGAGGGGTTATCAACTCGTTGTTTTTCACAATGAAAACATTTTCTCCAGGTCCTTCAGTCACGTTTCCTTTCATGTTAAGCATTATCGCTTCATGAAATCCATTTTCAATAGCTTCTATTTTAGCTTGAATTGAATTAATGTAATTTCCGCAGGCTTTCGCTTGAACTGGAAGTTGTTTAGAGTCTATTCTCCTCCACTTGCTTATCATACAACTAACTCCTTTTTCAAGGTTTTCACTTCCAAGGTAAGTGTCCCAAGGCCACGCTGCTATCATTGTGTGCGTTGGAGTGGAAGTTGTCTCCAAACCCATTTTTCCAGGTTCAAGGTAGACAAGAGGTCGAATATAGCATTCTGTAAACTTGTTTTGCTTCACCACTTCTTTCGCTCCTTTTACCAGGTTTTGAATTGAAAAGGTTTTAATTCTATAATACTCCGCGCTTTTGATTAGTCTTTTCATATGATCTTTAAGCCTGAAAATCGCAGGCCCTTTCTGAGTTGAATAGCATCTTATTCCTTCAAAAACCCCTGCGCCATAGTGCATTGTTTGGTTTAATAAGTGAATTTTGGCCTTGCTTCCTTTTATTATTTTACCGTCAATCCAGATATTGTAATTTAGCGTTTTCTCATCACCTGTTTTTGGAGTTTCTATTGTTTAATTTTAATCACTACTTGTTTTTATTTCTTTACTAAGTTCATCATTTTGTAAGCATTTTTTCAAAAAGAACCATTGTTTTGTAAAGGTTTTAAAGCGGTAACTTTAAATTCGGTTTAAGTTCAATTAAAATTAAATGGAACAAACAAGTAAAATGTTTGACAAGCTTGCACTGTTAGGCAGTGTTGGGGACTTTGGAGCTTTTTACGTTAAATTCTTTAAAAACAATTTTAAAAAAATAGTAATAACAGGCAGCGATGAGCAGAAAGGATTGAAAAAAGTGAAAGAGCTTGAAGTTGAATTTGAAAGGGATAATAAAAAAAAGCAGTTGAAAAAGCCGATTTGATAATAGTTTGCACAACACTTTCATCAGTTCCTCTTGTTATAAATGAACCCTTTTGTTGAAGAGAATTGTCTTTTAGTTGACTTTGTATCTGTAAAGCAAAACGCGGTTAAAGCACTTCAAAAAATCGATAGAAAAATTGAAATTGCCAGCGTTCATCCAATGCACGAGCCAAGAGTGAAGTCTGTCGAGGGCTTTCCAGTGGTTTTCATTATAATTAAAAAATTAAAACCTTCAAAAATCGATTGGCTAGCAGCATAAAAAGGTTATAAAATATTAAGTATAATAATTTAAGTTCTAAGTAAAAAATTCTACAACAAGGTTTTATCAATGAATGTTATTGAAGTTAAAAATCTTACAAAAAAATTTAATGATTTTACAGCAGTTAATGGCGTTAGTTTTAATGTTGAAAAGGGGGAGATTTTAGGGTTGCTTGGCCCTAACGGAGCTGGAAAAACAACGACTCTATCAATGCTTGCCACTCTTGTAAAGCCAACTTCAGGAAGTGCTATGGTTAATGGCTTTGATGTTTTGGAGCACCCTTCAATGGTTAGAAAATCTATTGGATTTGTTTTTCAGGACCCTAGCTCTGATGATACTCTTACTGGATGGGAAAACCTTTACCTGCACGGTTTGATGTACGGGGTTGAGGGAATTGATAAAAAAATTGAAAAAGTTTTGAATCTTGTTGACCTGACAGAAAAGAAGGATGAACTTGTGAAGAATTATTCAGGAGGTATGAGAAGAAGGTTGGAATTGGCGAGAGGGTTGCTTCACGAGCCTAAAATCTTGTTTTTGGACGAGCCTACTCTTGGATTAGACCCTCAAACCAGAATCAATTTATGGGACTACATTAAAAAACTTTCCAGTGAAGGCAATGTAAGTGTTATAATAACCACTCATTATATGGACGAGGCTGAATCGCTTTGCAATCGCATTGCTATAATTGACCATGGGAGTATAGTTGCTATGGATTCTCCTGAAGAGTTGAAGAAAAAGGTAGGCGGGGATATTGTCAGGCTTAAGATTAAGAATCCAGAGTTGAAGAAAATTAAAAAATTGAAGTATGTTAAAAAAATCTTAAAAGAGGGCGATTTCATTGCCTTGACAGTTGTTAATTCAAGTATTCACCTTCAAGAATTGCTTGGATTGGTTGGGAAAGTTGAAGCTGTCGAGTTAAGGCCTCCTACTTTGAATGATGTTTTTCTTCATTACACTGGCAGGGAGATAAGAGAAGCTGAAGGCGAGGGCGGGTGGGCTGAAAGAGCTATGAGTTATAGAGGTAAGTCAACATGAGCGAGTGGAGTGGTTTATACGCGTTGTGGTATAGGGAGTTTAAGGTTTACTTGAGGGAGAGGTCTAGAATTGTTTCTTCTATTATCAACCCTTTGATGTGGCTGGTTGTTTTCGGCAGTGGTATAGGAGCCAGCATAAGTCTAAGCGCTATTCACGTTGAAAATTACCAGCAGTTTATATATCCTGGAATTTTAACCATGGCGATTCTTTTTAGTTCTATTTTCTTCGGGGTTTATATAGTGTGGGACAAGAAAATTGATTTTCTCAAGGAGGTTTTGATTTCTCCTTTGAATAGGAGCACTATTTTCTTTGGCAAGGTTTTAGGAGGGGCCACTGATGGTTTGATTCAATCGCTTATCTTGATTGTTTTAGGCGTGGCGTTTTTCGGTATTGTTTTCAGCGTTTCTAGTTTCATTTTAACTATAATTCTTGTTTTTCTTTTGACTATAGGTGTTGTAAGCATTGGCTTGACTATTGGAGCGTATATGAGCAGCCCTGAAGGCTTCGGCTTAATTTCAAGTTTTGTGATTTTCCCTCTTTTCTTTTTAAGCGGGGCTTTGTTCCCAGTTTCCAACCTTCCTTCGTGGATGTCTTTTATAGTAAGAGTGAACCCGCTAACTTATGGGGTGGATGCTTTAAGAGGAGTTATTTTAGGAGTTTCCGCTTTCAGCCTGCTTTTTGATCTAGCGGTTCTTATAGTTTTTGATGTTATAATGATTGTTATAGGAAGTGTTTCTTTTAATAACATGAAAACATGATTATGCTTTTTTCTTTTTGACTATTTTAACGTAAGCAGGAGTTAGAATCATTTTGTCTTCTGATATCATTGCAATGTCTCCGTTCATTTTTTTTATTTCAACGTTTAGTGTTTGTACGATTTGTCGTAGTTTGTGTGGGTTTTTAAGCATTGGCGCTATGCTTAGCAGAACCACGTTTTTATTTCTCAGCTCGTTTTCCACTATTTTTAAGTCTTCTTCTTGAGATAGTGAAATTGGTTTTACGTAGAAATCTGCTTTTCCGTGAACCGCGTCTATTTCTTCAATATCACTGCTTTTCATAAACTCTTCCAATCCAAGTTTTTCTTTTTTAAAAAACTTATCTAACAAGCCCATTTTTAAATCACCTTAAAAGTATTTACATTAAACATACACGCTCATTATTTTAAATATTGCGTTTTAATTAAAGAGCATGAAAGCTTGGAGTTTAACGCCTAACGAAGTTTTAAAAGAACTTCACTCAAGTAAAGATGGTTTAAGTCAAGAAGAAGCTGATAGAAGAATTGAAAAAGAAGAAATTAAGAAGTCAGAAGGTTTTGCTGATATTTTTTTAAAAGAAGTCACAGAGCCTATGATACTGCTTTTATTGTTTATAGGAGTTCTTTATAGCTTTTGGGGGGGTTTAATAGACGCGCTGACTATTTTTATAGTCATAACAATACTGGTTATTGTTGAAGTTTGGAACGAGTTTAATACAAAGAAGATTATAAACTCACTTAAAGATTTATCTTCTCCAACAGTTATAGCAATTAGAAACGGGGTTAACGTTGAAATTAAAAAGAACACTCTAGTAAAGGGTGATGTGATTTTACTTAAGAGCGGGAACAAAGTGCCAGCCGACTGCAGGGTTTTAGAAGCGAATTCACTTGAAGTGGATGAGTCTATTCTCACTGGTGAGAGTTTTCCTGTAGAGAAAAAAATTGAAAAAATAAGTGAGGAAACCCCTGTTTTTGAAAGAAGAAACATGGTTTACGCTGGAACACTAGTTGTTAATGGAAGTGGTAAAGCGGTTGTTGTAGAGGTTGGAAGTAAAACTGAAATTGAAAGAATTCAAAGACTTTCTAGTGAGATCAAAGAACCCAGAACTTTTATTCAACTTTTGATGAAAAAACTTGTTAAAATAGTTCTTTTAATTTCTATAATCGCTAGTTTTTCAGTTACGGTTTTAGCTATTCTTGAAGGGCAGAACCTTCAAAAAACGATTTTAACTGGTTTAAGTCTCGCATTTGCAACAATTCCTGAAGAGTTACCTATCGTGATAGTGATAATGCTAGCGGTTACAGCTTACACTCTAACAAAACGCAAACTTTTTGTTAAAAACCTTAGAGGTTTAGAAACTCTTGCAGGGGTTACTGTTATAGCAACTGATAAAACTGGAACGATAACCCAAGGCAGGATGAGTCTTGAAGAGGTTTACACTGAAGGTAAGCTTAAAAAATTTAGTGAATTTAAAAGCAAGGAGTTGGAAAAAATTTTAGAGATAGGCGCTAGTGTTAATGACGCGGTTGAACTGGAAAATGGTTGGAGTGGAGACCCGGTTGATGTTGAAATGCAGAGATTGTCAAAGCCTAAGACAAAACTTGAAAGACAATTTCCTCTTGAAAATGGTGTTTTAAGTCAAATCAGGTTCAATGATAAAAGGTTCGTATTCGTTAAAGGCGCGCCTGAAATAATACTTGAGAAAAGTAGATTGGTTAATGGAAAAAAAATTAGTGATAAAGAAAAAAGAAAAGTTAAAAAAGCTATTGAAAGTATGACTGAAAAAGGTTTAAGGGTTATTGGTTTTGCTTACCGGGAAATTAAAAGTAAGGAAAAAGAAAGAAGCGAGGTTGAGAAAAATCTTAATTTTGTCGGACTCGCTGGTTTTATAGACCCGCCTAGAGTTGAAGTTAAAAACGCTATAAGTAACGTTGAAAAAGCGGGGGTTAAAGTGATGATGATAACAGGAGATCACCCGCTAACCGCGAAGGCGCTTGCAGAAAAGGTTGGATTAAAGGGGGGTTTAATCACAGGCTCTGAAATTGATGATTTAAGTGATGAAGAACTTGTTAAAAAAACAAGTGAAACTAGTGTTTACGCGCGTATTACTCCTGAACAAAAGTTGAGAATAGTCAACGCTTTAAAAAAAGCAGGGGAAACCATCGCCATGACTGGAGATGGAGTGAATGACGCTCTTGCTTTGAAAGCAGCTGATGTTGGAATCGCACTTGGAAAAGGCAGTGACGTGGCTAAGGAAGCTAGTGATATCGTGTTAGTTGATAACGATTTTTCAATTATTGTTGAAGCTATCAGGCAAGCTAGGAAAGCGTTTGATAACATGCAAAAGGGAATAAAATACTATCTTGCATGTAAAACTGCTTTGATTCTTATTTTTATTCTTCCTATATTATTTGCAATACCGCTTCCACTCGCGCCTATTCAGATTATTTTAATGGAGTTGTTTATGGACTTAGCAGCTTCATCTGCTTTCGTTTACGAGCCTGAAGAAGAAAAACTCATGAATGAAAAACCTAAAAAACTTGAAAACTTTCTTGATTTTAAGAGTGAGCTTGACATTATTAAAGGAGGTTTAAGCCTTTTTCTTGCTGTTTCAATTGTTTATTTTGCTTCTTTATGGTCAGGGGCGAGTGTCGCTCAAGCTCGAACAGGAGCTTTATTCACATGGCTTTTAACTCACGTTCTTCTCGCTTTTAACATGAAATCTAACGCCACCTTGTCAAAAGCATGGAATAATAATAAAATCGTTTTACTTTGGGCTGGCGCGGTTTTCACAGTGATAGCGTTTCTCGCTTTTTTCAAACCTTCAGAATTTTTCATTTCTGCGATAAGCTCAAGAGAGTGGGTTTTAGTTTTTGCGTGTTCTATAGTGTTTAGTTTTTGGATTGAAATCAGCAAGATAATGAAAAGCTTAACGTTGGTTATTGGCTTTAAGAAGGTATGAAGCGAATTTCTCTTCTGGAATCGCTCCTTCGAATGAAATGCTTTTCTTTCCTTTAATTATCACTTTAGGCACGTTTGAAATTTTGAATTTTTGTATCATATCTTCAAACTCGTTAGTTTCTATTATAGTAGTTTCAATGTTACTGTTGGTAAACGCGAATTTGAAAGCGCTTCTCACCATTAAGGGAGAGTAAGGGCAGGTTGGAGTTACGAAAAGTTTAATTGACGTTGGTTTTTTAATTTTTAAAACTTTGTTTTTCACTTTTTCATTTAGGTGAGTGAAATTAAAAGAAACGTCAATTATATTTTCAACCATTGGTTGGAATTGATACCCTGATGGAGAGCCATAATATTTAAAGTTCATTCCATTTGATTTTAGCATAACACAGGGGGTTTTCTCCACTTTATGAATTGAAAAAAGAGGGTCTGAAGAGTTATAAACGCTTAGTTTTATATTATCATTAAGTTCTGACACTTCTGTTAAAATTTGTTTTGCGAATTGAGAAAACCCGTTTGAATAATCTTCAAAAAGCATTATCCTAACAGGGTTTTTCATAAGCCCAAACATTTTTCTTACGTCATTTCTAGTTTTTTCATCTAAAACTCTAGACAATCTAAATCAACACCTTTCTTTCCTTAAAGAAAATATAAGCTTGGTATAATTATGGAGGTTAATTTATAAATACCTTTCGTTTTTTGAAAGTTGTGAAATTTTTTTCTTGATTGATTTAACTCTATTTTAAGTTGAATTAACTAGTAGTTTGGCGAGTTTTGTTTCAAAACTGTGGGTTGTTAAGTGACATGTATTTAAACAGACTGTTAAAGTGATTGAAATACTACTAGCTTGCCTTGCTTAACCCCTCTTGTAATCATAAGCGAGTTTGCTAGTTTTTCTATTGCTTTTACATCTCCTTTTGTTGCTATAGCTTCGAGGCAATTGTCATTGTCTAAATGCACGTGTAAGCTTGATAATATCAAAGAACCAAATTCATGTTGAATTTCAGTTAATTTATCTGTAACTCCGCGCGTGTGATGATTGTATAAAATAATAGTTATTCCAACTGCTTTATTGTCAGCAATCGTTTTGATGTGACTTTCTTGAAGTTTTGCATTTGAAATATACTCATGAATAGCATCAGCTACTGCTTTTGACCTGCTTAAATACGCTTTTCTCCTTATGATATCCTCAAATTCATTTTCAAGTTCTGTTGGAAGTGAAACCGCTATTCGTTTAACTTTGTTCATAAAACCACTTTATTATAATCAAACATATATAGTATTACAAAAATAATATTTATAATACTTAGGGAGGTTATTTAGCTTATGCACATACCTGATGGGTATCTTGGGCCAATAACGTGGATAGCCTTTTGGCTTATTATGATACCTATTTGGATTATAGCGGCTAAAAAAGTAAAAAGGGAGTTAAAAACAAAAAACATTCCTTTTCTAGCGATGGGAGCGGCTTTTTCTTTTTTGATAATGATGTTTAATTTTCCAATTTTTGGAGGCACCACTGGACACGCGGTTGGAGGTACGCTTCTAGCTGTAATTTTCGGGCCGTGGGCGGCTCTTATAGCGGTTTCAGTAGCTTTGATAATTCAAGCTTTTCTATTTGGAGATGGAGGGATTACAATGATTGCGGTGAACTGCTTTAACATGGCTTTTGTTCTGCCTTTCGTCGGGTATTACATTTACAAAATAATAAGTAGCAAAGCACCTGTAAACTCGTCAAGGCAATGGATTGGAGCGGCGATTGGAAGCTATATTGGAATAAACGTCGCTGCGGTATGCGCGGGATTTGAACTTGGAATACAAACTGTGCTTTACCCGCCTGTTAATGGCGAATTTCAATACTTTATGTACCCTGTAAACGTGTCTGTCCCTGCAATGGCTTTAGGACACTTACTGGTTTTTGGAGTGGTTGAAGCGATAGTAACCCTCCTTGTGGTGAAATACATTCAAAAAACCGAGCCTTCTTTATTAAAAGTTTCAGCAAGAGGTTGAAAAAAAATACATGGAAATTAATAAAATCAAGTGGTTTGGAATTGGATTTTTAATCTTAATTTTGCTCACGCCTCTTGGACTTCTCGCGCCGGGAACAGCGTTTGGTGAGTGGAGTTCCACAGAATTAAAAGAAATGTTAAATTACGTGCCTGTTGGAATAGAAAAAGGTGAAGCGTTGTGGAACGCTCTTTTTAAAGATTACACTATGCCTGGATTAAGTGAAGGTTTTTTTCAGTTAAGCGTTGGGTATATAGTTTCAGCTTTTATAGGAAGTGTTGTAATATTCTTAGTTGTGTTAATATTAGTAAAATATGTGATTAAAAAAGGAAGTGAAGATGAGCCTACCTAAATGGTTTTTTGAAAAAACGTCTTCTGATCACACAAAAACTAAAACGAATACACATTATATTGATAGAACGCTTTATAAAATATCTAAGTTAATGGAAGAAGTTATTTTTTCTAATGAATATTCTAAGAAAAAAGGGTTTCTTCAAAGCATTGATGTTAAATTCAAGCTTTTAGCAATTTTATTTTTAATAGTGATAACTAGTTTTTTAAGAAGTTTAAAGCTTATTCTTATGATTTATTTTTTGACTTTGTTTATAGCGTGGTTATCCCAAATAGAATTGAAATTTTTTATCAAAAGAGTTTGGTTGTTCATACCCTTTTTCTCAAGCATTATTGCGCTTCCAATGATTTTTAATTTTATAACGCCTGGAGAGCCGGTTATTCATTTGATTGAATTCAACCACGTCATTAATTTTTTAGGTTTGCAATTTAGTGAAATATCAATCACATTGCCCGGGTTGGCAGGTTTTGTCATATTTGTTTTTAGAGTTGCAACGTCCGTTTCACTAGTAATTTTGCTCACTTTGAGCACTCCATGGAATGTTTTAATGAACTCACTTAGGCGATTACACGTTCCTAAAGAGTTTGTTTTAATTTTAAGCATTAGTTATCAATATATTTTAATACTGGTTAGGTTAGCACAAGATATGTATTTTGCTAAAAAAGCACGAGTGTTAAAAACAACAGATTATGGAAAGGAAAGAAATTGGGTTGCATCAAGAATTGGAGTGGTTCTAATGAAATCTCGCGCTATGAGTGAGGAAACTTACTCAGCTATGATTTCAAGAGGTTTTCAAGGTGAATGGAAGGTATTGTAGGTGAAGCGCGTGGAAGTTTTTAAACTTGAAAAAGTAAACTATAAATATGCAGGTAAGATTAACGCGTTGAATAGCATTAATCTTACTATAAAAAACAAGGATAGTTTAAGTATTCTTGGAAGTAACGGTTCAGGCAAGTCAACTCTTCTTAAATTACTTGATTGTTTGATATTTGCAGATTCAGGTGAATTCAAAGCGTTTGGTAGGAGTATTAATGAAAATATAATTAATGATGATAGTGAATTTCAAATGTTTTTCAGAAGAAGAGTTGGTTTCGTATTTCAAAATTCGGAAGCTCAATTATTCTGTCCGACAGTTCTAGAAGAAGTTCAATTTGGACCGGCGCAGTTGGAAATTGAAAAAAATGAAATTGAAAAAAGAGTTAATGACGTTATTGAAATTTTAAATATTAAAGATTTGAAGTACAGGGCGCCTTACTCTCTCAGTGAAGGTGAAAAGAAAAAAGTCGCAATTGCTTCAGTGCTATCAATTAACCCCGAAGTTTTGCTTATGGACGAGCCTACAAATGGACTGGATCCAAAAACACGAGAATGGCTTATCGATTTTTTGATCGAGTTGAAAGGAACAAGCAAAACGTTAGTTATTGCAACGCAAGATCTTGAACTTGCTGAAATGGTAACTCAAAGAGGGGTTGTTTTAGGTGAAGATCATTTAATCGCAAGAGATGGAAAATTAAGTGAAATTGTAAGAGATTATAATTTTTTGAAGAAAGTTAATTTAATAGGAAACGGTTTAAAGAGTGTTTTGTAAAAATTTTTTTAAAAAAATCATTATTTTGTAACAATTTTTTATAGGTAGTTTTTTATTCTCTTAATTCCTTAACTTTAAAGCGGTTTGGAATCGTATAAATTGCCTCCTTGGGGGTTGAACAATAAAAGTATCGTATTTTAAAAAAAATTCAACCCCCCTAAAATTGTTTTTTTAAACAGGCTGTTTTTTCTCATATTCTGATTGGATTAACTTTATTATTTCCATCGCCTCATCATACAATTTATCCACTTCTTTCTGAAGCTTTTCAAAATTATTTTTGAATTCAAACGCCATTTTATCTATACTTGTTTTTTTTGATTTATACTTGTTTTTTTCAATTTCTGACTCTATTAGTTTCAATTCATAGGAAAGCTTTTCACTTCTTAAAAGCATTAACCCTGTTTTACTGGCAAGATTAAAAAGTTTTTTATTTATCATATCAGAATAATAATGCCTATCTTCACTTATAAAATTATGAATACTTTCTACAAACTCATTCAAATTCTTAGCCTGATTTGAGTTTAAATCATATTTCGCTAGAACTTTTTCTATTTTATCACTTTTTTCGCTTTTCATGATTATTAATTTAACAGTTAAGATTTTTATCTTTTGCTCTTAATTCGCCAGAATTGCCGGTTTTTAAGAAATTTTTTCTGCTCTTCGAGTAAGTCTTCATAAAACCTGTTTTCATCAGAATAGTTTTTAAGTAAAATTCTAGCGGCAGTTTGCACGCCCACCCCGTAAACTTCAAGCGCTTGCAACGCCTTTACGCCATATGAATTAATCAAACTACTAACTTGAAACGCTTTTTCATTTTCGCTATTTATTTTAGGTATTCCTGTTTTTTTAAGTTTAAATAAATCTCTGTATTTTTCCAAGGTTACATTTTTAGAACCACAGTAAGGACAGGATATAATCTTATCTTCTTTTAATTCAACATAAAAATTATTATTGCAGTACATACAAGTTAAGTGTACTCTTTTCGACTGAAGATTTTTTTTGAAAGCTTCCACTATCTGAGGAAGCGATTCTTGACTTGTGATTAATTCAGAGTGACTGCCGTGCTCGAGAGCCAGCTTTGCAAGGGGAGTCCAATCTTTAGAGTTTAAAAAGTCAATTTTAGTTTTTCCAATATCTATTTCAAAGCATATTTTCTCAAGGCCGTTCTTATCAAGAATACTATTATAAACTTCTTTTAAAGTTTCTTCAATTATAGGCGATGTTTTAGGAAGATGATTTATTAATTTCTTGACGCCCAAACCACTTGCACTCCAATCTTTTGATATGAGAGAAAATCTCTTAGCTACTTGAATAAACCGGTGCCTAAACGATGGAGAGTCCATAACCGTCCGGTCAAGATATTCAACATCCTTTCTTGACAATCCTCTTAGAGTTTGTAATATTTTGCTAGCGTTTACGGGTTTTTCAGACTCTATCACAATTGAATAAGGGGTAACTCTCGATCTTAAAATTTCCTTGTAGAAAAAACCAAGTAGTTTAGATAAAGCTTGATTTGCTTTTAAACCATTAAACGAATGAATAACCAGCTCATTGCCACCTTGAGTTTCAACAGTTATATTTAAAGGATTAATAAAAGCTAAGTTTTGCTTTTCAAACTCGATGACTTTATCTTTAGTTTCTTTAGAACTGAATTTAAACTCAAAATTTAGATTAGCAACTTTCCTAGCTATTTCCATTGTTACGGGAATTTCCTCTCCCTCCCAATCTGGGATTGAAGCTTTAATATCCTGTGCTTCTTCTACAAGCACTTCCTTTTCTGTTACTCTTAAGACTTTCCAAGGTTTTCCTTGCGTTATAAACGACTCGCCTTCTTGAAGATAATCTGAAACGAAACCCTCATCTAAAACACCTATAGTTTTTCTTGTTGAAGCGTTTCTTACAAAATATTTTCTTTCATCAGGAATCATACTCACATGAAGGTAGTAGTAAAGTTTTGTTCTTCCAGTGGTTGTAATTAACGGGTCAACCGCGTTTTGAAGAAACACTAGTTTTAAATTATGCATTTCGTTTAAAACACTTTTCAGTTTTTCAAATGTCAGGTTTTCATATGGTTTTGCTTTTTTGATTATTGAATATATTTCTGAAGCTTTAATTGATGATTTTTCAAGAATTATTCCAGTTATTGAATGACATAAAACGTCAAGAGGCGAGTCCAAAACTTGAGTTTTTTCAAGTCTACCTTCGCTCATTTCCTCTGCTATCACAGTACTTTCAATTACAGATAAAGGATCTGAGCATATTATAAAACCCTTAGGCTTTTTACTTAAAGAGTGCCCACTTCTTCCTATTCTTTGCATTAAACGTTGAACTTGATGAGGAGAATTGTATTGTATCACAGCTTCAATCGCTCCAATGTCAATTCCTAATTCTAAACTACTTGTGCATAAAATAGTCTTTATTTTTCCTTTTTTGAAATTCTGTTCAACTTCAAGTCTAACGTCTTTTGAAAGTGAGGAATGGTGTACAGCTATTAAATCTTTAAATTCTTTTATATTGAAAAGCTGAGTTGAAAGATACTCTGCTTCATAACGAGTGTTTACAAATAAAAGCGTGCTTTTGTAAGTGTTAATGATTTTTTTGATTTCTTCTATTCTGTTCTCAGGCATTTCAATTGTTATATCCGCCTCTCTTATCTTATCTATTTTAACTATAACAGCTTTTTTAGAGATGAACTCAGCAGCAGTTTTTTCATCACCTATGGTAGCGCTTAAGCCTATTCTTTGAAAGTTCGGAGCTCTTTCAGAAAGTCTTTCAAGAGCTATTGAAAGTTGCGCGCCTCTTTTGCTTTCAATTAACTCGTGAACTTCATCGATGACAACAAATTTAAGGTTTGAAAGACTAGCGTTCATCTTTGATATTAGAAGTGATTGAATGCTCTCAGGAGTAGCAACTATTAATTGAGGGGGCGTTTCATTCTGCTTAACTCTTTCTTGTTGTGAAGTGTCGCCATGTCTTACTGCAATAGTTATTTCAAGTTCAGAACACCATTTTTCAAGTCTTTCAAGAATGTCACGGTTTAAACTTTTTAAAGGCGTGATGTACAAAACTTGAACTCCTTTTTTATCAAGTTCAGCTATTTTTGAAAGAATTGGAATCATAGCACTTTCTGTTTTGCCGCTTCCAGTGGGGGAGATTATTAAAACGTCCTTTCCTTCTTCAATTAAAGGAATTGCTTTTTTCTGGATCTCTGTAAGTTCTGAGAAGGTTTTTTTTATTATAGCTTCTACTTTTTTATTCACATTATTATAAGAAACATTCAATAATTAAAACTTTTTTAAAATATATTTCAATTGCATTAAAAGTAAGGTTAAAATAATATGCTTGTTTTAATTTATTTTAATGAAAATTAATTTCGCCACTATCCTTGCAAGCGATTTAGAAACAATAATTTACCTTCCAGGCTGTCCGTTATATTGTAGAAATTGCAACACGCCCCAACTTGTTAAAGAAGGGAGGTTTGAAGAGAGAAGCGTGGAAGAATTGTTTTTTATTTTAAAGGAAAGCAAAAGCAAGAGGCTTTATTTTAAGGGAGGCGAACCGTTAATGCAAGGTAATGCTCTTCTTGAGCTTTTCAAATTACTGAAAAAAGAAGGTTTTTTCATTAAGATTGAAACCAGCGGGTATTACGGCGAGGAGCTAAAATATGTTTTACCTTATGTAGACTGGGTTGCACTGGACGTTAAGGCGAGTTTAAACGTAATCGATTTTGAAAAAGCAGGGGGGTTACATGGGGATATTTTCTTAAGCGGTTTACTGAAAAGCATTGCTTTTCTTGAAGGTTTTAATGGAGTAAAAGAGATTAGAACTACTATAATAAAAGGTTTGAATGATAGTGAAGAAACAATAAATGAAATTTCAAAATATGTGAGGTTTTGCGATTATTATTTTTTGCAAGAGTTTAATCCTGAAAATAATCTAATTCCAGGATGTGAAGGAGTCAGTATTGAAAGGATGAAGGAACTTGGAATGATAGCAAAGAAGAATGTTAAAAACGTTTGGTTAAGATTGAAAACAGGGGTGGAGATTGAACTTGAACCTTGACAAAGCGCTTGAAATAATAAAAGAAGGTTTAAATAAAAAACTTATTCTGGTAATTGGCAATTGTAAGGTTAGATATGACGGTAGAGCTACTTCAAAACTTTCTGAAGGTGACCGGCTTCTTATAATTAAAAAGGACGGGACTTTTCTTGTTCACCAAAATAAAGGTATGGCTGCGATTAATTATCAAGGGCCTGGAAGTAAGGTAAGTGTTGAAATTAATAAGTCTCTTAAAGTTAAATCTGAAAGAAAAGGAAAATTAAATGAAAAAATTGAAGTTGACTTCTTCCATGTTGAATTTGCAAACAGTTTTGATTTAACTGACGATAAACAAATTTCAGTTTATGGAAGTGAAAAGGATCTTAGTAATCTTCTTCTCCAGGATTTAAATTTAATAGAACCGGGTTTAACTCCGCTTAAACAGGAAAGCGCTTCTTCCAAAGGTAGGATTGACATTCTAGCAGAAGATGCTAATGGAAAACTTGTTGTTATTGAATTGAAAAGGAGAAAAGCTGAATTTTCAGCTGTAACTCAATTGAAAAGATACGTTGAAGAGATGGAAAAGCGAAAAAACAAAAAAGTTAGGGGAATTTTATGCGCTCCTGGAATTTCTAAAAACGCTTTAAATATGCTTGAAAAAATGGGTTTGGAGTTTTTCAATCTTTCTTATGAAGTTGAAGAAAATGTTAAAATCAAAGGATTGGAGAAAAAACAGAAAACTCTTGACTTTTATTGAATGTGAAGTTTTTCATTAATGCTTTAGCTTGAAATTGAGAGAAATTAGTTTTTGATTAGTAGAAGTGAAATTGTTTGTGATGGAGAGACAATTATTCAAACTTTCAAGTCATGCTTTGTTTTGTTGTGGTTGATTTGATTGCGTGTTTGTTTTTGACTTCCAATTTTCTTTTGTCTTACATTTAGGGTCCAAACACATTGTGAAACTTTTTTTGCCCTTTCTTTTTACTGTTACGATTGGCGTTCCGCAATGCTCGCAAACTCGACCGGTAGGAGTTATTGTTGAGTCTTTTGGAAGAGGGTAAACTATCTTGCAATTTGGGTAATTCGAACACCCTACAAAATAACCATAATTGCTTTTTTTAATTACTAGGTCGCCACCACATGAGCATTTTCCTAGAATGTTTTTGTTTGATTTTGTGATATTTAATTGTTGTATTAACTCTTTTCCTATTTCCAATTCATTTTTTTTAAACTGATCAGAAAGTTTTATTAACACAGTTCTAGCATCATCAAGAACACTCTCGCTTTTCTTTTTCCCATCTTGTATCAAATCCATTTCCTCTTCAAATTTTTTTGTTAGTTTTTCACTTAGAATTTCAGGAGAATGCTTGTTTAGAACATTGAACACTCCCATTCCAAACGGTGTTACAGTAATGCTTTTTTTACCTTCAATGTAACCCCTAGAGTACAAGGTTTCAAGAATTTCAGCTCTTGTAGCTTTGGTTCCAAGGTTTAAGTTTTCAAGTTTTCTTACTATACTTGCGGGGGAGTATCTAGAAGGCGGTTCGGTTTGCTTGCTTTCTAATTCAACTTTATCTGGTTTTACTTTTTCACCTTTTTTGAAATCTAATTCTTTCTCCTCAGGCTTTAAATAATCATATATTTCAAACCAGCCTTTTTCAATTGTTCTCCCAGCTTCAGCGTTGAATTTTTCACCACCTAAGTTTACTGAAACCTTTCTTATAACTCTTTTAGCTGGAGTTGAAAAAGTTGAAAGAAATCTTCGAGTTATCAAATCATAAAGTTTTTTTTGATCTGGAAGAAGATTTTTAGGCTTGTTTCCAGTTGGGTGTATTGCAGGGTGCGCAGGGTCGTCCTTAGGCCCTTCACAGGGCTTTGTTTTTCCTTTGAGAAGCTCTACAATTTTTTTATATTCTTCCTGTTCTGATAAACTTTGAATTATTTTTTTAAGGTTTAATTGTTCAGGTAGTTTCTGAGAAGAAGTTCTAGGATAAGAAGTTAAAGCTTGCTCGTAAAGAGTTTGCGCTATTTTTAAAGTTTGACTAGGCGTGAAACCAAAATACCTATACGCTTCGACTTGAAGAGATGTTAGATCAAATGGAAACGGCGGGTTTTGAGAGTGAATTTTATCTTCTACTTCTTCAACTATCCCTATAGTGTTGCTTTTTTCCTCTATTTTTTTCGCCTCATCTTCTGTTTCTATTCTATCTTTCTCGTGATTAAATTTATTATTTTTGATTATCGCGGTTACTTGCCAGTAAGGGGTTGGCTTAAAATTTTGTATGTCTCTTTCTTTTTCTGCTAGTATTTTCAGTGTTGGACCTTGAACTCTACCGATGCTTAATATTTTAAAGACTCCTGCTTTTTGCATTGAACTCATTAAAGCTCTGCTGAAACTTAAACCCCACATTAAATCGAGATAATGTCTTGTTCTCCCAGCTTCTTTAACTTCATTTAATATTGATGGAAGAGGGTGAAGAAAAGCTTCTAAAAGATCTTCTTTTGTTAATGTTGAGAATTTCATTCTTTTGGCTTTTTTTGAATTACATGCAAATTCAATTATGTTTGCTGCTATCACTTCTCCTTCAATATCAAAGTCAGTTGCGGCTATGAACTCATCTGCTTTCGCGGCGAGTTTCTTAATCGTGTTCAAATACTGCTTTGTATAAGAAGAGTTTTTGTTTATTTCATAAGCTGGCTTCCATTCAGCACTTAAAACAGGGTATCCTGATTTAATTGAAGGTTGGAGTCCATATAAATGGCCTACAGCTGGAACTATCAAAATTTTCTCTCCTTTTCTTTCAACCTCGTAATAAGCCCCGCCATCAGTTTTTTTTGTTATTTTCTCACCTATCGCGCCAGCTATTTTTTCAGCTGAGTTTGGTTTCTCAGTTATTATTAATTTCATTTTATCAGATTTTTTTGATTTTAATGCTGCTTGTCATCAAAAAAGAAGTAGCAAGCAATACAATTATAGTTAGTATATAGTTGCTTAATAAAAATATCGCTAACACTATTAATGCAGCTAATGGGGAAGGCAATCCAAAAAAAAACTTTTTTTCTTTTTGAATGTTAAATCTAGCCAGTCTTATCAATCCATTGCAAACAAATAATATTAAAGCTATCAAAATTAAAAGAGAAGGAGCGAACGCGTATACTATAATTGAAGGGGCGATTATAAATGAAATCAAATCAGAAAGTGAATCTAGCTCCTTTCCAAAAGAATCCGGCCTACCGCTTCTCGCGAATCTTCCATCAAGAAAATCAAAAATAATCGCCGGGATAATATAAAGAGGGGCTATTTGACTTCCTTGTAAGGCGAGTATTATTCCAAGAAACCCGCTTATTCCATTTAACAAGGTGAGATAATCTTTTGTTTTCATTACTGAACTTTCTTGTAAAAAAGGTATTAAAGGTTTTTGAACAAAAAAATCTAAAAAGGACCTGTAACTCAGCCTGGTTAGAGTGCCAAGGTTGTGAAACCGCACTTGTCTTATATGACTTTCAAAGATTAATTAAACGCTTTGAAAGACTAGGCTAACTGGAAGTCCGGGGTTCAAATCCCCGCAGGTCCACTTTACTTTAAAAGGTGTGCAAAGTGAACAGAGAAAATATAGAAATTAAAAAACTAACATTAAGCGAGAAAATTAAAATGGCTAAAAACCCAAATACGAGTTTAACAATGTTAAAAACGCTTGCAAACGAGGAAAATTTAAAACTTAAAGCTTGGATTGCAAAACACCCAAAAAGCGACGCTGAACTACTTGAAACTCTTTCAAAACATGAAGATCCTATTGTTAAATCAGTCGTTGCAAACAACCCTAACACAAGCGGGAAAACTTTAGCAAAACTCGCTGAAAGCAAAGATGTCATTGTTTTATTAAGCGTGGCGGGCAACACTAACACGCCAACCTTTGTTTTAGAAGAGCTTGCTAAACATGAAAATGAAATCATCAAAAACAAAGCTCAACAAACTTTAAAAAAAAATAAAGTGACTAAGTAAAAACAAGGTTTACACGCTTATTCTGAAAATCAGTTTCAACCTAAATTTTCTATCACTGCTTTTGTAAAATCGCTTGTTGACAACTGAATAGCGTTAGGAGTTGACCTTGCAAGATCGTATGTCATCTTTTTTTGTTTGAAAGTTTTTTGAATCGCTTTTATTATCTTTTTGCTTTCTTTTTTGAATCCAACGTGCTCTAAAAGCATGCTTCCAGCCAGTATTAAAGCAGTTGGGTTAGCTTTATTTAAACCAGCGCTTGAAGGGGAAGTGCCATGCGTCGCTTCAAACATAGCCGCGTCATCTCCAATATTAGCTGTTGGAGCGATTCCTATACCGCCAACTTGAGCTGCACAAGCATCTGACAAGTAGTCGCCATTAAGATTCATTGTTGCTATAACATCATATTCCTGAGGTTTAAGCAAAACTTGTTGAAACATGTCATCTGCAATCCTGTCTTTTATTATTATTTTATTCTCAGGATTCCCTTGTTTCGCTTCTTCTTCAGTTATAAAACCAAACTCTTTAGTAGCAACTTCATAACCCCACTCTCTGAACGCACCTTCAGTGTATTTCATTATATTTCCCTTATGAACAAGAGTAACACTTTTCCTTTTATTTTTTTTAGCGTACTCGCAAGCAGCTCTCACTAATCTTTTACTTCTAAACTCGCTTATTGGTTTTATTCCAATACCTGAATCCTCTCGAATTTGAACATTAAAATCACTTTTAAGTAAACTGATAAGTTTTTTCGCTTCTTCTGACCCTTGCTTCCATTCTATGCCAGCATACACATCTTCTATATTCTCTCTGAATATTACAAAATCAACAAGTTTGGGGTTTTTTACAGGGGTTTTAATTGGAGAAAAATATCTTACCGGCCTTATTGACTGGTATAAGTCAAACAACTGTCTTATTCTTACATTTAAGCTTCTCTCACCCTTCCCAACAGGCGTTGTTAAAGGCCCTTTTAAAGCAAGCTTATGCTGTTTTATTAAATCAATTGTCTGCTCAGGAAGCCTGTCACCATACTCTTGCAACGCTTTATCCCCAGCAGGGGCTTTAATCCAATTTATTTTTTTCCCACTCTGGTCTAGAACATGATTTATCACTTGAACCGCGCTTTGTGTTACTTCAGGGCCTATCCCATCACCCTCTATTAGAACAACATTTACTTCTTTCATTTCGAACCACCTTTTATAAAATTTAATGACCCCCCTGCTTTTAGTATTTTTTTATCTCTTTCACTAGCTTCAATTACAACTTCTATTCTCTTGTTACTCGTTTTATTGAATATTATTATCTTATCTAAATTTTCAACACTAAAACTCAGTTCATCCCCTTGGTTTATGAAGTCGTAATCTGAAGGGTTTTTAAGTTGAAGTGGCAGAATGCCAAAATTTACCAAGTTAGCTTTATGTATTCTTGCAAAGGTTTTCGCTATCACCGCGGTCACTCCAAGATATCTTGGCGCTAGTGCAGCGTGTTCTCTGCTTGAACCTTGACCATAATTCAAACCACCTACAATGAAACCCCCATTACTTTCCTTTGCTCTTTTTACAAAATTTAAATCAACATTTTCAAAAACATGCTCGCTTATTTTTGGAATGTTGCTTCTTAAAGGAAGGATTTTTGAACCTGCAGGCATTATATGGTCAGTAGTAATATCATCCCCTACTTTAAGCAACACTTTGCCTGAAAGTTCGGAAGGAAGACTTGGAAATATCGGTAATGGCGCGATATTCGGCCCTCTAATTATCTCATTTTTAAAAGAAGGTTTTAGTATCATTGAATCATCAACCATGAAGTCTTTAGGAATTATCGGCTCAAATTTTATTTTTGTAGGATCAGTTATTTTACCAGTTATAGCGCTTGCCGCTGCCACTTCAGGACTTACTAAGTACACTTTATCATTTTTTGTTCCGCTTCTCCCTTCAAAATTTCTATTAAATGTTCTTAAAGAAATCGCTCCTGTTCTAGGAGCTTGACCCATTCCAATACAAGGCCCGCATGCTGTTTCAAGTATTCTCGCACCGCTTTGTATCATCGTTGCCAGCATGCCATTTTCAGCCATTTGCTCTAAAACCTGTCTTGAACCAGGACTAACCGCAAAACTCACTTCATTATGTACGTGCTTTCCTTTAAGTATAGCTGCAACTGTTGACATGTCTTTGATTGATGAATTCGTGCAACTCCCAACCAGTACTTGATCTACTTTAAGCCCTTCAATTTCACTTATTTTAACCACGTTATCAGGACTTGATGGTTTAGCAGCCATTGGAACAAGCTCAGATAAATTAATTTCTATTACTTCATCATATTGAGCATTTGAATCTGCTTCAATTTTCTTAAAATGTTTTTCTCGTTTTTGTTTTTTCAAAAAATCAAAAGTGTTTTCATCAGAAGGGAATATCGAAGTTGTAGCGCCAAGCTCCGCGCCCATATTTGTAATAGTAGCTCTTTCAGGAACACTTAAACTTTTCACTCCCTCTCCAAAATACTCAAACACTTTACCCACCCCCCCTTTAACCGTCAATTGCCGTAGTATTTCAAGTATCACGTCTTTTGCATTGACTCCTTTCCTAAGTTTACCGGTAAGTTTAACCCCTACTATCTTAGGAGTTTTAAGATAAAATAAACCTCCTCCCATTGCTATTGCAACATCTAAACCACCAGCGCCTATTGCAATCATTCCCAACCCGCCGTTAGTGGGCGTGTGACTATCACTTCCTAAAAGTGTTTGCCCAGGCACTCCAAATCTTTCCAGATGAACTTGATGACAAATTCCATTACCTGGTTTTGAAAAAAGAATACCGTACTTTGAAGCGATACTTTGAAGAAACGCGTGATCATCAGCGTTTTCAAAAGTGGTTTGAAGCATGTTATGGTCCACATAGCTGACGCTTAGCTTTGTTTTCACCTTTGGTATTCCAAGCGCTTCAAATTCAAGATAAGCTAGAGTTCCGGTAGCATCTTGAGTTAAAGTTTGATCTATTTGAAGTCCGACTTCACCACCAATAGAACCGTCTTTAACGTGGCTTTTAAAAATTTTCATGAAAACGCCTTCTTCCATTTAACACCACCTTCAAAAAGTTAAATAGAAAGAAGTTAAAAGTTTTAAATCCTTTCGTTTTAAATCTAAGGTATGTCAAAACAGGTGGCAGTTGAAGAAATTGAAAAACTATTAAAACTAGCTAGAAGCGAGTGGGGTTCAGATAAAAAACTTTCAAAAAGGTATGTTGAACTCGCTTTAAGAATAGCTAAAAGAAACCAAGTTAAAATCGGTAATAGGAGATTCTGCAAAAAATGCCTTTCAATTTTTATTCCTGGTAAAAACTTAAAAATAAGAAAATCAGGAGAAAATATTCTATATATTTGTGAGTGCGGAAACATTAAAAAGTTTAAAGTAGATTAAATAGCATGAACTTTGAAAACCGCGGCAGTGAAATAACCAAAATAAATGAAATTTCAGAGCAATTAAAAAAACCTGATTTAACTTTAGGCGAGTTGGAAGCTAAAATCAAAGAAATGGGGAGTATTATTAGAAGCTTGAAAAGAGATAAGTGGCGTTTTGAAGAGGGAATGCAAAAACTTGAAAATTTAAGTAATAACTCGTCGATTCCATATGATGTAAGGAAAAAAATAGGTGAAGAAAGCACTAAAATTAAATTTGAAAGAATTAATGAAGAACTTTTAGGAACGCGAGAACCCAGTAAAATTTTAAACATATTAAAAAAAACAGAGAAAGCAGCAAGGGAAAGTCAAATAAGCTCAAATAAAGAATTGAAAAGTGAAATTGAAAAAACAAGAAGGCTTATCAAACCTTTTTTAAATCATAGTGAAAAACTTATTAAAGATAAAGCAGTTGAAATTGATAAAATTATTAGCAAGTTGTAGTTTATTTTGAGATTTGAATCAAACTTTCCAACTCTAACCCAGCGTCAAAGTCTTTTGAATTTAGGGAGTAACCGGACTCGTTCTTTTTAAGAATGCTTAACGGAAAGAATTTCCATCCTTTTCTATTTAGCTTCCAAGCAATGTAAAATGGAATTCCAGCTTTTTTTTCCCATTCTTTCATTATTTCTACTTTCTCATTTGAAAAGTGAAGCCCTCCTTTCCACGCTTTACACTCTAAAGCTAGTTTTCCTGTCGTTTTTAATGCTATTAAGTCAGGGCTGACCCCGTCAACCCCGCTTTTTGCGCTTCTTATCACCACAAAACCTTTACCTTCTATTAGTTTTCTAAGTTCTCTTTCTGCTCCAGCGCCCTTAACATACCTGTCCATAAAACTACAATTAATTAAAACTAGTTATTAAACATTAACGTTTTATTTGATTTTAAAAAGAAACGAAAAAGTTTTAAATTAAATCAAAGATTTAATATACTAAAATGATTCCGAAATTTATGCTTTGGGGTTTAGTGGTGGCATGCATTCTCATAGCTTTGGCTTTAATTAACCCTTATAATGTAAACGGCATTTTTTCACAGCCTATTAGTAATACTACTGCAATTAATATTGCAAATCAGTACATTGAAAGCCAATATGGTAATGTTCAAATTTTAAACGATACGATTGTTTCAAATCAAGGAAATCAATGGTATATTGATGTTCTTTACAAGCAGTTAAATAATGAAGGAGCGTGCCAGAAGGTTTCATTATGTCATTTTCGCCTTATACCTCCAACATGCAGGCAAGAATCTAATCAAACTATAATCCCTTGCTGAACGTAACATAATATTCACTAGAACATTAGTCAGCTCCGCGTAGGGTTGAATTAAAATTTTATAGGATTAAACCAACAGCATTAACAAGCCCATTATTATTAATAATATTGCAAATATCGCCACTCCGCCTTCAATTACGATTATTATAAGGTTAATTATTCCTGTTACTAACCCACTGCCGGCGAAAACAAGTAAAAACTCAGCTATTAAAAGCACCACTCCTACTAGAAGAACACCGATAGCGTATTTGTCAAGATTCATTTAAAAAGCACACCTCTTGCAAAAAATTAACACTGTTTAACTAATTTAAATACTGCTTTATATAAATATCTTTCGTTTATTTTTGATTGTAGATAAAAGTCAGTTATCTTAATGCTTTGAAGAAATCTTTTCTTAAACTTTTAAAGGAAAGGGAACACTTTTTTAAAGCACTAGTTTCTTAAAAGTTAGCAGTTGTTTTTATAATTTTTTCAAAACGATTTATATTTAGGTAATTTTAAAATGAAAGCTAAAATTGGGAGAAAAACTAAACTTCAACCTCAGAGTGTTGAAGACTTGTGGCTTTTAACTAAAATATTAAGCAAAGGGGATTTAGTTGAAGGAAATAGTTTCAGAAGATTTAAAACGGATAAGCTTAGAGCTGAAAGTGGTGAGAAAAAGCCAGTTAGAATTAAACTTAGAGTAGAAAATGTTGAGTTTTCTGAGAATTCAAATAAGCTTAGAATAACTGGCGTGATTGTTTCAGGTTATCCTGAAGAGTTCGTTCAAATTGGAGAGCATCACACTCTTGATTTGGAAGAGGGAAGTGAAATTGAGGTTGAGAAGGAGTTTAGATTTTATGAAATGAAAATGCTTAAAGAGGCTAAAAGCCAGTCTAAAAAAATAATAGTTGTGTTAATTGACGAGAGTGAGGCTAGATTGTTTGAAGTTGGACTTAAAGGAGTTAAATTTTTATTTGAAATTGAAAACCATGCTAATAAAAGAGATTTAAAGAAGTTTCAAGAGGAAAAAAATGAGTTTTTAAACGAGGTTGCCAGTTCAATAAAAAGTAATGAAATAGTAATAGCAGGGCCGGGGTTTATGAAAAATGAACTTAACAAAAAAATCGATGGATTGAAAAAAACATGGGTGGAAAGCACTTCAACTACTGAAATAACGGGGGTATACGAGTTGATTAAAAAGGGGGTTTTAAACAAAGTTTTCGGAGAGCTTAAAATAGAAAAAGAATTTGAGAGTTTGGAAGAATTTAAGCGAAGTGTTGGAAGGGATGACGGTTTAAGTTGTTATGGTTTGAATGAGGTGGAAAGTGCTGTTGAAGCAAATTCAGTTAAAAAGATTTTAATAACAGACGAGCTTTTAAGAAAAAACAACGAGGCTGAAAAAATAATCAGAAAAGCTGAAAGTAAGGGGGCTGAAATTATTATTTTCGATTCTGAAGATGAGGCTGGGAGAGAGTTTAAGAATATTCAAATAGCAGCTTTGCTTAGGTTTAAGGTTAAAAAATGAATGAACAAAATAACGAGAATATTGTTTGAAGTAAGAAAACACTACAAGTTTAAATGGGTTAAAAGAAGTTTTGAAGATGTTATAGTTCAAACCATTTTATCGCAGCACACTTCTGATAAAAACAGTTTAAAAGCGTTTGAAAACTTGAAGAAAAGATTTAAAAATTATAATGAATTGTTAAGTGAAAAAGACTCGGAGCTTGAAAAAACAATTAGAAATGCTGGCTTGTCTAAAATAAAGACTAAAAGAATTAAAAAAGCGTTGAAAGAATTGAAAAAAATTGACTTGAAAAAACTTTCAAAAGAAAACTCTTTAAAAATTCAGAAAGAATTAACTAAAATTCACGGTGTAGGGCCTAAAACAGCTGCGATTGCAGTTATGTTCGGTTTAGGAAAGCAAGCTATCCCTGTTGACACTCATGTTTTCAGAGTTTCTAAAAGGTTAGGAATTGCTAAAGGCAAAACTCCCGCTAAAGTTCAAGAAGAACTTGAAAAGAAAATTCCTGAAAAATTCAAGGCTTTACTTCACATTTCACTTATAGATATTGGAAGGACGGTTTGCAAGCCAAGAAACCCGAGGTGCAGTAAATGTATTTTAAGAAAAAACTGCGAGTATTACAAGAATGTTTTTAACAGTCTAAATTTTTAAAATTAAAAATACTTTTTTAAATATTTGTTAAGTAATTTAAGGTTAATACAAAACATTGTAGTGATTTTTTTATATGAACGTACCTGAAATTGAATTAAGTTTAATTAAATACTGGAAGGAGAATAAAATCTTTGAAAAAAGTGTTCAGAATAGAAAAGGAGGGGGGAAATTCACTTTTCTTGAAGGGCCGCCTTACGCTAATGGCAAGCCTCACTATGGGCATATTTCTAGCAGAGTTATAAAAGATGTTTTCTTAAGGTACAAAACAATGAAGGGTTTTTTAGTTGAGAGAAGTGGAGGTTTTGACACTCATGGGCTTCCTGTGGAAGTTGAGATGGAAAAAAAACTCGGCTTTAAATCCAAAAAACAAATAGTTGATTATGGAATTGAAAGATTCAATAATGAATGTAAGGCTAGCACTTCAAAGCCTATTAGTGATTTCAAACAGATAACAGAAAGAATTGGTTTTTGGATTGACATGGAAAAATCTTACATCACTATGGAGGATTATTATATTGAAAGCGTTTGGTGGAGTTTAAAGGAGTTATGGAAGCAAGGTTTGTTAAGCGAGGGAGATAAAGTGGTTCCTTGGTGCCCTCGATGTGAGACGTCACAATCAAACACTGAGGTTGCGTTGGGTTATAAAGAAATTGTTGACAAGAGTGTTTATGTAAAATTCAAGTGCAAGGACAGGGATTTCAGTTTTTTGGTTTGGACCACCACGCCTTGGACTTTGTACGCTAACGTTGCCCTTGCTGTTGGAAAGGAGTTAGATTATGTTGTTAAAGAGGTGAAGGGAGAAAAACTCGTTATTTTAAGTGATTTGCATGAAAAATTTGAAGGTAAAATCCTGCAAAAACTTAAAGGAAAAGAATTGGAAGGTTTGAATTACGAACAATTATTCACAGAAGTTAAATGTGATGAACGTTGTTTTAAGGTTATAACAGCAGATTTTGTTTCAACCACAGAAGGAACTGGAATTGTTCATTTAGCTCCAGCTTTTGGAGAGGATGACTTCAACGCTTGTGATAAAAAATTCCCGCTTCTAAAACCAGTCAATGAAAATGGAACTTTCACTAAAGACGTGCCTTCTTTAGAAGGTATGGATGTTAGGAAAGCAGGGGATAAAATAATTAAAAATCTTGAAGAAAAGGGAGCGCTGGTTAAAATCGAAAATTATACACATGATTACCCGCACTGTTGGAGGTGTGAAACCCCTCTTATTTACTATGCTAGAAACAGCTGGTTTATTCAAGTTACAAAGATAAAAGAAAAAATTTTAGAAAATAATGAGAAAATAAACTGGTTTCCAAATTATATCAAGAATGGAAGATTTGGAGGTTTTTTAAATGAGTTAAGAGACTGGAATCTTTCAAGGGAAAGGTTTTGGGGAATTCCACTTCCTATTTGGGAATGCGAGTGCGGGAATAAAGAGTGTATTGGAAGCAAGAAAGAATTAAAAGAAAAAGCATTGAATGAAGTTCCTTCTGATTTACACAGGCCTTATATTGATGAAGTTAAATTAAAATGCAAGTGCGGAAAGGAGATGAAAAGGGTTCCTTATATAATTGACGTGTGGTATGATAGCGGGGCAGCTCCTTTCGCAAAATGGCATTATCCATTTGAAAACCAAGACAAATTTAAAGAGAACTTTCCTGTTGATTTTATAGAAGAGGGTTTAGATCAAACAAGAGGCTGGTTTTACACTCTGCTTGCAATAAACACCGCGTTGTTTGGAGAAACACCTTACAAAAATGTTTTAGTTACTGGAATGGTTTTAGATGAGAATGGAAAAAAGCTTAGCAAAAGTAAAGGTAATTTTATAGACCCTAATATTTTAATTGATAAGTATGGAGTTGAAGCTTTAAGGTGGACTTTAATTTCTCAGGTTGAAACGTGGGAAGTTAAAAAATTTGGGGAAACCGCGGTGAAGCAGAATTACAATAAGTATGTTTTAACGTTTTTGAATTGTTTTGAGTATTTCAAAACTTATTGTTTAAACGCGGTAGAAGTTGAAAGTAAAAACCCTTTAGATAAATGGATAATTTCAAGGATGAACCACACAATAGATAAAGTTGAAGGTTACCTCGAATCTTTCGATGCTTTCAGAGCTTCTAAAAAGTTGGAGGATTTCATAATAAATGATCTTTCAAACTGGTACATTCGACTTTCAAGGGAAAGGTTTGAAAGTAAGGATGGTGATTGGAATGAAGCTGCTTCCACGCTTAAAAAAGTCTTAAAAAAAGCCAGTCTAACCGCGGCTTGCCTAAGCCCTTTTATCGCCGAGCATATTTATTACGGGATAGAAAAGCAAAGCGTGCACTTGCAAGACTTTCCTGAAAAAGGAGAGGTTGATAAAGAATTGGAAGATTCTATGGATGAAGCTAGGAAAATAATAGAAGCGGGAAGGAAGATAAGAAACTTGAATAAAATCAAAACAAGGCAACCGTTAGAGAGAGTTATAATAACCAAAAAAATTAAAGAATTTGAAGAAATTATAAAGCAAGAGTTGAATGTTAAAAGGCTTGAATTCAACGATGATTTTGAAGAGTTTACTCAAGAACCTTTCGCTTATGAAGAGTTCGAACCTGAGCAATATGTTGTTTTAGATTTAACAATAACGCCTGAGTTAAAAGCTGAAGGTATTGTAAACGAGCTTTCAAGAAGAATTCAGCAAAGAAGGAAAGAAGAAAAGCTCACAGTAAATCAAAAAGTTAAAAAAATAATCGTGGAAGGGTTAAAAGAATGGAGTTCAATCGAACCGTTTCTTGAGAATTTAAAAGAGAAAGTGAGAGCTGAAAGCATTGAAAATGGAAAGGCTAACGCTAAGGAAGAAGATTTTGAAGGGGGCAAAATCAAAATAGAAATAGTTAAATGAATCGCTTGATAATCACTTTAAAAATATTAGTTTTATTAAAAGAAACAGTATATGACTAACGCTGGAATAAAAGCTATTAAGCTTTAAACTCGTTTTTCAGATTAGGTTGAGGGAAACTGTTATTAGCACTCCAATGAAAATTAAGGTTACAGTGTTCATTACTTTTATTAAAGAGTTCAACGCGGGGCCGGCAGTGTCTTTGAAAGGATCTCCTACAGTGTCACCTACAACCGCGGCTTTATGCGCGTCACTTCCTTTTCCACCATAATTACCATCTTCAATGTATTTTTTAGCGTTATCCCAAGCCGCGCCTCCAGTTGCCATGAAAACAGCCATAAGAAAGCCAACCACTATCGCTCCAGCTAGCATTCCCGCAACTGCTTTTAATCCAAAAAGAAATCCAACCAAAAGAGGGCTTACAACCGCTATTAAACCTGGCACCATTAACTCTTTAAGAGCTGAGCGAGTGCTAATGTCAACACATTTAGCGTAGTCAGGTTTTTCTTTCCCACTCATTATCTTTAAAGTCTTAAACTGCCTCCTAACCTCTTCAACAATATCGAAAGCGCTTCTTCCAACTGCTTTCATTAAAAAGCTTGAGAATAAGAATGGAAGTAACCCTCCTATAAACAAGCCTATAATCACGCTGACATCAAATAAATTAATTGAAACAAAACCTGCTTGTTGCGTGAAAACATTGAACAAAACTAAAGCGCTTAAAGCCGCGCTTGCTATTGCAAAACCCTTAGTTGTAGCTTTCGTAGTGTTTCCAACCGCGTCTAACTCTTCAGTGATTTTAAGAACTTTTTCTTTCATTCCACTCATTTCAGCTATACCTCCAGCGTTGTCAGTTATCGGACCGTAAGAATCAAGTGTTATTACAATTCCTGTAAGTGAAAGCATTGAAACCGCTGCAAGTGAAACCCCGTAAACCCCGCCTGCTTCAAAACTAGCTATTATTGCAAGCACAACTAAAATTAAAGGAATCGCCACTGACTGCATTCCCTCTGCGAGACCTTCAATTAAATTCGTTCCAGCGCCTGTTTTAGCTGCTTTTGCTATTTCCTTCACTGGATTGAAATCTTTACTCGTGTAATACTCTGTTACAAAGAAAATCGCAAGAGTTAAAACCAACCCTATTATAAGCACTTCAAAAATATACGTCCAACCAAAAGCTATGAAAAACCCTATAAGCGCGAGAACAACAGAAGCAATCACGCCCTTATACAACGCGTTCATTATTTTCGCTCCACTTAACTTAAAGAAGAACGCGCCTATAATTGAAGCTAAAACTCCAATACTTGCTATTGCAAGAGGAGCGGTGGTAAACACACTTTCGCTTTTAAACCCGCTTAAACCAACGTTAGGCACGGAAATGCTTAACAACATTGCAGCTATTATCGTGACAACAAACGACTCAAATAAATCTGCAGCCATTCCCGCGCAGTCTCCAACATTATCACCCACATTGTCAGCTATAACCGCAGGGTTTCTTGGATCATCTTCAGGTATCCCCTTTTCAACTTTTCCAACTAAATCAGCTCCAACATCAGCTGCTTTAGTGTATATCCCGCCCCCAACTCTAGCGAACAATGATATTAAAGAAGCGCCAAATCCAAAGCCTATTAAAACAAGAGGGTTATGAAACAAAGTGTAAAAAACTGCCACTCCTATCAAACCCAAACCAACTAAAGTAAGCCCGGTAACAGCCCCGCCTCTTGTTGAAACATCAAGAGCTTTTTGCAAGCCTTTCTCAGCAGCTTGAGCGGTTTTAACATTAGCTCTCACACTTATGCTCATTCCAATAAAACCCGCTAAAGCGCTTAAAATAGAACCTATCATAAAAGCGAAAGCTACTTCCAAGCTAACCGCAAAACCTATTATTAATAACAATATCAAAACAAAAACAGCTACAGTAGTATACTGCCTCTTCAAGTACGCATTCGCACCTTCTCTTATAGCGGACGCGACCTCGTTCATTTTTTTACTGCCTTCAGGCTCGTTAAACACGCTGTAAGCAAAAAACAAAGCCACTCCAAGAGCTATCAAACCTACAATTATAGAGAATATAACTGAAAAAGTCATAAATTCAAACCACCGTTTAATTTTATAATGTTTAAATTTTCAACGATAATATTTAAAAATATTTTCAAAATTTTTCAAGCTAACTTCAACTATTTAACAGTCACCGACTTTGCTAGATTTCTTGGCTTGTCGGGATTGAATCCTCGAATAACAGAAAGCTCGTATGCAAGCAACTGCATTGGAATCATTTGAACGATTGAGTTTAGGTTTTCAACGCTTGGCACTTTAATCCAAAAATCAAAAAAAGAGTTGTTTTTAGGAGAAACGCCTATGACGTATCCTTTTCTAGCCTTCACCTCCGCTATTGCGGCTAGAATACTTTCATCCTCAACAAAGAATATACAAGGAGTCCCTTTTTCAATCAGCGCGAGGGGCCCGTGCTTCAACTCGCTTCCAACCAAGCCCTCGGCGTGAATGTAGGACACTTCTTTTATTTTTAAGGCGGCTTCAAGAGCGGTTGGGTACAAAGAATCATTACCAACCAAGAAAATGCTGCTGGTGTTTTTAATTTTAAACGCGAGTTCCTTGATTCTATTTTTCATCGTCCTTGAAGTCAGATAATAAATCACATTCCAAAGATAGTTTAAATTCTTTTTACCTTCATTATAATTGTTTTCAAGCGAGTAGGCCACCATTGAAAGAAAACAAACTTGAGCAGCGTAAACCTTTGTTGAAGCCACCGCAAGCTCAGGCCCTGCATTCAATAAAAACGTCTTGTCCACCTGCCTTGTCAGCGAAGAACCTTTCACGTTAACCACCCCGATTGTCTTGCATTTTCCCTTCACCTTCTTTAAAGCGTCTAGCACGTCGGCGGTTTCCCCGCTCTGAGACAAGGCAACCACCACGGTTTTTCTAGTGATGAATCTCAAATAATTAACAAGTTCCGAAGCTAAGATTGGGTTAATCCTAAAATCTGAAACCCGCAAAAAAACGTACTTTGCAGCAAGGCACGCGTTATATGAAGTTCCACACCCGACAAGAAATGTTTCATCAGCATTTTTCAAAAACCTCGCAAAACTTTTGATTTCACTTGGATCACTCCTCTCCAAACGCTTGACCACTCCAAGCTGTTCACCGATTTCCTTGAGCATGTAGTGTTCAAACCCCTTCTTTCCAATTTCGCTTGCACGCCAATCCACACTGTCAACTCTTCTTCTAGCCTTTTTCATGTCAAAGAGATTGAAAACTGAAAAATTGCTTGGCTTAAGCACCACAAAATCATTGTCTTGAAGGTAGACCACTTTTTTTGTATGTTTAAGAAACGCAGGAATGTCGCTTGCAGCAAACATTCCATGACTGGCCACTCCAAGAACAAGAGGAAGACCTCTCCTGCTTGCAATAATACCGTCAAAGCCCTTCATTATGACTAGAACTGAGTAATCCCCTTCAATCATTTTAAGAGCATTGACTGCAGCAGACTTTAAATCCCTACCAGAATTCATAAAATCTTCAATGAGGTGTGGAATAATTTCAGAATCGGTTTCGCTAATAAAAACATGCCCTTTTCTCTCAAGCATTTTCTTCAACTTGGGATAATTAGTTATAGTTCCATTATGCACCACTGCAATGCCCTTTTTACAATCCAGGTGCGGGTGCGCGTTGGCTTTGGTTACACGACCAACTGAAGCCCAACGACTGTGAGCTATGCCCAAAAAGCCGGGCATTTGAGAAAAATCAAGCTTTGCATCAACTTTTTCAACCTCTCCCACGTCTTTTTTTACGTGGAGTTCATCAATGGTTGAAGTGGCAATACCGCAAGAATCATATCCTCTGTATGCCAACAGGCGAAGTCCTTCTAAAAGTATCGGCGCTGCTTTCTTATTACCCACATATCCTATAATTCCACACATAAAAAACACTTAGAGCAGGGTCGGGGAGTCGCACCCCGCTACTCCGCTCTGCAGGCGGACGCATAGCTGCTCTGCCTTAGGGGATTATTAAAAATCTAACCCTGCATGATAGAGCAGCTGAATTAATTTTCTAGTTAAAGGTTTTATTAATTTTTGGTTTAGATAGGCTTTGGGACATAAGTCTTGATAAGGCTTTGGGACATAAGTCTTTGATTACCGCTTCTTTTTCAATATAACCACGTAGGCGCGGCGTCCAATATATTCTTTTGGCGCGTCTATTTTAGCTCCTGTCCCGAGAAGCACAGGATGGTTAATATTACAGAAAAGAGATGACCGAATAAAAACTGCTTCTATGGGGGTAGGCCTTTGGCATAATCTTCTTTTAATGTATAACGACTGACTTATGTCCCAGAGTCGTTTAGACTAGGAGTGTTAAATAATTTTTTTGAAAGAACGGGCCGCCAGAGAAAAATTAGATTTTTCAAGAGGGCGACCAGTTCAACCCACCTTTCCAAAATAAGGTAAGTAAAATAGAAAAGAACTTAAATAAAAACCTTGTGTTTTTCTCTTTAAGGGGTTACAATACTCACTCTAAATATATTCCCGGTCTTCCTGGTTTCGCCGCTTTAGATTTCAATTTAGGATCGTATTTAGAAGAGTCACTTGTAGATAAAACATAAACATCTAAATTAACATGTCTTTTCAAGTATTGAGGTAAGTCTTTAAAATTATCTAATTCAGAAGGAATGACATAAATAAACGCTTTTTTAAGACTTGTTTTAGTTATCCCTTTAATTTTCTCTATATCTTCAGCTATTTTCTTGTAAGAGCTCATTATTTCTAAAACTTTTGAATCATACTTAACAGCAACAGGCCATTTTTCTATTGAAACAAAACTCGTGCCACCCATTTTTTGCCACAATTCTTCACAAACATGAGGGGCGAAAGGTGAAACCAACAGAATAAGAGTTCGAGCTGTTTTTTGCATCACCTCCCATTGTTTTTGTGAAGGGTTTTCATTTATTTCAGTGTACTCCCTTAAAGCGTCAACCAAAATTGAAAAGTTTGAAGTTGCAAGATTAAACTTCTTTTCATTCAAATATTTCGTAGTCTCTTCTATTATTTTATTTGTTAAAGCTTCAAGGTAAGCGTCTAAAAACTCGCTTTCACGCGCTCCTTTTTCAACCGGTTTTTTCTCCATTACATTATTTATTACAAGCCATAATCTTGTCATAAATTTAAACGTTGCTGGAACTCCATTATCCGACCATTCTAACTCTGTTTCAGGCATTGCCACTGAAAGCAAGTAATATCGTAGCACATCAGGACCGTAATTATCTATTATTTCATTAGGGTCTACAATATTTCCAATCGATTTACTCATTTTAGACCCTTCTTTTAACACCATTCCCTGCGTTAAAAGATTCAGGAAAGGCTCGTTTATTTCAATTAAACCTAAATCTCTTAAAACCTTTGTAAAGAATCTAGCGTAAAGCAAGTGAAGAATAGCGTGTTCAATACCTCCTATATACTGGTCTACAGGTAACCATTTACCAACTTTTTCCTTTGAAAAAGGCTCGTTTTTATTGTCAGGATCAGCATATCTTAAAAAATACCATGAAGAGTCGACAAAAGTATCCATAGTGTCTGTTTCCCTTTTAGCGTTTCCACCGCACTTTGGACATTTAACAACACTAAAAGTTTTAGATGTTTCCAAAGGGTTTCCACTTCCAGTAAAATCAACATCTTCCGGCAGTAACACAGGCAAGTCTTTCTCAGGAACTGGAACCACTCCACATTTTTCACAATATATTATAGGTATCGGAGTTCCCCAATACCGTTGTCTTGATATCAACCAGTCTCTTATTTTATATTTAACCGTTCTTTTCCCTATTTTTTTCTCTTCCAGCCAATCGCTTATTTTTTCAATTGCTTCACTGCTTTTCAAACCAGTGAACTGCTGTGAATTCACAAGAAACCCTTCCCCTTCAAAAGCGCTTTCCATCGTTTTAACGTCTAAATGCTGTTCTGGTTGTATCACTATTTTTATTGGAAGTTTATATTTTTTAGCGAAATCAAAATCTCTTTGATCATGAGCTGGAACAGACATTATAGCTCCAGTCCCATATTCTGATAACACGAAATTTCCAACGTATATAGGAATTTCTTCATTGTTTACCGGGTTAATACAATGCCTTCCAGTGTAAACCCCGTGTTTTTCCGCGTCTAAAACTCCTGAAAGACGGTCGCGTATTGTTTTTTCTATGAATTCTTTAACCTCTTTTTCTTGCTTCGTGTTTTTTATAAGATTTAACAATTGAGGGTGGTCAGGCGCTACAACCATAAAAGTAACTCCAAATAAAGTATCCGGTCTTGTTGTGAAAATCTGAAGAATTTCATTAGATTCTTTTATTTTAAAATCAACAATAACACCGCGACTTTTTCCAATCCAATTTTCCTGCATTATTTTAACTTCTTTTGGCCATTGTAACCCATTCAAACCTTCAAGTAATTCGTCAGCATACGCAGTTATTTTGAAAAACCATTGATCTAACTCTTTTAAAACCACTTTTGACTTGCATCTCCAACATTTTCCTTGTTCAACCTGCTCGTTTGCTAATACTGTTTTACAGGAAGGGCACCAATTAACAGGAGATTTTTTCCTGTAAACAATTCCTTTTTCAAGAAATTTTAAGAAGAACCATTGATTCCACTTGTAATATTCTGGATAGCAAGTGATAACCTCTCTTTTCCAATCATAACTCGAGCCTAACCTTCTAAAAATTCGCTTAAAATTTGAAATGTTTTTTTCAGTCCAATCTTTTGGTTTTATTTTATTTTGTATCGCTGCATTCTCAGCTGGAAGCCCGAAAGCATCAAAACCCATAGGGTATAACACATTAAAACCATTCATTCTCTTAAACCTAGCAAAAGCGTCACCAATTGAATAATTTCTAGCGTGGCCCATGTGCATATTACCAGAAGGGTATGGAAACATTTCAAGACAATAAAATTTAGGCTTTTCACTTTCACTTATTTGAAAAATTTTTTGCTTCTCCCACTTATCCTGCCATTTCTCAGCTATCTGCTTAAGCGCTTCTGTTGTTAAAACATTGTTCTCCATTTTTTTAAAACCTCGTGCGGGCTCGGTGGGATTCGGACCCACGGCCTATCGGTTAAGAGCCGATTGCTCTACCAGGCTGAGCTACGAGCCCATCACTGAAAATATTTTGAAGCGGGTTATTTAATAAATTTTTTCTAACAATTTTAGTATTATGATAAGCGTTTTAAGGTTAAATCACAGAAAAAGAGATAAAAGAATAACCACTCACTGCGCTTTAACAGCTAGAGCCTTCGGAGCTGATGAAATGGTATTCACAGGGGAAAAAGACCCTCAAATAATTGAAACTATTGAAAAAGTTGTTAAAAAATGGGGTGGAAAATTTAAAATTAAATACTCCAAAAATTGGAAAAAAGAAATTAAAAACAAAAAAATAAAAGTTCACCTCACTTTTTATGGTGAAAAATTGAAAGATAAAATAAATAAGTTAAAAGGAAAAGACATTCAAATCATAATAGGGGGAGAAAAAGTACCAAGAGAAGTATATGAAAAAGCAGACTATAACATTTCAATAGGCAATCAACCACACTCTGAAGTCTCAGCACTAGCTTTATTCTTGTATGAATATAATAATCATAAAATACCTGAAAATTTCAAAGATTGGAAAATTAAAATAATTCCAAGCAAAAAATCAAAGAAAATAAAAACTAGACAGTAGTGAAAAAAACCGTATAATTAAGTATAAATAGTTATAGTTTTCGAAGAATTAACATGAAAGACAAAGTTAAAAGAAAACTAAAAAACAGTTTGTCATTTTATCTTAATTCCTATATAAAGGAGATTTACGGAAATTCTGGTGTTAAAATTCTAAGCGCTATGGAAGAAAACGGAGATAACAGTATAACTGATGAAGCTCTTGAAAAGAAAACAAAACTTAAAATTTCTGAGATTAGAGCCAGTTTAAATCACCTTCTAAGTTACGGTATTGTTAGTTATATAAGAGAAAAAGATGAAAAAACAGGTTGGTACACCTATAAATGGAAGTTAAATCCAAGCAAAGCAGCGTATAATATTTTAAACACAAAGAAAACATATTTTGAAAATCTTAGAAATAAACTTTCTCAAGAAGGAGTGGTTTTTTACACTTGCGACAAAAATTGCGATTATTATGAATTTGAAGAGGCTTTAAATAATAAGTTTAGATGCCCTAAATGTGATAGAAAGCTAAAATATGTAGATACTTATCCAAAAATAAAGCAGTTAAATAAGAAAATAGATTATCTAAATAACTTATACGATCAAGTAATTGAATTATCAAAATAAAAGTTTAAACCATATAAAATTCTTTTAATGACGTCCTCCCACCCCTAAAGGGGTGGGTTTCCTCTTCATGATAAGCGAAGTTGATGCGGGTCATTATCCTCTCTAACATAAGTTCTAACAACCTCTTCCGTAACCTCGCTAACACTCCTATAAAAATAACCCCTACTCCAAAAATGACCCTTCGCATATCTACGTGTAAAGTTAGGGTGCGCCCTAAACATCACATAAGAACTACCACCCTTCAACAAACCAACCGCCTTCGCAAGACTCATGTCCTGCGATAACAACACAACAACATGCACGTGATCCGGCATAACACTCAACTCCTTCACTACAACACTCATGCCTCACAGCAGCGCTTCTAATCGCGCTCTCACCATTTCTTATAATGAGACTCTTTAGAAAGAGTCTCATACCTATACTTCGTACACCACTGCAAATGATACTCACTCACACCAACCGAATGCGCGTTATGCGCAAAGCTTTTATCTTTATACGTACCACTATCCATTTGAATCACCTGCGACGCGACGAACATCAACGTCGCATCGTAAAGGTTTACAATACTAAAGAATTAGAAAGTTGCGGGGCTTGTTTCATCCACATGCGTAAACGCAAGGGATTTCACAAGCCCGTCGCATTAAATTCGAATATTTTTTAAAATTTAGGATTGTTACTTTAAAATTAAAATATTATCACTTTTAAAAGTCTTTTATAAGTCTTTTAAACGTTTTTAAAAGCTTGTAAATGTCTTTTATTGATTTTTAAAAAACTTTTATAAGTATTGTAAAAATTAAGGGAAAGGTTTTTATAAGTATCTTACGTTATTTGAAGCGTCTTTTATGGTGGTGGGTTGCATGGAATTAAATTCAATTTTTGAACAAAAGGAAAAACTTCTAAAAGAGTTAAATTGGACTGAAAACCCGTTTGTTAAAGATTTAAGAGATCAAGATAAGGAAACGTTCTTAAAATTTTATTATCCTCTTGAAGCAAAAGATATTGTTAAAAGTCTTGCTTTTGACTCAAAAGCTTGCTTATTACTTGGGCCTAAAGGCGTTGGAAAGACATCTGCAATGTATTATGTATATTATTCCCTTCCTGAATCAGAATTTGAGATAAAATTCATTAAAGAACCTTCTGAAAATATTGAGGAATTTTCAAAAGAATTAGGAATTGACAATTCTCGTTTTTTCGGCTTAATTAAAAAGCCTATAACAAGAGAGATTATAGCTGAAAAACTTAAAAATTCAAAGAAAAAGATTGTTATTATAATAGATGAAGCGCACTTGCTTAAAAACAAGTCAATGTATATGGAATTCAAGTATTTAATGGACGGCGTTCCTAATATTAGATTTGTGTTTTCAGCATTAGATAAAGAAAGCTTTCCTGATTCTCTCATACAACTCATTGGAGAAAAGCAGATTTTTCAAAGGAAAAACTTTACAAAAGATGAAATGAAAGAAATAATACTTAAAAGAATAAAAGCTGTTGGTGGAAGTGAAATTCCTTTTGAAAAAGGTTATATTGATGAAGTTTTAACAGATCATAATCTTTTAACTCCACGATATGTTTTTGACGAGCTTAATAATAAACTTGCTTCAATGATTGGAATTGAAAATAATGAGATTAAACCAGAATTGAAAAATGACAAAAATAATGAGATAACTACAATCCACGCTGAATGGTGGGTTTTACTTTCCCCTTCTCAAAAAATTATTTTAACAACACTTTTGAAAAATGATGGTTTAACCCTTCAGGAGTTGATTGACCTTACAAAACTGGGGCAGAACACTGTTTTCAACGCTCTTTATCAATTAAGAGGAGATGATGAAAATGAAATTAAAAGAAAACCGCAAGTTCCATTTCCATTAATATTAACAAAAACAAACATGGTGGGAAAAAGAAAGAAAAACAATTATTTCATAAATCCAAAAATAAAGAATTTATTCACATTACATTAAATTCAAAAAGAGGTGGGGTTTTGAATGGAAAAAGTTTTTAGTTTAAGTGAAATGGATAGAATAATGAGGATAGCTGGAGCTCAAAGAGTAGGTGAAGATGCAAGCATTAAATTAGGTGAGATTGTAGAAGATTCAGGTAAAGAATTAATTTCAAAAGCTTCATTTCTCGCAAAATACGCTGGGAGAAAAACAATTTTAAAAAAAGATATTTTACTTGCAGCGAAACAACTTAAAACACGGCCTATTTAATCCACTCTTCCCACCATTTAGCGTATTCTTTAAGAAGTTGGGAAAAATTATTTGATAAATGATAAGGACTTCCAACCCCCTCTTTGAAAATTATTCCAGATTTTTCAAGTGAAATGCAAACCATATACAATGAACTTTTTTTTGCTTTTAACTCTTTTAAAAGATCATAAAAACTCATCGGTCTTTGTTTTAAAATATTAAGTATTTTAACAGTTAATTCTTTCTTTGATTGCGAAAAGGAGAAAGAATTAGTTATAAAATCATAAATAGTGAATTGATAATTCTTTAATTTATCCAAATCGTTTAAATTTATCTTAAAATATGAAAAAGACTGGTTTTTTTGTTTTAAATAATGTTCATGTGTTTTATTCAACACTCACCCCCCTCACTTCCACTAATTGTTAATGTTTAAATAGCAAGCATTTAAATTGCTTTAGATTAAACTTAATTTTTAAGGTTTTTCTTGATTTCTAAACTTTCCATTATATCTTCCTTTTCCTTTTAACTCTTCAAAAACAATTTGACATATTTTTTTACCTTTTTGTAAAACAAAATCATTATCTGAAAAGTTTATTATTTCCAAAACTTGATTATTAAAAACACCAGGTTGAACTAAATTTGAATTTAAATCAATCATCAACCCAAGTCTCGCAATACTACTCTTACCTTCTAAAAAAGCACAAATATCATCACTTAATTTTATTTTTTCTAGTGTAACAGCTAAAACTCTTTCTTTTGGCTTTAAAATAAATTTATTTTTTTTAATAACATTACTATAAAAATTGTTGTAGTCACTATTAAGTTTTATTTTTTCATTATTTTTTAATGGCATTCTAAAATAATTTCCAATTCTTAAGTCAACAGAGCATACTTGAATATTTTTTTTATTGAAAGGAGTTATTTTTATTTTTCCTTCTTTTATTTTATTTATAATCTCTTTTTTTGTTAAAATCATTTTAAAACACTATTATTAGTGGAAGTGAGGTGTCACCGTGTGTTTTTTTAATATTTTCATTATCTCATAACCTTTTATTTCTTTTTTATTATTTTCTTCAAATTTATTTTCACTTCCAAACACATTCAAGCCACTTATTAATACTGGGACAGGGTTGTTTGTATGCGCTTTAGCTTTGCAAGAAGTAGTGTGGTCGCAAGTGATTGCTATTCTTGTTTTTTTAACTAAATCTTTTATATTTTTAAAGAAAAATTTATCTATTAACTCAATGTTCTTCTTTTTTCCTTCAAAATCGCCATCATGCCCAAAAATATCAGGCCCTTTTATATGAATATAAACTCCACTGCTTTTCTTAATTGTTTTTTTCACTATTTCCGCTCTTTCTTCATACCCCTTACTAGTCTGGTCTTCTTTTACTTTAACTATTTTCATTCCTAACATCTTACCAATTCCTCTTTCCAAAGGCATGTCAGCTATAATACTCCAATTTTTGAATTTTTTCATCATTTTTACTTTTGTTTCAGCATCTCTAAATAACAAGATATTAGCTTTCAAAAGTCCCTTTTCAACTCTTTTTTTATTTATTACACTTTTATTTAAAACTTCTCTCACTTTCAAAGAAAATTCATTTAATGTTTCAGCTGTTTTAACACTTAACTTATCATTTTTCAACGCTTTACACTGTTGAACTTTATTTTCAAATTTTTCCACTGCAACGCTAACCCCTTTTTTATTTTTAACATAAGCTGGATCAGTATTTGAAATATTTTTAGAAGCATTCATTTTTATGTAAAGCACTCCCCGGTGACTAATGGTGTGAATGAATTTGAAAGGGTATTTAAATTTAATTTTGTTTATTTCTTTAGCTAGCGCTTCAGCTTCCTCATCAGTTAAATTCCTTTGAACCCTTCTATCTATTATTATTCCATTTTTTTCAGTTGCAAAATTAACTCTTAAATACAAGTTTTTACCATGATATTCATTCATGCCAAGAGCTTCCAAAGCGCCTCTTCCAATATTTAAATCCTTAAACCCTAAAACGCTTAAAACTCCTACATCAGATTCTGGTGCTATTTTACCTGCTATTCTAGCCCTTAAAAGAACGCTGTTTTTTCCAATCTCGTCAAGATTTGGTTTGAACGCTTTTTGAAGTGGAGTTGGGTATGGATAATCTGCCGCTCCATCTAAAACAATAAGGATTTTTTTCATGGTCAAACCACTTTGCTAAATATAATAGCGGGGAGAGGATTTGAACCTCCGATCTCTGGGTTATGAGCCCAGCGGGCACTCCTGGCTACCCTAAAGGCCTTTCATCTTAAAATGAAAAGTTACCCCGCTAGCCTTGAATTTTGAGTTACTTCAAAATTTCATGCCCGTTTCCCGTTGGGTTAATTATTAGACTGTCAGGGTTATAAAAGTTTTTCTTATTTTTTATTTTTTGCGTATTCAAAGATTATTGAAATAATGAAATAAAACAAAATTGCTATTAGGATATAATTTTAAAGTGTTGGAGTTAATTGGTAATTATAAAAAGCGGTTTGACCTGCTGGAAAGCAGTTAGCCTCGTTGAATCTTGAAAAGTTGGAGAAGTTTACAAAATTGTTACTTTGAGGTCTTGAATTGGTTTCAAACATTGACGCAAACCATGAAATCAAATCCATGGCAAGCAAGGCGATTGTTCCTATAATGTTTAGCTTGTTTGGTTTTACTGCTAAAATCAAATCCATTTTTAATCACTTATTCGTACGCTAAAGCTTCTATTGGTTGGAGTTTTGCGGCGTTTCTGGCTGGAATAAACCCTGATATTAATCCAATCATGAATGAAAACCCTAGCCCTAGTAGTATAAGCTCTCCTGTTATCACTGAAGGTATTCCAAGGCTTGTAATAACAGCGGATAAAACCAGGCTTAGTGTTATTCCAATAATGCCTCCGATTAGGCCTATTATTCCTGCTTCGAATAAAAACAATAGAAAAACTTCATTGTTTTTCATTCCGAGCGCTTTTAGTATTCCAATATATTTTGTTTGCTCCAGAACGCTCATGAACATGGTGTTAGCCACTCCAATCCCCCCAACGATGAGGGATATTGAGGCTATTCCACCTAAAAACAATGAAATAATGTTTGTTATACTTGAAATTGTTGATTGTAACGTTGCGGCAGTAGTAACTTGGAAGTTTTGCTGACTGTTTTGAGAGTGTTGAAGCATGGTTAATTGGTTTGTAATTTCTGTTGCCACTATATTCGTGTCATAGTTTGGGTTTGCTGCTACCACTATTTCACTTGCGTTTTGAGTTTGGTTTAAAAGTTTCTCAGCTGTTTTAAGAGGGATGAATATTTCATTATCAGTTCCTCCGAAACTAGCTCCTGACTGGTTTAGAATTCCAGTGACTCTGAAAGTTACGTTGTTTATTGTCAACTGTCTGTTGAGCATGTTTGAATCGTTGAAAGTGGTGTTTGCTATTGAATATCCTATAACCGCTCCGTAAGGGTTCCCATTGCTTAATGGCATTCCGCTTGACATGTTAACTCCTACAGTTGCTAGGAATGCTTGTGGTTCGCTTCCAACCAAGCTTACTGAAGTGTTTTTATTATTAAAGCTTATGTCTCCTCTTCCAGTGAGCCTGGCGTCCACAAATTCAACTCCAGCGAGTGTTTGAAGTGAGTTAGCTTCAGAGAAAGTCAGTGGCTGGTTGTTTTGTCTTGTTCTAAGCCTTCCTGAGAACCCCCCTCCGCCTCCAAGCACTCCTCCTACCATAAAAGTGGTCGCTCTTTGGCTTCCTGGGGTTATTGTTATTATATTTCCTCCAAGTGTGTTTAACCTGTTGTTTATCTGTTGGCTCAAGCCAATGCTTATTGAGATAAACATTACTACTGCTGCTACTCCTATTATTATTCCTAGGATTGCAAGCCAGCTTCGCAGGTTATTGTGCTTTAAAGTATTTAAAGCCAGCGAAGCGGTGTCAGCTAACTTCATTTTTTAACATCCTTTTTCTTCTTGAAGTAACGCGTGTAAATGAAATAAATGACTGCGATTACTATTATTATTTCAATCCATTCGATAATTCCTATTCCTAAAAACGCTATTCCTGTTTGTCTTGACCTGAAATTTGAAGCTGAGTTCAAGCTGGCTGCCATTAAGTCAGCGGGTGTTAGCGTGATGTTTTTTACGATTGTGTATGGAATGTTATTCAAGTCTTTGAAGCTTATTGTAAGTTCAATAGTGTTCAGTTGGTTTGTTTGGCTGGAGTTTCTTGAAACATTGTAGAAATTTTGTGGGCTTCCTGTTTGTGAAGCGCTTATTGTTAATGGCATGGTGGCGATGTCGTCAATGTTCATTGTTCCTACAAATTCTGTTGAAACCCCTTCAATATTTAGGTTTTTTGAGCTTGCGCTTAAATAAACGCTTCTCACTTCAGTGTTCCCTGTGTTCGCCACTTCGATTATAAATCCTCCGGCGCCGCTTGAGGTTGTAACTGTGAAGCTAGGTGTGGCGGTGACGTAAACTCCTATTTCTTGATTGACTGTTTGGCCTGAAGCTAGGGTGATTTGTAGGGGTATTTGATAATATCCTGCTGTTACGCTGTTTGAAATTCCAAGGGTTACGGTTTGTGAAGCGTTTTGGTAGGGACCTACAGGTCCTAGGTATATTAAAGACTGGTTTAATGGAATGAAAACGCTTGAATTCAAGTTTAAATTCACTAAGTAGCTTTCAACATTCGACTCAGTATTTTGAATTGTAATTTTAAATTCAGCTTCAGAGCCTACTTCAGTGCTTGTCAAGGGGGTCATTGAAAGAATGAAACTTGTTAAAGGTGCTGCTATTGTTACTGGCCCTATGCTTAATATTTGAGTGACTGTGGCGCCTATTGCGTTATTGTATTGAAATTCAAGCGGTATTGTGTATTGGCCGGGAGGGGTGGAAGATGAGGAAGTTAAGTTTATTGTTGCATTTACAGAGGAATTATAGTTTACGTTGCCTATTGATTGTTGGCTTGCTCCTTGTATTGAAAATGAAGAGTTTGAAGGTGTTGTAACTATTAAGTTATTTATGTTTGAAGCGCCGTTATTATTTACTTGTACCTCGACTGAAAAAGAATTTCCTGGAGATATAATACTATTACTTGTGCTAATGGTTTGAACTTGAAGCGTTTGTTGTTGAGAAACAACAAGCGGGATTGAAATGGAGGTTTCTTGTATGTTGTTTGTTGTGGATGAAGCGCTGTAATAAATTCCTACGTTTATAAGGTAAAGGCCATTCGCCACTTGCTGTGGTATTTGAAATGGTATGGTTATCTGCTCGCTAGAGCTTGGAGATAAACTGCCTTCTGATAGTGGAGTGGGAATGTTTGCTTGAAGATAATTATAATAAGCCGTGATTCCAGTTGCGGTGTCAGAGCCGGTGTTGGATAGGGTCATTTGAACGTAGCCCGTGGTTCCAGGATAAACCGTTGAAGGTATTATGGTATAATTAGTTATTTGTATACTTGCTTGCGAACCCGTGTTTAAAGCTGAGACCATAACGCCTGCAAAAACAGTCATTATAAATAAGCTTATTAATATTTTTTTCATTTTTTCAATCGCCTTTTTTTTCTTTTATTTTACTTTCATCAGCCGCCTTGGGCTTGTTTTTAACATCTTTTTCGATTTTTCCATCCCTTATATAAACCATTCTTGTTCCATACGCCGCCACTTGCGGTTCGTGTGTTATTAAAACAATGGTTATTCCTCGATTCAACCATAAATTCCTTATCAAATCCATTATGTCCTTGCTGTTTTTTGAGTCAAGATTTCCAGTAGGTTCATCCGCCAGCAGCACTGGCGGGTTGTTGGCAAGCGCCCTTGCTATAGCAACCCTTTGTTTTTCACCTCCGCTTAATTGTGATGGATAATATATTTGCTTGTCAAGATTAACGTGTTTAAGTAGACTTTCAACGGTTTTTTTTCTTTCTTCAGAACTCACTTCGTTTATTAAAAGTGGGAGTTCAATATTTTGAAAAACATTCAATGTAGCTGCTAGATTGAAAGCCTGAAAAATAAAGCCTATCTTATTCCTTCTTATGACTGAAAGCTCATTATCTCCTAAAGTTGAAGTTTTAATTCCGTCAATGTAAATTTCTCCTGCGGTTGGCTTGTCCAAACACCCTAGTAAATGAAGAAGGGTGCTTTTACCGCTTCCCGAAGGCCCTATTATTGAAACAAATTCGCCTTCATTTATTTCAAGATTTATCCCTTTAAGCGCTTGAAAAGAAGCGCCGTCATTATATTCTTTTGTAACATTAACAAGCTTGAAAATCTGCTTTGTTTTTTGAGTGTGCATTTTAATCATTCTATTTTAATTTGCAAACGCTAGCTGGCTTTCGTCAATCATAAGCGTTCAAGTTAATTATAGCTTAACCTTGTTTTTTAATATATATATTCATTCTTTAAAACCTTCAGTTTTAAAGTGTTTTAAAACCTTTTTTTTATGGTTTTGAGTGTTTTAAATCCTTTTTAAACTTTTTAAAGTCTTTTAAATCCTTTAAAAATGATTAGTGCTTTATTTTTTTTCAGTTTGAGAATTTTTTGATAAAATTGTAAAGTTTGACTGAAGAGTAAAGCAACAAAATGATTCCAACAAGAAAGACAACATCAAATACGATATTATCAATTCCAAGACCGTCAGTTAATGTGTGAATCATTATCAAAAAATTGAAGCACATTCAAGTACTAAAACATTGTTTAACTCTCCTGTTTTTGTTTTCCCAACTGTTAAAAAAACGTAAGCTACAAGAACAAAACCAATTATTGAAATTATTATATAAATAGCACTTTCAAAATTCATTATTTTATTAAACTTTTGTTTTTAATTAAAATGGAAAATTTATTAATTTAATTTTTACATTAATTATTTAATGAGTGATTTATGTGTAAGGTGTAAGGGAAGGCTTTTTTGTGGTTTGAATTACTGCCCGCTTCTTTCGAAAATAAGCGCTGGCAAAAACATTTCACAAAAAATCAAAGGAAACAATGTTTTCGGAGATTCTCCACCTAATTTTTTTGTAGGGCATTACGGCTATCCAAGCGTTTTTGGAGGGCCTATGATAAACTTTTCAGGTGTTGAAGTGGAAGACGACCCTTCAAAATGGTATGGCTCTTCAATAGAGGATATTGTCAGAATGAGAAGCAGTCAGTTAATGGCTAGAACAAAATTAAATATCAATTCAAGCAAGCTTGAAGAAGCGAGGCTTTCAACTCTTTCACTTAAACCCGTTGAAATGGAAGCGATTGTCGATAAAATAAACTATTCAATGAGTTTTTCCAACATTCTTCAACCTATTGGCCCTACAGCTGACTTGAAAAAAATCAATGTAACTGAAAATTTTTCAATCCCTTCCAAAGTTGATAAACTATTAAATGAAAAAATCAGTGTTCGAGAATCCATTTCAGAATTAACCCCTTTTTTTGATGTTTACTATCTTCAAAAGCTTTTAAGCGGTGGTTTTTTAGGCGTTAAAAACAAGCTTGTTCCAACGAGGTGGAGTATAACCGCAATTGATAAAATAGTTGGCGACGAGTTTTTAAAAAAAGTGAAAGATTTAAAAATAGCTGAAAATTATTTTATTTTTTCAAACACCTACCTTTTCAATCATTTTGAAATACTTTTAATTCCAGGTTCTTGGGAGTTCGAACAGTTTGAAGTTTGGCATCCTGAAAGTTTTTGGAATAATTCTGGAAGTCTAGCTATAGAACAGGAGTATGAAGGTTTTGAAGGAAGAAGTGATTACGCTGAAAAAGAAGGTGGTGGTTATTACGCCGGAAGGCTTGGAGTGATAGAAGGTTTAAAAAGTTTGAAAATCCAGGCGAAAGCAGTGGTTTTCAGAGAAATAAGCAAAGATTATAAAATTCCAGTAGGTGTTGGAGAAGTGAGAGAGAATGTCAGACACGCTTTTCTAAAAAAACCTTTAAAATTATCTTCACTTAAAGACGTTTTTCAAGAGTTAAAGAAGAGGCTTAAAACCCCTCTCAACGAGTTTACAAAAAGAAGTTTTATTTTAACTCAGAAAAGATTGAATGATTTTTTTAGTTGATTCCGAATGGATTTAAATATTTTTGACTTAGACCGGTATGACCGACAGAAAAGAATTAAAGGTTGGAACCAGCAAAAAATAAAAAACGCTAAAGTTTTAGTTGTAGGGGCTGGCGCGTTAGGCAACGAGGTAGTCAAACTTTTAGCTCAACTAGGCGTTCAGAAAATATCTGTTGTTGACTTTGATTTTGTCATTCCAGCCAATTTGAATAGATGCGTGCTTTTTGATGAAAGCCACGCTTTGAACAAAACGCTTAAAACTCAAGCAATCAAAGAAACTGTTGCCAAATTGAATAAAGATTGTATTATAGAAGGTTTTAACACAAGAGTTGAAGATTTAAACGAAAGCTTTTTCAGAAGTTTTGACTTTGTTTTCGGTTGTTTAGACAATCTTTCCGCTAGGCTTCACGTAAACGCAAATTGTTATGGTTTTGTTCCCTTTGTTGATGGAGGCACTGATGGTTTTAATGGAAGAGTGCAATTCATCTTCAAAAACGCTTGCCTTGAATGCACTGTTTCAAAAAATGATTTCACGAATGCATTGAAAAGATTTTCATGCAGTGGCGAGAAAAAAGAAGTTGAAGAAGACAAGATTCCAGCGCTTCCAACAACCACCAGCATTATAGCTGGAATTCAAGTTCAAAGTTTTTTAAAATTCATTCTCACAGGCGTTTTAGACGACGGTATTATCTTTTACGATGGTTTATCTGGAAAAACTATTTTTTTTAAAGTTTACAAAAACAAAAAATGTAATGTTCACCCCTTTTACTGATTTACACTTAAAGTTTATGTGAAAATATTTTTCACATTTTTCAACGCGTCTTTCGTTTGCTTGTCTAAAATAAGAACTAGTTTTTTACCACAGTTCACACACAACCCTGAAGACTCTAAAAGTGATTCATAACAATCTTTATGGTAAGCTGCGCCGCAAAAACAGTAACCATACCTAGCTTTTGAACTATCCTTCACTGAAAGTTCAAAAGGCTGCCTGCATAGCGCGCACCTCTCTTCTTCTTTATTTGTTTTTTCATTCTCTTCTGTTTTTTTTGAAGCCTCAATTTTTTTTTCAAAAATTTTTTTTTGCTCTTCAGTAGGCCCGTATTTTTTAACTATTTCACTTAAATCCATTTTCTCTATTTTTCCGTCATCAACCACATCTATTTTTTCAACATCTAATTTTTTTTGAACGATTTCTTTTTCACTTTTTTGATTTTCTTCGTTTTTTTCATCTTGTTTTTTATTTTTTGTTTTTCTTTTTTCTTTTTCAATTTCTTCAAAACCTTTAATTCCAAGTTTAAGCTTACCTTCTGATTCCACTAACAGTTTATTTTTCTCAAGCAATTTAAGCCTCTTCTGGAATTCCTTTTCATCTATATTAAAATCATTTATTATTTCAGCGATATCGTTCTTTCCGCTTCTAACTGTTTCAAGAAGTGTTTTGTCAAATATTTTAAGCTTCATTTTAATCACTTAAAAACAGCAAATGAAATTTCCTTATACCCTTCACCGTCTAATTTGTAGAATCTTTTAAGCATTTTACTTCCTTCTTTTCTAGTAGGGTCAAACACGCCAGCTATATTGAATGGTTTTGAAAAATAACTTTTCTGAGTTTTAATATCAGTTGATGACATGAAACACCCGTATCCAGGGTGAGAGTGCGCCCACCCAACCACTATCCTATCCTCAATTTTACTTGCTAAAAACCCGAGCGTTTCTTCATTGAACTTGACGCTAACACTGGAAGCTTGCAGTAATCCAGTAAGATAATCTTCAACTAGAACATAATTTTCACCCTTATACTGGTACACTTTACCTACTAAAAGGCCCATTGCCTCAAGTTTTTTTTCAGCTTGCTCTGAAAAGTGCCGCTCTATTTTGTTTATTACTTCAAGTGGAATGTAAGCTTCAAACATTTTAAAAATCACTTTTCTCAGATTTTAATGATTTTTTTAAGCCAATTCACAAAACCGGATTTTCTTTTTTTCTGGTCTTCTTCTATCTTACGTTTTAAATCTCCTTCGATTTGAAACGGTTCTTTTGGATTATTTTCAACAGGCGTGATGTCTTTTATGGCTTGAGCTTGTACCGGGTTTATAATTTTTGGTTTGTTTGAACTTCCAATTATTTTAGGCTTGTCCATTAAAAGTAATATTTCAACGTAAAATATTAAATATCTTTGTTGTTTAACTATTATTCATGAAAGAGTTTAAAATAAGTGTTAGAAACACAACTGATGGAAAACAAGTTACGTTAGAAGTGGAACCTCAAATGACAATTCAATCAATACTTGACGTTGTAGTTGACTACTGGCAGTTTAAAAACAGAGTTGTTTTGGCATTATCGGAAGGAAAAGAAAACAAGCTGCTTAACCCAAGTTCAACTTTAGAGGAGAACAAGATAGTTGAGGGAACAGAGTTACTTATAATGCCTGACTCTGAAGGCGGGTTTTAAAAAAATGCCTTTTCTCCCTGAAAACATTTGGCGTAGGCGACTTGAAAGCGAGTTTGAGGAAATGTTGGAAAGTGGATTCAACTTTACTTCAAATCAAGAAAAAACAGAGTACGTGGTTAGGTTCACCAAAAAAGCCCTTCAAAAACAGGGTGGAGTGATAAAACCCGTTTTTAACCATGAGATTAAAATAATCCTTAAAAGAGATTTCCCATACCCTAATAGCGTTGAAGTGTTTTGGCTTTCTCCTATCTTCCACCCTAACATAGCTCTTGATGGCAAGGTATGCATTCAATTATTAAATAAATGGAGTGAAAACCAAACAGTTAAAAGTATTGTACTTGGTTTGGAACAACTTTTAGACAATCCAAACCCGTTAAGCCCTTTAAACAAAGAAGCTGCTGAATACTTTTTAAAACCTAAACCAAGAATAGTGCTATAATTATGAAACCTAAAATAATCGAGGTTAAAGAACCTGTTTTTGAGGAAAAAAAACCACCTGAAAACATACTTTTCTCCTACACTCCTAGCAAGACCAAACAATCCAAATCGTTTTTAAGTATTATAAAAAATCTTCTTAACTTTAAAAAATAAATAACAATTTAATGCATTCTCACAAGTGGCATTATATTCCCGCACTTCTTGCATATTTTCTCTCTTTTCTTCCAGTCGAGAATAAAGTCAGTGCCGCCGCAGTTTGTGCAAGCACCTGCTTTTAATTCTTTAATCTGGGTTTTTTCTTCTTCCTCATCTTTTCTTTTAAGCCTTATTTTTTTACTTGAACAACGAGGGCATGAAACTGGTTCTTCTGATAAAAACACAAGATAACAGTTTTCACAAATCCATTCTTTCATTCATGTCACGATTTAGTGTTTGATGCCTTCCCATAATTATTTTATTGAATTAAACTTTTCTGTATCTGTAAGAGTACGGCATTGGCTTGCTTGGTTCAGGACGCGCTGGCTCTTCAACTTCCTCTTCTATGTTAGAATTTGGAGAGACTATTATTATTTTTTCAACTGCTTTTACGCTTTTATACAATATGGTTTTTTCTTTGAATATTTTTGCAGCTTGATCTTTACTTGCAGCGTTTATAGGTTGCATTGTTAATCTAACTATCTCTCCTTTCTCTAAATCTAAAATAACATCGTAAACCTTACCTACATACTGAGCAGAGTCAGTATAAATATCCAATCCTATTAATTGAGAAACTTTTATTGTCATTTTAAATATCACCTTTCTCTTTCTATTTTTTATTATTGAATCTCTTTTTAAGTTTTTCGCTTTTTTTGTTAAAATGATTTAATAAGTGTCTTTAATTTATGTTATTGTGATTGAACAGTTGAAAGGTTAGCAAGCGCATAAAAGTTGGTTGATTTGTTTTAAAAACAAGCTTTAAAAACGTTTCAATCCTTATTTTATTCAAGCTAATTTAAAGGTGATTTTCGTGGATGAGAATACTGAAAATTTAAACAAAAAGGAAGGCGAGCTTGTCGGTGCTGCTGGAATGGAACAAGAGGATGCTGAGCTAGAGCTTGAACCCCTTCCATTTCCTAACGCTAGAGTTGTCAAAATTTTGAAAGAGAATTTCAAGAAAGAACACCAAATTAAAAGGGAAGTTAAAATAGAAGCTAACAAATTTTTAGGCGATATTTTAAGCGAAATTGCAACCACGATGGATCAAGAAGAGTATTTCACACTTTCAATTGAACATTTTAACAAAGCGGTTAGGAAATACAGAGAGATAGGCTTGAATAAAAAGAGAATTTTAAAAATTCAAAAAATTCTTGAAAAGCAGAGAGCCGAGCTTGAAGAGATTATAGCTGAAATTCAATTAGAAACACCGTAGGATCAACATGAAAAATTTAATTAAACAATTTAAAGAAGCGCTTGACGGCGCTTTAAGTGAAAAAAAGCAGAGGGACGAGTTGAATGAAATAGTCAAAAAACTAAAAGAAGAGCGAGCTAATCTAATCAAAGAATATGATCTGAAAAAGAAGGAGTTTGAAAATCTCAAGCTCCAAATAAAGAAGTTTTCAACTTATGAACTTCTTAAAAAAAAGCTCAACGCTTTAGAGTATAAACTTCATTTTGAAGGAGAAAACCCAGTTAGGGAAAAAGAGATTTCAAAGGCTATGAACGAGATAGAAGAACAAATCAAAAAAATAATGCCTGAAAAAAATCAGGGCAGTATAGATGAAATCAAAAGCGAGTTAAACATTATAAACTCTAAAATAAAGTCAATTTCAAGAGAAATCGAGTCAAAAGCTTTAGAAAGTGAAAAACATCACAAGAAAATGCTAGAATTGTATAGTAAAAGCGACGAGTTTAGAAAGAAAATATCTGATATATCATCCCAACCGGTGAAGTCTGAAAAACGTGAAATTGAAACCACTCAAAAAAAGCAAAATCCTGAATTAAAGAAAACAGCCGAACGACTTCTTGAAGATTTTAGAAAAGGTAAAAAATTATCTTTTGAAGAACTTCAACTTATTCAAGAAGCTTTAGTGTGATTTCCTGTAAATCCTTTCTGTTTTAGCTTTTAAAGCACTGATTTCATATAAAATATAAATTAGAAACACGTCCAAAACAGTTCCAATTATGAAAATCGGGTCAGCTGAAGTTAAAATGTTAACGATAAGATACACTGTAAATAAAACCAAACCTATGCCTAGAAGAGTTCTAACATTGTAGCTTAAAACTTCATCCATGCTTTTTAAGTAAAACTTAAAGTATTTTTAAGCTTTCGTTTTCTTACTTCAAATCAAATTTTTTTATCAGTATGATCTAGAAAACCTACATTTTTTAAGAATTTTGATCCCAACTAGTTTTTCATTGAAGCTTTAAGTTTTGAGGTTGTTGTCACGTAACCCTTATTGGAACTTCCACTCTAATCTCATTAAGTACATATGAATAATTTCTATAATGAGAGATTACGTAAATTAGCACTTTGTAATCTCCTTTAGTAGTTCTTTGAGTAGCATACACAGGGATTGTAAGATTTTTAACTTCATTTGGTAGCATCTCGCCAAGTCTGATCTCCCTTTCTTGTGATATCGCGCTTTGATCAAAACCTAAAGTTTTTTGTGTTTTAAGCACGACCGCAGTTAAAAGATTTCTTCCTGAAGTGTTCGTCACTTGAATTTTCAAGTCAATTGAATTGTTTTTCCCAGCGACTAGCCTGAAAGGATGAAGTTCAAAATTAACTTCATAATCACCTTTTGAAGTCACAACTTGTTTTTTTCCAAATAAATCTAAAAAAGCCATTATTCCAATCACCACTATTATTATTGCTTTAAACTTAAAAATCTTTTTCTTTAGCTTTTTTTACAATAATTTGTTTCATTTAACATTCAAATCTAAAAAAGAACGCTATGCTTAAAGATTCTTGGGCTGGTAAGGGGCAAGTGGCAGAGTTAGTAGATAACATTTAAGAACATTTCAGGTTTTAAATTTCTGTTATTTGTATCAACGTGTTGCGCGACTTATTCAACACGAGTTCAACTTATAAGAAAAAATTAAATATTAAGACTAATTTTGAATAATAAATGGATAAAACAAAATTTAATATTTCCAAGCCAAGATTAGAGGAGGTTATAACCTATGTAAATGCTTTTTCCGGCAAATGGTTTGTAATAAAAATTGGTGGTTCTGTTTTAAACGATTTAGACCTGTTGCCTTATCTTATTAACGATGTAATATTTTTGAAGAAAGTGGGAATAAATGTAATATTAGTTCATGGAGGGGCGAGGCAACTTAACGCTGCTATGAAAAATAAGCATTTACAAATTAATTCAATCAATGGACTGAGAGTTACCTCAGAAGAAGTGCTTGAATTGGCATCAGAAGTTTTTGCTGAGATTAGCCTTTCAATTAAAAAAGAAATTGAAAAGCAAAATTATGAGTGCTTAATTTTAGGAAGGGAAACAGGTTTTGTAAAATCGCGGCAGAAGGACGCGTCTTTAGGTTTTGTTGGCACTCCTGAAATCGTGGATGTTTCAATTCTGAAAAGTCTTGCAGATAATATTATAATAGTAGTTCCAGCGGTCACTGCAGGAGTAAAACGTGGAGATGCAGGGTTTAATGTCAATGCTGATGAGGTGGCGGGCTTTATAGCTTCTAAAATAAAAGCTGAAAAACTAATCCTACTGACTGACGTTGAAGGCGTTTTAGATGAAAAAGGTAAACTTTTACCGCGCATAACCGTAAGTCAGGTTGAGGATTTAATTAAATTAAGAGTAATTCATAGTGGAATGATACCTAAGGTTCAAACTTGCATTAAGGCTTTAAATAGTGGAGTTAAAAAATGTCACATTATCAAAGGTGATTCACATTCTCTTATCTATAAAATTTTGACAGATAAAGGCGTGGGAACGGAATTCATAATTGACAATAAGATTATTTGAAACGTGCGATTCAAACAAGACTGTTCTTTAAGTGTTTAAAGAGTTAAACCTAGTTTTTAATTTTTTTATTCTAAACGCATGAATTTAAAAATTTAAACATTTCATTTTAAATGTATGGCTGAAGAGAATGTTGTAATCAAATCAGAAAATTTACATCCAATTAAAAATGAAAACGTTAGAAATTATCAAATCTCCTCACTCTCTTGATTTACTAGATTAAGACACTAATGTAGTATCAATAGTTCCAACATCTGTTTTTGCTGATACTAAGAAAAGCATTGTTAAAGGTGGTTTTAAGTCTTTTGATTAAGAAGGGTTACATTCAGTTGATAAGTATATAAAAACTCACTCAACGGTTTTTATTAAATATAATAATGATTTAATTCTTGTTCCAATCAAAAAATTTCCAAAGAGCATGGCAGATGCTATCAAAACACTTTTTTAAAAGTAGTTAGAGGAAATTATTATAGTAAGAAAACACTTTCCTATTTAAAATTAAACTTCAAAGCTCTCCTTTAAGTGCGGGATGAACACTTCGGTGTTTTTTGATTTGATATCCTCAGCTAAATCGAAAAGCCTTTCTTCCTCTCCATGAACTATGAAAGCTTTCTTCAGATTTTTCATAGATCTTGCAAATTGAACTAACTCTTTATGGTCAGAGTGCGCTGAGAACGGGCTGTTCCAAACCCTCATTTTAACATCTATGATTTTATCTTTATACTTTAACTTTTTTTCTCCTTCAAGTAACTTTCTTCCAATACTACCCTCTGATTGATAACCTACAATTATAAGCATGTTTTTCTCGTCTCCAGCGAGTTTTTCAAGATATTTCATCACAGGCCCTCCAGTCATCATTCCACTTGTAGCTAAAATGATTGCCTTTTTACTTTGAAATACTTCCTTTTTACTTTTTGTTTTTGGAAACTTATAAAACTCGCTTTTGAATGGGTCGTCATCACCGGCTAAAATCCTCCTCTGAACTTCTTTTTTAAGATAAATTGCATTATGCCTATAAATTTTTAAGGCTTTTTTAACCATTCCATCTAAAAAAATTGGTGTTTTCTCCATAACGCCTGATTTTAAGTGGTTTTCAAGTGTGAATAAAATTTCCTGCCCTCTTCCAATAGCAAAAGTTGGTATTAGAATTTTACCCCCCTCTTTTTGAACTTCATTTATCTTTGAAATAAATTCATTTGTAGCTTCTTTTGTTGGAATGTGCACGTCACCCTTCCCACCATAAGTGCTTTCTATTATTAGAAAATCAGCTTCTACACCTGTCTTGCACCCATTTAACAATCGAGAACTTCTCAGGTTAATATCCCCAGTGTAAAGCAGTTTTCTACCTTCAAGGAAAATTTCCGTCATAGCACTTCCAAGAATGTGCCCGGCATTTTGAAATCTTATTTTTTTATCTTTGCTTAATTGATTATACTCTAAAATTTCAATATTTTTTAAAAGAGCGTCTATGTCACTTTTATTATAGGGAGACCACTCTTTTTGTATTTTCAACGCGTCTGCAAGCAAAAGTTGAATTAAATCCCTTGTAGGTTTCGTCATGTAAACCTTACCTTCATAACCAGCCGCGTACAAAGCAGGAAGATACCCTGAATGGTCTAGGTGCGCGTGTGACAAAACAACTTTTGTAAGTTTTTTAATTTCACTATTTTCAATCAAAGGAAATTCTTCATTTTTTTTCATTTTTATTCCACAGTCAAGCAGTATTTTTTCACCTTCACTTTCAACTAGAATAGCGCTTCTTCCAACCTCCCTTGCAGCTCCCAAAAAAGTTATTTTCAATTTTAATAATCACCATTTTTTGTACCTAAGTAATGTTTTTATTCTAATATTACATATTATTTAAACATGTCGCTGGTTGATGACTTACTCACTTTCAAGAAGCAGAAGAAAGTTTCTAAAAAATTAGAGCAAGTTAATGAAAACATTAATTGGAAAGTGAGAGCTAAAGTTTATGAGATTCTCATTCAACGCTATGCTGACTTTATAAATAAAAGCGAGATTAAAACAATTCCCGAACTTAAATCTCTTGTAAACCCATCGGATGAAGCTATTGAATCTGTTAAAAATAGCATTAAATCCGATAATGACGAGGATTTTGTTAGAAAAGCATTTGATTTCGTTAAAAAAATAGAACTAGTAGAACTCGACTCTGACGTTTCATTTTGGCTTTCTCCTAAGGAGATTCTTGAAATTAACGCTTCAGATTCATTTGACAAGGCTATTTTTCTCTGCTCTTTATTAAAAAGTAAAGGGTTAAAAGCTAAGATAAGAGTGCTTGAATTCTCCGATAGTTCAAGAAGACCTATAGTGATATCTGAAGTTAACGGTAAAATTTTAACTGCAGATCCAACAGAAGGAATCCTCGAAGATAAAAACCCTGAAGATTTTGCTAAAAACCTTAAAATAGACGGTTCTGTCTTCATAAAAGCTCTTTTTGAGTTTGATGATAAAAATTACGAGGATTTTCAACAATAAGAATTTAAATTTTACTTAACATAATTACAATAATCAAAAAAAAGGTTAGTCTCTAATGAAAGAAGAACTCACCAAATATGAAATTGCAAGAATAATAGGCGCTAGAGCGCTTCAACTCGCTCAAGGCGCGCCCCCACTTGTAGAAGTTAAAGAACTTTCTCCAATTCAGATAGCTGAACTAGAATTCAAAAAAAACATTATCCCTCTTCACGTTGTAAGGTAACTTTAATTATCTCACTTACTTTTTTTATTTCATTAATTTCAATGTTTCTTGCTTTTTTAAGAAAAATTGAATCTGAACTTATTTTAAAACCCTCTCTTTTCAACACTTTTCCTATATTTTGATTTTTATGTTGAAAAATAATACTTACTATTTTTTTATCTAAACTTGTTTTTAAGATAGGCTCTCCTTTTTTTTCAATTTCAACAACAGCTGAAAAAACTTTAGGCTTCGGATTAAACAATTCTGGAGGAATTATCCTTAAAATCTTACAACTCCCAACATTTTGAACGTTAACACTTAGTTTTGAATAATTTTTACTTCCTGGCTTTGCAATCATCCTTTCAGCAAGCTCTTTTTGAACTGTGAAAACCGCTTTTTTTGTGTTTGAATCTATAAACTTCATAATTATTTTAGAAGATATGTTATACGGAAGGTTACCAGTTATAAAATTATAGTTATTGAAATCTTGTTTCAAAGCATCGCCATGAATTATTTTAACTCCTTTTATTTTTATTTTACTAGCAAGATTTTCATCTATTTCTACTGCTGTAACCTTTCCTTTTTTTGCAAGGTGTTTTGTAAGTTCACCGTGACCCGCTCCTATTTCAAGAATCTTCCCCTTAACAATACTTGCTATAAACTCAAGAGTTGGCTCGTGTTTTTGAAAAACCTGGTTTCGCCTCATTTTTAAAACCTAAAGTGTTTTTTTCAACAAATTTGTCTCTTCCATTACCTCTCTTTTCACCACTCTACCGTTCGCTATTTAACTTCAATATGCCAGCCTGAAAGAACATAATAATTCTTCCATTTATGTGATTTTGTGACAATTATTCTATTCAGATTGCAAACAATTACTTCAACGCTCGCTTCTGGAAAAGCCCTTCCTCATTTACAAGCCTTCTTTTTCAAATTTTTGATCCTGAACCTTATCAAGCTTTCTTAAAAGTTTTATAAGCTCGGCGGTATGCTCTTTCTCATCATTTAAAATGTGCGTTAAAACTTCTTTCACTTCTTTATTCTTAGTTTCATCAATGTGAGCTTGGTATTGAATAATCGCATCCTGCTCTCCTATTATATCAGATCTTATCTTCTCAGCGTCTTTTTTTGTTGCATTCAAATCATAAACCATGTTTTAATCTAAGCACTACCTCTTTTTAAACTTTTTCTACAATAATTATGATTCTAAAAATGATGATTTTCGGAACGGCTGGAAAGCCATTACAATGTAAAGACTCTTCAAGTTTAGAAGCTATTGAATGCGTTAAAAAACTAGGTTTAGATGCTATGGAATTAGAGTTTGTACACGGTTGCAAAATGAAACCTGAAAACGCTCTTTCAGTAGGAAAGAAAGCTGAAGAGTTAAACATAAAGTTAAGCGCTCACGCGTCCTACTATCTTAATTTAATATCTCCTAAAAAAGAAATAGTTGAGAAAAGCTTTAAAGAATTGATAACAACTGCAAGAGTTTTAACCGCTGCTAAAGGAGAACGCCTTGTTTTTCACGCGGGTTTTTACCTTGAACTATCTAAAGAAAACGCTTACAAGGAAATGAAAAAAATATTAACCAAACTTATAGATAATTTTAAAGATGAAGGACTAACTGCTATCCTATCACCTGAGTTAACCGGCAAACCTTCCCAGTTCGGCTCTCTTGAGGAGTTATACTCCTTATCAGAAGAGATAGGTTATGAAAACCTTAAACCAACAATAGACTTTGCTCACTACCATGCGAGAGAGAACGGTAAAATAAAAGAGAAAGAAGATTATGACAAGATTTTTGAGTTAGTTGAGAAGAAAGTTGGTAGAAAAGGACTTCAAACGCTTCACTGTCACATGTCAAGTATTAATTTCAGTGAAAAGGGTGAAAAAAACCATTTAACCATGGATCATGACACGCCTCCTTTCAAACCGCTTGTAAAGTCTTTAAAAGAATTCAATTGCAGTGGAACGATAATATGCGAATCTCCAAATATTGAAAAAGACGCTTTATACATGAAAAAAACATACGAAAACACCTAATTTGAAAGTGGCATCCTCCCCTGCCGCTAAAGCGAGCGAGCTTTCCAATGAAAAACTTCTTTGATTTTTTTCACAAGGTTGCTCATATCAAACTTGGAAAGAGTTTCATGTTTTTCTCGATAACGCTTCTTAGCTTCTTCCAAAAGCTGGTTGTAAATAGTTTTAGCTAAAAACATTTGCGTTAACAACCACCTCGCATGTTTTTCAGAAGGGTAGCACTTGTACTTAAAATTTTTTCCATTTTTCAATTAAAAAATTCAAGTTTAAAACAAGTATTTAAACCTTTACACCTTTTTTTTCCAGTGTTTCCCAGCGTGATAAAATTAGAGAAAAACGGTTAGCTTTCATCCCACTCCCTTGAAGAGCGTGTGTTTTACGTCAACACGTATAACCATTTTTACCCTACAACTCTGGAAAACGAAAACGTTAAAAACATAAGGCTTTTAAAAATTACTCGGTGATACTTAACATGCCAAAGGAAATAGATGAGATGAACCCGCAAGAAGCTTATCTAGAAGGAAGACTTTTAGGTTTGAACGAGCTTATATCAATATTAAAAGACGCTATGCAAAGTGACAAAGTTGACCAAAGTATTTTAGTTAAATCAATAGTTCTTCACATTTCAAATGAAATGAATTCTATTTTGAACGAGCTTAAAGAAGAACATGGAGAACACCCAATTATTCAGAAAGTTGAAAAGCAAACTGAAAAAATGACCAGTGAAGCTGAAGCTACAGAAGGAGTTAAAGATGAAAAAGCAGTGGAAACCCTTAAAAAGAACGTTAACGTTGCTGACGACTTAATGAAAAACCTGCTTTCGCTTAAAGAAAATCAAGAGTGAATTTAAAATGCAGGTAGTTCCAGGAGAGCAGCTAGCTTTCGAAGAAGAGTTTATAGGCGGTAAAGGAACTTTCACAGAAAACGGAATAATATACGCTTCAATTAAAGGAGAGAAAATAGAGGATATCAAATCAAAAACAGTTTCAATTAAAGGAAATAGTTTTGAACTTATAAAACCAGGAGATATAGTACTAGGCACTGTCAGCTCTATTTCCAAGCAAATCGCTTCAATTGAAAACGTAACTCCTGAAAACAAGTTTAAATCATACCCTTCCATTAAAACATTTCTTAGAATATCCGAGCTTTCAAATTCTTATGCTGAAAACATGAGAAGTTTCATAACAATAGGAGATATAATAAAAGCTAAAGTATTAGAGATTAAAACTCTTGGAATTTACCTGACAATTAAATCTCCCGAACTTGGAGTGATTAAAACAGTATGTACAAATTGTAAGTCGGAGTTAACCTTAAGAGGAAGACTTTTAGTGTGTTCCGAGTGCGGGGCTAAACAACAAAGAAAAATGGCTTTACCTTTAAATCATACTAACGCGCCGCAGTAGCTCAGTCCGGGAGAGCGTTCGGCTGAAGACCGATGTGTCGCTGGTTCAAATCCGGCCTGCGGCAATTACATTTTTGATATACCTCGCTTTCAAAGTTGCTTGCCAAACAATTAAAAGCAAGTTTTTTAAAATTATTAGAAAATGTTTTAAGAAGATGTTAAAATGATAAGAGTTGTTGTACTAGGGTCAAGTGCAAGCATGCCTTCTAAAGATGAATTCCCGTCTTGTATTGGAATAAAACACGGTGGAGTTTATTTATTTGACGCTTGCGAAGGTTTACAAAAACAGTTAATGAAATTCAAGCTAAGCTATTTTCAAGTGAAAGCAATTTTTATAACCCATTTACACGCAGATCATTTTTTAGGCGTTTTCGGTTTAATTCAATCTCTAAATATGAGCGGGAGAAAAGAAACCCTACTCATATACGGCCCTAAAGGTGTTAAAAACTTAATCTCATCTATCCTAAACTTTAAGCCGCTTCAATCAAACTTTCCTGTTGAAATAATAGAAATTAATCAAACTAAAAAACCCTTTTATTCTAATGAACTATTTTCTATAAAAGCTTTTAAAGTAAACCACAACATAGAAGCTTTCGGGTACGTGCTTGAAACCCACCCGTACAGACGTTTCGACATGCATAAAGTGGAAAGCCTTAAAATACCTAGAGAATACCTTTCAGAAATACAAGAGAAAGGCTTTGCAATCATAAATAAAAAAAGAATAACATACAAGCAATTATCCTATATTGCAAAAGGAAAGAAAATAGTATTCACCGGCGACACTAAACAGTTCGCTGGAATAGCATTAAAAGCTAAAAACTCTGACTTACTTATTCATGACTCAACTTTTTCAGAAAGTGAGAAAAAAATAGCCAAGGAAAAATTTCACTGCACTGCTTCCGAAGCCGCTCTAAACGCTAAAAAAAGCAATTCTAAAAAATTAATACTCACACATTTCAGTAACAGGTATGAAAATTTAAATAAGCTTCTCGAAGAAGCTAAAAAAATATTCCCGAACACTATACTAGCAAGAGAAGGAGAGGAGTTTTTAATATGAATAAAGAATTAATCTTATACGCTGTGATAGCAATCCTAGCAGCTTCAATAGCTTTTACTGTTGTTTCAAATTCAAGCAAATACCAAATAATATACGGAATTCCTGTTTACAGTAATGGAAACCCGTTGATTATCGGCAAGAACATTCTCAACGGTTCAGTGGTTATTCAAGAACGACTCTACCCAGGTAATGATTCAAGAAACAGCGCTATTGCCATAGCTTCAGCTCAAATAGCAGTTGCCAACAAAATATTTAATCATTCAACCTCTGTTTACGGAATAGTTGGAAACGAAACAATTGGCTGTAACGCTAACAATTCAAATTGCGGGTACCCTCAAATTATTGTTGAAATCGGAAATTGTAATTGCATTCAAATAACTGAAAAACAATTAATTTTCAACGGAAACTCCTCTTTTCTTGAATCTAACGCGGTGAACTTCGGAAACTTAATCGCAAACATATACCAGCACAGCTAAGAAAATAAAAAACTTCATTTGATTTTCAAAAACACAACTTCAACCAAAATTATTACAATTATCAATTCAAGAAGTATGAGTTTAACAAAATTAAACCCGTTAAAATAAAAATCACACAAGGTTATAAAACTCATTAAAAACAGAATCAAAAAAATGTTTTTCCTGTTTATTTTACATATTTTTTCATTTATTTTTTCCTCTAACCTCCTCTTCCACTTAAACATTAAAATTCACTCGGGCTTTGTTGTTATTACTTTTTCCTCCTCCGGCGTGCAAAAACTTCTAAAAGGTATTTTAATATTTTCAAGAATTAAAACGCCCTCTCCAACGCCAGCTGTCATAAGTTTTGTTGAATCCCCTTCTGATAGCTTTAATGCTTTTGAAATTTCATCTATATTTGCAGGGTCTTGACGTAACAACAATTTAATAGAAGTGTTTGCCAGCACCGCGTTTCCAGCGTCGCTTCCAGCAAGATCACCTAACTCTTGAGTTATTATTTGAAATGAAGTGTTGTATTTTCTCGCCGTTTTTGTGAAAACAAGAATATAATCTGAAATATTTTTAGCTTTTAAAAGTCTCCAACCTTCATCTACGACAATAACTTTTCTTTCAATATCCTCTCTCATTTTATTTGATAGAAAGTCGAGAATTATAAACATCGCGGGACTAGTTGCAATGCTGATTTTATCCATAAAATAAGAAATGTCAAAAACAATGAACCTTGAGTTAATATTAACTTTTGTTTGTGTTGAAAAACATTTAAGTGAATCCCTAGTGTAAGGTTTTATCAATTGTTTCAACGTAATAACATCTTTTTGAATCTGCTTATTTTTTGACTTTTTTTCAAGCAAATTGTAAACATCCTTAAACGTAGGCGATATTTTTCCAGCGTTTTCATATAATTCATACACTTCATATAAGACCTCTTCAATTATTGATTTTTGTATTGGAGTCAACTCTCCAGCTATTATTCCAAAAAGCGTTTGAAGCCCTTCAATTTTTTCATTTAAACTCATTTTATTTAAATCGAATGGGTTAATCGCATTCCTGCTAGAAGGTGAAAAATCAATTATTTGAGAATCACTTATCATTCCCGCCATTTTCCTGTATTCCCCCTGCGGGTCTATTATAAAAATTGACGTGTTGTTTTTACTTAGCCTTAAAAGAAGAGATTTTATTGAAAAGCTTTTACCACTGCCACTTCCACCTAATACAAGAGCATTGCTATTTTGAAGCGAGAAAATATCAACTATCAGTGGAAGATTCGTAAAATTGTTAAGCCCAATAACAACCCCTTTTTCTGAAATTTGAAGATTAGAACTTGTAAAAGGGTACGCTGCAGCTAAAGCGCTGCTCGTCATATTTCTTGTTATTTTTAACCTATCTTCTGCAAGAGGTATTATAGATGGTATTGAATCATGCATTTCCATGTCCATAACTTTATACAAAAGAGATAACTCTCCTAAAGTCGCGCTTATCTTTTCTGTCAGTTCATTTAATTTTTCAATACTGTTCGATCTGATGTTAATGTAAAAACTGAAATCAAAAAGCTTTTCCTCCCCAGTTTGTAAAAACCCTAGAATTTTAATCATATCATCATATTTAATTTTCATACTTGGAGGCACTATCTCACCTTTTGATTGCATCAAATACATATCTGAAGACAATTTTATCAATTCATTGTTTAATTGCGTTATAACAAATTCAACAGGCTTAGGATTAATGTGAAAGCTAATATCAAAGTTACCCTGCTGCATTACAAGCCTATTTAAAAAACCTGCTTTAACCACTCTTGGAATACCAACAACCGCTATAACCCTATTGTAATACTCACCTATCCTTATATGGTCAGGCTCGTTAATTATACTTGACGGAGCTAAAAGATATGGAAGAAGAGTTTTTTTCATGCTAGACTCATCATCACCTTTAAGTTTAAGCTTTTCAAAAATTTTTTTAAAAACATTATCAAAGTTCATAATCTCGCCTTAAAACTATCCGCCATGTCAAGCATTGTTAAAATAGATAAATAATCCGCTCCAGCTTCAACATAACCCCCTAAATAAGAAGAGTATAAAGTTATAAGCGCAGAATCATCAAGCCTTTTACACCTTAAACCACAAAGCCCGAGTTTTTCAACACAAATACTTATTTTATATTCAAGTTTCTTCAACTGCTCTTCCGATTCACTTCCTTCTTGAGGTATTATTAAGTAAAAAACCCTGTCATTAACCCCTCTCGTGGAAATGTATTTTTCTACAAAACCTTCAAATTTATCCATTTCCTCCATTGCTTTTTTATCCCTATTTCTAGCTATTCTCTCTTTAGCAGAAGCGAAATACTCTCTCAAATTTACCTTCCCTGTTCTCATAACTATTTGAATTGGAAAGTTTATTGAATTCAAAAAATTTCTATAAGCTGAGATTACAGAGTACTTACCATTATCTGAAAACATTGAAAAATCAGATGGAATAACAGCCAATACCGCTATTGTTTTATCTTTCAAGATGACAGCATTTTTCCTTATATCTTTTATTTTAACAAATCGGTTCAAACTTTTCTTATCTCTCCAATTACTTCTTTTAGGATATGTTAAATATTTAATATATTTAACTATTTTTTCTCTTAATGGTTTAACTCTCGCCATTATAAAACCGCTGAAAAGCGCTGCAACGCTTAACCCTGCTCTCGCGTTAAAGTTTAATGCGGTCCTAGTGAAAATTAACACTGCCACTGCAAGCCCAACTGAAAATATTATACTTTCTTTAAAAGTGAAGTTTAGGAATATTTTCTCCTCGTATTTTAACTCTTCTGGAACTTCATACATTAATCCTTTATCCATTTAAAACCGCCTTAACCAACTGTTTCCCGAAACCGCGTCGAAAACCGCGGTTAGATATAAACTTAATGTGATTAAAATCATCAACACAAGCGATCCAGTTGCAACTAAAATTCCTGAAAAATTTGCAGTTGAAATAAGATTAACTATTATTCTCATGAAAAGCGCGTTGACTATCTGAACCACGAAATTGATTATTATAATGTCAAGAAAGAATCTTCCAAAACTTTCAGTTACAGGGAAAGCGCTTAACGCGAGCGAAAGTGGAAAAAGAAAAAGGCCTACGTACACTAAAACCCACCTTATAACCGCAAATAACAATGCGGCTATAAGTGAAATCATCGCTATAAACAAAATCAAAAAAGAAACAGGGTTTATAAAAACAGGAAATATCACTCCACTCCACTCTTGAGCTGAAGGCGCTAGGAAAGCGCTGAAAGCATTTGAAAGCTGAGTTACCAGATTATAAACATCAAAGCTAACCCACACAAGAAACATGTTGAAGAAAACTTTTTTCACATCCTCTTTAGCTTTAGCCCTTTCAAAAGCGTTTAAAATCCCTGATAAAATAAGCCTTAAAGCTGAAACAAGCAACACTATTATAAAAAAAGATTCAACAGCAAAAAGCACGTCATTATAAACACTTTCCACTCCACTTAATGGAGGGTTAGTTATAATAAAATCATAAATATTATTCAAACCGTATACTGCAGGGCTTGAAACAACGCTAACCGCGTCCTGTTTTAAAATACATATTGTTTGCAATGGAATATTTTCAAGTTGACAGATGATATCTGTTGAAGAGCATGCGGGAACACAACTTGAAGCTGAAACCAATCCTATCAAAATAATTAAAAATAAAACTTTCTTTCTCAACTAGGCCACCCTGCATTTGATAAAATAAAAAAAATTATAAGAATGAAAATGAAAAAACTTGAAAATTTAAGTAAAGTTTTGCTTTTAACACCTGAAATAAGTGAAAACCCGTAACCCAAAACTAGAAAAATCGAAAATAAAAAAATAATTTCAGATGAATAACCAGTTTTAACTATAATCGTCTTTTCATCACTTGAAGATGAAAAACCATTTCTTTCAAAACTAGCGCTTACTAAAACACTGCTATTCGGCATTTCAAAACTGAAAAACCCAATTCCATTAACCGCGCTTACAACTAACTTTTTACCTCCAATTCCAACTAACACGGAACCGTTTAAAGGAACACCTTCACTTGTTAAATTCACCGCGCCTCTAACAATGTTTCCAGGTGATTCAAAAAACGGAATTAAAAGTTCAACCGAAGTGTTAATTTGATTATCTGAAAACTGAAACGTTTTACTTTCAAAAGGAAACTCCAATGTTAGCGTGACGGTCCTACCTATATTCAAAAAACTAAAATTATAAGTATTGTTTCCAATTGATTTTCTAAGAATTTTAACCCCCCCTTCAAAGTAAACACTAGTGGGATTTAAAGTAACATGTGAAAAATTATTCTCATCAACAAAAACAGGGTATTCTACCGAATAATAATAAACACTTTTATTATTTGATTCTAAAACAAAATTTAAATAATCGCCTTTTATTTCAACTTCTAACTCTCTAACACCATAATACCAGTCAAATTTATACGTGACACTTGAACTTTCATTTAAAACATAAAACTCTTTTGAAGACAACGTTGAGTTTTTAAAATCACTGTAAGTCGCGCCTACATAATCACACGAATAATAAGTGCTACACCCCTCCTTAGAACAGTAAACATGCGGCGTCAAATGCCAATGCTCAATTTTAAAAATCGCTTCAGCGTTAAAGTAGAAAGTTAAATTAGTGCTATTTACAATTGAAATTGGAACTATTATTTTTTTATCTAAAGAGAAATTTTCAAAATCATTAAAATCTAAATTCAAAAAATAATTTTTTGAATCTAAAACTCTATCGTTTTCAAGAGAATAGCTAACACTATATAAAAATCTTCTTGTCTTGCAATCCTCTTTAAAATCAAAAACAGGCTTTGTTACAATTAAACCATAAAAAACCGTAACGTTTGATGAAACATTGAGAAAAGTTTGATTTAAATAAACGCCAGGTTCAGCATCTCCAATAAAATCAAAAACACCTACCACCCCATAAACTGTTTTATTAACCCATAAGTTCGAATTAGCGTTTTCAACATATTCAAACATTGGTTTAGAAATGAATGGCATAAGCCCGATTACCTGAATCAAGTCAAGCAATTAAAACCCCTCCACTTTTTTTTAAAATAGCGGGCAAGTAGCCGCAGATGGAAGAAATATCCCAACAATATAATTTGAAATTAAAATCAGGAACATTCCAGCTATCACCATTAAAATCCTATTCTTAAGCTCATTCCTTTGAATTGGATTGCTCCCTGAAACCATTAACTCGACACCTAAAACAACAAGCACAAGCAAAGCAACCGCTCCAGCTATATACTTTACAATGTTAACAATGTTGCAAATCTGGTTGGAAATTTGCGAAGACATTGCATCAGCTCCAACAAAAGATATAGCTAATAATAATGCAACCAACCTTTTCATTCAACACCACCTTTAAACCCTACTACTTTTAGAAATTAGTTTTTACTTTCATCCAATATTAAACTTACTTAAAAAAATCTTTACAAAAACATGATTTTTTTAAAAAATACACTCTTTTATAATTTTTAAGTGTTTTTTACATTAAATTCACGTTTCACGAATTAAAACACTTTAAACTTAGATTTTTACAAGTGTAACCAGTTTGATTAAACACTTACCTATAACAAGTTTTCACATAATTAGTTTTTGAAATTTACAAATTAGTTTTTGAAATTTACAAGCTTAAATTATTTTTTCAAAATTGAAACAACTGAAACAACTCTAATCCCCTCTCCTTTTCCAAAAGAAGTTAAACCCTCTCCACTCGTAGCAGTAATCCCCACTTGGCAGGGTTGAACGCTAAACGCAGAACTTATTTTCTTTTTAATCTCTTCAATTTTTGGTTCTATTCTTGGTTTTTTGCATTCAATACTTATTGAAATATTCTCGACAATACAATTATTTTCTTTCAACATTTCAACAGCTTTTTCAATAAAATCCATTGAATCCCTGTTTTTATTTTTTTCATCCTTATCCGGAAAATAAAATCCAATACTTCTCCCTCCAACCGCGCTTGAAACCGCGTTAAACAAAGAGTGAAGAACCACGTCCCCATCACTTTGCGCTATCAAACCCTTCTCTCCTTCAAAAACCACCCCGCCTAAAACAAGTTTTTTGTTAGATCCGAAAGCATGCGAGTCCTCTCCAATTCCAATCATTTTCCTTAAATCACCAATTGAAAATTATTTACCAGCATTAATTTACACTCTCGTTTTTCAATTCACTTGATATTATCTCAGCTATTTTCACATCTTCAGGAGTGGTTATTTTAATATTATAATAACTCCCCTCAACTATTTTTGTTTTAACACCTATCCTTTCAGCTAGTTGAACATCATCAGTTCCATAAAACCCTTCTTGAAACGCTTTTTCAAAAGCTTTTAAAGCAATGGATTTCTTAAGCGCTTGAGGAGTTTGCATTTCCCACAACAAACTCCTATCAAGAGTTCTCTCTACAAAACCATCTCTAACTATTTTAATAGTGTTTTTAGCCTTAACCGCAACAACAGCCGCCCCATGATTTTCACACTCTTTTTCCGTTTTTTCAATAATTTCTTTTGAAATGAAAGGCCTTGCCCCATCATGAATTAAAACAATATTCTCCCCAGTTTTTTCAAGAGCTTTCAAACCATTATAAACACTATCTTGTCTTTCCTTCCCACCCTTAACAACATCAAAGATTTTAGAGTAATTATTTGAAATTTCATTGAAAAAAGGAAAGTTTTGCTCAGAAGACACTAACACGATCCTTTCAACACTTGAAACGTTTTGAAAAGCTTCAATACTTTTCTCTATAACCGTTTTACCATCTATCTTTAACAACAGTTTATTTACTCCTTTCATTCTAGTACTCGCTCCAGCGCCTACAATCACAACCTCGCTCATTTCAAAATCACTTGTAATGAGTTTCAACATAATCATTAATTAAAGATTCAAATTTTTCAGAAAGCTCTTTATAATCCCCTTTAATAATAGCTATTTGCTTTCCATCAGCTATAACAGGGCAGGACGGTTCTTCCCCAACACCTGGAAGACTTACTCCAATATTAGCGTGTTTTGCCTCTCCTGGACCGTTAACAATACAACCCATCACTGAAACTTTCATTTTTTCTATTCCTTTAAAACCTTTCTTCTTCCAGATTGGCGTCATCTTCTTTAAATAAGCGTCAACTTCAAAAGCAAGATTTCTATAAGTGTTCGTAGTGGTTCTACCACAACCAGGACAGCTTGTAACCATTGGAGAGAAACTTCTCAAACCTAAAACCTGAACTATCTCCTGAGCAACAACCACCTCCCTACTTCTAGGCTCGTCAGGATTAAAAGTCATTGAAACCCTTATAGTATCACCAATCCCTTCTAAAAGAAGAACACTTAACCCAGCAGTGTTCATCACTATCCCCTTGCTTCCAAGCCCTCCTTCAGTAACCCCAACATGTAAAGCGTAATCACATTTTGAAGCTAACTCTCTATAAGCACTTATCATTTGAGGCACGTCTGAAATTTTAACTGACAACACTATATTATTTTTAGACAGGCCATAATCAACCGCCATTTCAGCGCTTTGAACAGCGCTTTGAACCATAGCTTTCGTGAAAACAACCTCACTTTCAAGCGCCTCGCCTTCTGGTTTTTTAAGGTTTTCATCCATCATCCTAGCTAAAACACTCTGATCTAAAGAACCACTATTAACTCCAATCCTTACAGGTTTGTCATACTCAACCGCAAGATCTATAAAAGTCTTAAAATTTTCATCCCTAGCCTCTCCAAAACCAACATTTCCAGGGTTTATCCGATATTTATCCAACGCGTCAGCACAATCTGGAAACTTTTTCAAAAGAATATGCCCGTTATAGTGAAAATCACCTATTATCGGAACCTCGTAACCATCCCTAATAAGAGTTTTTTTAATTTCTTTAACTGACTTGGCACTCTCCTCGTTTGGAACAGTCACTCTCACCATCTCACTTCCAGCATCTACAAGCTCTTCCACTTGTTTCACCGTGCTTTTAACATCCGCAGTGTTAGTGTTCGTCATTGACTGAATCGCAATTGGATTTCCACCCCCTATTTTAACATTACCAATTCTAACCTCATAAGTCATTCCAAACCACCTATCTTACTTTCAACAAAACTTCTAGCCCACTTATCCGCTTCCAAAATTTGATCTAGAGAAGGGTTCTTAATTGTCTTATGCGCTTCCAAAGCCATTTTAATCAACTCAGGCATTTGCAAAAACTTAATTTTTAAGTCAATGAAAGCTTGCGTTGCAGTTTCAGCTGCAGCGTTGAAAACAGCAGTTGCAGTGCCATCCATTTCAAGCGCTTTATACGCGAGCGGAAGAGCTTGAAATCTTTCAAAATCAGGCTCAAAAAAATCCAATTGCTTGACTTTAATTAAGTCAAAATCTTGAACTAACTTAATTTTTTCTATCCTGTCAGGGTAGGATAAAGCATATTGAATTGGAATTCTCATATCATGAGGCCCGACTTGAAGAAGAACACTTTCATCTTTAAACTTAACTCCAGAGTGAACAATACTTTGAGGGTGGATGACAATTCTAACTTGCTCTGCTTTAACATTAAACAACCTAACCGCTTCAATTAACTCTCTTGACTTATTAACAAGCGTAGCTGAATCTAAAGTTATCATTTTACCCATGTTCCACGTAGGGTGTTTTAAAGCTTGTTCAACTGTAACGTTTGCCATTTGCTCTTTCGTAAACGTTCTGAAAGGCCCTCCACTACAAGTTAAAATCAATTCCTTAACCTCTTTTTCTTTACTGCCCTGCAAACATTGAAATATAGCTGAATGCTCGCTGTCAATAGGTATTAACTCCACATTACGCTTCTTAGCCTCTTTTAACACAACTGGCCCTCCAGCCACAAGCGTTTCTTTATTCGCAAGAGTTATCTTCATTTTCTTTTTGATAGCCTCAAGAGTTGGAATAATACCTCTAGCGCCCACAATCGCATTAACAAATATATCCCCCTCTTGCCCTTGACTCGTCACTTTAAGTATTCCGTCTATTCCAGAGTAAACCCTACAGTTTAAACCCTTTTCCTCAACCCACTCTTCAAGCTTTTTCTTATCTTCTTCAAGTTCAACTGAAACAAACTTTGGTTTTAATTCAATAATCTGCTCTTTTAATACCTCAATATTTTTACCAGCTGACAAGCCAATTATTTTAAACAAATTAGAATGCCCTTTCACTATATCTACTGTCTGAGTTCCTATAGAGCCTGTACTTCCAATCAAAATAATGTTTTTCAAGATTTATCACCTTTTTTAATTGAAAAGAAAAATTAAAAACCTTTCGTCAAAAACCAAATTTAAAATCGTTTAATGACGAAATCTTTGAAATTTTTTATTGTTTAAACAAGCGTTAAAGAGCTATTTAACTCTACTGCTAAAAAATTTTTACAAAAACATGAAAAATTAATAAAAAATCATACAAAACAACAATAATTATTTTTTTTAGACATTTGACGTTTAATTTTGTTTAAATTATTTTGCATTTTATTTTAAAAAAGATTTCAAAATTTTAAATAAAATCAAAAATCAGGGTATACTTTTTAAAATATTAGATCCTTTTTCAGGCGGTAGGCAAACCTTTTTTTGTTTATTATTCTAGAAGAAAAAAAGAGTTCATTAAGATTTAGAGCTTACTAAACTTTTTTTTTGCAGTGAAACTTAATTAACTTTGAAAAAAAAGCTTTTGTTAGTTAAGCTTTTCATTTAAAAATACCTCGCTTAAATACTAAATACTGAAAACCCGTAACAATTTAACTACTATAAAATGTCAAAATGATATAAAGTAATAAAAACATTTTTATAGTATAAAAATAACTATTTAAGTCAATTTAAAGTGTTAAATTCTTTTTTTTTGAAAAAAAAAGCGTTTATATCACTTTAACACGTGGGTTGTGAGAGCATGCGAGTTGCAATGATAGGTTGGGAGTTCCCCCCGTTTATGTCAGGTGGCCTTGCAACTCACTGTTATTTTCTAACAAGAGAATTATCTAAACTCGGAGTGGAAATCGATTTTTACATGCCTTCTACACCCTATAAAATACAAAGTAATTGGATGAATATAATTCCCGTTGACTATTCCAGTTTTGATAAATTTAATTTAAAAGTTTATGGAGGTTATTATCTAAGAAAAGTGAACCAGAGAAGAATTCAAACTCAAATTCAAATTCAGGAAAACTTAGATTTTTTAGGCAAAATAAACAAGTTTAATGAGCTTGTCTCTGAACTGGTTGCTTTGAACAATGAGCTTCGCACTTATAATCTTATTCACGGGCATGATTGGATAACTGCTAAAGGCTCGATTAGTGCAAAGAATAAAACGCATCTTAAATACATTATGACTGTTCACAGCACTGAGTATGACCGAACAGCTAACCTTTCACCTTGGCAGTGGATCCTTGATATTGAAAGGCAGGGAATAGAAAACGCGGATGGTATAATAGCGGTCAGCCAGCTAACTAAAAAGGAATTAAAAGAAAAGTATAAAGCAAAAGCTAAGATTAAAGTTATTTATAATGGTATTGAAGAAGAGCTTTTCAAAGAGAGCGCTAAAAAAGAACTTCTAGGCTTTGATGGAAAAAATAAGATTGTTCTTTACAACGGTAGGTTAAGTATAATGAAAGGACCTGAGTTTTTTTTAAGAGCTGCCAAGAAAGTACTTGAAAAAGACGAAAATGTTTATTTTATAATAAGCGGCACTGGAGACATGCTGGAAAAACTTATTGAAATGACTTACGACTTGGGAATAGCAGATCACGTTAAATTTTTAGGTTTCACACCCCCTGAAAAAACCCCGTTTTTATACGCTGCAGCAGATGTTTACGTGCTTCCAAGTGTTGTAGAACCTTTTGGAATAACTGTTTTAGAAGCTATTGCTTCGAACACTCCTGTTATAACATCTAAGACAAGCGGTGTTTCAGAAGTTATTAAAAACTGTTTAAGAGTTGACTTTTGGGATGAAGATGAAATGGCAAAACAAATTCTTTCAGTTTTGAGTTTCCCGTCATTAAAAGAAGAGCTTAAAGAGAACATGAGGAGTGAGCTTAAAAAACTAAGTTGGAGAAAAGTAGCTGAGAAAACACTTGAGTTTTACAAGGAGGTGGTTGAGAAGTGAAGAATGTTTGCTTGTATTTTCAAGTGCACCAGCCTAGACGTCTTAAACAATTGGATATTTTTAAAAAGCCTTTTGATTTAGAAGAAAGGTATTTTGACGATGAAATGAACCGGCAAATTTTTGAGAAAGTGTCAAGACAGTGTTACACTCCTGCGAATGAGATAATACTTAAAAACCTTGATGAAAACCCTGATTTTAAAGTGAGCTTCAGTTTAACAGGTAGTTTTATAGACCAAGCTGAAAAATTTCAACCTGAACTATTAGATAGTTTTAAAAGAATGGCTGACACGGGAAGAGTTGAATTTTTAAACGAAACTTATTACCACTCTCTATCCTCTCTTTACAATGATAAAAAAGAGTTTAAAAGACAGGTTTTAAAACACGCTGAAAAAATAAAAGAGATTTTCAAAGTTAAAACAAAATCATTCAGAAATACTGAATTACTGTACAATAATGATATTGCAAGGGAGGTTGAAAAACTAGGTTATGAAACAATTCTAACTGAAGGCAAGGAGCACGTTCTAGGGTGGAGAAGCCCTGACTACGTGTACAAAGCGAAAAACTCTAGCCTTAAAATTCTTTTCAGAAATTATAAGCTAAGTGATGATATAGGGTACAGGTTCACTGCAAAATGGTGGAGTGAGTACCCTTTAACAGCTGATAAGTACGCTTCATGGATTGCCAGCGGGGCTGGCGATGTAGCAAATATTTTTATAGATTATGAAAGTTTCGGAGAGCACCACTGGGCTGACAGTGGCATTCTTGAATTTTTACGCGATCTTCCAAAAAAGTTAAGCAGTAAAGGAGTTAATTTTGAAACTGTAAGTGAAGCTTCAAAACATGAAGTGAAAGACGAGATTGACGTTCCTCACCTTTTATCCTGGGCTGATATTGAAAGAGACGCTTCAGCTTGGCTTGGTAATAGAATGCAAAGACACTGTTTTAATGAACTGCAAGATTTGAATGTAAGAGACGAAAAAATGCTTGACATTTATGGAAGTCTTCAAAATTCAGATCACTTGTACTACTTGTGCACGAAAAACTGGAATGATGGTGACGTGCATAAGTACTTCTCTCCATATAAAGACAAAAACCCTTATGAGAATTTTGTTAATTACATAAACATTTTAAGAGATTTCAAAGCAGAAGTTTCAATGAAAAAAATGAAAGAAAATATACTGGTGACTGGTTTATGAAAAAAGTTTTATTTCTAACAAGTGAATTGCAAAGACCTATTGGTGGTTTGTACAGGTTTGCTTCTGAACTCCTCCCAGCTTGGAGAAACAAAACCATTGAAGGGTGTGATTACGAACCTTTCGTCTTATCTATGAGAGACTCTTCAGCGCCGCTTGGAGATTTGAAAATAACAAAAGATTTCCCAAAATTAAAACTTGATAACATGAAATTATACGAAGCTGTCAGAGGCGGTGTTAAATGCTACTTCATAGAGAATAATTCAACAAGAGAAGAGCAAATAGAACTTCATAAAAGATTATGGAATGATTACAGAATCAAGTCAATGAAAAGCGCTTTCGATCCATTCTATCAAAAACTCAACTCCTACTGGATCGCTGTAGAGAAAATAGCCTTGCAATTACATAAAGAGTTAAACTTCGCTGTGGTTGACGCTCAAGACTGGCTTGCTTTCCCAGCTGGTTTCAACTGTAAAAAAGAACTTGGAATCCCACTTGTTTGTAGGTTCCACTCAGGCGAGTTTGGAAGAAGCCTTGGAAAGCCAGATTTAGAAGGCGCTCCTGTGACAATAGAAGCTGCCGCGCTTCAAGAAGCTGATCACATTCAAGGTGTGAGCGTTCACGAAGCTAAATTTGAAATTTACAACCTCCTCCCGCTTAAACAGGAGATTTCTAAAGATTTAAAGCAATATAAAAGCGAAATATGGTGGGAGGAACAGCTTAAGAAAAATGATGATTACGAGCGCTTTTTGCTTTTCGAATCAGAAGACCTTGAATTAATAACCAGCGTTGCCAGTGGAATAACCAATGGTATAAACCTTGAAGAATGGGAGAAAATGGACGTTGACAGAATAAACTTTGGAAAAATTGTGCTTAAAAAACTCATGCCAAATCAAAACAAAATAATACTTTTCATAGGAAGGGCTGACTGGAGGAAAGGCATTGATGTTTTAATAGAAGCGTTTGCAGAGTTAAATGATGAGAAAACTGGCTTAATAATAGCAAGCAGTTTTGATGATGAAACTTACAAAAAATACCACTCTAAAATAATAAACTTGAATATCGAAAAAAACACTCTTTTATACAACGGGTGGCTAGCTGAAGACTTGAAAAAATCTTTATTCACCGCTTGCGATGTTCTCGCACTACCTTCCCTTTACGAGCCTTTCGGCCTTGTAACATTAGAAGGTTTAGCAGCTGATCTAGCGTGTGAAAACAATGGAAGAACTGGTCCAGTGGTAGTGGTAGGAGACACGGGTGGAATGCATGAAATAATCAAAAACGGGGTTAATGGTTTTAAAGTTCCAATGAACGGGTTTGACCTTAAGCCAGATTATTTATCAAAAATATTAAAAATAGCTCTTGATGATGAAAAATTAAGAAAGAAGATTTCAAATGGAGGGGCTAGAAGAGTCAAACAAAAATACTTTGATTGGAATTATATTGTAGATAAAATATTCGAAGAGTACAACCACGCTATTGAAAACTATGAGCAGTGGCACGGCATAAAACATTTAGAGTCAATTTATAAAGAAGTGAAAATGTGAGAAGAAATGAAAATCACCGATCCTCTTGTAATCGAAAGTGTTGAAAACCCTGACTGGGCGTTTGCAAGATCCAAAAGAATAGCTTTGTTCAAAAAGAACCTTTCACTCGTCCAGTCAGTTTTCTGCGTTGATTTAAATGGTTTTAAAGGGCCTAACAGGGACTACTGCGCTGAAGGATTGCAATATAAAACAGAAAAATACCTTGACGGTTTATTCTACAAACTAATCTTAAATGGCGAAGAGTTGAAAATGAATTGTGAGAAAGTAGAAGCTTACCCGTGGAAAATAAAATACGTTTTTTCAGTTTCAAACGAACAGCAAAACTGGGATTTTTCAGTTAGCTACATGATTTCAAAAAGAAGCAAGACCCAGTCACTGATGGTTGACTTCAAAACAAACGCTCCAGAGTTAACACTTAAACTTAAAATTCTAAGCGATTTTGGAACTGAAAATTTTGAAGAATACGATCTAATTGAAGGCAAAAGTGTTGAAATTAAAAAAGGAGCTAAAAAAATGATAGTGTTTTCAAAACAGTTCAGTAAAATAAACCTATACAAAAAACCGCAGGAGTGGTATTACAAGCTAGGGTGGGGTTACAGGAAAATAACAGAAAGGGGAGTTGAATTTGAAGGTTGTACTAGAACCCTACTCGACTGCGGTGATATTGAACTTAAACTAAAAAACAAAGCTCAAGTGGAATTCTTCATTCAAGAAAGCTCGAAAACCCTTCCAAGCTTTGAAGAAAGAGGAGAAATAATGCTTTACTACAAACACATAAAACCATACAACCAAATAATAAACAATGCAGCAAAACTTTGGGGTAAAGATAAAGCACTAGCGTTAGCCCAAAGAATGGAAAACCTAATAAATTTCATAAACCAAGAAGAAATAGCGCCTGCTGGAGGGTTATGGTGGCACCACCCTTGGTACAGAGACTTTTTCGAAACCGCTTACACAAACTTTGACTTTATTTACACGCTCAAAAAAAACGCTCTTAAATCAAATATAATTGAAACTTTAAAACTTGAAAAAAATGGTTTAACTCCAACATCTAAAAAACAAGATTTATATTACAACAGCGTTGACGCTCCACTTCTAACATACTTAACTGCAATTGAATTCATAAAAAAAAGTAAAAACGAGAAAATGAAAAACCTAGTTTTCGAAAAAATTCTTAACTTCATAAAAAACTTAGACAAAGGAGGTAAAATTGAAATCAAAAACAATTTAATCACCTGCCCGGCTGACTACAGTTGGGTGGACACTACAATCAACGGCAGGCCCGTTAGAATACCTGAAAACTGGGAATTTGAAGAAAAATACTACCTACCAGAAGTGAACGCTTTATGGATAAAACTATTATCAGAACTTGAAAAATTCGGAAAGCAAGAATTCAAAGAAGCTAAAGAAAAAGCACTTAAAGAATTTAAAGAAAAATTCATAGAAGATAACCTTATTTCAGATTTAACCAGCGAAAAAAACGGTAAAAGTCCAATTCAAAGCAGCGCGGGGCTCGTATCTTTAGCTTTACTTGAAGAGTTTTTCAACGAAAATGAAATCAAACAATTCCTAGAGAAAGCTCAAGGAATAATAGTAAAAAGAAACAATCAAACTTTCGGCTTGATATGCAGAAACATTGGAAACGAAACATATTTAAATGACACTGAGTATCACGGTAAAACAATCTGGCCTAGAGACTCCCCCTATCTAATAAAATTATTAAAAAAAACAGGAAACCAAAAACAAATAGAAGAAATTCTATTAAACATGCTTGACCACCAGCAAAACGAAAGCGCTGTGATGTACAACAGCGAGTTATTCTCACTCGCAATTGGTAAAAACCCAGCTGGAATTGAAAGTGAAAACCCGCTTCCTGTTAAAAACCCAATACAACTATGGAGTCAATGGGTTCAACCTTACATAGACTATCTTAAATAAAAATTCGTCAAAGTCATTCAATAACCATGTTTCAAATAATCAAGAGGTTAAAATTCAAAAAAGAAACACTTTAATCAACTTATCAAAAAAATTAACAAAATTTAAACGCTAACAATCCAACGCACAAAATTAAACTTTATAAAACAACCTAACAATAAAGTGTATTACTACCCGCTTTATTTTACTATTAATAAATCGCGTTCGCTAAAATCTCAGAGGTGAAATCTAACGTTTTCTCACGCAATCTCACGCTTGTAATAACTTTTTATACGGCTTTGCATAAACATGTTTTTGGTTTTTAATCTTTAATGGTAAGTGTTAAATATTTGTTTGGTTCTACAAATAAATGGTGTAGTTTTTTTTGAAGGTTTTGCAAGCTGAATTCATGGGCTTTTGTTTTGGAGTTCAGAACGCGGTTTCAATAGTTAATAGAGAGATTAGTAAAAAATCTAATAATATTCAAATTTTAGGTCCTATTGTTCACAATCCACAGCAAATAGCTGTTTTTGAAAAAGCAGGTGTTAAAACTATAGAATCTGTTTCAGAAGCGACTCCTGGAGTTTTAATCATCAGAGCGCATGGCGTGCCTCCTAAAGTTTTAAATGAAGCTTTATCAAGAAAAGATTTAACTGTCATCGACGCTACCTGCCCTCTGGTTAAACTCGAGCAAAATTATGCTAAACAGCTTTTTGAAGATGGTTATAAGGTTATAATCATAGGAGAAAAAAACCACCCTGAAGCCATTGGCGTTAAAGGTTACGCTAATGACGAGGCTATTATAATAGAAAATGAAGAGCAGGCTGAGCAATTCCCTTTCAGCAGTCAAAAGCTCGGAGTGGTCGTTCAAACAACAATGCTGCCATCCAAAGTTGAAGGTATAGTTAAAAAAATTTTTGAAAAAAGCGTGGAAATAAGAATTTACAACACAATTTGTAATCCAACAAAGCAACACCACCCGTCTGCGATTAAAGTTGCAAATCAAAGTGATGTGATGATTGTTATCGGAGGTAAAAACAGCAGTAATACTAAAAGGTTAGCTGAGCTTTGCTCTTCAATCAAGCCAACACATCATATTGAGGGAGTTGATGAAATTAAAAAAGAATGGTTTAAAGGAGCTAAAGTAGTGGGTGTTACAGCTGGCACGAGCACCCCTGATTTTGTTATAAAAGAAGTTGTCTACTACCTGGAAAAAATGAAGGTGTGAAAAAATAATGATGAAAAAAGATTTGATTCAATTATTTAATCAAGCTTTAGAGTTGGAGCACGCTGCTTCTCTTCAATATTTAAGCCACGCTGAAGTGATAAGAGGTTTGAACTCTGAACTGGTTGTTGAGCGTTTGAAAGAAATAAGCGGGGATGAGTTGAAACACGCGGCTAAGTTCAGATCTCTTATTTCAATGTTAGGAGGAGTTCCATCAACAAGCATCAGTAAAACCTATAATGTTAAAACTGTCAAAGAAATTCTTGAAACTAATTTGAAGTGCGAGAAAGAAGCTATCGATTTTTACAAGAAAATTTTAGACTCTCTAAATAATTGTAAAGAGTTGAAGTATGAAGATTTTTATATAATAAAAAATCTTGAAGACATTATAATTGATGAGATGGAACACGTTCAAGAGTTAAAAGTTCTTTTGGGGAAGATTTAAAAAAAATGCAAGTTGAACGTTACAAGGTCGGCTTGCCCAGCAGACTCGTACCTTTAAGGAAAGCCGGCTATGCTTTCTTAGGTGAAAAAAAACAAGCTGCAGTCAAAATTTGCTATTGGACTAAAAAATACATTAAAGGTGGAGAAGCGTGCTATAAACAAGCTTATGGAATAAATTCAGCTCAATGCATTCAAATGACTCCAAACGCAGAGTATTGTAATAATAATTGCGTTTACTGTTGGAGAGAAATTGGAAGGTTTAAAAAATCAATGCATGATTACGAAGATCCTGACGTTATAATCGAAGAGAGCGTTAAAGCTCAAAAATATCTTCTTCAAGGATTGAAAGGTTCCCAACACGCTGTGAAAGAACGATGGCTTGAATCTCAAAATCCAAGACATTTTTCAATTTCTCTTATGGGAGAGCCCACTCTTTATCCACTTCTTCCAGAACTTGTTAAAAAAATAAACAAAAACTATTCAAGCTTCGTTGTTTCTAACGGCACGCAACCTGAGATGATCGAACGTTTATCCTCAACTCAACCCACCCAACTATACCTATCTTTTAATGCCTGGGACGCTAATAGTTTCGCTTTTATTTCAAGGAACAAAAACCCTAACGCTTGGAACGCTTTTATTGAAAGCGCGCGGCTTCTCGAACGTTTTAAACGAACCGTTTTTAGAATGACTCTAGCGAAAAAATTAAACCTTCAAAATTCAGATAAATTCGCTGAGCTTATAGAAAAATTTCAACCAAGCTTTGTTGAAGTTAAAGCATGGTTTCCTCTCGGCTCTTCCAGGTCAAGAATGAACCCTTCTCAAGAACCTTCTTTTGAAGAGATAAGCGCTTTCGCTTTTGAACTTGAAAAACTATCTTCTTTTGAAAGGGTTTTCACACACAAAGCCTCTAAAGTAGTAATTCTAGCCAGAAAAGACATGAAAAACAAAATGAAATTTTAAAACCACGTTTAATTGTTTCTAAAAACAAACTTTTTAAAGCACTTCTGTTTTAATTTTAAAACATGAAGAAAATTGTTTTCATTTTATTTTTTGTTTTTCTCGGGCTTTCAAGAGCTTTCACTTTCTACTCTTTAACTGTTAACGCGACTGTCAAAACCAACGCTATTCATGTTGAACAAGATTTAATTTTACTACTTGACACTCAAGCTGACCAAAATGATTTCAACGCAGCTCAAATGAGCGGTTCAAACACTATTTTACAGTTAGCCAACTTTAATTCTAATGTCAAATACTTTTTTTCACCTATAATTCAAAATTCCACAAAAATAACAATGGAAAGGTATTTTTCCTTAGGCGTTCCAGCTGGAGAAATAATAATATCCTACGACATTCCTTTAAGTGTTTTGCAAGCTGTTAAAGTTTCCAGTCGAGTAACAGAGTACACTCTAAACTACACTTCAATCTCTTTTACCAGCCCTTCACCTGGCCAGTTTTACATTCCCCAATCAACCACTTTCTCCTTCACCATCCCGCCTGGCGATTATTTTTCTTCAATTTCACCTCCACCAACAATTCAAACATCAAATACCGTGGTTTGGACTGGCCCTCTTATCGGCTTCTTTAAAATTTCATTTTATAATGAAGAGAGTTTAAGCGCCGAAGTTTCTAATTTTTTCACACAGCAAGGAAACGAGTTAAACTATTACATTATAACAATTGTTTTGCTAGTAATCGCAGGTTTTTTAGTTTACAAGCTTTCAAGCGACTGAATATTGAAATTGCTTTTAAAATACGGGATATCCTGCAAGTAAGGTATGACATTTCTTCTCGCATATTTTGAAGAACAATGAAGTTTCACTGCCACCTCCTCTGAAATTTTCTTGATAACCTCTCTTCTCTTTTTAGATTCTGAAAGCTTTCTTATAACCTCAGGAAAAGAGTATTTAATAAATTTATGATACTCTCTTTTTTTACTTATGTTCACACCGCCGACAGACACCACTTTATAATATAAAGTTAAACCCATGGCTTTTTTACCATTATAAACATCGCCCTTAGAAAGCCAATCATAAGCTTCAGCTATTTCACTTTTATCTTCATACTCTGCAGGAATATTCTCTTCAATCCATTTAATGAAAAAATCTAAATCTAAACCACTTTCATCAACTGCTTTAAGCGCGTTAGAAAGACTCGAATTGAATGTTTTCCTAACCGCTTCAAAAATAATCAAATTTCTATCCCTATTTTCTGTTGAACCAGCCTGCAAGTCATTTATATGACTTCTAATATCGCCCGTGAAATTTTCTATTTTTAACTCAATTTTCTCGCTTTCACTTATCCTCTTCAACACCTTTTTAATATCAGCTGAATTTATTTTTTTAAATTCAACCATCTTACACCCTAACCTTAACCCAACAAACTTTTGAGTCCACGGGTTATCCAATATCAAAATCAACGGTTCACTAGCTTTTCTTACTATCTCACCTATTCTCGTTATTATCTTAGCTTCAGTTTCCTCGCTTACATCATCTATCAACGTAATACTTTTCCCAAACAAACCTCTTTGAGAAACACTTGAAAGCGCGCTTTTAAATTTCTCCTCATCATACAAGTCAAAAGAACTGAACTCTATTAAATTCCAATTTTTTTCAATAGCTATTGCTTTCGCCATAGCAGTTTTCCCGCTTCCAGTCGTTCCGAAAAGCATTAACGGTTTTGTTTTCCCTTTTTCACACTCTCTAACCCAACTTATAATCTCATCTTTAGCATTTTCATTGCCAGCAACTTCGCTTATTTTCTTAGGCGAGTACTTTTCAATCCACTGCTCCATTTAAAACAACCCACTACTAAAATAAACATTAACAAAATAACAAATACGTTCGTGTCAGGCACGCTTATAGACTGACCTCCAAAAACAAACAAGTTCATGTAACTTGAAAAATTCGAACAACTTGAATTTGAAACATTAAAAACAACTTCATAACTCCCAGTTGTCACAGGAGTGAAACTAGCATTATAAAAACCGTTTTGATAAGGCACCGACAAGTTTCCAACAAGCGTGTTATTATTTAAAAAGCTTACATTCACAATCGCAGTTGTTATGCTAGCGCCACTCTGCATGTCATAAACACTTAAATTTATTGGTATTGACGTGTTAACCGTGTAACTTCCAAGGTTTTGCGGTGAATTCACACTCGCCCCAATGATACAGTAAGCCCAACTTAGAGAAGATATTAAAATTAACGCTATTACGCTTTTCATCAAAAATGTTTTGAATATTATAATTTAAAACTCTTCCTTTAATAAACAAAAACTGTTCGCGCGTCACCACCGTTAAATTTACCTTGCCATTTGCTTATAAAAACATTTATAAATTCGTTTAACTTTTAAATATTAAAATGAAAAAAAGGCGAGTTGATTGGATTTAGTGTTGATTTTTGACTTGCTGTCATTTGTAATGCTATTCATAGGAATTGTTATTCTTTCAAGACTTTTCATACGATTTAAAAACTCCAGTTTTGCTTTTACCTTGGAGTTAATAGACCTCGGAATTTTATTTTTTGCCATAAGCCTAGCTACTAGAGTACTAACTGACGTTGGAATTAATTTAATAATATTAACTGAAATATTCCAGATCGCCTCGTTTTTAATTCTAGGCTACGGTTTAATGCAAATGGACAAAGCTTTTCACACATTTAAATGGCTTAAAGAAATAGAAAAAGAGTAAACCTCTAATCTTGTTTTTAATATTTCAAAGTTTTAGATTTTATTTTTAAGACTTTCCATAACCTTCATTTTTTCAGCTTTTCCATTTGTTTCCTTCATTATTTTCCCAATCAAATAGTTAAGCGCTTTCACCTCCCCTTTTTTATAGTCTTCAACAGCTTTTTTATTTTCTTTAAGAATTTTATCAATAATATCATCAACATTTGTTTCAATTCCAATAAGGTTTTCTTCAACAGCTATTTCTTCTGCTTTCTTCTTTTTATCTATAACCCCTATTAAAATAGTCTCAGCTGATTTCTCAGTTATCTTCTTTTCTTCAATTGCTTTTTCAATCCAAAGCAGTTCAGGAGTCATTTTTTCATCATATTTCAAATTCCTGTAATTCAACTGTTTTTTAAGCACTCCTTTAAAGAAATTTGCCAGGCGTTTATAATCACATTTTTTTGAAATTTCTTCAAACGCTTCTGCCAGCTTCCTTTCACTTATTATCACCTCAACCTCTTCCTTAGTCAGGTTGAACTGCTTTTCAAATCTTTCTCTTTTTTGTTTGGGAAGCTCTGGAATACTTATTTTTTTATCAACCTTGATTGGCGGTACGTCCGGGTCTGGAGAGTAACGATAGTCTTCAAGCGTTTCTTTTTTTCTCATGCTTATTGTAACCCCTTTCTCTTCATCAAAATGCCTTGTTTCTTGAACGTAGTTAACCCCCTGTTCAATGAGCTTTTTTTGCCTTTTCTCCTCATATTCAAGTGCAGTGTAAACTCCTTTAAAAGAATTAATATTTTTAACCTCTATTCTAGAGTGACCTTCTATTGAAATATTAGCGTCAACCCTGGAACTTCCAGGCTCTTCTCTTGAAACTTCAAGATAAGAAAGAATCAACTGCAATTCCTCCAAAAATTTTTTAGCATGTTCAAAACTTTTTATTTCAGGTTCTGTTACAATTTCAATTAAAGGCACTCCACACCTATTATAATCAGTTTTTCCCGTTTTCAAATCATACCTTCCAGGATCTTCCTCAATATGCACTTCTCTTATAGTAACGCCTTCAAGTTCACCTTTAAACCCTAACGGCTTACTTGTTCTTTGAAAACCATTTGGAAGGTCCGGGTAAAAATAATGCTTTCTTTGCATTATGATTTCATCGCTTATCTCACAGTTAAGAGCTTTTGCTATGATAACCGCGTTTTTCACCGCTTTTTCATTTATAAAATAAGGTTTTGAGCCAGGGTGTGCTACGCACACAACACAAGTATTCTCATTTGTTTTCGCAGTTAAATAATCCGTTTTACAATTACAGAAAAGCTTACTTTCTGTTTTAAGTTGAACATGTATTTCCAACCCGATTATAGTTTTCATTTAAATCAACTTTCCAGCGAATTTAAGCAGGTTTTCATCACCCCCCTGCCTAGCTATGATTTGCAAACTGCCATTTTCAAGTGGAATGCTTATAGCGCTTAACCCTGCAAGGTTAACAGGAACAGTTAGAATATCCGCGGCATACATCTGAGTAGGCTCGGCTTTCTCTCCAATTTTCCACGCTTCCATCGGCATGGTAGGCCCTATCAAAAAATCATATTTTTCTAGCTTCTTCTCTATCTCTTTTTTAATCACACTTCTAGCTTTTAATGTGGTGTAATACCACGCTTCCCTATAATCCTTGCTTGTAATATAAGTTCCAAGCAAAATTCTTCTTTTCACCTCCATGCCAAAATTTTCACTTCTAGCATCACTCACAAATTCAATAAGATCACTTCCCTTCCCTTTGCTTCCATACTTCAAACCATCATATTTTTGCATTGTTGACGCGAATTCGCTATACACTAAAAGATAGTACGTTGGAAGAGCGTATTTAAGAGAAGGAATTGAAATCTCTTCAGCATTAAGATTCCTAATCTTATTTCTAACACTTTCACTTATCCTCTCATCACACCCCTCAAAAAATTCTTTAACAATCGCCACCCTCCCCTTGTTTTCTTTTTTCTCAAAATCCTTTGTCACAGCGTCTTTTTCATCAGGCCCCTTAATAACATTAAATAACAATTCAACTCCAAAAACATCTTCAGCGAACACGCCAATTTGATCTAAACTCATTGCCATGTCAACCAACCCGTATCTTGAAACTCTTCCATAGCTTGGTTTGAAACCAATTGTTTTACAGAAACTAGCAGGGCATCTTATACTACCCCCAGTGTCACTTCCAAGAGCTAAATCGCAAAAACCCGCTTTAACAGCCGCAGCGCTACCACCACTGCTCCCCCCAGGAACTCTTGTTAAATCAACAGGGTTTTTTGTTATTTTAAACGCGCTATGCGTTGTGTCACTTCCGCACGCGAACTCATCCATGTTTGTTTTTCCTATTATTATACCATCCTCTTCTATTATTTTCTCAATCACAGTTGCGTTGTACGGCGGCGTATAATTTTCAAGCATTTTAGAAGCGCACGTCATTCTAATCCCTTCAACTGCAATATTATCCTTAACCGCTATTATTAACCCGTATAACTTTCCTTTTGTTTTCTTTCCTTCAATCTCTTTCGCTCTTTTCCTCGCATTTTCAATATCAATTGTTATAAAAGCGTTTATCTCACTCTCCTTTTCTTTTATTCTTTTAATTTTCTCCTCTAAATTTTGAAGTGGCGTTATAACACCATTTTGCAATTTCTCATATATTTCTTTCATTTTCCAATCACAAGCTTTTCGGTGCGAGTAAATAATCCTCCTCTTTCGAGTTAAACGCTTTTATTATTTCACGACTTTCTTTCACTCTATTCTCCGCTCTATCCTCTCTTTGTTTTGACGTGCTTCTCCCAATATAATACTCTTCCTCTTCCTTTAAATCAAGTTTTTTTATTTCTGAGAAAAAACTTAGAATATTATTTAAGTCTTTTATCAGCATTTCCTCTTCTTTCTCTTTTAGTTTTATTCTCGCTGTTTCACTTATTCTTTTCATTGTTTGCTTTTCAATTTCCATATTTTCAATTTTTAATCTTGAATTTAATTAAATCTTTTGGTTTGATTTCAAATCAAATTGAAACGTTTGAAATTGAAAAGAAGAGGGATGATTTAAATATTTTATTAATCCAATCCTTTCCAGTGCTTAAAATGATAGAAGATAAAACAACTAGAAAGCTAAAGCCTTTTTTTAAGAAAGCCGCGAGCATCTTATCAGAAGGATTAATCAACAAGAAAAGAATCGCAATCAACTATCATGATGATGTTGATGGGATAATGAGTGGTTTGATTTTATGGAAGGGTTTGAAAAGATTTTGCAGTGAAAAAAAGCTTCCATTTAATATTAATTTTATTCAAGCTAGAAATGTAGTTTACAGGATGGAGGACGCGCTTGAAGATTCTAACAATGAGTTGATTGTACTGGCGGATATGGGAAGCGGTGAAGATAGTTACAACGCTGTTAAAAGTCTTGTTGATAAAGGAGTTAAAGTGCTTGTGATTGACCATCACCCATTAAAAAAACTTGAGAAAGTGTTTTACGTCAACCCCTTTTTATTTAGTAATTCTAACTTTAATTCAAACTATTGCGCGGGTTTTTTATGTTTTGAAGTTGTTAAACTCATGGGAGCCAATGATGATTTGAAATTGTTCGCTGAAATTGCTCTTGAAGGTGATTACAGTTATTTCAAGAATGAAAAGTTTTCAAAAGAGGCTGATGTTGTTTATTTTCTACGTTCAACAATCCAACCTTCATTTGGAAATTTAGAAAAAACTCTTAAAAGCAAAGAAAAAGTGGAAGAGTTAAGCGCTGAAGCCAGGGAAAAACTTGAAAAAGCGTATCACAAACTATCTTTTGAAGTTAAGCAGAACAATATACAAGTTGTCATCGCTAAGTTCAATTTAAAAAGTTATCCAACTCGAGCGGTTCTCGCTAATTATGTTAAAGACGTGTACCCAACTCGAAAACCAACAGTATTTTTATCTTGGACTGACAATTCTATAACATTCAGAGTAAATCAAAAAGCTTTAGATAAAGGTTTTAAAGCGTTTGACGTGATTGATAAAATAAAAGAAGAGTTTAAAAACCCTACGATTACAGGCGGGGGGCACGCGGCGGCAGCAGGGTTGATGTTTCCAGTTGGCTTTGCTAACATTCTACTAAAAAGAGCGGTTGAAATTTGCCTTGAATTCAAGTGATTGGAAGTGGAAAGATTATTAGTTATTGCAGGGGCTGGAACTGGAAAAACAACCTTTATATCTGATAAAGTCAAGCAATGGATTGAAAGTGGTGTTGAAGAAAACAAAATTCTTTGCTTAACTTTTTCAAATGAAGCTGCTTTAAACCTTAAGCAAAGAGTTGCGTTACAAACAGGTAAAGAAGTGTTCATTGAAACCTTTCACGGGTTTTGCTCTTGGTTTTTAAAGGAAAACAACGTAGATTTCAAGATTTTAACAGAGTATCTTCAAATACTTAGAATTCACCGGCTTGGAGTAGATAAAGCAACTTCATCTCTTTACGCTAAAACTATAAACAAGTGCAAAAATCTTAGTTTAAACCTAGAGAAATACCGTCTCATGCTTGATGAAATTGAAAAAAAACTGCGTGAAACTGGCTTTGAAAATCTTGAAAACGCTTACGACGATTATATCGTGAAAAGCTTAACAGGAGTTGAAACTCCTAACTTGGATTTCTTCGCTGAAGACTTTAAAAGATTTGAGTCTTACTCTAAGTTTTTAAAGTTTTGGGAGGAGTATGAAAAGAAAAATGCTGAAGAGAAGTTTTTCGATTATGAGGACTTGCAATTAAAAGCTATAGAACTTTTAAAATCAAAAAACCCTGGGTTTACCCATGTAGCTGTTGATGAGTTTCAAGACGTTGATTCTAATCAACTTGAAATTCTCAAGCTTTTAGGTGAAAATTCAAATATAGTTGTAGTGGCAGATCAAAACCAGAGTATTTACGGTTTTAGAGGAGCGAAAAATGATAATATAGATAAATTTGAATCTTTTTTCAAACCTCAGATTGTAACTTTAACTGAAAACCATCGTTCAACAAACCAGATTCTTAAAGCAGCTTTCAACGTGATTAAAAACAACGGGAGAGGCATTTTACTTCACTCAAGTTTTGAAGGCCCTCCTGTTAAAGTTGTAGAGTGTGAAAACTCTCAAGCTGAAGCTGCTTTTATAGCTGGTGAAATAGTCAAGCTTAAAGATTATTCAAGCATTGGCGTTTTATACAGGTACAAGCACCACTCAACATTTTTGAAAAAAGAGCTTGAAAAACTTGGAATTCCATTTGAGTTGATAGGAAGTGACATGCTCAACACTCAAATAGTTAAAGAAGCGTTAGTTTATCTTCAAGCTTTAAACAATCTTCAAAATCAATCCAACGCTTCAGATCTTCCTATCTTAAAAATATTCGAGCTTAATGGAGTTGATAAAAAAACTTTAAAAGAATTGAACGATTTTAAAAAGAAGTATAAACTTTCAATCAAAGAAATTATTGATAAGGGTTTGATTGAAAATGAAAAACTTAAAAACATTTTAAGAAAACTTGAAGAAATAAAAATTGAGGGTATCCATAAAACTCTTGAAAGTATTTGTGATGTTTTTGACATAACCAAAACTTACGCGTCAAGGGATGATAGGAGGGCTTTAACAGATTTTAATGATTTTGAACTGTTTATCAAAAATTTTGAGTCTGAGAATTCAAATCTTAATGATTTTCTTGATTTTGTTGAAATAGCGAGAAATGGAAGTGTTGAGGTGGAAGGCAAGCCGTCAACAGGTGAGAATGTCAAGCTCATGACAATCCACGCGTCTAAAGGGCTTGAATTTGACGTGGTTTTTATAATAAACGCTTCTAAAGAAGGGTTTTTTCCAAATCACAAGCAATCTGATTTAATACCTCTTGAGTTTCATGACATGTTGAAAAGAATTATTAGTAAAAAATATGTTTATAAAATGACGAGGGATAATGACCTTAAATACTTTTTAAAAAAGGAAAGAGAAAGCGAGGAAAGAAGGCTTTTTTACGTTGCAATGACGCGAGCTAGGAAAGTGCTTTACGTGACAAGGCCGTTGAAGTCTAAAAAAGATTTAGAACCGGTAAAATTCATAAGCGAGCTAGAAGATTATGAAATTATAAAACCTAAAATAAAAACAGAGGTGATTGAAAAAGAAGTTAAAGATTTAGGCTTGAAAATAAACTCGTTTTCATTTTCTTCTATTGAAAGCTATCTTAAATGCCCTAAATATTTTGAGTTCAAACACTTATTAGGTTTTGAAACAGAACCTTCTAAACCTTTGCTTATAGGAACCTTCGTTCATGACTTGTTGCGGGAAGCTAAAGACATTAAAAGTTTTGAAGATCTTCAAAAACTTTTTGAAATCAAAAACAAAGATTTTAATTTTGACGAACGCGAGATTTTAAGAATGCTTAAAGTGTTTTGGGAGAGAAATAAAGACACGCTTAAAAACATAATTAAAACTGAAGATTTTTTCACAATAGAACTTGAAGGTTTTAAGTTTACTGGAAGGATAGACCGGTACGATAAAACTGAAAATGGTTTGGAAATAATAGACTATAAAACCGGGGCGCCGCCCTTTGTTAAAGTTCAGTTAATGCAACTTGGCCTTTACGCTTTAGCGCTTCAAAAGCAAGGCTTAGAACCAACAAGGCTTAGAATTGAAAGTTTTAAAGAAAAACCAATAATATACCATCTTAAAAATGGAAAAATAATTGGAAAAAATGTTGAAGAATCGCTTGAGTCAATAAAACAAAAGCTTGTTGAAATAGCTAAGAAAATAAACTTAGATTATAACAACTCATTCCAATGTAACCCAGGCTATCAATGCTCTACTTGTGAGTACAGGCCATACTGTAACGAAAGTTAAATCATTTGAATTCAAATAATATTAATCTTCCAAATCTTCCGCTAAGCTTAGCGCTACTCTTTTATCAGCTTCCTTTTTTATGATTAAAAGGTTATAATCTAACAACCTTGCAATTTCAAACCCGTTCTTTGTAAAAATAAGAGCGTTTTTCCTTTTAACAACCTCCAAATTGTTCTTTTCAGCAGACTCCTTAATTTTAGCCACTGGTATTTGAGATTTATAATGTATTTCATTTCTACCATCCGCTAGAACATTTGCAAATCCAACCCTGCCTTTTTTTTCTTTTATAATGCTTCTCCTACTCCAAACCATTTTTTTTAAATTCAACCACTTGTATTTGTAAAGTTATTTAAAATACTAATGTAATTTCCTGAACTAGCATTCGTGTTATTTGCAGCTGGAGCTAGAACGCTTGATTTTATTATAACAATGACAATAACAATGAAAAACAGAACTGCTGAAACTAAAAGAATATACTCTAAACTTCCCTGCGCTTTCTGGTTCATTACGTTTAAAATTTGGTTTATGTGTTTTTAACTTTTTCGCTTTTTTTTCAACTCCAATTAACTGTTTTTCCTATTTCAAGGCGCGATTCAACTATAAATCAATTGTTTCACTGGTTTTATACACGTAGTTGAAAAGTTAACCCGTTTTTTAAACCATGCTTACTTAATATTTTTTTTCCAAGTTTTTCTATACTACAATACTGTTGCATAAAATCTGTCAAAATCAACATTCATATTTTCAGAACGCATGAGTTTCTAAAATCAAAGTTTTTTTAAATTATTTCAAACAAACGCGTTTTCTATTTTTGAGCTGAAATCTGATTTTTAATCGACTGGATTTTCTGTTGATAGCTTTGCTCTTCAACCTCTTCAAGTTTTGCCCTTGTAGAGTAAACAGCTATAAGTATAGCAATGAAAACTATCACTCCTATCAAAGCGAGGTTATTATCAATAACTCCAGTAACATACCCGCTTAAACTTCTATTCAAAACAGGCATTTCCTGTTGACTTATAACCTTTCCATTACTTTCAACCAAAACAATTGGTTGAACATCGCTTGCAAGCGTGGTTTCCCTTAAGTAAACTGTGAAATTCTTGCTTTCTCCAGGCTGCATGTCAACAGCAGGTTCTGATAACACGCTCCAACCTGTGGGGATGTTAGTAGCAGTGACTGTAACATTAGGTAAAGTGTAATTGTTGTTATTTGTCACTAAAATCTTAGGCAGTTCAACAAGATTAGTGCAATTTATGTTTGTTGTAGCACTACCTTGCACATTCGCGCTTTTAGCTTCAACAATTATTTGTGTTTGATTTTCAGATTCAACACTGAAAAAACCAGTTTCACCTGGACTGAGTGTTAAAATGGTTTGATTTAAGACACCATTTGAGCTTAAAACATAAGTGTCTTCAGCATTACCTGTGTTTGTAACGCTCCCTTGTATTTGATTTTGGCAGAAAACACTTTTAGGTAGCACTAACTGAGCAGTGTAAACTGGTTTTATTAACACGTAAACCGTTGTATCTGAAACCACTTGCTGACCTTGAGTCACTTCTATTTCAATCGGATAAGTTCCTGGATTCAAGTTTTCTGGTTTAACACTCATATAAACAGTTTCAACTTCATTTGTTAAGAGATTAAAACTATTCTCGTTGAACTTAACATTTAGATTAGGATCTGCATTTATCAAAATAAATTGAAAACTTGATGAAGCGCCTTCATTAATTATTTTTATAGGTATGACACTCTGCACATTATTTGAAACGACAGTGGTCTGGCTTATAATTCTAATATTATAATAAGTAGGGTTGAAATAAGTTTCAAAATTAATCGTGCTTTTAATTGGCTGTAAAGCTGAATTTGAACTAGATGGAAAGCTTGTTTGCGAGTAGTCTGAGTTTTGAATATAATTATCACATTGAATTTGATTTACAACCCTTACAGGCGTATCTATAGTTTGAAACTCGCCATCAGAAAATTGAACCGTTGTTAAAACATGAAAAACACCCTCAAAACACGCTGGAGCTTGTATTGAAATTTCTGTTAACCCAGTCTCGCCAGGTTGTAAGCTTCCTGACGCGGGGTTTACACTTGCTTCAAGCTGGCTTTGAACATTAACATAATAATTAACATTTTCAGTTTGATTATTTGTGAACCAGATTTTAATGTAACCCGTGGTTTGACCTGCAAATATCTGCGCGGTGTTAGAGTTAGTTTGAACGCTTAACGCGCTTGTTAACACTGAAATTGACACAAGAGCAGTTAAAATCAAAATATAATTCTTCACAAAAAACCACCTTTTTGTTGTTACTAATGTGTAGTAACAAGTATTTAAATGTTGTGGTTTGTTACTATTCCGTTGTAAATACATTTAAATACTAGTTTGTGTTTAAACTATAGTGAATTAAAAAAAAAGAGTTGCGATTTAAAATGAAAGGTTTTAAAACCCTAACAAATATTAATAATCTCATGCCTCAAAATCAGGAAGTAATAAACCAGTTGAAAAGTTTAGGGTTAAATGAGTATGAAGCGAAAGCCTATCACGCGCTTAACACAGTTGGAGATTGCAGTGCAGGCGAGCTTAGCGAGAAAGCAGAGCTTCCACGACCTAGAGTTTACGATGTTTTATCTTCTCTTCAATATAAAGGCTTTGTTATGATGGAAAGCGGTAGGCCGGTTAAATACTCTGCAATACCTTTGAATGAGGCTATAAACACTCTTAAAAAACAAAAAACAAGCCAGCTTCAATCTGAGCTTGAAAGAATTGAAAAAAACGCTGAATCGATTAGCGCGATGCTTAAAAGCAATCCTTCAAACCAAAAATTCAGCATTGAAGACGGGGTTTGGACGATACGAGGTAGAAATGCAATTTACAGTAAACTAGCGTCAATGTTCAATAACGCTAAAGATTCAATTATAATAACTTCAACCCCCTCGGGACTTGAAAGAAAATTTTCAGAGCATTATGGAATACTTAAAAAAGCCAGAGAAAGAGGCGTTACAGTTAAAACCGTGGGGCTTTTCAAACCTTCTAAATTTGAAGTTGATGCTCACGTCACAAAAGACATTCCCTCAAGATTCGTTCTAGTAGACAATCAAGCATTATTTTTCTTAACAGGAGAGGATGCGCACCCTGATGAAGAGGTTGGCTTATGGCTTAAATCCCCTCATTTTGTAAACACTCTTAAAAAAATAATTAAATAAATTAAAACTCGTTATTTTTACGCTTCCAATTTCGCATAACACTAAAATTTTAAAATTTTGCCACGTATATTCAACCCATGCTTAAAAATTTAATTCTACTCCTCCTTTGCTTAAACTTATCTCAAGCGTTAAATCCTTTCACAGTGATTGGGCCAAGCCAAGTTAACGCTAACATATCATACAACATTAATTTAAACGGCCAGCAGCCAACATCGCTTTTACTGAAAATATTCGGGTTTTACAACACTACCGCTCAAAACATTCTGATGACAACTTCAAACCCTCCTTACACTTCAACAATTGACTCAAATGGAAACACCCTGCTTTCCTTTCAACTTAACCCAACCCAGCAAATTCAAACAATCAACCTAAACATTCAAGCAAACATTAACTATTTAAAATGGATTGGTTTTGGAGGGGTCAACCCTGAATTTTTACAGTCAAGCACTTACGTTATATTAAACCCTGAAACAACTCAAACTGCATTGCAAATAATAGGCAATGTTACAAACCCCTTTGAAAAAATTATTCTTTTAACCTCCTGGGTTCATAATAACATCAAATACCAAGGAGCTGGTTTAAGCACAGTTATAATGAATTCAAGTTGGGTGCTGCAAAACAGAGTTGGCAAGTGCTCTGAATTCACACACCTTTTCATAGCATTAGCTAGAAGCATTGGAGTACCCGCAAAATTCATAGCAGGGCTTGTTTTCAACGGCAATTCATGGGCTTTACACGCGTGGGCTGAAGTTTACATTAACAATCAATGGTACCCGGTAGACCCGACATTCGATGAAGCGCTAATCCTTGACAACACTCATGTTGAAATGGCAGAAGGAGTAGACCAAAGCGCTGTAAACAACATTTTAACTGGAACAGGAAACTTTGACCTTAATTCAGTCACGCTAACCTCTAACCTTAACGCAACTTTAGAAAATTTCTCAAATTTCAGTGTTATCTCAGTTAAAATACAAACACCAAACCAGCCAGTTGGAAGTAATTCATTTGAAACAATAAAAGCCACTGTCAAAAACAATCTAAACCAAGCTATAGCAACACCTTTATTCATAAGCGTGCCTGAAGGAGTTACTCTCCTCTCCCCCGCTGACCAACTAGTTTACCTACCTCCTTTTGAAAGTCAAACCATCACATGGAACATCCTAACCCCGCAAATGAAAAATAACTACTTATACAACTACACAATAAACGTAAATTATCTAGGTGGTTATCAAGAAGCGTTTTTCGAAGGCGACAACCAAGCTAAAATAAAAACAGTTGAAGGGTTTCAACTATCCCCCCTCATAATATACCAAAATGACACTAATCTAAACCTAATTTCTACCATTTCAAACACTGGAAGTGAAACATTAAACTTAACTCAAATAGCCGTGCTAGGCAGTCAAAACTTAAACAATCAACTCTCTCTTAACCCAGGTAGTCAAACACAACAACACTACTCTTTCACCATCCCAAACTCAAACGAAAACGGCTCGCTAATAACAATCTGGAATGGAACAAACTACACTCAAAACTTTTACATTAACATTCAACAATCTACTCGAACTCCTCAACAAGAAAATTCAACGCCCGTCCAACCTCAACAACTCGTTTTTAATTTAAACCCCCTCCTCATAGGCTTAACTGCAACCTTTTTATTTTTAATAGTTTTATTAATACTTAAAAAAATTACGCGGTCGTAGTCTAGAGGAATAAAATTCCGGACAGCCTGGTTCTTTAATTGAAGGCAATTAGGACGCGAGGTTGCCAATCTCGCAACCCGGGTTCAAAAAAGAAATTTGAAAATCCCGGCGACCGCATTTTATTAAAAAAAGGTGTTAAACTTTGAAAACAAAACACGTTGGAATCGCAGTTTTAATAATAATCGCCATCTTAGGAGTTATAGCTTACTTGTTATTCTTCAACCCTTCAAACACTGCAACTACACCGCCAAACCCTACTATAACCGCGTCTTACCCTAAAGTATTCATAACAATCGTATCTAACTTTTCAAACTCCTACCTCAATCAAACCCTACTTGACAAAAACCTATACGCGCTAATCCCCAACCTAACCATTTCATACTTAGACTTTAACACGCCTGAAGGTCAAGCACTTCAAAATCAAGTCAACGCTTCATTCATTCCCTTCTATGTTTTTAATTCTTCAATTATAAACTCCCCTGCTTTTCCATCACTTCTTAAAATTCTAACGCCTAAACCAAACGGAAACTACTTATTATACAATTTTGAAACTAATCAAGGCGCTCTAATAAACTCTTCAGAAAAACCCTTTTCTTTAATGCTGTTCGTCGACCCCTACCAACCCGCTTCATGGGCAGCTGAAAACCAAACCTACAATTTTTTAAACAATTTCAACCACACTGTTAATTTTTCAATCAACTACGCTATAAGCTTAAACGGGTCTGAATACCTTTCAGCAAACCCGTACGGTTTAACTAATGGCAATTTCCAAGCATACTCTTCAAGCGACTTGCTTGAAATCACATTCCAACTATGCATGCAACAACAAAACTTTACAGACTTAAAATACTATCTTAATTGCTTAAACCGTTTACTTCCTGAAGATTTCAACGCTTCCAACGTCTCGCTAAGTGGAATGTTTTTTAGAGCAGCTCTATCTTCACAAAGCTGTGTGGAAGGAGTTGGAGCTTACAACATAACACAACTTGTGTCATGCGGTCAAACCTGCTTTAATCAAACTAACACGACACAACAAATTTGCATTGCAAACCAAACACTAATCAAACAACAATACCAATTAAACCAACAGTATGAAATAACCGCGTCGCCAACCTATGTTTTTAACAACAAGTACGTCTACTTCGGCAGTATACTAACCCCTCAACAACTCCAAAGCATATTATGCCAGTTAAATCAATGCTAACCCTCCCCGCGCATTTCAAAAATTTCCTAGAAAACTTTAAAATCATAAAAATTGAATTTTTTGAAAAATTGAATCAAAGAAAAGAATTTTAAACTTGTTTTTCATTTCTTTTAACTGGTGTGATTTAATGACATTCAAAAATGTTTTAGAGCATAGCGTTAATGCTTACCTTAATAATATCAAGTTAATATCAATATTCGCCATACCTCTCATAATAACTCTTCCACTCTCCCTCTCCCTTCCAAACTTCATCTCTCTAGGAGGTGTCTTCCTAAGATTTGGAAGTATAGGACACGATTTTACAACTTTTGACCTAATAATCACTGGAATAGCTTTTCTAATTTCTCTTCTAGTAATATCTTTTGCTCTCGTAGCTATAAACATGCTAGTCAAATCACAAAGAAGCATGGTAAAACCCTCTTATTATGATATTGAAAAAATTTGGCAAAACACTCTAAACCTTTTCATAGTATTTCTAATCGCTTTTCTGATAATCTTAGGATTTAACATAGTGCTTTACGATTACGGTTTAAATCAATCACTTGGGCTTATAATCTCACTTCTTGTTTCAATAATAATTATATTCGCCCCGCAAGCTATAGTAATCGACGGTTTAGACGTTAAACATATTTTTATTATGAGCGTTTCAACCGTAGCTAAAAAATTCTGGTACTTCATAGGCTTTCTAGTAATAGCATCACTTTTAATGATGCTAAACTCAGCTTTATTCATAAGCTTGCTACCTAGCTTGTCAGACGCGATGCTAGCTAATTACCTAGCAGTTATAGTCAACGCTATGATCATAATACCTTTTCTGGAAGTGTTTAAAATTCAAATCTATCTAAGTAAATACTCTATCCTCTAACATCTTCCAACCATTAATATTAAGTTGACTTTTAATCAAAAAAAAAGCTTGACTCTCCCGCTTCAACTATAACTTTTATATCTAAACAACCTTCTCCCTTGAAAGATCAAGCTAAGAAAGATTATCAAGAATTATTTTTCAAAGAAAAATTTTAAAATTAGAGAGTTCATTGAATTTTTCATGTGCTTAGCAATACCTGGAAAAGTAATTGAAGTGAAAGGAAAAGAAGCAATCGTAGATTTTGAAGGTTTAAAAAAAAACGTTAGAATAGATTTTGTGAAAGTAAAGAAAAATGACTTTGTTATAGTACACACTGGTTTTGCTATAGAGAAAGTTAACAAGAAAAACGCTGAATTCACAATTAAAAACTGGAGAAAAATAAACAAGAGTTGAAATTTTAAGTTGAGTCTTAAACAACCAAGCCAAAAAACAATAAAGGAAGTGCTAGAAGATATAAGAGAAAAAGCAAAGAAAGTCGGAAAGGTAAAACTGATGGAAGTTTGCGGTTCTCACACTCAAGCCATAGAAGAAAATGGTATAAGAAGCTTGATGCCTGAAAACGTTTCACTTTTCTCAGGGCCTGGCTGCCCAGTTTGCGTTACAACAACAACTGAAATTGATGAAGCTATTGAAATAGCAAAAAAAGGAGTTACCATAACCAGTTTCGGTGATTTGATAAGAGTTAAAGGAAGCAAGGAAAGCTTACTGGATAGAAAAGCAAAAGGAGATGACATCCGAGTGGTTTACTCTGCTTTCGAAGCACTTGAAATCGCAAGGAAAAAAGAAACCGTTCACATTGGAATAGGCTTTGAAACAACCGCGCCTGGAACTGCTCAAGCAATTCTAGACGCTAAGAAAAACAACATTACAAACTTTTCAGTTTTAAGCTTTCACAAATACTTTGTCACGGCAATGGACGCTCTTCTTGAATCAGGTGAAATAACTTTTAACGGCCTCATAGCCCCAGGGCACGTCAGCACGATAACAGGAAGCGCTGCTTTCGAGTTTTTAAGTAAAAAACACCATATTCCGCAAGTTATATCCGGTTTTGAAGGTTTCGACGTGCTAGTTTCAATCTCTATGCTTTTAGACATGATCGAAAAAAACGACAACACAACAAAAAACGAGTATATTAGAAGCGTAACTAAAAATGGAAATAAAAAAGCATTGAAAGTTATGAATGAAGTTTTCAAACCATCAGATGCTTATTGGCGTGGAATAGGACTTATTAAAAACACGGGAATGAAAATCAAATTCAAAGAATTCGATGCAAAAGAGAAATACGAAATTAAAACAGAAAACGAGTATTTTATGCCTAAAGGGTGCAGGTGTGGAGAAGTAGTTAAAGGACAGATTCACAGTGAGAACTGCCCTTTATTTGGATTTTGCAACCCAGAAAACCCTATAGGACCGTGCATGGTAAGTGTTGAAGGAAGTTGTTACAACACTTATAAAAATCAGGGAAAAATTGAAAATTCAGCATATTCTAGGAAGCATGACCCCCTCAAAAGGAGTTAAAAACTTCCTCCCCCCAACCGCCGTGTTTAAAACCACGTCACTTCCTTTGAAAGCCTTCCCTATAACAGAAGCATTACGCCCTAACCTTGTTTTTTTCAACGCTTTAATTATCATTTTTGTTTTTGAAGGCTCGACAGCTATTATCATCCTCCCCTCACAAGCAAGATTGAAAGGGTCAAACCCGTAAAGTTTACAAACACTCCTAACAGTTTTTGAAACAGGAACATTTTTTTCAAAAATATTCAAACCAACTTTAGACTTTTCACTCCACTCATTCAAAGCCATAGTCAAACCACCACGAGTTAAATCCTTCATTGCATGAACCCCTCCAATCCTAAGCACTTTTTCAACCAACCCGTAAAGCGGAGCGCAATCACTTTTTATTTTTGAAACTCCCACGCCCTCCCTTTCAATCAGAATACTAGCTTCATGCTCCCCCACGCTTCCTGAAACTATAATATCATCACCTGGCTTGACACCCGCGTCAGTAAAAATATTCGAAGCAATACCAATCCCAAAAGCTGAAATAGCAATCTGATCCAGTTTTCCTCTCTCCATAACCTTCGTGTCACCACCTAAAATTGCAATTCCCTCTTTTTCAGCGGTTCTACCTATAGAAGAAAGTATTTTTTCTAAAACATCTAAGTCAAGCCCCTCTTCCAAAATTAAATTCAAATGCATTGCTATTGGCTTTGCGCCCATAACACTTAAATCATTCGCCACTCCAACAACTGCAAGCTTTCCAATATCCCCGCCCTTGAAAAAAAGAGGTTTGATAACATAAGAATCACTTGTGAAAACAAAGAAACCACCCTCTTTTTTTATAGCGCTGCCGTCATCCAAAGCGTCAAGCCCTAAAGCATTATAATTTCTAATCTTGAAACTGGGTATTATAACCTTTTTTATTAAATCATCAGTTGCCTTCCCGCCAGCGCCGTGAGCGAGCGTAATCATGCTAAATATAATCAATGAATAATGTTTAAATCTTTTTCATTTAAAATTCAACATCATGCTCATCGGAATAGTAGGAAAGCCTAACGTTGGAAAGAGCACTTTCTTTCAAGCTCTAACCTCAATACCGGTTGAAAGAGCTTCAAGACCTTTCACAACAATCAAACCAAACAGGGGGGCTGGTTATGTTGAAATAGAATGCGTTGATAAAGAGTTTAATGTTCAATGCAATCCAAGACACGGTTTTTGCGTTAACGGGCGAAGATTCGCACCTGTCGAATTGCTTGACGTTGCAGGTTTAGTTCCAGGAGCTCATGAAGGTAAAGGACTTGGAAACAAATTCCTAGATGATTTAAGACAAGCTGATGCTTTAATTCACGTCATCGACTTAAGCGGGTCGACAAATGAAAATGGAGAAAATGTTGAAAAAGGAAGCTACGACCCAGCAAATGATATTAAATTCCTAGAAGATGAAATCACCTTTTGGATCAAAGGAATACTTGAAAACAACTGGCAAAAACTAACTCGAGAAAAGAAAAAAAATGATGAAGCGCTCTACAACCAGTTAACAGGCTTAGGAATAACAAAAAATTCAATACATAAAACACTTTTACAAACAAATCTTATTGAAAAAGAAATACAAAACTGGAGTGATGAAGATAGAATGCTTTTCTCAAGAAGAATAAGAGAAGAAAGCAAGCCGATAGTAATAGCCGCAAACAAATGTGACGTTTCAACAAGCGAGGAAAACTATAAAAAACTAAAAGAGCGCTTTCCAAATCTTCTAATAATCCCCACTTCAGCTGAAGCTGAAATAACTTTAAAAGAAGCTGCAAAGAAAAAACTAATAAACTACATTCCCGGAGATGTTGATTTCAAAGAAAACGATGGTTTAAACGAGCAGCAAAAAAAAGCGCTTGAAATAATAAGAAAAATAATGAAAAAATGGGGTGGGAACGGCGTGCAAAAATGTTTAAACAAAACTGTTTTCGATGTTTTAAATTACGTCGCAGTTTTTCCAGCTGGAGTTAACAAGCTTTCAGATAAAGATGGAAACATTCTTCCAGATGTTTTTCTAATGAAGCCGGGAAGCACCGCCCTTGACTTTGCAGCTACAATTCACTCAACAATGGCTGAAAAATTCATAAAAGCAGTTGATGTTAGAACAAAAAAAGCACTTGGAAGCGACTACATCTTAAAAAACAGGGACTGTATAGAAATATTTTTCAAACACTAAAAAAAAGCAAAAAGCTTTTAAAACAAAAAAACTGAAACAGGAAATATGAGAATAAAAAAAATAGACTTAGTCACACGAAAAATACTTCAAAACGCTATAGAAATAGGAAGAATTGGAAGCTTATTTATAATAGGAACGCCACCGAGAAAATACTGGGAAACCAATTACAAAAAACTTAAAAACTTAAACGTACTAAACGACGATGACAATAAAGTTATAAAAAAACTAGCTGAAATTGACGGGGCTACGATAATAGACCAAAACGGAAATTTAAAAGCATACGGCGTTACGATTAAAACAACAAAACATGTTTTAGGGCATGGGAAAAGACACGCTAGCGCAGCTGGAATAAGCAAACACAAAACAATTGCAATCCTCTCCTCAGAAGAAGACGGGTACGTAAGAGTGTACAAAAACGGTCTTTGCATTGAAGAAATAAACGCTAAAACAAAACTACCTATCACCACAATTCAAAAACTAGCTAATTTTATAAACAAGCCTGACATTAGAGCTTTAACCGCTGGCGGTGTTGCACTGTCAATAGTTGCAGCCCCCCTAACCGTACCATTTTTAGTGTTCACCGGCACTTACTTTCTAATCAACAAGTCAATAAATGCAATAAAATGAAAAATCAACCTTTTAACTTTAAAAACAAAGCGTATTAAAAACAATTAAACTTTAAGATAATGAGAAGCGCCTTAGCCGGGATTTGAACCCGGGTCACAGGCTCGACAAGCCTGTATGCTGGGCCACTACACTACTAAGGCTTTGAAAAAAAATCCCGCTGGCCTGACTCTCAAAAAAAATTTTGAACAGGCAACCCTCTGGTAACCGCATCTTTTTCTTAAAGGCAAACTACAGCCAGATGCTCTGCCGTTGAGCTACAGCGGGATTTTCAACGAAAATATTTATAAACGCCAATGCTTTTAACTTTTACGTGAAAAATCATTTTTTAATGTTAATACTTATAGCAGGGTTAGTCGCTGCATTCAATTTCAACGCTACTAACGTTTACCTGAAAAGTGGTGAGAGTTCAAGTTTTGTTAATTTCACCTACAACAGTCAAAATTATTACATGATGAAAATCAACGGCCAGGAGTCAATGATATTTCAATCCAATAACACGCCTGTAACTGATCAAAACACTATAAACCAGCTTTTAAGCGCTTATTTTTCAAACCAGTTTTCCCAACTTCCATTCAACAACCTCGCGCAACAAATAAACAGTAGTTTTTACAATGTTAGTTTTTATTATGGGGGTTGTCTACAAGGTATTGAATCCTTTCTATCAGTTCCCTACAATACTTATATGCTAAGTGTAATAATTCCAAATCAAGGGTATGTTTGTCAACCTCAATGGGAAGCGTATAAAGACATGCAAAACATAACCGCAGCTCAAAATCAAAGTATTTACAACTTAAATCAGAGCATTCAACAATTCTACGCTTCTATTCAACAGCAAGACATAAACGGCGTTCTAGAAGTTTTAAACTCTATACAGACTGCAGCTCAACAACTAGATTCTTCTTACACTCGCCTGACAAGCGATTTCACAACATTCACTAATTTCTGCGGCAGTAACAACACCAACACAGTAATTATAGGAATGTTTCTCAGCCCAACCCAGCAAAATGAAAATATTTCCTGCTTTTATCAAAGTTTCATAGATCAAGACTTGAAAAACATTGCAAATCTCGCGCAACAAGGAAACAATTACAATATTCAAAACATGGAAAGCCAGATTCACACTCAAACAATTCAAAGAGTAAGCGCGGCTCAAATAGAAATTCAAAGAAACCAAAGTTTAAACGAAATGCAAAGCGCTGAAGCTTTATATCAAAAAGTCAAAAACTTTTACGCTGGTACTAGCGTTTCAACATCATTTCTTTCAGCGTTGGAATTGCAAGCCCAAAACTCATTAAACGCGTCAAACTTTTCAAATGGCGCGATTGATAATTTCAGCGAGGCAGTTCAACAACTTTACGCGCTTTCAAGTCAGTTTAATCAAACTACTTACTCTCTTTCAAATACTTTAAATGTGATAAACGCTGCGATTGAAAGAGTTGGTAGAAGCGACCCGAGAGTACAGCAAGCTCAACAAAACTACACTTCAATCGAAGAGAAGTACAAAAACCTTTCTCAAGAACTGTCAAACGGCTTGCCAGTCACAGCAAGCCAGTTGCAAGCAATTCAAATCGAGTCAGACTCTCTCGCTAACTACACTTCTTCCCTTCAACCTCCTGAAAACCAGTTCGGCTGGCTTCAAATAATAGCAGTTATAATCATTGTAATAGTTATAATAATCGTATTATTCTACTTTAAAAAATTCAAAAAAGAGCCTCCTAAAATAACTGATTTAAGCACTGAATACAGTTTAAACGCTCAACAAAACCAAAAATTGAAATAAAAACTTTAATACTTTTTTTGAATGGTTTAAAAATGGGGGGACCGAGATTTGAACTCGGGTCTTCAGCTCCCAAAGCTGAAAGCATACCAGGCTAGCCCATCCCTTAAAGAAAAACTTTTGAACAAAAAGCTTTTTTCCCTTTGAATAGGCTAGTGTTGCTTTAACACTCACTTTAAAATTTATTTTTAAGTTTTAAAAGCTTTTTCATTTCTTTGAAATTCTACCTCGAGGTTTTACAATCTTAAACTGTGGGTAAACCATTGAAACCTCCTCTCGAGTTATAAAAGGAGGGAAACCCGCCTTGTTAAGAACATAATAAAAAGCATACTCTTTTAAAGTAGAAGGTTCTTCTGAAAATCTCGAGAATTCAAATTTTCCAAGTTGGTTTAAAGCTTTAGATATGTTTGAAAAACCAGCTCTTTTAGGTTCGATACGCTGAAGCTCTATTTGAAATTCAATCCACTTACCTGTTGACAACTGCGCGGTTTTAGCTTGTAATGTTTCCATGCTACCGCTAAGCGTGAATAAAATATCCTCCCTCGGAGAATCAGCTTTTACTTTTTTTACTAACACCCAATCGCCCTCCCTAACAAAAAAAATGAAATCCTTTGTTTTTGAATTTGAAACAATAAAATCCTGCTTGAAATCTTTTATGAAAAAACGGTTAACAACAGTTGAAAACGCCATTTTCTCCAAACCCGGTTTTTGCATTTCATCAAAACTTGAAAAATCAACATCCACTAACCTCTTAAACTCGCTGAAATCCATGCTGGAAAGTTCTTTTAAACCACCATTTACCGTTGGATTAAATTGAAAAGGAAGAAAAGAAAACATTTCAACGCCTATCAAATGCTTAAAATTATTAAGTTGTTTCAACAACTCGCCTGAATCTGGATTTTCATTTTTGAATTCAAACTGCCTGGAAAAATGCGAGTTAAGCCAAATCATACAGTAAAATTCAACCTTGTTCAAGAAACTTTCTAGCGCTTCTTCCAACATCGGTTGAAAATTCATAAGCGCCTCCAGCAAAAACAGCGCCGCAACTTCCACACTTCCACACTGCAAAACTCTTTCTTCTAACCCTTTGCTTGCCGCAAACAGGACACTCATAAGAACTTCTCTGCTTTTCAAGCGCTTTGCTTTCAAGTTTTCTTATTCTAACACCATAACGAGAACCCATTCTTAACACCCTTTTTTAGTAAATTAATTTTAAAAAAAATTTAAAATACTTTTGCACTTTAAAATTTAATCCCTTTTAATATATTTCACAAGCTCATCATGCTTTTGCATTGCAATATCCACGCAATCCAAAACCTCTTTTTTTGAAAAACCTGCAAACCCGCTCTTCTGAGTTGAACAAATCAAACCCCCGTCAGCAATTCCTATTGTTAAACTACCATTACTCGCATTCTCTTCTTCAACATCACAGTCTAACAAAATCTTTCCATTAATCTTACAAAATGTTGATGTTGTAACATTATTTTTAACTTCCATTTTCCTGCTTCTCTTCTCCCTATCGAACTCCTTCAATTCTTGATTATACTCCGGAATAAGAAGATTTGACAGAGCATTCATAACCGCCAAATTAGCAGTGTCAATCAGATTCCCATCATTATCCAAAACATAAAAATCAACAAAAACACCTAAAACCTTATCATCAAACTTCAAACCATTCATTTCGAGAACATTAGCCGCTCTAACACCCCTATCAACCACTCTCGCAAGCTCTATACTTTCAGGAGTTGGAGGCCCAGCTGAATAAGAATAATAAGCTAATGGCATAAACTCTGCATTCACCATCAAAACCCCTTCATCAGGCCTGTCTGGAAACGGTTCGATCAAATCAATTTTAACCCCCGCTATAACCTTGGAATTTCCAATACTTGCAATACAACTACCCTCAGCGTTTTTAAGAACATTATTCTCTATTTTAATCTCCCTGTAAACATTGAAATCCCTACCGTCTTTTCTTTTACCCTCTTTTAAAAGTGCTTTAACATAATCCGCTCTTATTTCATCCATTATCATCTTCATTTTAAAATCACTCCATTTTCTTTCTAATACTTTCAACTTGAAGCGTATTAATTTTTTTTGAAGCTTCAAAACATAAGTCAATACTTCTTTCAAACTCTTGCCGCGTGAGAAGCCCGTCCATTTGAAGAAGCAAAATATCCGAATTTGAAGAGTTAAACATCACCGGCATGTCACTTTCCCCATAATTATCTTCAACCTTATTTAAATCCACTGCCAACTGCCCATCCACCTTACCAACACTAACTCCAGCAGCGAAACCCTTAACAGGAACCCCAGCGTCAACAAGAGCCACACTTGCAGCAGTGAACGCAGCAACTCTCGTGCCACCATCACTTTGCAAAACCTCAACATCTATATCAATAGTCGTGTTTGGAAACTGCTCTGTTAAAATAAGATTTTCAAAAACATGCCTTCCAATCTTGCTTATTTCAACACTTCTCCTGTTAGGCCCCCCCTTACTATGTTCTTCAAGCGAAGAGAAACTACACATAACATATCTAAAATTAACGATTGCTTTAAACGGGTCGCTGAAATGCTTTGGAAAAACTTCTCTAGGCCCGTAAACCCCCGCTATAACCTTATTATTTCCCCATTCAACCATTGCAGACCCATCAGCATTCTTAAGCACCCTACTTTCTATTTTAACACTTCTTAAATCACCTAAACCCCTACCATCCGTTCTCTTTCCATCCACTACCAACTCCGGTTTATTTACTTTGCTCATTTAATCTCGCCTCTAAAAAATTTTTAATTCTATCCGTCAAACCTGAAGTGTGAGCCTCATTAGATATTTTTTTTATAGCCTCTATAGCTAGCGCTATATTTCCATTTTTAAGGAAAATCCTTCCATTCTTTCCCACGAAAATCTCACTCTTCGTCAAACTTCTAACCATTTCAATCATGCTATTATTCCTCCCAATTATCCTTGGAATGGTTACAGCATTCACTTCCAAAACCTCTCCATTTGAAAGCTTTTTAGGATCTACAAGTATCAAATTATTAATTTCATCTATACTATCAACTCTTGCAATTAGAACATCCCCTATCTTAAACTCCTGCCTCAAATCTCTTGAATCAAGAACCCCTTGAAAAGGAGCGTTCACATCAACCAAATAACCTGAAAACCTCTCTTCCATCACCACTCCAACCACCAAATCACCTGGAAATGGAGTGTACCTTCCCTTCAACGGAATGAAAAACCCATCTGAAAGCATTCCCAAAACCGCAGAGTAAGTCTTCCCATTTTCAACGTACGTTCCAGAAACCCTTTTAGGAAAGTCAAAGAGCAATTCCCCTGGTGTAACTATTTTTCTCTCCATTTCACAAAACCTTTGTTTGAACGCTACCTCCCGTCAGTTTGTTCATTTTATTATAAAAATCATCTTGTAAACCCGCTGGGAAAACACACACGCCAATCAAACTACCATCACTCCCATACTCACTTTTTTCAAGGCCAAACTCCTTCAAAATGCCGAAAGCTTTTCCAGCAAACTGAGAGTCAACCTTAACCGCTATTTTAATATTTTCTATCTTGATTGGAAGAATCTCCCTCAGCTTTTCAACAGCCTCTTCCATTTGCTTATCCACGCTCTTGAAAAGATCCACTTTGAATTTAACTTCATCCAAAGCGCTTTCAATTCGCTGCGGCGGATGCGGCGCCTTAGTATGCGGGTCAACGCAATTTCTCGATATAAGCGACACTATCTTCGCTTTTTTCTCCTCAAGAAGCTTTCTTCTTCTTTCAGTTGTAAGCTGAAGTTCACCTTCCTTTACAATAATCTCCCCTACTTTAACAGGATCTGAAGTCCCAAAAACCTTTTTTAATTCAGCTTCAGACTGCCTGTCTCCTTTTTTAGCGTCTTTGAAAATCTCATCAACGCTTAAAACGTTAGAAAAATCTTTTTTAAACCCGCTTTTGAAATTGTAAGCTTTGTCTTCATCCACAAAAACCTCAAATTTTTCCCCTCCCCTCTCCAGTCGGGCTATTATAGAACCCTCCAGCAAACAAAAATCACCACTTTACAAATCAATCCTTACCGCCTAAAAAAGCAGCTATCTCATTTTTAGAGTAAACCTTCATAACCCCCTCATTTGAAATAAAAGTAATGTCAACCATTGAAGCTGTCAGCTTCTCCTCCACACACTTCTTTAAACCCTTTAAAGCCAGCTTAATCGCATCATTTAAACTCATCCTATCCTTATACTCCTTTTCAAAAAGCTCTTCAACAATCTTCTTACCACTTCCTATAGCAGTAGCCCGGTATTCAAACAACGCTCCACTTGGATCGGTTTCGAAAAGCCTACTTTCACTGTTCACCCCTGCTATTAAAAGAGAAACACCGTAAGGCCTAACCCCCGCGTATTGTGTGAAAAATTGAATGTGATCACCAATACTTTTAGCTAAAGTATCAACAGAAATAGGCTCGTCATAAGTTAGACGATAATTTTGAGCTTCTAACCTAGCGTAATCAACAAGTTTTCTCGCATCAGCAACCAAACCACTTGAAGCAGCTGCTATGTGACTATCAATAGCGTAAATCTTCTCATGAGATTGTTCAATCAAAAGAGAAGAGTAAATTCTTTTATGAGCTATTAAAACCACGCCCTCCGCGCATATCAATCCAATACTAGTAGTCCCAGTTTTAACAGCTTCTCTTGCATATTCAACTTGAAAAAGCCTACCATCTGGTGAGAAAACAGTTATAGCCCGGTCATACGCACTTTGTTGAGGAGGATACATTAAAATTACCACCAATAAGACTTAAAATTATTTAAATATTATAAACATAATTAATAATAATCTTTTTGTTTAATTTTTAAAAATTGTTAAGTTGAAATTAAAGCTTTTAGAGTGCCACTTATCTTAACCACTCTAACCAAAACAGGGCCCCCTTTTTCTTTTGATTTAAGAGCCGTCGCGGCTATTATATGCTCAACACCTTTAAGATAACACTTAGCAACCCACTTACCCCTAAATTGAAAAAGAATTTTAAAATTGAATTGCGAAATTCCATTCTCCCCTATAAAACTTGAAACAGCCTTTTCTATCAACTCTTTCCCCCCGCTTGACTCTATAAGTAAATACCTACTTTTAATTTTCAAAAAACAACACCTAACTTTTCAACCCTGCCTGAAAACGCGTACTCCGCCTGCCTGTAATCCAAGCCAAGCATCACACCTATAGCTATCCACTCTCTCGGCGTTTTAAGCTCGCTTTCATCCATCGCGCCACTTGTGAATACAAAACAAGCTTTTTTTCTCAAGCAAAATTTAAGAAAAAGTCTAACCCTATTCATAAGCCTAGCTCGTTCTACACCCTCAACCCTAAGAAAAGAAGAAATCGGTATTTCAAAGCACTTATTACCTTCAATAACACTTTTCACAAGAAGCTTATTTTCATAGAATTTTTTAACTTTTAAAGGATTAACCAAAGCAAATTTTTTTTTTTTGCACTCTCCAACAACCTTTCTTTCATCCCCTTCTATAACTGGAAGTGAAACCACCTTGTCAAAACCAAGCTGCCTCTCCTTTTCAGCTAAAAAAGTGTTGGAAATATTCAAATCATAAAACTTCATTTAAATCACTTAATAAATAAAAGAATAATAAGGCTTGCCAATATGCCAAGGAAAAACAAGAAAGGAACTATAATCTTAACAATTGAAATCAAAGCGTTAACAGTGCCGATAAACTCTGAAGATTTTTGCACGCCTAAAACATTGATTTTAATCTTACCTGTTTCAATCTTCGCCCTGCAACTTTTAACATTTTTAACCGCTTTTTCAACCGTTTCAAGCGCTATTGGAATCAAACTTTCATCAGTGAGAGGATTGTGTATACCCTTAACCAAATTAACATAATGAGAGTCAGTTGTGAAAACATCAACAAAATCAAAACCCTTAACAGAGTTTATAAGCTTCTCTCTAAAAGAAGGCGTGCAGTTATTAGCGTCAAAAACTATCAAACAATGCCTTTCAACCCCTTCTATAACCGCAACTTTTATTCCAGCCAGCCCAACTTGTTTTGAGTTAACAATCGTTTCAGCAAACCCCACTCTCATATTTTCTGAATACTTTGATTTTTTAATGGTTTCAACACTTTTCATTAACCTTTCAAAAACATCACTTCCGAAAAAGCTCGCCTCCCCTTTTGAATTGTGCCGGTCAACTATAACCGCGTCGCTGAAAAAAGATAAAGCTCTGCTTCTTAACGCAAACCCTATAGCTTGGTCAATATCCTCAGTTGCTGAAGGAGCGTTTGAAAAAGTCAAAAAAGCCTTACCGCCAACCTCAAAACCATCAACCATGCTACCACCAACCTTCGAGTGAAGAAAAGAAATTTTAGAAGAGTAAACCCCCTTTTTAAGTAGCAATTCAACCTCGTTGTTCACTATCTTCACGCTTGAAGCGCTTACAGGATTAAAATCATGATTAGCCGCGCCCTTAAAAACAATAACCGGACACCCATACCTATTTTCAAGATGCTTTGAAATAAGATAAGGAAAAGCGCTGCCTCCCAGAGTTCCAAGAGGACCGTAGTGAACCATTGGAACTACAAACATACCTTCAAAACCCTTGTTTTTAAATGAAACCACGCTCACAAGAGTATTAACCCTTTCAGAAGAAACACTGAAAAGAGTTTCCAACTCTCTCCCACCATTAAGCCATTGCGACATAAAAAACCTTGAAACTTGAACCGCTGAAACTCCAAAATTTCTTTTTGTAGGCGCGTTGATAACAATTTCCACACCCCATAAAACCAAAAGAAAAATCAATATTGTTATGACAAGCTGAAAAAAAATAGTGAGCGGGCTAAAAACCATTGGTTGTAAAAAATTCATAAACTTCCAAAAAAGCAGAAAAAATAGAAAAAAAACAGGCTGGATAAAACTTAAAACAAAACTTTTGAGTTTGAAATTAAAAGCGAAGAAAAACACTACAAACCAAAGTAAGTAGACTAGAGAGCTTGAAACAACCGCTAGAACAATCACACCTTGACTGAACCCCGCTTCTGAAAATAAAAGCCCTAAAAAAGAAAAAAACAGAAAAACAGCAAGTCCAATCAAGCCCGTAAACAAAGAATGCCTAAAATTCTTAAATTTATTAAAAGCAGAAGCAACAAACGCGGGAATCAGAACAGAAAACAACAAGACAATAGAAGAAAAGCCTATAGCAAGTGATTTAAAAGAAACTCCAAAAGCAAGAACACTCCAAAAAAAACCAAAAAGAAGAGACAAAACCAGTGAGTAAGCAATAATCTTAGTTGAAGATGGTATCTTAAAAAAAATTTTGGTGAAAAACAGCGTTTTTTCCCTTAAATCATTCAAATTTAATCAACCTTCTCTTCAGCTAAACGTTTTTTAAGAAATTCAGCATTTTTTATGAACTCGTTTACAGTAGACTTAAAACTCTTCTTTTCCCTGATTGAGATTTTCATCAATTCAAGAGTTAGATAACGCAGTTCACTGTTAACAGTAGCTATACTATCAAAATCATTCCACTCTTCATCCATAATTTAATATTAAACGAAAAAAAATAAAAACACGACTGAGAAAATTAAGAGCGTGAAAATCGCTGGTTTAGACGCTGAAGAGAAAAAAATATCGGATAAAGTAGCTGTGCTATGCCCTGGATTCAGAGCTACAAAAAACGAGAAATATTTAAGACAAATAAAAAAGGAAATCGAAAAAAAAGGAATTTCAACAATAATATTCACTTTCAGAATGAAGAAAATAACAATTGAAAGCGAGTTAAGAGATCTAAATAAAATAATTGAAAAAGCTGAAAAATATGAAAAAATAGCGCTTGTTGGGCATAGCTTCGGCGGGCTTATATCAATGATATACGCTGGTGGTTCAGGCAAAAAAAAGATAAAAACTCTCGTTTTACTATCCACTCCCGCTAGCGAAAAGTCAAAAAACAGGGCGTGGGTTCAAAAACTTAAAAACGAGCTTAAAAAACAAAAAGCAGAATCTAAAATAAGAAAGATCAAAATTCCAACCTTGATAATCCAAGGCAGATTAGATGAAAAAATTTCAAAGAATAGTGGCAGGATTCTTCAAAAAAAAATAAAAGGAAGTGTGTTGAAAGAATTCAAAACAGATCATTTCTACACAAATAAATCGGAATTAAAAAAAATAAGCATTGAAACTGCAAACTGGATTAAAAAACAACTAAAGTAATAAAAACTGTTAAGACAAAAATTAAAGTGTGAGCCTAGAAAAAATATGCCCGTCGTGCGGTAGAACTGGAGTTGAATTCATAGGCAGCTTCTGCAAGGAGTGTTATATCAACAAAAACAAAATGATAGAAGTGCCGAAGTTAGTTGAAATAGTGAAATGCCGGCAGTGTGGGAAAATAATTGGTGGAAGTGTAGAAGATATTATAAAATCAAAAGTTAAAACAATCCGCGAAGGCAGAATAGAATTTAAAAATGATAGGATAGAATTTGAAACTGAGATAGAAGGCGTTAAAATAAAGCAAGAATTCCCAGTTGAAATTAGATTCAAAAACAGGTTGTGCGAGGAGTGCGGGAGGATTAAAAGCGGGTATTATGAGGCTATAATACAAGTGAGAAATGGAAAAGCTGAAGATATAATAAAAGAAATTCAAAAAAGAACATTTATTTCCAAAATAGAAGAACTCAAGAACGGTTTTGATATTTATGTTGGAAGTGCTAAAGAATCTAGAAAAACACTTAAAAAAATGGGTTTAAAATTCAGTGAAAGCAAGAAGCTCTATGGAATGAGAAAGGGCAGAAACTTGTACAGAACTACTTTTCTTGTTCACTGAAACAAAAAAGCCTAAACAATAGTTATTGGAAGGCTTGTTTTTGTTGCAAACCCAATTGGAACTTCAAATCTAGCTTCAACAAACCACATTGGAGGGCCAACCGGCCTAGAACCCAAAGAACTAAGAAAACCTAAACTTTTACTAACAAGAGAGCTGTCTGATTCGGATTCTGTCTGCCCTCCTGGCAGTTTTATTTTGAAATTATATGAAAGAGGCTCGGAAGTTGGAGCATACTCTCTCGCACCATCAAGTTGTATTTGAGCTTGATCCACGCGCTTTGATGAAGTATAGGTTGAATTTTGCCCTTGCCCTCCTCCTTGATGAAGAAATTGTTGTTCAGTGTACACAAAAACAAACACTCCATTTGATTTTGTTGGTTTCAACACCTTAAGCGTAACAGTTCCTTCTACAGTGTCACCTTGAGAAAAACTGGTTTTGTTAATCTTTAATTCTATTTCTGCCGCTCCCAAACCAAACATAAAATATAGTGAATAATGAATAAATTAAAAAAACTTTTGGAAAAAGTTGAAGAATGAATTATTGAGATACTTTTTTCAGTGACTCGTTTAAAACGTTCAAGTCTTCATTTGTCAAAAGAAGTGGAATTCCTTCACTCTCCGCTATTTTAACTGCTAGCTTGTCCACTTTAGTAACCCCGTGCAAAACAACAACAACTGGTTTTATAGGTGAAACTCTAACCGCCACCATCGGACTCCTGCCGGTTTCAACATGAGTGAATATCAACGCTCTTTGAGAAGTCGTGCTATAAATTTTCATAAAACTTTCATAAGGTAATTCTAATATTATTTTAATGCTGTCAAGAATCGTGCACCCGAAAATCATCTTGTTTTTAGCTTGTTCACCTGCCAGGAATTTTGCGTTTATTATCTTGGCAAACTCTTCTATCGTAACCTCCTTGGTGAAATCAAAACTCTGAAAGAAAACATTATTAGCGTCATATTCTTGAAATTTCTTAACCACCTGCCCCCCTCTTTGAAGGTCAAGTTGAATAAGCGCTTCCACAAACCTTTTAATAACAACAATTCCAGGGCTTTTCCTCCTAGAAGCTTCATAATCACTTACAGTAGAAGGGCTTATTTTAAGAAATTCAGCTATTGCAATTTGTGGAATCCCAAAAATCTCCCTCCATTTTCTCATAGTATCCCCGGGAAATTCAGATAAAGCTATTTCACCGGCAATCCTAAGTTTTAAATCTTCCATTTAATCTTATTTAACACACACAGATATTAAAATCTTATTGAAAATAAAAAATCATGTGTTTAAGTATAGAAAGAAAAAAACCAAGAAAATTTCAAGCTTTTATAGAAGGAGTTAAAATAGAAGGAAGTGAAAGCATATACGAACCGCATGAAGATTCTGAAATGCTTGCAAAAGCGGTGAAGGAAAACGCTTTCGGTGATTTTCTTGACATGGGAACTGGAAGCGGGTTACAAGCCATAATTGCATCTAAAAGTAATAAAGTTAAAAGCGTAACTGCTGTGGATATAAGTGAAATCGCTTTAAAACAAGCAAGAAAAAACGCAAAAGCAAACAATGCTAAAATAAAATTCAAGAAATCAAACCTTTTTTCAAACATTAACGGAACTTTTGACTGCATTGCATTCAACCCTCCATATCTTCCAACTAGTAAAGATGAAAAGCTTTTAGGAGTTATAAACCTAGCGTTTGATGGAGGTAAAACTGGACGAAAAGTAAGTAACAAGTTCATAAAACAAGTTAAAAAGCATTTAAAAGAAAAGGGAGTGATACTAATGGTTGGAAGCTCTCTATCGGATTACGAAAAAACTATAAACCATTTAAAGAAACTAGGCTTCAATGTAAATGTAATAGATAGAAAAAACTTTTTTATTGAAGAAGTGGTGATAATAAAAGCATGGCTTCGTTGAACGCTGGGCCTGAATTTTACGCTGCACAGCAAAAATACAGCAATGCGAAAACACTAGAAGAAAAATTAGAAGCTTTAAAAGAAATGTATAGGCTAGCTCCTAAGCATAAAGCTAGTGAAAACTTACTTAAGGACATAACCAGTAAAATAGGTAAGATAAACAAGGAAATAAATAAAATAAAAAAGGAAAAATCGCGAAAAAAGGAAAAAGTTGAGTTTAAAAAGGAGGGGGTTCAAGTAACAATTGTAGGGTTAGAGAACGCTGGAAAAACGGCTTTGTTTAACATTCTAGCAAATCAAAACAACCCTTCAACCCCAACACCGTTTGAGACAAAAAAATTCACTCCCGGTATAATGAAATTTGAAAATGTTAAAATACAATTGATTGACACGCCAAGTTTAACAGAAGCAAATTTCGCGCAGGTTTCAAGTCATTGCAAAAACTCTGAATTGATTGTATTTTTAATTAATGAAGACATGGAAAAAAAACTTCAGAGTGAATTTATTAACTGGCTTGACAGAAACGGATTAAAAAAAATAGTTTTAAAGCCAAAAAAAGATTTGACAAAAACTTTCGACGAAGAGAGTTACAGCATCAATGACAATAAAGATATTGAAAGAATAAAGAGAAAAATTTTTGACAGCTTGCAAATAATAAGAGTTTACACAAAACCTCCTCATGAAAAGCCAGACTATAACGAGCCGATAATACTCAAAAAAGGAGATACGGTGAAAGATGCAGTAGCTAAAATTCATAAGGAATTACTTAATTTTAAAAGCGTGAAAGTATGGGGTTCAACGAAATTTCCTGGACAGCAAGTAAACTCTGATTATGAATTGAAAGATGGCGATTTAGTTGAAGTAAAAACTTAGCCTTCCCGTTCAGTTTCATCACTTTGCGATTTTTTATATCTTAAATAAGCGTAATAAATAATTATCACTATTATCACAACACCTATAAAATCGTACAAGACAGAACTTGAAATAACAGGGGAAGGCGGTTCAACCTGCGATGGTGTTGAAAGTATAGCTTGAGCTTGTTGTATCTCACTCGATACTTGCGACATCAATGAAATCGCTTGAGGGTAAGCTGCTTTTGAATTCATTAAACTTACAAGCTGGTTATAATCAGAAGCTAGTTTGGTAAAATTGAATCCTTTTGATTCTAAAGTTGAAATTGCAGAAGAAGATGAAATTAATTGAATTTGGCCTTTAATATTTTCAAATTCTGTTAAAGCTTGTATTTCCAAAACTCTAGACTTGAAATTAAGCACTTGCTGAACCGCGCTTGCAGAACTTGAAGCTGGAATGTTATTATAATTATTCAAAACAATTTTGAAGCTTTGAGGATTGTACGCGTTCGGATAAATATAGTAAGCTGTTGACATCAAATTTGAAGAAGTGTTTGAATAGCTAAGATTATTAGCTATCGGTGTTAAAGCCTTGTCAAAAGCGTTTACACTTACTATCACATTATAGTAATCATTCAGTAACTTTTCATAAGAATTGTAAGTCATATTAAAAGTTGTGTCGGATATAGCTTGGGTTTGATTAACCACAGATTGAGTTTGCAAGAAATTTAAGCTGTCTGAGTTCAAAATAGAAACATAATTGTAAATCGTCTGAAGATCATTAGAAACATTGAAAAAATTTATCTGAGGGTTCAATCCTTCAAGTTGTTGAAGAGCTTGTTGTGAAGCGCTAACATTATTTAGCAATGAAAAAGAAAGAGAATTCAAATTAGAGGGAGAAAATTGAGAGTAAGCGGGATTTGAATTGAAAGAATTAAATGCTTTCTCTTCAAAAAAAAGAGTGTATAAGTCTTGAAGTGTTGAATTATCATTAACAATACTTCCTGATTCATAATCCACTGCCACGAGAACATTAGGAGTTAAATCTGAATTACCTGCGTACAAACTAACCAGCCAATAGTTATTTCCATTAAAACTGAAAAGATTGGATTGAACGGCGTACTTCTCATTTGAACCAGGAGGTATTAAAGAAGAAGCTGTTTTTCCAGCGGCTTCCTGAGAAATTTGAGCGCTTACTGAAAGAATCAAAAAAGCAAACAAAAGCAAGGGCTTCCAATAAACATTTGTTTTCATGTCAGTATAAAAAAACAAAAACAAGTTTAAAACCCTTGCGCTGAAATCATTTTTAACAACCTGCTTTCTCTAGTGTGAAAGCGGTGGCGGTTACAACAAAAAGCTTTTTAATAAAGAAATGATAATTAACATTCAATGAAAAATAAAGCTCAAGTTTCAGCAGAGTACTTACTTTTAGTAGCGTTGGGGTTGGTAATCATAATAGCTGGAATTACGCTTGCAATGAAAGCTAATGATTTTGCAAACGTTGTCTCCTCCCTTATAAGTAGTGAGGCAAACCAAACAATTTCAATGATCTCAACTTGACTTGAATCAAAACCAAAAACTTTTAAATTTTAACATTGCTATTCAATACAAGCCATTAACTTAGCATATTTTTTTAAGGTCGTGGCTGACCGAGGTGTTTTGCACGTGTCAGTAATTAATGTAGATAGCCATAAATTAATAGCTGCTTTAAGCGAAGAATTGAAAAAGGAAAGCGAGATTAAACCGCCAGAGTGGATATCATATGTAAAAAGCGGTTCTCATAATGAAAGACCAATTGAAGAAAAAGACTTTTGGTATAAAAGATGCGCTTCTCTAATGTTTAATTCATACAAAAGAGGTAATGTTGGAGTAAGAAGGTTGAGAAGAAAATATGGGGGGAGAGTTCAACACGTTGTTCACAGAAGCCATCACCGTCCAGCAGGGGGTAAAATAATAAGACTTGCACTTCAACAACTTGAAAAAGCTGGCCTGTTTGAAAAACAGAAGACTGGAAGAATCATAACTTCAAAAGGAAGAAAACTGATGGATGAAATATCAAAAAAAGTTGAGGGTTGATGGAGGATAAAAAAGACGAAGTTGAGAATGAAGAACTCAAAATTAGAATTATTCTTAAATCGCTCTTGGAGCAGGAAGCGTATGATAGAATGTCAAACATAAAAATATCAAGTCCTGAGCTTTACAACAAGGTCGTCTCAATAATAGTAAGCCTCGCTCAAAGAGGGCAGATAAAGAAAAAAGTAAGTGATGACCAGCTTAAACTTCTCATAAGTCAGATTTTAAGCCAGAGGAAAGAACGTGGAATAGTGAGAATATCAAAATAGGTGTTGTGAAAAATGTCAAGAAATAAAACACTTCAATTGAAGTTAAGATTAATAAAAAAAATGAAACAAAACAAAAGAATTCCAGTGTTGGTCATAGGAAAAACAAATCGAAGAATAACAATAAATCCAAAAAGTAGAAACTGGAGAAATCAAAAACTTAAGTTAAAGGTGAAGTGAATTGTCAGAAGAAAAAATAGAAGATAAACCAGCTGTTACGGAAGTTAAAACAGAACCAGCTGAGAAAACCGAGGTTAAAGAAGAAATAAAAAAAGAGCCTGTTAAAGAAGTTGAAAAAAAAGAAAGCGCGAGTGAAAAACCAAAAGAGGAAATAATTCTTAAAAGAAGCTATATAATACCGCTGGTGAAAGCATATGAAAAACCAAAAACAGCTAGGAACAAAAGAGCGATGAACATAATTCGCGCTTTCGCTGCAAGACACATGAAAACAAAAGAGGAAAACGTTAAAATAGGAGTTAAAGTCTCTGAAGCAGTCAACGCAAGGGGTTTGAGAAAACCTCCAAAGAAAATCAAAGTAACGCTCTCCAAAAACAAGGAAGGCGTGGTCAAATGTGATTTAGAGTAATGTTTGAAATAGAAAAGGCGTCAGTCAACAAAAACCCTTTTATAGGACTTTACTTCAAATGCAATGAAAAAAATATATTTCACCCAAAAGGAATTGGAAAATCGGTGATAAGCAAGTTCGAAAAAATCTTAAAAGTAGAACCTTTAGAATTGTCGATAAATGACTCGCCATTAATTGGATTATACCTTGCAATGAACTCTAATGGTTGCGTCGTTCCAAAATTTGCTTTAGAATCTGAGGTTAAAAACCTACGTGATTTAAACATTGCAAGAATCGGAAGCAGTTTTTCAGCTGTTTCAAACAATATTCTAGTAAATGATAAGGGTTGCATAGTAAACCCAAAAATGCCTGCAGAGGAAATCAGAAAAATATCCGACTGTTTTGGAGTTGAAGTGGCAAAAATGAAAATAGGCGGGTTTAACCTTGTTGGAGCTTTCAACACTGCAACAAATAAAGGCGTTTTAGCGTATAACAATTCAACAGAAGAAGAGTTAAAAGAAATTGAAAGTATTTTAAAAGTGAAAGCGGTTAGAGGAACAACTAATATGGGGTTAACTGCGAACAGTTTCGGGTTAGTGGCGAATTCTAACGGTGGTTTAGCAGGCGAGACAACTTCTGGTTTTGAAATAAACAGAATTTTTGAAGCGATAGGTGATTAAAATGAGTGAAAAACTTGAAGCGCAAGCTTCTTATTACCAGTATCTTCTGGAAAAAACCAACGAGCAGATAATTGAGCTTCAAAGGATTTTAAACGAGAACAATGAAACTATAGAGTTTTTAAAAAATATCAACGACTTCGATTCAGGACTGCTTGAAATCGGCGTTGGAGTAATGATAAAAGCACTTAAAATTGAAAAACAAAGTGTTCTCGTACCAGTAGGGTCTGGGGTGATGGTTGAAAAAAGTGTAGAAGAAGCGATAAAAACACTTAATGAAAGAACTGTTCAATACGCAAACAATATTCACCAACTTCAACAAAGTTTCGCATTGATAAACGAGCAGCTTGAAAAGACAAGCGAAAAAATAAAAAAAGGAGAGTCAAATGAAATGTGAAAAGTGTGGTTCAGCAGATATTGAAATTTTATTCACTGATGATTTAAAGCAATTTTACTTCAAATGCCGTAACTGCGGTAGCAAAACTGGTTTAGAAACTATAAAAGATGATTACGCTAACTTTCAAAAAAAATTAAAAAGTGGGAAAAATGTTTGATTTATTAAGGAAAAAAATTTCCAATTTTATAGATGGAATAACCAAGAAAGAGGAGTTGAAAGAATCTGAAAGAATTCCAAAAGAAAAAACAGAGGAAAAATTAACGGAAAAAACAAGGGAACCTGAAAGCAAGTTTAAAACTGAAATACAAGAGGTTAAACCTCAAAATCAACAAGGCGAATCTGAAAAAATTCTAAAGGAAACAGGGGAAAAGAATGAAGTAATTGAAAAGGAGTTCAAACCTTTCATAGGTATAAAACAGAAAATATCAAGCATCTTTACAAATACGCTAGTGCTTGAAGATAAGAATCTTGAACCTGTATTCAATGACTTTAAAATATCCCTTCTTGAAAGTGACGTTTCGTTTTCAACTGCTGATTTCATGATTGAAAATCTAAAAAACGAGCTTATAGGTAAGAAAGTTGAAAAAAATAAAGTTAATGAAGAAGTAAAACGAAAAGTAATATCAACTCTTGAGAAAATATTCCAAGAAGGTGGAAGCAAAAATTTTTTTGATGAAATAAAATCAAAACCATTTATAGTACTTTTCGTAGGAACAAATGGAAGTGGTAAAACCACCACCATAGCAAAAATAGCGTGGAAAGCTAAAAAGAAAAACCTATCCTCAGTTATGGTTGCAGCTGATACTTTCAGAAAAGCTGCGATAGAGCAGCTTTGTGAACATGGTGATAATATCAAAGTGCCAGTGATAAAAAGGGATTATGGCGCGGATCCAACCTCAGTTGCTTTTGACGGCGTTTCATACGCTAAAGCAAGAGGCATCGACCTCGTATTAATAGACACGGCTGGAAGACAGGAAACTAATCAGAATTTAATAAGAGAAATGGAGAAAATCAATAGAGTGGTAAAACCAAATTTGAAAATATTTGTTGGAGAGTCAATAGCTGGAAACGCTCTCGTCGAACAAATTAAAAGTTTCAACAATGCTATTAAACTTGATGGAGTTATTCTAACAAAAACAGATTTTGATGTGAAAGGAGGTGTTCTTCTAAGCATCTTCCACGAGATTAAAATTCCCATTTTCTTTATAGCTAATGGACAGCAATACGAAGATTTAAAAGATTTTAACCCTAATGAAATGATTAAAACTCTAATAAGTGGTTGAAATGAAAATAACTGTGAAAGGAAAAACTAAAGAACTTAAAAGTATGAGCGCATCGCAAGTTTTAAAAGAGTTTAACGAAACCGGGTTTGCAGTTAAAGTGAATGGTGTTTTAAAAGATCTTTCAACAATTATAACCGTTGATTCAACAATAGAACCAATAGATTTTACAAGTGAAGAAGGTAAGAGAATTTTCTGGCACAGTTCATCGCATGTTCTAGCTCAAGCTGTAAAAGAACTTTACCCAAAAGCGAAACTAGGAGTAGGCCCGGCTATAGAAAACGGGTTTTACTATGATTTTGAAATTCCTCCTTTAAAAGAAGATGAAGTGAAAAAAATAGAAGAGAAGGCTCTTGAAATTATAAAAAGAAACCTTGTTTTTGAAAGAATTGAAGTAACCAAACACAAAGCAGAAGAGGAAATGAGAAAAAGAGGAGAGAAATTTAAATTACAACTAATTTCAGAATTGGAAGGGCAAATCTCACTTTACAAGCAAGGTGATTTCATAGACCTTTGCGCTGGACCTCACATTCCAAGTACGAGCTTAATAAAAGGTTTTAAAATAACAAAAATAAGCGGTGCATACTGGAAAGGAGACTCAAAAAACGAGCAGTTGCAAAGAATTTATGGAATATCCTTTCCAACAGAAAAAGAACTTGAGGAATACCTAAAAAGAATAGAGGAAGCAGAAAAAAAAGACCATAGAAAAATAGGCATTCAATTAGACTTATTCAGCATACATGAAGAAGGGCCTGGCTTTCCATTCTTCCATCCAAATGGAATGATCATATACAACAAACTAATGGAGTACATGAGAAAAATAAATGACAATTACGGTTACAAAGAGATAAGAACCCCTATAATACTCTCATCAAAACTCTGGCGTCAATCAGGACATTGGGATCATTACAAAGAAAACATGTATTTTACTGAAATAGACGGTGAAGAATACGCAGTAAAGCCAATGAGCTGCCCGGGCGCTATACTCGTCTATAAAACAAGAGCTAGAAGCTACCGCGAACTACCTATGAGACTTTCAGAGTTTGGTTTGGTACACAGGCATGAACTGTCAGGAGTTATATCCGGCCTTACACGAGTGAGAGCATTCGTACAAGATGACGCTCACGTCTTCGCAACACCAGAACAAATAGAAGGAGAAATAAAAAGTATAATTAAAATGGTTGACCAAGTAAAAAACGATTTAGGCTTTAAAGACATGAAAATCTTCTTATCCACCATGCCTGAAAACCATGTTGGAGAAAAAGAAACATGGGAAATGGCAGAATCTAAACTTAAAAAAGCTTTAGACGACTCAAAAATGCAGTACACTATAAATGAAGGCGACGGGGCTTTCTACGGGCCAAAGATAGACTTTAGAATAAACGACGCTCTTGGAAGAGAGTGGCAAACAGCAACCATCCAACTTGACTTTCAAATGCCCGCCAGATTCGAAATGACCTACGAAGGAAGCGATGGCAAGCAACACACTCCAGTGATGATTCACAAAGCTATATTCGGAAGTATGGAACGGCTTATGGCGATACTTATAGAAACCACTGGAGGAGACTTTCCAACCTGGCTCGCCCCTGTTCAAGCGATAATACTTCCAATAACTGAAAATCAAAACGAGCGCGCCTTTAAAATAAAAGAAAAACTTAAAAAATTCAGAGTAGAGGTTAATGACAAAAATGAAAAACTTGAAGCGAAAATAAGAGACGCTCAAATGAGAAAAATAAAATACATAATAGTGATTGGAAAAAAAGAGGTTGAAAGTAACACTCTTTCAGTTAGGGAAAAAAACCAGACAACCGTTTTCTCACTGGAAGATTTTGAAAAAAAACTTGAAAAGGAAAACGAGCTTCCATAAAAAAAGTGTTTTAAAATGATTGACATTGACGATTTTAAAAAAATAGAATTGAAAACAGCAGAAGTGCTTAAAGCTGAAAAGGTTGACGGTTCTGATAAACTATTAAAACTAACTATAAAAATAGGAGACGAGCAGAGAACGATAGTTGCGGGCATAGCTAAATACTATGGAAGTGAAATAGAAGGGAAAACAATAATAGTTGTAACCAATTTAAAACCAAGAAACTTGAAAGGAATAGAATCGCAAGGCATGCTTTTAGCCGCTTCAGATGATTCAAACCTTGCAATTTTAACCACAGATAAACCTGTCAAGTCAGGCTTGCTAATAAAATAATCACCTACCTTATCTAGTTTATGGTTTAGTTTTAATTTTTTTTTTAAAATCCAAAATCGCGCTTAATATTCATTATTTAATAACCTCTCACCAATAAGATGACTTTGACCTGCACTTGTAATTTTTACAAAAAACTCTTCTCCAAGCTCGGCGTTTACTAAAACCGGCTTGTATGATTTAGTTCTTGAAAGCATTAAACCCCTCGCCTTTTCAATAACTGTTACTTTCTCCACTCTACCTACCATTTCAGTGTTTTTTTCTAAACTTATTCTTTTATAAACCGCGCTAGCCTCAACGCTTCTCTTCTTTATTTCATTTTTGTTTAATTGCTTCATCAAAGCTGCTGGCGTGTTTTTTCTAGCGCTAAACTTTGACAAGTTTACAATATCAAACTTAACCTCATTCATAAGTTGCAAAGTTTCATTAAAATCATCCCGAGACTCTGTCGGAAAGCCCACTATCAAATCTGTTTCTATAGTTAAATCTTTAGAATTGCTTTTAAGAAATCCAATCAACTCTTTAAACTCACTTATAGTGTAATTCCGATTCATCTTTTCGAGAACCGCGTCACTCCCACTCTGAACTGGAATATGAATAAAATTATATATCTTATCATTTTTTAAAAATTTAACCAAATCATTTTTAATTTGAATCGCGTGTTCAGGATTCATCATACCTAATCTAACCTTGAAATTCCCTTTTATTTCAACTATCTTTTCAAGAAGTGAAGGTAGTGAAGTGCCAGCATCAAAACCGTAACAACCTAAATCTTGTGAAGTTAACCTAAACTCTCTACAACCTTTTTCAGCTAACCCTTCCATGTTTTTCACTATCTTGCTCTCATCGAAACTTTTCAAACTTCCTCGCGCTAGCTTGGTTTGACAGAAAGTACAATTACCCAAACAACCAGTGGACACTTGAATGGTTGAAACCAACCCGTTAAGTTTAGGTTTTGAAGGTACGTTCAAACCCTTTCTAATCCAAACTCCTTTTGATGTTAAAGCATCAAGTATTTTAATATTGTCAAAAGTTCCAACCAAACTTATATCTTTTTTTAAAACTGAAATCTTATCAGGTTGTGCTTGAACCAAACAACCTGTTGCAATAATTTTTTTTCCACATTTTTTTATATCATTAACAATTCTGTTTTCTGTTGAATCTTTAACTCCACAAGTGTTGAATATAACAACCTCCGCTTTTTCTTCACTTTCCACTCGCTCATGCCCATTTTTTTGAAGGAAAGCTTCAATATTTTCAGAATCCGCTTGATTAAACGAGCAACCATAAGTCTTAATGTAAAACTTCAAATTTTTTTCTCACCGTAAAGATTTATAAAACAATTCAATTATAATACTTCGTTGATTTTAAAAAGAACTTAATTTTTAAAAAGGTGTTTGTTTAAGTTGAAGTGTGAAAGATGCGGAAAAGAAACCCACTACCTTGAAGTTTGTAATTACTGCGGAAGGAAAGTCTGCAGAGACTGTATTAAAAGCAGTAGAAATTACACTAAAACTGAAAGAAGAGTTATCTGCAAAGACTGCTGGAGCAAAATCTCAAGCAGAAAAGCTTTTCTGAGGGACTAGCTTATCCTAACAAAAAGCTTAAAAGCAAGGTTTAGGCGGAAAATACGCTTGGAAAATTTATCAATCCTTTTAAAACTTTCAATAAAGCTTCTTTTCCTCTACACTTTTAAAACTGCTTCTTTAACTTTTTTTCCAATTTAATTTTTGAAACACCCTCTCAGTTGAAGCTTATTAATAAGAGCTAGCACTTTTAAATCTTGTTTCCACCATAACCCTTGTTTTTTTTCATTTGACCACAACACGTGATTCACTTCTAACCCCTTCCAGTTAAAGACGAGTTTTAAAGTGTTTTACCCAAAACTCCTATGCTTTCAATATTAGGCGCTTAAAATTCCATACCTCTTAATAAAGATTTAAATTTTTGATAACACTCAATTGAAAAAAAAAGACTGCCTTATGATCCAGTAAAAAATAACCTTGGTTAACTTATTAATTTTATGAAAGGCGAAACGCTTAAATATGTTTTTTGCTTTAATTAAAATAACGTGATAACAAGGGTTGGTTGGTTTTTAAATTCTTTTTAAAGTCAACCTTCTCTTTTGTTGGATTTTTTGCTTTAGAGAAACTCGTTTAACGAGTTTTTTCTATGATGGGAACTTAATGAGCCAATCCCCTTTTTTTTTTAAAAGGAGGGGGGAATTGAGTTGAGTTCGACTTAGGAGTAGCACTCAAGACATTTTTCAAGAAATATGCAAGAAATTTTCAAGTTTTTTTAAAGTTTCAATCTTTTTAGACACCAGTTGATCCTGCTGGAGGGCACTGCTATCGGATTGCGATTAAGCCATGCAAGTCTTAAGACTATAGCTTTATAGTCTTGGCGTACGGCTCAGTAACACGTAGTCAACCTACCCTGAAGATTAGAACAACCTCGGGAAACTGAGGTGAATTCTTTATAGCCCTCTGATTCTGGAATCGAGCAGAGGGTTAAAAGGAGGAGTGAATTGCAACTCTTTTTCCGCTTCAGGATGGGACTGCGGTTGATTAGGCTGTAGGCGAGGTAACGGCTCACCTAACCTATAATCAATAAAGGCTATGTAAGTAGGAGCCTTGAGACGGGCACTGAGACAAGGGTCCGAGCCCTACGGGGTGCAGCAGGCGCGAAACTTCCGCAATGCGCGAAAGCGTGACGGGGGTAATCCGAGTGATTCTCGTGAGAGAATCTTTTAGCTAGTGTGAATAGCTAGCAGAATAAGTGGTGGGTAAATCCTGTGCCAGCCGCCGCGGTAATACAGGTAGCACGAGTGGTGTCCACGAATATTGAGTCTAAAGCGTGTGTAGCCGGTTTGAATAGTTTCCTGTGAAATCTTTACTTTTAAGGTAGAGACGTGCAGGGAATACTTTCAAGCTAGAGAGTGGGGGAGGTGTGGGGTACGTAAGGGGGAACGGTTAAATGTTTTAATCCTTTACGGACCACCAGTGGCGAAGGCGCCACACCAAAACACGTCTGACGGTGAGACACGAAGGCTAGGGGAGCAAACCGGATTAGATACCCGGGTAGTCCTAGCAGTAAATCATGCAGATTTGGCGTTGCACTCGCTTAGTGCGAGTGCAGTGTCGTAGGGAAGCTGTTTAATCTGCCACTTGGGGAGTACGATCGCAAGATTGAAACTTAAAGGAATTGGCGGGAGAGCACCACAAGGGGTGGATGCTGCGGTTCAATTGGAGTCAACGCCGGGAAACTTACCAGGAAAGACAGCAGTATGAAGCTCAAGCTGAAGACTTTAGCTGACAAGCTGAGAAGTGCTGCATGGCCAGCGTCAGCTCGTGCCGTGAGGTGTCAGGTTAAGTCCTGCAACGAGCGAGATCCTTGTCCACAGTTGCTATCTTTGTTGTGAAACGAAGAGCACTCTGTGGAGACTGCCCGCGTTAAGTGGGAGGAAGGAAAGGGCGACGCTAGGTCAGTATGGCCTGAATTTCCTGGGCCACACGTGGCATACAATGGTCAAGACAACGAGTTCCAACGCTGAAAAGTGAAGGTAATCTCTAAAACTTGGCCTCAGTTCGGATTGAGGGCTGAAACTCGTCCTCATGAAGCTGGAATCCCTAGTAATCGCGTGTCATCAATCTCAACCGCAACCCAGCGAAAAAATTTTAACATGCTTAACTGACAGAAAATCTTATCCTATCTCAGGAATTTAACATTGACTTATAATTCAGTTTTTGGCAAATTATTGTTTTCGTAAATGGGTTGTTGTTGGAAGTGAATTCGCGCGGTGAATATGTCCCTGCTCTTTGCACACACCGAAATTAAACGTGCCAAGCAGTTTACAGAGCTAGCTGGTGAAAATCCAGCCTTGTAGCCAAAAACGCAGGCGTTACCGTAAGGAAAGCGCTGAAGGGCGTGAGGCAAAGTCCAGCCCGTATATTGCAAAATATAAAGGAGGAAGGATGACGCTTATTTCGGGTCGGTGGTAAGCGGAAATCCATTTTAAAATTCCTCGACGTGGATGGATGAAAAAGTTTTGTAAATGACCTTGGGAGATCCTATTTAAAAAGTTTTAAATAGGAAGTCAGCTTACTTCATAGTACCGCGCTTTTGTGATAAAAAAAAGCTAGCGGGAAGGGAGTAAACCTCAATGCTTGAGATTGAAAGTCTCAAAAATCAATTGCATTGGGGGCTCGCCGTATACAGGAAATCTGTCCGTACGGTGGGAACGCAAAGTAGCTTTTAGAAAGTGAAATGCAATGCCCGTCAAGCCACCCAAATAAGGTTTTAGCGAGGCTTTTTTGATGAAAAAAAGTCGAACTATTACTTTGTGAGGAGGGTTAAGTCGTAACAAGGTAACCGTAGGGGAACCTGCGGTTAGATCACCTCAAATTAAAATTCTTGAAATTTTTTTCTTGCAACTTGAAAAAAAAAATTTTTTGAGTGCTATTCCTTTTTGTGGGCTCGTAGCGCAGCTGGTAGCGCGCTTGCTTTGCAAGCAAGAGGCCGCGGGTTCAAATTTTTTTTGAAAGTCCCGCCGAGTCCACTTTTTAACGTGGGGTTTACAAGTAAACTTTTTTTGAAAAAAAGGATTCTTGTTTAAACCGACTAGGTCGAGTGTTTTTGGAATGAGACCGTTTTGTAGGAAAATTTTTAGAAAACATATAAGCCGTTCAGAGGATGGTTAGGCTTGTGTTGCGATGAAGGGCGTGGCAAGCTGCGAAAAGTCGCGGGTAGGAGCATGCATCCGTTAAACCGCGAATTCCCGAATTGTTTCGAAAGAAACGCGCACCCGCTGAATTGAAATATCTTAGTAAGCGGAGGAAGAGAAACCAATAGGGATTCTGCGAGTAATGCGAGTGAAAGCAGAAGAGGATAAACCGAATATCTCCTGGTGACAGGAGAGAAGATGTGGGGTTTTGGGTGAAGGCGTTAAACTTTGAATTTTTGAAGAAATGAAGTGGGATGGAAAGCCCCGCGTTAAAAAGTGATAGCCTTGTAGTTTCTTCAAAAACTCAAGTGCCTTTATTCCAGAGTAGCGCTCTTTTACTAGAGTGTGAAGACGCGAGTTATTAACTTGCAATCCTAAAATATAAGCACAAGACCGATAGCGTAGTTAGTACCGTGAGGGAAAACTGAAAAGCAACGCGTGAAGCGTGGTTAAAAAAGAACCTGAAACTGGACGGTGACATTGAGATGCGGCGTGAAAGGAATGACGAGAGGACCAGCGTTGCATCATACTTCTCGAAGCAAGAGCCAAGGAGTTTAAGGGAGTGGCGAGTTAAAGCGAAGCGAAAGCGAGGAACACGCAAGTTTCGTAAGAAACCCAGGTGTTGAAGTTGTAATTAGCTCCAAGCCACTATCTTAAGACCTGAAGCCGAAGCGATCTATGCGCGGGCAAGGCGAAGCCAGTCGTAAGATTGGTGGAGGCCTGCAACCGGTTCTGGTCTATCCGATCGGGTGACCCGCGTTTAGGGGTGAAAGTCCATTCGAGCTTGGTATTAGCAGGTTCCCTCCGAAGTGTCTGTCAGGACAGCCTAGCTGGAGGCGAGTGTTAGGTAGAGCAACCGATTAAGAAGAATGGGGGGTAAAACCCTCACTTTTTTATCGAACTCCGAAGCTAGCACTGCTGTAGAAAGCTGGAGTCGGGGGTGCGGGGTAAGCTCGTACTCCTGTAGGGGAACAACCCAAACTGTGGTTAAGGTCCCAAAGATGAGACTGAGTGTAAATTTAAGATGTTAGGTTTTTTAGACAGTGGAGAGGTAGGCTCAGAAGCAGCCATCCTTTAAACAACGCGTAACAGCGGATCCATCAAGAAACCTTGCGTCGCAAACTGTCGGGACTAAGTCTCACACCGATACCATGGAATTCTTTCAGTTTAGAAAGAATTGGTAGGAGGGCGTGCTGTTAGATGAGAAGCTTGTTCGTGAGGACAAGTGGATTTAACAGCAATGAAGATCTTGGTGTTAGTAGCATCAAATTCAGGTGAGAATCCTGAACGCCGGAAGGGCACGGGTTTCTTGACAACGTTTGTCGGTCAAGAGTTAGTCGGTCCTAACGCTTCACGTATTAGTTGAGGCGGAAAGGGAAACACGTTAATATTCGCGTACCACGTGAAGCCGCGGTAACGCTTAAACAACATTTGACGGTTGAGGGGAGGTCCAGCGCTTGTATAAAGCGTTTAACGAGATAAAGCGAGGAAGTCTTGTTATGAGGAGCACTCGCTTAAGTAAGGAATAGCCCAGCAATGGGTTGGATTTAACCCTTGACCCAGTGAAAAGAGTGTTGATAAATGGTTTTCACGTGACCGTACCTAGAACTAGTACAAGTGCCCCTAGCTGAAAAGGCTAAGGTGTGGCAGGAGAACCAAGGCAAGGGAAATCGGCAAGTTAGCCTCTTATCTTCGGTATAAGGGGTGCCTACATTCTTTCCTTTTACAGAAATGTTTTAGGCGGGTTTGTAGGTTTCAATAACAAGGGGGCGTCGACTGTTTATCAAAAACATAGCTCTCTGCTAGATGGAAACGTTTTGTACAGAGGGCGACGCCTGCTCACTGGCAGCATCTGAAACAGGGTTTCAACCTTGTGAAGGACTGTTAAAGAGCGGGACTAACTCTGAGTCTCTTAAGGTAGCGTAATACCTCGCCGTTTAACTGACGGCTTGCATGAATGGCGTAACGAGCGTCCCACTGTCCCTGTCTTGGACCTGGCGAACTCACTTCTCGGTGAATATGCCGAGGACTTTTAGGGGGAAATGAAGACCCCGTCGAGCTTAACTACAGTCTGCGGTTGAATCGCGGTTTGAAATGCAAAGCGTAAGCAGGAGCTGTTACAACGCATCTTTTGGGGTGCGTTTAGGCGAAAGTGTGACACTGCTCTTTTTAGACTTCGATTCTCACCTCTTTTTGAGGGACAGCTGCTGATGGGTAGTTTGACTGGGGTGGTACGCCTTCGATAAGAAAACAAAGGCGCCTTAAGGTCAACTCATCAAGGTTAGAAATCTTGAGCAGAGGGTTAAAAACAAATGTTGGCCTGACTGTAACTTTAAAAAAATGAGTTGCAGATGCGAAAGCAGGGTTTAACGAACAAACACGCTCTTTTAATAGGAGCTGTTTCTGTCAAACAAGCTACCACGGGGGTAACCGGCTTGTCATGTGTGAGAGTTCACATCGACCACATGGTTTGGTACATCGCGGTCGGCTCGCGTTATCCTGGCGGTGCAGGAGCCGCCAAGGGTTGGGTTGTCCATCCATTAAAAACGCACGCTAGTTGGGTTCAGAACGTCGCGAGACAGTTCGGTGACATCTCCTAAAAGTGCATTGCTTTTTGAGGGTAAGGTTTTCCTAGTACGAGAGGAATGGAAAACCGGCGCCTCTAGTTTTGCTGTTGTCTTACAAGGCACGCAGCGTAGCCACGCGCCACGCGGATAAGTCCTGAAAGCATCTAAGGACGAAGCCGCACCCAAAACGAAAAAGCTTAGACTGCTCGCAGTATACGAGTTTGATAGGGTTGAAGTGTAAACCGCAAGCCCGCAAGGGCGAGCGGCGAGCTAACAACTACTAAAAGTCGTTCTCTCAATTTTTTCAAACTTCTCGTTAAGAGTTTTTTTTCATTGAGAGATTTTTTCTAAAAATAAAACTACAAAACGGCCTCCCAAAAAACTTCTAATTATTTTTGTTTTAAAACTTAAGTTTAGCTTCAGCTTTATTTTTTTCCTAGAATCACCGAGTTTTTATTTTTAAACTGGTTAGGCTAGTGGATGAGAAAGAAGAACGATTTTTTTAAAAGTTCACTGTGGGCTTGTTTCACATCCACACGCGCCTTTATTTTTTTAGGTTTGTTTTTGAAATTTTAAGTGTTTATAGTTTGAGAGATTTTAGCTCCCGCTCAACGCATTTTAAAGCGTAGATTTCTTTTCCAAGTCACGTTATAACTATGCGCAACTCGTGCAAAACTTGTGCAAAGGTTTAAGCCAACTTGTGCAAACTTGTGCAAACTCGTGCAATTTTACCTCTGAGATTTAAGCGAAAACGCGGTATTAATAATTAAACTAAAGTGTAGTGGAGGGTACTACACTTTATTTAGTGTTTTAAGTTAAGTTGTTGTTTTTAAGTGTGGTGTTTTGTTTAAACTCTATTTTAAAAACTTGAAGTTGCTAACTTTTTATTATGAAAGTGAGTAAGATAAAATCAAAAGTTTATAATCTTGTTAAGAAAATTCCTAAAGGAAAAGTTTCAACTTATAAAATTGTTTCATTAAAAACTGGTTTGAATCCTCGTTTGATTGGAAGGATTCTATCTCAAAACACTCGCTTGAATGAAATTCCTTGTTTCAGAGTGGTTTGCTCTAACGGTTTCATTGGAGGGTACGTTAAAGGAATAAAAGAAAAAAAAAGAAAACTTAAAATTGAGGGGGTTAAAATCAAAAACTTCAAGATAGTTGATTTTAAGGAGAAAATTTTCAATTTTTAAATTTGAATTTCTAAAACCTAATCATTTTAGAATGTAATCATTTTAAATTATTAATGCTTTTTTTTTAACCATGAGTTTTCGCATTGAATTCAGAGGAGTGGTTCAAGGCGTTGGATTTAGACCTTTTATCTACAAGATTGCTAGAAAACTAGGCGTTAATGGTTTTGTGAAAAACACTGGTTTCGGAGTTGTTGTGGAGTGTGACTGTAGTGAAAAAAAATTAACTGTTTTTTTAACTGAAATCAATAAAAACCTTCCTTCCATAGCTAGAATAGATAACATTAGCATTAAAAAAATAAAGGGAAAGTGGCGTGATTTTTCAATTCAAACTTCAACCGAAACAACTGAAATTGGAAGCGTCAGCCCTGATATTGGAATCTGTGATTCCTGCCTTGCAGAATTGTTTGATTTCAACAACAGAAGGTTTCTCCACCCTTTCATAAACTGCACTAACTGTGGGCCGAGATTTACAGTCATTGAAAAACTTCCATATGACCGTAGTAGCACTTCAATGAAAAACTTTAAAATGTGCTTTGAATGTGAGGAGGAGTTTAACAATGTTGAATCTAGAAGGTTTCACGCGCAACCAATATCCTGTAACAACTGCGGCCCTGAATACATTTTACTTGACTCTAAACTGAGAAGATTGAAAGATTGGACTTTGGTTGGAAAACTATTGAAAGAAGGCAATATTGTAGCGGTTAAAGGAATTGGGGGTTTTCACATTGCTTGTAATGCGTTGAATGTCTCGCTTATCACAAAACTCAGAAAATTGAAAGACAGAAAATTTAAACCCTTCGCTGTGATGGCTAAAAATATTGAAAAAGCAGAAGAAGCTTGCTTCATTTCTGAAAACGATAAAACTCTTTTAACTTCAAGTGTGAAACCTATAGTTATTCTTAAATCTAAAAATTTTTTACCTAGCGAGATCAACCCAAAACTTGACTCTATTGGAATAATGCTTCCATACGCTCCAATACACCACCTTCTTTTTTACTACTCCAATCTTGATTTTCTTGTGATGACAAGCGGGAATCTTTCAGGAGAGCCGATAATAACAAGCAATAACGAAGCATTTGAAAAATTAAAAGGAATTGTTGATTTCTTCCTTGTTCACAATAGAGGCATAGTTAATGGGTGCGATGATTCAATAATTAAAAACAATACTGTAGTGAGGTATTCCAGGGGGCTCGCGCCTCAACCTTTAAATTTTGATTTCGGCGAGGGCGTCGCTTTAGGCGGAGAGTTAAATTCAAACTTTGCTATCGCAAGGAAGAAAAAAGTTTACGTTTCGCAATATTTTGGGGATTTAAGTGATTACGATAGTTTTTTAAGGTTTAAACAAAGTTTTGAAAGATTTTTAAATTTTTTCAAGGTTAAACCAAAAAACGTTACATGCGACTTACACCCTAACTTTAAAACAACCTTACTTGCTGAGACTTTAACACGCGATCCTATTAGAGTGCAACACCACTTCGCTCATCTCTACTCATGCATGGGAGAAAATAATCTAAAAGAAGCGGTTGGAGTTGTGTGTGATGGCTTCGGGTATGGTTTAGATGGGAGCGCGTGGGGTGGAGAGGTTTTAACTTCAGAAGGTAAAAGATTTGGAGGTATTGAAGAGTTCAAACTTTTAGGCGGGGATGAAGCCACTCGAAAACCCGAGAGAATACTTTACTCTATTCTAAGAAAAAAACTTTCAGAAGAAGAATGCGCTGATTTTTTCGAAAAAATTGGAGTTAAATCAATAGCAACTTATGAAGAAATGTTTGAGAAAAATATCAACGTCTTAAACTCCACTTCATGCGGGAGGGTTTTGGACGCTGCAAGCTTCGCGTGCGGTGTTTGCAACGAAAAAACTTATGACGGCGAGCCTGCCATTCAACTTGAAGCTTTCGCTGAAAAACCTGTCAAGACAAAACCAGTGATAGAAAAAAATAAGTTGATTGTAAGCGAGTTGTTTTCAGAATTGAATTTCAACAAGACGTTCGCAGGAAAAATTCATGATTATGTTGCAAGAGGTTTGGGAGAAATCGCAGTTGAAGCGTGCGATTCAACAGGATTTGACAGTGTTTGTTTAAGCGGAGGCGTTATGTACAATAAGATAATAACTTCAATTTTGAAAGAGGTTCTTGAAAAAAACAAGATAAAAGTTTTCACTCAAAAACTACTTCCCTCTGGAGATGGGGGGTTGAGCTTTGGCCAATTATATTATAATCTCTTGAAAGATAACACTTAAAATTCAGTTTTATAACTATTAAATCTTTTACATTTAGTAGTTAAATTAATGCGATAATTAATTTTTTTTATGAGTATATATTCTAGTGTATCTTCCGTTATATCAGGTGTTTTAAGCCGTTCAACAGCAATTAAAGTTTATTTTAAAGACATAAGAAAAATTGAGACTGTTTATTTAGACAGCACTAAAACAATAATTTTATACTTTCATTCTGTGGCAAACCCAGCTTTCCTCGCTAAAGTTAGCGTCTACTTGCCATCTGAAAACACTGAATATTATAATGAAAAGATAATTTCATTAATTTCAAAACCACTTCAATCCTAAAAATACGCTGCTTATAAAAAATTGTTGTTGTTCATCAAGGTTTAAATGCAGTGAATCCCTTGCAGTTTTCAATCCACTTTACTTTCTTAAATCCAGCTTCTTCAAGTCTTTTTTTAACCCCTTTTTTTAAAGTGTTTCTTTTAGGATTCCCAACATAGTGAAATATTCTACCCTTTGGCTTTAAAACCCTGTAAAGCTCCTTGTAAAACTCTAGAGAGTATAACTCTCCTGCGAATGAGAATCTCGGCGGGTCGTGCATTATAAAATCGAAAGACGTGTTTTTCATTTTTTTTATTTCAAAGAAAGCATTAGCTTTAATTATTTTAATTGAAGGAGTGTTGAAAAGTTCTTTAGAGCGGGGGTTTCGCTTAGCTGCTTTTAACACTTCCTCATCCACTTCTATAGTTTCCACTTTACAACCTTTTTTCGCTTCAATTATCGCAGTATAACCAAGTCCAGTGCAAATGTCCAAAACCTTAGAATTTTTAGTTGGGTTTAACGCTTCTACTTTACTGCGAGAATCCTCCCATGGTGTTTTGTTTTTTGTCTGATGCATTCTAACACCGTCTATTTCAATCGTTTCATCAACAAGTTTGTAATAAGCGTGATTCATTGTAATTTAAAATTAAGTGAAAAGTATTTTATTTGTTATTTTTCTTTTTTTTAACCATGCGTTTTTTGATGTTGAACTTGTTTTACCCTCCTTACTCAGGAGGCACTGAGAAACATGTTTTCGAAGTTAGTAGAAGACTCGCTAAAAAACATCAGGTTACTGTTTTAACGTCTCGACTTCCAGGAACTGCGAGGGAAGAAATAGTTGAAGGGGTGAGAGTGATAAGAAGCGAAGGCTGGGTTTTAAAAAACTTACCCTACCCGCTCCCTCCGCCTGTTCCAGTCCCGCCTTTTCTTTTAAGAGACATTAAAGAAGAAGCCGCTAAAACTGACATAATACATATTCATAATCGCTTCTTTTACTCGTTTCTAGATTTTAAAAAACTGAAAAAAGATTATAATGTAAACTTCGGTTTAACTCTTCACAACGCGAGAGTTACTGGAATTGATTTTATGACTAACCTTCTAGGCCAAGCTTATGACGATTTAATCGGAGTGAGAATAATGCGCGAGTGTGACAGAATAGCCGCTGTCAGCAGAAACACACTTGAAACAACCGTCCCAAGAAAAATGTGGCATAAAAGCAGAGTTATATACAATGGAGTGGACTTAAATTTTTTCAACACGAAAGTAAAAGGAGAGAATTTGAAAAAAGAGCTTCATATCAAAGGCAAAGTAGTTTTAAGCGTTGCGAGACTTGTTAAACAGAAAGGGTTGGACCAACTCATTAAAGCGTTTGGAGAGTTGAACGACAATTCTAATCTTATCATTTTCGGGCACGGGCCTGAGGAGAAAACTCTTAAAAAGTTAATCGAAAAGAAAGGCTTGCAAAGAAAAGCCAGGGTTATTTGGAGTGCAGGAATTGAAAAAAGAATCAACGAGCTTTACGCTATGAGCGATGTTTTTGTTCTACCCTCCCTCTACGAGCCTTTCGGAATGGTTTTAGTTGAAGCGATGGCCAGCGGAAAGCCAGTTATAGGAAGTAAAGTTGGGGGGATACCTGAAATTATAGAAGAAGGTAAAAACGGGCTTTTATTTGAACCTAAGAATATAAACCAGTTGAAAGACGAAATCGAAACTATTTTAAGCGATGAAAAGAAAAATAAACAATGGGGTTTAAATGGAAGAAAAAGAGCAGAAAAAGTTTTCAATTGGGACAATACAGCTAAAGGTTACGAGCTAATGTACAAAGGAATTTTAAAAAAAAGGTTATGAAAAAATGGATTTTTTATTTTACTTTGAGAAAAACAAAACCAAAGATTTAAACAAAATCTTAACCGCCGACCCTTACGCAGATAATTCCTTCGCTAAAATAGGGTATGTTCTAAAAGAAGGAGCTACTATAAATGAAAAAGAAGGTTCTTATGTTTACTTCAAAACTGATGAGAGTGTTGGAGTTAAACTTTCAAAAAAACTCGCTGAAATCAACGGTATTAAACTTGAAGACGGAGATAAAGAAAGAATTTTGAAAAAGATAAACGAGCAGGAGCAAAACGCGATAGAAGGCTTCGGTTCTATTTTCACTTGAAATTTTAATTCAATAACTAAAAGTTACTTTTAAAAAGTGTTCATTCTCCTCATCATTAATTTTAACACGCTGTTATACCCCTCCAACTTTTTTTTAGAGTGGAAATTTAAACCAAATTTTAAGCGTTTAACCACCAGCAAAGAGTTAGTTGGAAGAAGAAATTTTGAAAACTAGGACACTGCTTCTGCCAAACACTCGTTTTAATCAAAAGGTTTTTATCTTTTTTTGTTTATAAACTAATTTTGCTTTGCTTTGTTTACCCGTGATTTTTCTAATGAATAACCCCCATTCCACTGTCCATTACCTCGTCCCAAGAGCGGAGCTCGCGTCTGACGAGGATCTTAAAAAACTATTAGAAAGAGGAATCACAAAAAGTAAACTTCCACTTATAAGAAAACAAGACCCTGGTCTTAAAGGATTAGAATGCACGGTAGGCCAGGTTGTCAAATTTTATAGGCGAAGCCCGGTTACTGGTAAAGAGGAAGAGTTTTTCAGGTTGATTGTTGAATGATTGAAGTCTTAGAAGCTTTTTTGAAAGAAAACTCACTATCAAAGCAATTCATAGACTCTTATAACAAGTTTGTAGATGTGGAGTTGCAAAAAATAATAGACGAGCAGGCTGTGATTCAACCTGAAGTTGAAGGTTTAACAGTCAAACTTGGAAAGATTTGGATTGAAAAGCCTTACGTTGTTGAAGCTGACAATTCAAGAAGCCCTCTTTACCCAATGGAAGCCAGGCTTAGAGACTTAACCTACTCCGCTCAAGTTTGGGTTGAAATGATCAAAGTCATCGACGGCGTAGAGAAAAGAATAGAAGATGTTTACATAGGAGATTTACCAGTAATGGTTAAAAGCAAGCTATGCTGGCTTTATGACAAGACCGACGAAGAATTAAAAGAATTAGGTGAAGACCCTCTAGACCCCGGCGGTTATTTTATAATAAACGGCATTGAAAAAGCTATTGTAAGCGTTGAAGACCTCGCCCCCAATAGAATAATGGTATCAAGAGACAAGGATAAGAAAGGAGTTGAAGCAAAGGTTTTTTCAACAAGATCCGGGTTTAGGGCGAAATGCACTGTTTTCAGAAGTGAAGAAGGCAAAATAGGAGTGAGCATGCCAAGCTTCAGTAAAATGCTTGATTTAGTTCTAGTTTTAAAAGCGCTTGGATTGGTTGAAGCTAAAAACATTATAAACTCTTTTTCAGACGAGCTTATAATTAAAAATGATATTCTTTTAAATCTTGAAGGTTTTGAAAAACTTTCAAGAGAACAAGCACTTGAAATAATCGGTAAGAAAGTTGCGCCTGGACAACCATTACAATATCAAATGAAAAGAGCTGAGCTTCTCCTTGATCATTATCTCTTCCCACACATAGGTGTTGACGAGCCTTCAAGAATTCTCAAAGCTTATTACCTTTGCAAAATGGTTGAAAAAACTATTTTAGTTGCTTATAAAAAAAGAAAAAGTGACGATCGCGATCATTACTCAAATAAAAGACTAAAAGTAAGCGGCGTTTTACTTGAAGAACTTTTCAAACATTCCTTTCAGTTTTTAGTTAAAGACTTAACCTACCAGCTTGAAAGAAGCAATGTTAGAGGAAGAAAACTATCACTTTCGACTTTAATAAGGCCAGATTTACTAAGCAACAAAATAAAATCCGCTATGGGAACAGGAAATTGGGTTGGGGGTAGGACTGGAGTTTGCCAACCTCTTGATAACACAAACTTTCTTTCAAGAATCAGCACCATGAGAAAAGTTGTTTCCAGTTTAGCTAAGAAACACCCGAGCCACAAAGTAAGAGACTTGAATGGAACACATTTCGGAAGGTTTGATCCTAACGAAAGCCCTGAAGGTCCAGACGCTGGACTGGTTAAAACTTTAAGTCTGGGAGTGGCTGTAAGCATTGGAAGTGATGAAACCGAAGTTGAACAAGCTTTGAAAGGTTTAACTTCTTTAAAGCAAGATAAGGTGAGCGTTTTCATTAATGGGAGGTTTGCAGGTTTTTCAGATGATGGCGCTAAACTCGTTAAAATTTTAAGAGATAAAAGAAGAAGAGGCGAGTTAAACAAAGAAGTTAGCATGGCCTTCTTTGAGAAAAGCGGGGAGGTTTTCATAAACACTGACTCAGGAAGACTTTTAAGACCTGTTTTTGTTGTTAATGATGGCAAAGCGCCTCCTAAAGAAGACTTGAAAAAACTCACTTGGAGCGAATTGATTTCAAATGGTTTTGTTGAATATTTAGACGCTGAAGAAGAAGAAAATGCATTCATCGCTTTAAACGAAAAAGACTTAACCTCAGAACACACTCACCTTGAAATAAACCCTGCATTTGTTTTAAGCCTTGATTCAAACATTCTTCCTTTCATTGAATACATTTCATCTCCAAGAGTCCTAATGGCTTTAAAACACGTGAACCAAAGCCTCGGACTTTACCAGTCTAATTTTAATTTAAGATTAGACACAAACGCTTACCTCCTGCACTACCCTCAAAGACCACTTGTTTCAACATGGCTTTATGACAAACTACAATTATGGAAAAGAGCTCAAGGCCAGAATGTTATAGTAGCTGTTCTATGCTATGAAGGTTTTAACATGGACGACGGCATGGTCGTTAATAAAGCCAGCGTTCAACGCGGGTTATTCAGAAGCACTTTCTTCAGAAATTATATAGCAGAGGAAAGAAAATACGCTGGCGGGCAAAGAGACAAGTTTGAAATCCCCCCTGAGTTTGTTCAAAACTACTTAGGGCCAGAAGCTTATTCCAAGCTCGATGAGAACGGAATTATCTACCCTGAAGTTAAAGTTCAAAGTAATGATGTTCTTGTAGGTAAGACCGCTCCTCCAAGATTTTTGAAAGAAAACGCGGTTCTGGATATTGAAACTGAAAGCAGAAGAGAAAACTCGCTTCTTGTGAGAAGCGGAGAATCCGGAATTGTTGACAGGGTGGTGGTTGGCGAGAAAAACACTGGAAACAGGTTTGTTCAAGTGAAAGTCAGGTCAACAGCTAATTTAAATGTTGGGGATAAACTTTCAACAAGATCGGGGCAGAAAGGAATAAACGCTCTACTTGAAGATCAGGAAAACCTTCCATTTAACAGCAGAGGTGTCATTCCAGACTTGATTATAAACCCTCTTGCGATACCTTCTAGAATGGCAGCAGCTTTTCTTCTTGAAACCCTCGCAGGTAAGAGCGCGTGCGTTGACGGGGTTATCAAAAACGGAACTCCTTTCGAACCTCAAAAACAAGATTTCTTCGAAGATGTTTTAAGAAAAAACGGGTTTAGTTACAACGGCGAGGATGTTTTTTATGATGGTAGAACTGGAAGGAATTTCAAAGCTAAAATTTTCAATGGAGTTGTTTATTTTGAAAAGCTTCACTTTTTAAGCAGCGACAAACTACATGTCAGAAGCAGAGGGCCTGTTCAAATGCTCACAAGACAACCCACTGAAGGAAAAGCGAGAGAAGGTGGTTTAAAACTTGGAGCTATGGAAAAAGACTGCTTTGTAGGCTTTGGAGCTGCAAGCATAATAAAAGAAAGAATGATGGACGCTTCTGATAGAAGTATTGAACTAGTATGCAATGAGTGTGGAAGTTTCGCAGTTCAAGACTATATTAAAGGCAAGAGGTACTGCCCTCTTTGCGGTTCAAGTGATATAAGAGAAGTTGAAACAAACTACTCTTTCAGGCTTTTAGTTGATGAAATTAAAAGTATTGGAATTATTCCGAGGTTAAGATTAAAATGAACAAAATAAAGGAAATAGATTTTTCATTTCTATCCCCTGAAGAGATGAGAAAGCTAAGCGTTACTAAAATAGTCGTCCCAGACACTTACGATGAAGATGGTTATCCAATTCAAGGAGGGCTTGCCGACCAGCGGTTAGGAGTTATAGACCCTAGCTTAAAATGCAAGACTTGCGGCGGGTCAATGAAAACATGCAGAGGACACTTCGGGCACATAGAACTCGTCAGACCAGTTGTTCACGTTTCTTTCGCAAAAACAGTTTACCTACTGCTCAAAGCAGTTTGTTCAAAATGCAGCAGAGTGATGAGCGATGCTACGAGTTTAAAAGAAGTTAAAAGAGTTTCAGTGTGCCCTCACTGCGGTGAGAAGCAACCTCAAATAACTTTTGTAAAACCAACAAGTTTTTACGAGGGTGATAGAAAACTATTTCCAAACGAGATTAGAGACCGACTGGAAAGAATAAGTGATCACGACCTAAAACAATTAGGTGTTAACGTTAGACCAGAATGGTTCGTTTTAACTGTTCTACTTGTCCCCCCAGTTAATGTCAGACCTAGCATAACTCTTGAAAGCGGTGAAAGAAGTGAAGATGATTTAACTCACAAACTTGTAGATATTTTAAGAATCAACCAACGACTTGGCGAAAACATTGATTCAGGAGCGCCTCAACTTATAATAGAAGACTTATGGGAGTTACTTCAATACCACGTGACCACTTATTTCAACAATGAAACTTCAGGCATTCCACCTGCAAGACACAGAAGCGGAAGGCAGTTGAAAACCCTTTTCCAAAGACTTAAAACAAAAGAAGGCCGGTTTAAGTACAACCTAGCAGGAAAAAGAGTAAACTTCAGCGCTAGAACAATCATATCTCCCAACCCTACTCTTCCAATATCAGTTTTAGGCGTTCCGCAAAGCATAGCTGACGAGTTAACCGTTCCATGGAACGTGACAAACTGGAATTTAGAAGAAGTTAAAAAATTCATTCAAGAAAACCCTGAAAGAGTTAGCTACACCATCTCTCCTGACGGGAAAAGAAGAAAAATAACCCCCCTCAATATAGACGAGATTTTAAAAATTATCACCGCCGGGTGGATTATTGAAAGAAAAATGAAAGACGGGGACATAGTTTTGTTTAACAGGCAACCTTCACTTCACAGAGTTTCAATTCTATCACTTAAAGCAAAAATAATACCTGGAAACACCTTCCAGTTCAACGACGCTATAACCGTTCCTTTCAACGCTGACTTCGACGGGGACGAAATGAACCTTCACCTTCTTCAAGAAGAGGAAGCGCAAGTTGAAGCTGACCAGCTAATGAGCGTGAGAAATAATATTTTATCCCCTAGAAGTGGCAGAGCGTTAATCTTACCAGGCCTAGATTTTGCACTTGGATTGTACCTTCTCTCAACTTTTTATGTTGATGTCAACAAAGAAGAAGCTGAAGACCTCCTATCAAGAACATCTATTAAAAAAATAGAAGGGAAAAAATTCACAGGAAACGAAATTTTCTCAATGATACTACCTAAAAACCTAGTGATTGACGAGAATGGTTTAGTGATTAAAGATGGACAGTTGAAAAAAGGAGTGTTGAATAAAAAAAATATTGAAAAAATAACAACCGCTGTTTTCAAACAGTGCGGGCCTGAAGAGTGCGAAAAATTCATTGATAACGCTATACAACTTTCAATCCAAGCTTTTCAAAGATTCGGTGTTTCACTCAGCATAGATGATTACAAAATAACAGAACCAACTCTAATGAATATAATAAACCTATACAAGGAAGGCAACAAGCAGGTTAAAGAACTAATTAAAAAATATCATAATGGAAAGCTTGAAAAAATACCTGGTAAAACTTTAAAGGAAACACTCGAGCAAATGATTCTTGAAATAGCTGAAAATGTAAGAGACAATTCATTCGCTTTTATAGAACAAGGTATAAAATACAAAAAAATTTCATCTTTTGAATACAACCCTCCTTTAATGATTTCAGTGGCCGGAAAGGGCTCGCGTTTAAATGTTATTCAAATAGCAGGGTTACTTGGACAACAAGCTGTAAGAGGGAAAAGACCTATCAGCGGTTATAAGGGAAGACTGCTCCCACACTTTAAGAAAGGAGATTTAAGCCTTGAAGCCCGCGGTTTTGTCAGAAACTCTTTCTCAGAAGGATTAACACTAACCCAGTACTTTTTCCACGCTTGCGGTGGAAGAGACAGCGTTGTAGATAAAGGAGTGAACCCCGCCAACACTGGCTACATGCAAAGCAGGCTTGTTTACGCTCTACAAGATTTAGTCGTAGCTAAAGATTTAAGCGTTAGGGACGCGCAAGGAAGAGTTTTTCAATTCAAATATGGGGATGACGGTTTAGACGTTCCAACCCAAAAACCAGTTGCTTACGGCGAAGCTGTTGGAGTTGTCGCAGCTCAAAGCTTGGGAGAGCCTGGAACTCAGATGAGTTTAAGATCATTCCACTACGCTGGAGTGGCTTCAGTTGCCCAATTCGGCTTTCAAAGACTAGTTGAAATAGTAGACGCTAGAAAAACCCCTAAAAAACCAGTTATGGAAGTTTACCTAAAAGACGAGTACAAGTCCTACGAAGCTGTTAAACGAATAGCCGCTTCAATAGAACAAGTTAAAGTTGAAGACGTATCCGAAATAGTTGAAGATTTCAGCAAAAAAATAATAGAATTACATTTAGACTCTGAAGCTATGAGTGAAAAAAACATTTCACCACAGGAAATCGTTGAAAAAATTTCAAAAGATAATTTAAAGATTGAATTGAAGAAAAACATCATAACAATAACCCCTGAAGTTGAAAGTCTTAAAAACTTAAGAAAAATAACAAACAAAATAAGAAACGTAATAATAAAAGGAGTTGAAGGAATCACCAAAGGAATTATAATAAACAAAAACCAGCGTTACGTTATAGTAACTGAAGGTTCCAACCTTCAACAAATTTTAAAACGGGATGAAGTTGACCCTTACCTAACATCAACAAATGATTTCATGGAAATTCTAAGAGTTTTAGGAGTTGAAGCTGCTAGAAACTCTATAATAGAAGAACTTCAAAAAGTGTTGCAAAGCCAAGACATAATCGTAGACGTTAGACATTTAATGCTTATAGCTGACGCTATGACTTTCAATGGAGAAGTTCAAAGCGTTGGAAGGCACGGGTTAGCTGGAAGCAAAGCTTCAGTTTTAGTTAGAGCGGCGTTTGAAGAAGTTGAGAAACACTTAATCAAAGCTGCGGTTGAAGGGCAGAAGGACGAGCTCACAGGAGTAACGGAGAATATTTTCGTAGGCAATGTAGTGCCTGTCGGAACTGGAGTTGTAGATCTTGAAATGGATGTTGAGTGAGGTTTTAAACCCCCCTCTTTATTTCACGCGTTACTAAAACCTGTTAAAATTGAATTTTCTCACCCTCCGTTGAAAATCGAAATGAATAAAATTAATAATGTTGTTATTCATAATCGTGTTTTGAAAAAATGGTTGACGCTTATAGAGTTGAAAAACTTTCAAAGTTAAAGAGTTTAGGAGTGAACCCTTACCCTTACTCTTTTGATCAAAGGAATCATTCTATTGAAATAACCTCTAATTTTAAAGATTTTGAAGGCAAGGATGTTAGCGTAGCAGGAAGAATCGTAAGACTTAGAGTGGTGGGTAAGCTGACTTTCATAGATCTTTTAGATCAAGACGGCAAAATCCAAGTTTTAGCTGCTGAAAAACTCACCATTCAAAACACTGAAAAGGATTCACTTAAACTTCTAGATTTCATCGACTCAGGAGACATTATCGGCGTTAAAGGAAAAGTCATGAAAACAAAAAGGGGCGAGGTGAGTATTGAAGCGAGAAGTATTGAACTACTTTCAAAATCACTTTCAGGCTTACCTGAAAAATTTCACGGTTTAACTGATATTGAACTAAGATACAGAAAAAGACATTTAGATTTAATTTCAAACCCTAACGTTAGAAGTTTTTTTATCACAAGAGCTAAAATATTAAAATATGTAAGAGATTTCCTTGACTCTAAAGGTTACGTAGAGTTTGAAACACCTGTCCTTCAACCCACTTACGGCGGCGCTAACGCTAAACCTTTCAAAACCTATGTCAACGCTTTAAAATCAGATTTTTTTTTAAGAATAGCAGACGAGCTTTACCTTAAACGACTTATAATAGGAGGGTTTGAGAAAGTTTACGAAGTTTCAAAAGATTTCAGAAACGAAGATATCGACTCCACTCACAACCCAGAGTTCACTCAAGTTGAAATGTACGCGGCTTTCCAAGATTACGAAGATTACATGAAAATGCTTGAAGAAATGATAAGCGGCATGGTTAAAAGCATTTTCAGAGACACTAAAATAACCTATCAAGGCAAAGAATTGAATTTCAAAACCCCTTTTAAAAGAGTTTACTGGGTTGAAGTTTTAAAAAAGAAAACAGGAATTGACGTTTCAACACTTACAAACAATGACGCGCAAAAAATAGCTAAAAAAGAAGGTTTGAAAACAAGCATTCCAAACGCTTACCATGTAGCCGACGCTTTATTTGACAAGTATATAAAACCAGAGTTATTCGAACCTGTTTTTGTAGTTGACTATCCAGCTTACATGTGCCCGTTAACCAAAGTGAAAAGAGGCAACCCTCTCCTCAGCGAGAGGTTCGAGTTTTACATTGCAGGAAAAGAAGACGGTAATTGCTATTCTGAATTAACAGACCCGTTAGAGCAAAGGAAAAATTTTGAACAACAAGAAAAAGAAAGAAAAGCCGGGGATGAGGAAGCCCCCCCATTTGACAGTGATTTTATAGAAGCGATAGAAACCGGCATGCCTCCAACAGCTGGTTTAGGACTAGCCATAGACCGCCTTGCAATGATTTTAACAAATAACACTTCAATAAAAGAGGTTATTCCATTCCCAATTCAAAAACCTTTCAACGACCAAAACTCACAAAAAACCCAATAAAACTTTAAAAATAGCGGCCCTGCCTTAAAGACTTAATCACTAAAAACTTGTTCAATCTTAAAAACCACAACATTTAAATACTTGTTACTACACATTAGTAACAACAAGGTGGGTTTTGAATGAATAAGTATTTTACTATTGGTCTTGTATTTGCTTTTCTAGTGCTAGTTAAACTTTCAAACGCAGATGTTTGGATCACCACTCAAATCTACCCAGTCTACCCTGTTTTTTACTCTTACCCAGTCTACCCAGTCTACCCTGTTTACCCAGTTGTCTATCCTTACGCTTTTTATTACACCTATCCTGTTTACCCTGTTTACCCAGTGTATTCCTTTGCTCCAGCTCAAAACCCAACCTATAACATTAATGTTCAATCTTCAACCTCCCAGCCAGCATGCAGTGACGGCACGCCCAGTGGAAGTTGCTCAGCTTCTAACGCTTCATTATATTGTAATAATGGCAATTTAGTTTACAACCCTGAAATTTGCGGCTGCCCTTCTGGCGAGGTTTTCAGCGGAGGACAGTGCGCCCCTCCTACCTGCAGTGACGGCACGCCTTATGGTTCTTGCTCTACTAACACGCCATATTACTGTAATAACGGGGTTTTGATTCAAAAAGCGAGTGAGTGCGGCTGCCCTTCTGGCGAGGCGGTTAAAGGAGACTCTTGCATTGCCACGAATCCTTACTGCTTGACAAGCGTTAACCCTTCAACCGTAGTGGAAGGTAACTCTGCGATTGTTTCATTGATCTACTCTGACTTTCCTTCCACTCCTTCTCAAGGTTATGTGGACTGCGGTAACGGTCAGTACTCCACCCTCACTTGTCAAGGTAACCAGTCTGGAACTTGCACTGCCACTTGCCAGTATGGAAGTGAAAACTACTACCCGTTTCCTGTTAAAATATCCAGCGTTATTGGAGGAGTACAGTGTTCCGGCTCTTCCTTAACAATTGTTCCAGCGCCTTTAACAACCGGAAGTGTTTTAATTACTGTCTTTAATAACACTCAACCCCTCCCAAACGCGATTGTTTTAATCGGTAATTCAACTCCTTTTTACACTGACGCTAACGGAGAAGTTGAGTTACAAGGCTTGCAACCAGGAGTTTACAATGTTTACGCTTCCGCAAGTGGTTTTCAGTCAAGCGAAACTAGCGTTCAAGTAACCGCTGGCAATAACGCTGTTATTAATTTAATCTTAAAACCTAACACCTGCGATATCGTTTCAAACGTTATTTCTAATATAGCGGGCGTTCCAAACCCTGTTATCCAGTTAAGCGTGAGTAACAACGCCAATTACTCTCAAAATATTTCAATTTCCTATTCTTCAAGTTTTCCAGTGTCAGGACCTTTAAGCGTTTTTCTTAACGCTGGCTCGTCAACTATCATCTCAATTCAACCTCAACTTCCAAATAATTTTTACGGTTCTTCTGAACTCGCAGTTACCTTCAACGGTGACTGCTCTTCAACTCAACTAATCCCACTTGTTCTTAACTCAGGCGTTTCAATTTCCAGCTTGAACAACAACGCAACAGTATTCCCTAACAACAACGCGGTTTTCAAGTTTCTTGTTCAAAACAACGCTGATTTTCAAACAATTGTTTCAATGACCAGCAACAGCGCTTTCCCCTCCAGTTTTAGTGAAAGTCAGTTTGTTCTACAACCTCACGAGTCAAAATTTATTTACTTAACCGTTCAAGTTCCTGATGGAGCTTCAGGTTCTCAACAGATAATGATTAACGCAACCACTCCATTCAGTTCAAACAACGCTTTTGTTAACTTAAACGTTCCAGGCCAGTTTTACTCTTCCTCAACTTGCACTGTCTTAAATGACACTGGCATTGTTTTCGTCCCCGTCAACATAACTAATTACGCTGCCTCCGGTGATTTCAATGCAGTCGTACAAAGTGATTTCAACGCTGAGCTAACTCAAAACCTCGTTTATGATTTTCAATACGGTTCTACAAGAACACTTTACCTAAAATTTGACACTTCAAAACTCGCTGGCAGTCAAGACTACGCAACTATTTACCTAAAACATAACAATACAATTGTTTTTCAACAATCAGTCTGCGTGGCTGTTAACGGGTTTTACTCTGCTATCGCCTCACTATCACAATCTGAAGTTAACTCTTCAGGAGGCTTACAAATTGTTTTCCTATCTGTTCAAAACACTGGCAGTTACCCCGACTCTTACGATGTTCAATTCAACTCAAATATTTTAACTGCGACTCCAACTAATTTCACTCTTCAGCCAGGACAAACCGGTCAAGTTGAATTAGATGTTCTACCCAAAAACTCCGCTGTTGGCAGTTATATCATTCCTTTAAACGTTTACTCATTCAATAATGGTTTAGTTTCAACACTCAACCTCATTGTTAACGTTCAACCATCTGTTTTCAACCTTAACGCTTCTCTTTCAAACATTAATTATTCAAACAATGTTTTTAATCTAACCTTCACCGTACAAAATTTAGGAGATGACGAGTACATCTCACCTTCTATTCAAGGGCTTCCACAAAGTTGGGGTTATTCTTTCACTCCAGTAAGCTCTTTCATTCCAGCAGGGTTTTCTAAAAACTTCACAGCTATCATTAACGCTCAAAACATTTCAAATCAAGACTACAACGCTTCTCTTGTCCTCTCAACCCAATTTAACTCCACCTCAATCCCCTTTGTAATCCCAGTTAAATCAAACAACCTTCTATCCGGCTTTTTCACTTTCGCTACAGAACCTTTAATCGAAGCGCTTATTTTTGTTTTAATCCTGGTCGGCGTTTTTTTCATTTACAAAGCCTGGAGTGAAAAAAACGAGTTGAAACAATTGCAATGAACAAAACTAGTTTTTTACTATTTTTAGCGTTGGCGGTTTCAGCTGAAGCTTTGTTTACCACAAGTCCTTTAACAGTCCAACCCTGTCAAAGCGGCGTGGCTTACGATTTTAACGTCAACACTCCCTCCTTTCTCTCAACTGACATTCCATTCCCTCATTTTCTCCCTCATTTCTTAAACGGAAGTGGAAGCCTAATCTTCGACGTTCCCTGCAACGCTTCAGGCGTTTACCAGTTCTCTCTAAACGCTTGGAATGCTTATTACAACCAAACAAGCGTAACACAAGTTTTCGTTTACTCAAATAACAATTCTAACTTAAACGTTTTAAATCCAACCTTTTCTTGCGCTTGCTCTAACTCAAAAACCCTTATACTCGGAGGAAGCGCGGTTTCAATTGAAAGCCCTTTTCAATACTGGCTTTCCCCTGACAACAAGACTCTAATTCAAAACATTCCCTGTTCAACCACCCCTGGGTTGTACTCGTTTAAAGTTTTTTCAAACTCTAAACAATTTAACTATGCTTTAAATGTTGTCAAATGCAACTTCACTTTCTTGAAAGCCCCTTCAGTTGCGCAAGCCTGCGTAGGCGTTTTCTCAACCACTCTAACCCTTTTCAACAATCAGAATTCAAACTCTATTTTTAATTTAAACTCAAACATTGGAAGCGTTTTATCACCAATTGAATTACCTCCTTTCACCAGTAAAAGTTTTACTTACTCCGTTTTTTTTGACAGTCCAGGAGTTTACCCTATTCAAATCAACGTTTCAAACCCCAACGGCTTAAACTCGCAATCAAATTTTATAGTTAATGTTTCCTCCTGCACGCCAAGATTTTTAAACCTATCAGCTTCTGGTTTTTTAAGCGAAGGTCAAGCTGTCATCACAATTCATAATAACGAAGGCTTTGATATCACAAACGCTGTTTTTCAAGTCAATAAAACAATCTCCAAACCAGTTGCAATTCCCTCTTCTAAATCAGTCACCTTATACTTTCCCTTTAACTCTTCACTTCTTCTTATTTCAGGTTACTCACCTCAAGGCGTTTTCAATCAAACAATCAACCTTTCAAACTCCCCGCCTATCCTAACCGGTTTTGCCGCCGCCCTACCTTACGCTGGCCTGGGAGTGCTAGTTTTAATTTTTCTAGTAGCTGTTTTTTTGTATTTCAACTCAAAAAAAGAAAAAACAGATGAAGAACTTTTCGAAGAAGCTAGAAAATATGTTGAAAACTGATTTTCTTTTAATTTTTTCCTACCCCTTAACTCTTCGTGGAAAGATTTAAATTCTGTTTTATCCTATACTTAACTCAATGAACACTAAACTTCTTTTAATTGGTTTAATCGTGCTTGTTTTCGCTCTCTTCATTATTTCAACAGTTTCTATTTTAAACCACAATTCAAACTCGATTTCAAACCTAACCACCAACAATTCAATCCAACCTCCAATTCCAAATAATTCTAATTCTCAAACGTCTCCAACCGCTCAAACTCAAAACACGTCATTAAATTCAACTCCTCAAACCTCAAATAACTCGAATTCAACACCTTCAACCCCCACGCTTTTAAGCGACACTGAAAAAGTAGTTTCCTACGTGCAAACAGCAGTCACAAAATTCGCATCACTTACCTTACCTATGGGTGAGGTTATACCCTTTGAACCGTTCAACGTAAGCTTTCAAGTTCACGAGATAACTAATTTTAAAACTCCTGACTATTTCAAATCCTACAATCCTTTTGATCCTAACAATGGCACCAATAACACTCTTTTTTACAATAGTTTATACGTTGAAGTGTTCCCTTCAATTCCAGGCGGTGAGACGCAACCCTTTTACGTAGAGTCAAAAAACGTGAATGGTTTTCAAGTGAGTTATCAAATTGAAAACCCGAATTCACCCGCAGAAGATTATCTAGTAAGCTTCGTTTGCTATTCAAACCCCGCTTTAGGCGCTAACTATGTGATTAAAGCCAAGCTTAACAACCTAAATTATTACAACACAACCTCGCTTAGTTGGAACAAAACATCATTCAATGACTTCCTAAATGACATTACAAGCGCTTGCTCGTCTATAAAATGATTTTTAAAAAAAAACCACTTTAGTTTAAATTTAAAAGGTGATTAAATTGGAGAGGACCTTCGTCATGTTAAAACCTGACGCTGTGCAAAGAGGCCTTGTAGGCGAGGTTTTACACAGGTTTGAAAGAGCAGGGTTGAAAATTGTTGCCTTGAAAATGCTTAAACCCGAAAAAAAGCTCGTTTCAAAACACTACCCTAACTCTAGAGAGTATCTCGAAACTCTTGGAAGCAAAACCAAAGCCGACTATGTAAAGTATGGACTTGACCTAGAAAAAGAATTCGGCACTACAGACTCTTTTGAAATAGGAAAGAAAATCAAAGAGTGGCTTGTTAATTTTATTTGCAGTGACAATGTTATCGCAATGGTTCTTGAAGGCAACCACGCTGTAAGTATTGTAAGAAAACTTGTAGGCTCTACAATGCCATCAGACGCCCAACCTGGAACTATAAGAGGAGATTATTCAATAGAGTCAGCTGACTTAGCTAACCTTGAAAAAAGGCCTGTTAAAAATTTAATTCACGCTTCAGGTAATATTGAGGAAGCCAGTTTTGAAATTAAACTTTGGTTCCCAGATTTGAAGTGAGGCTTTTTTTGGTTTTAGTCAAGTTCAAAGGAATACCTCCAAAGAAAATGACAAGCGGCTCTGCTGGTTTTGACGTTTACTCAAATGAAAACACCACTCTAAAACCAGGCGAGGTTAAAGCTATTAAAACAGGTCTTTTTTTAGAGATTCCCCATGGCTTCGAAGTTCAAGTCAGACCTAGAAGTAGTTTAAGCTTGAAAAAAATTTTAATTCCTAACAGCCCTGGAACTATCGATTCTGACTACAGAGGAGAAATCAAAATCATAATGTTAAATGCAAGCTCTGATAATTTTAAAATAAAAAAAAGAGATAGAATAGCCCAGTTAGTGCTTAACAAGGTTTTTCATTTTAATTTTAAAAAAGCGCGGTTAAGCAAAACAAAAAGAGGAAAAAAAGGTTTCGGTCACACTGGCGTTTAATCAACTATTTATTCTATTTAAATACTCGTTTAACTTTTTCTTAATCTCTTTTGTTTTCAAACCAGGCTTCCCGCCACTTATAACATGAGAGTCAACTTTAACAACAGGCGTTAACTGTCTCGTAGAACTAGTGATGAAAACCTCATCTGCATTGTAAACCTCGTCTATTTTCACAATCCTCTCAATTTTTTCCAGGTTTAATTTAACTTTTTCCAATATTATTTTCCTAGTTATACCTTCAAGCACGCCACTTTTTGGAGTGATAAGCTGGTTCCCCTTAATTATAAATATGTTACTCGTGCTTGATTCAAGCACGTTTTTTCGATTCGTATATAATATATCATCAAAACCTTCTTTTCTCGCTTTTTGTATTGCTATTATAGCCGGAACATAATTTGTTATCTTAGCTTCAGGCAACATTCTTTTTGCATGAATTGTTTTAAGTTTCACAGCGCTTTTGAATTTTCGCGCTACCTCACTAGTTAACACCACCAAACCGTACCTCCCTTTTGGTAAAAGCTTGTTTTTACTTTCACCACCCGTCACTATTATTTGAAACGTAAGTTCAGTTCCCCTATAATTTTTCTGCACCAGTTTTTTGATTATCTGAGTTACCTCTTTTTTAGTTTTAGGCAGTTTCATTCCAACTATTTTAAGCGATTTTTCAAGTCTCTTTAAGTGTAATGGAAGGTGATTAGTTTTACCATTATACGTTCTAATCACTTCAAACACAGCCAAACCTCTCGTAACACTTAAATCCGCTGCAGGAATTGTTGAATGCTTATAATCAGCGAACTTACCATTAACATAGTTAACAAGGTTTTTCATTCACTATTTTTTTTTAACATGCAACGTTTAATTATTTTTTTGTTCTAATATAACCCTGGATTTTAAGCATGTTAAGACAAGTTTTAAGCGTTGTACTGGGGCACGTTGATTCTGGCAAGACAAGTTTTCTTGACAGAATTAGAAGCACGAACATTCAGCAAGAAGAAGCTGGAGGTATTTCTCAAAGAATTTTTGCAAGTGTTGTTACCATTCAAACCATAAAAACAGTTTGTGGTGATTTGATAGCTCCCTTCAAACTTTCCATCCCTGGAATTGTTTTTATAGACACTCCAGGGCACGAGGTTTTCACAAGTTTAAGAAGAAGAGGAGGCAGTGTCGCTGACATTGCAGTTGTCATGGTTGATGTCAACAAGGGTTTAGAAGCTCAAACAAAAGAAAGCATTAATATATTAAAAGAATATAAAGTTCCTTTTATCATAGCTTTGAATAAAATCGATAATATCACAGGTTGGCTTTCAAGAAACACTTCTTTTTCTAATAATTTGAAACTTCAAAATAAAAACGCGGTTAACGAACTAGACTTGAAACTTTACAAAGTCGTCGAAGAGTTATACCAACTTGGTTTTAACTCAGAGCGTTTTGACAGGCTTTCAGATTTTTCAAAACAAGTTGCAATTATCCCCTGCAGCGCGAAAACAGGAGAAGGAATTCCAGAAGTTTTAGCGTTTTTGAGTGGTTTAGCCCAAAAGTTTCTAAGCTCTAAAATAGAATTACACTTGAAAGAAGGGAGGGGGAGTGTAATTGAAGTGGAAAACAAAGTCGGCGTTGGAAGTGTGATGAATGTTGTTCTTTACGACGGTGTTTTAAGAGAAGGTGACGAGATTTTATTCTTTACTTTAACAGGCATTGTAAAATCACGAGTTAAAAGTTTAATTGAACAATTAGAGAAAGGAGAAAAGAGAGTAAGTGAAGCGGTTGCAGCTTGCGGTTTAAGCATTTTCTGCGATTCCGCTGATAAAGCCGTTCCAGGCTCCCCTGTTTTTGTTGTAAAAGGAGATGAAGAAGAGTTAAAAAAAAAGATCGAGGAAGAAGTTGAAGGCATTATAATTGAAACCAATAAAGAAGGTTCGATAGTTAAAGCTGACGCGTTAGGCAGTCTCGAAGCTATCAGTTTAATGTTCAAAAAAAATGGAATTGAAATAAGAAAAGCTGAAATCGGAAACGTAACCAAAAGAGATGTTAGTGAAGCTTTTTTAATGAAAAGTAAAGTCAAATACTCGGCAATCTTCGCTTTTAACGTTCCAGTTAACGAAGACGCGCTGCTTGAAGCTAAAAGCTCAGGAGTTAAAATTTTTTCAACCAACATCATCTACCAACTAGTTGATGATTATAAAAAATGGGTTGACGTTGAAAAAGCAAAAGAAAGGCAAAACATGTTACAAAAAGTTGTTTTACCAGTTAAGATTAAAATCTTAAAATGTTTCAGAGCGAGCAACCCCTGCATTTTAGGAGTGGAGGTTTTAGAAGGCGTTTTACGAGGAGGGTGCGAGCTTATGAACTCAAATTCCAAAGTGATAGGAAGAGTTGAAGGAGTACAGAGTGAAAAGAAGAACATTGAAAAAGCAGTGAAAGGCGAGCAAGTAGCAATTTCAATAGACTCGTGTATTTTTGGAAGGCATGTTTTCGATGACGATATTTTATACTCTGTCATTCCTGAAAACGACTTTCCTCTTCTTGAAAAATTAGAAGGTAATATCGAGTTACTCGAAGAAATCAAAAAAATTCAAAAACAAGCCAAAAACTATTAACATTTATCGATTTTTTAAAAAAAAAGCAATTTTTAAGACAATGCTATCCCAGCGTGAAATACTCTCCTTATAATGTTTCTTCAATAATAAAGTAAGGGTTTTTCTCCAATCTCTTCATTATAATATTTATAGCATTACCATAACTTTGCTCTTTGATTATATTACCCTCTTCATTGTTTATAGTATAAACTTTTCTCTCTTTCACGATATCACTCAAACACGGGTGTTTTTCATATAATTCTAGCAAATGATTGTAGTAGTCTGACTGTTTTTCGAAAATTTCATGCAATAAAAGTTGATAGTTAGTGTTTGGAATAAGCGGGGTTATGCTAACCGTACTGTTTAAACAACCTATTTTCTTGAACGCTTCTATAGCTTCTGTTTTTTTCACTTTATGCAAGTCAAGTTCTAAAAAACTAATCACAGAGAATGTTAAACCAAATTTTGAAACATTAATTTTAGGTTCGAAAGCAGTTATTATTTTATTGTTTACAAGTTTTTGTATTCTAGTGTATATTAACTGTTTGTTAAGACCCGTTATTTTAGATATTCTCTGAAGCGAAGGAACAAGCCCGCCTTTATATAAAGATTGAAGTATTTGAAGATCTCTTTTATCTATTTTCAAACCCATCCACAAACCACCTCTTTCGTTAAACGTCGTATTTTTTAGTATTTATAAGCTTTTCTATCAAAAACCATTGTTTTATTCGTTTAATGTCGTATTTTTTAGTGTTTTGTGTGGTTTTAAACTAATTTTTCATCATTTAACACTTAAAAAAGGGTTTAAAAGTTTTTGAAAAACTAACTATCACCCCCTCAAACAACTAGTTAACTGGAAAAAAAACTTAAAATTTGAATAACCTTGCCTTCCCAAAACCTACATTCAAGAATTAAAATTAATAGCGTGAAAACTTTAATATTAGATTTCAATTTGACTTTTCTTTATGATCATACCCTTATCTGTTATTTCCAGCGAGTGTATCTGCTCATTATGTTTTGTTCCTCTCATTTTTCTTATGAAGAGTTTTCTTGGATTCAACCCGCCAATAAAGTTTAACACTATCACCCCGTCTGCAACATACTCTTCCACTGAGTATTTAGAGAATTGCTTCGTTTCTTCAGGGGATTGTGAAGGTATTTCACTTGTTAAAACAGTAGTCATTCCAATGTAAGATAACAGGTAACTTATCGCTAGTATTTCTTGTCTAACCCCATCCTTTCCAGCTTCCATTTGAAAACCTATAGCCGCCGTTGAGTCTATAGCTATTCTTTTCGCTTTTAATTCTCTTATCGTGTTACCTATTTTAGTTAAAAACTCGTTTCTATCATAAAGCGCTCTTGCGAAAGAGTGTTCTTCCTGGCTGATTTGACCAGCTCTAGCACTCGTCGCGTCGATTATAGCTATTTTTCCTTGATCTTCCAACTCTTTAATGTTCCACCCGAATCTTAACATGTCCTGCCTTATCTTATCTGGCATTTCATCAAAAGTTACGAATATTCCAGGTTCGTTAAATTCCAACGCTCCCTTATAAATATACTGCATGGCGAATATCGTTTTACCTGTACCGCAAGCCCCGCTTACTAAAATATTTCTTCCTTTTGGAAAACCGCCTTCAATTAACTCATCCAAACCAGGAATTCCTGTTTTAATCCGATCCATTTGAAATTATCACCAACTCAAACATTTTTAAAAAAGAATTGTGTTTGATAATTAAAAAACCTTACTATTAACACTTTTTTAACACCATATTTTAATTCAATTGATTTACTTCTATTAGTTTCACACAAAAGGTTTTTTAATCTTTAAAAAACACTCTTCTATTTTAACAACGGGCTCGTAGTCGAATGGTAAGACGCCTCTCTTACACAGAGGAGATCAGGAGTTCGATTCTCCTCGAGCCCATTCTCACACAAGTATTCCGTAGGTGTACGTTTTGGATTTCAGGGTTTTAAGTGTTGATGACTCGCCCTTAGTTGGAAGCAAAGTGTTATGCGTAGGAGTTGTTTCTAATGGCTCGAATGTTGAAGGCGTTTTAACCTTTAAAATTAAAAGAGACGGGGTTGACGCTTCAAAAAAACTTATTGAACGAATTAAAAACTCAAAATTTCACTTTTCTCTTATTTTAATCCACGGCGTGGTTTTAGGTGGTTTTAACGTGATTGATTTAAATAGCATTTTTTTGAACACAGGCGTTCCAGTCATTTGCGTTTTCAAAAGCGGGCGAGACAGAGAAATGCTTAAAGCCGCTGAAAAAATTTTTGGCTTGAAAAGAAGAAAATTAATTGAGAAAGCTGGCATTCCTAAAAATTTTGGAAAGCTAAGATTTTATCACGCTGGTTTAACCGAGGGGGAAGCTAAGCATTTCTTATCCCACCTAGCTGAAAGCGGTTTTCCATGGAGTTTAAGACTAGCCCATCTAATTGGCAGCGGAGTTGTTTTAGGCGAGTCGAAAGGCAAAATTTAACTCAAAATATTTTTAACCTTTCTTTTACAAATGTTCAGTTGAGTTCATGAAATGAAAAAGAAAAAAATTGTTAAACAAAATGACGAGAGCGAAAGCTTTTGGAACAGCAAGCTTTTCGGCTTAAACATTATTAACATCACGTTAGTTTTAGGCTTTTTAATTTTCGGTTTTTTTTACGTTTTCTTTAACATTATACCCGCAGGGGTTTTAAGTTTTCTTTTTCTTTTTCTTCTCATCGCTCGTGACGTGCTCCCAAAAAGTTACACTCAAAGCGGGGTTTTACAAGCGATTAAAGAACTTGTTATAGCCGCAGTTTGGGCTGTAGGGTTTTGGCTGGTTTTGAGTTTTATTTTAAACACAAGCTCGCCTGTTGACGTAGTCACTTCTTGCAGCATGCTCCCTGTTTTGCACAGGGGAGACCTACTTTTACTTGAAGGTGGTTTTGTTAACGCTCAAACCTTTTATTTCAACTCTTCCTTTCCAACAATTAATCTTTTGAAAAAACAGTGTGTTGAGAGAGTGAATGGAGTTTTCAATGGTTTTACTCCCTGCACTTACGGGGTTAAGGTTGACAATCAAACTTTTTTTATTAATTACAGCAACGATGTTATTGTTTACGCTGCTAACCCCTCTTACTACGGGTTTATCGTGCACAGGGTTTTTTTAAAGCTTGTTAATCAAAGTAACGGAGAGACTTTTTATTTAACAAAAGGCGATAATAACGCGGTGTTAGATCAAGAGGCAGGCGTTTCAATCGTCAGTCAAAACAATGTTATTGGAAGAGTGATTTTTGATGTTCCTTACGTTGGTTACTTAAAACTTTTATTATTCATGCAGTTTTCAGAGCCGGAAGGCTGTAATACCACGATTAGTTATTCTTGACTTCTAAACCATAGTTTTTTTAAATTATTCTTGTTTTAAAGTATAACAAGAATTGATTTGAGTGGGGGGGGAATTTCATTTTTTTTTCAAATTAAAGGTGGTGGTCATTTTATGAAAATCGTGGTTGAAGATATTAAAAATTTTAAAGATGCTGTTAACGCTGTAGTTAATCTAATCGATGAAGGTTCTTTTGATGTTGGCCCGGGAGGCATGCACTTAAGAGCTATGGACCCCTCTCAAATCGCTCTTGTTGATCTTGAACTGCCTAAAGAGTTTTTCACTGGTTTTGATGTTGATGAAAAACTAGTTGTTAGTTTAAACTTAACAAACTTTTCCAAGATTTTATCCACAGCGAGAGCTGGTGAGAAACTTTCCATAGGAGTAAACGATGATTCCAGTAAACTCTCCCTTGAGTTTAAAGGAGAGAGCAAGAGGAGAATAAGCGTTCCTTTACTTGATTTGAATTACTCTGAAGTGAAAGAACCTAAAGTGCCTTTCGACGCGTTTGTCAAGTTAAACGCTGGAGCTTTGAAAGGCATGCTTGGCGACGCGGGTTTGCTATCCTCTCATGTCATTTTTGAAGCTTCTGACTTGGAGTTTATTGTTGAAGCTAGAGGAGATTCAGGAGATGTGAGAATTGAAACTGATAAAAATTCTCAGATTATAAAAGAGTTTAAAGTTCAAAACACTGCGAGGGCCATGTTTCCTTTTGAGTATCTAGACAATATGACTAAAAGCTGTTCTTCAGATGGGTTGATCGAACTTGCTTTAAAAACCGACGCTCCAATCAGAATTAATTACCTAGTAGGAAAAGCTAAGCTTTCATATTACTTAGCTCCTAGAGTGGAAACAATCTAACATTTCATGGTTTTGGCTTTACCACTGGTTTAAGAAAATTAAAACTTTAAACCAAGAGGATATGTTACAATGGTTGACGCGGGTTTCGCTGATAAATTTCCGTTTTCTTCTTTTGCCAAAGCTTATTTGAAAGAAGAGCATTTAAATGAAGAGCTTGTTAAAAGAGGTGTTAATTTTATTGAAACAGGAGTGGGAGGCGTTTCTGAGTACGCTGTTGCGAGATTAATACTTTCTCTTTCCGGCAATAGAATCAAACTTCGCGCTTTTGCTAAAATGCTAGCTGACAGAGTTGTTTTTTCTGATCATGAGAATTTTGTTTTAATTGCAAAAGACTTCTTTCCATCAACTGATTTTTTTAATTTTACCGTTTCCATCATTGATTTTATTAAATTCTTTGATTTAAATAGTTTTCAAGTTGAGGGGGGTTTGGTTTACTTAAACGATGCTAGAAGTTTAGAAAACATTGTTAAAAAAGCTGTTATCAAGAAGATAGAAGATATTCACGTTTCTAACGCTCCTGATATTTTGAAAAAAGAAGCTTTAAAATTTCAACCTGTTGTTAAAGAAAGCAGGGGCAAATTATTAAACAAGAAGTGCATGATTGAAATTTTGAAAGGAGTGAGCGAAGGTAAAAGATTTTATGGAAGCATGGCGCTAAGCATTGCTTGCTTGAAAGATGGTTTAAGTTTTGAAGAAGCTTCTAACATTTTAAAAGTTTATGTGAATAACTGTGATAAAGGAGTTAACCCCTTCACTGAAAAAGAAGCGTTAAACACTTTAAAATGGGTTTACAGTAGACCTTCGATTCATTTTTCATGCAAGGTTTTAAAAAGCCAAGGCTTGGTGAGTGACTGCAGTGATTGCGAGCGTTGATATTCACAACACGTTCAAAGCTTTTTACTCGTCTAATTTCATTCCGGTGAGTAGGGTTTCTGAAAGAGAGTTCGGCTTTGGCGTTTTAAAAAAAATTGACTACCGGCACCTAGCTTTCAAGTCTGACAGTGAATTTAACACTTTTCTCGTTAGAGAAGTTCCATTATTCGCTTCTTACTCAACAGGATTTTACTCTTACCCAGAACGTAGGCCTATAGAAAGCAAAGAGTTGAAATCAGCTGAACTTGTTTTTGATTTAGACTCTCCGAACTTTAAGTGTGATCATGATTCAAAAGAGTTGTTTTGCTGGAAATGCTTTTCTAATATTAAGTCTCAATGCGTTAGGCTTGTAGAGGATTTTCTCGAGGGTGATTTCGGCATTCCACCGTCAAGTATTTCAATTAACTATTCTGGTTCTAAAGGTTTTCATATTCATGTTTCTGAAGGCCCGTGGATTGATTTGAATTCTGTTGAGAGAAGAAGGCTATGCGATTACGTGGAAGGTAAAAGCTTTAAGTTTGAGAGTTTTTTTAAAAAGAAAGGCCCTCTTAAAGGCCCAGATCTTCAAAACAAAGGTTGGAGTGGAAGATTTAGAGACTTTGTTTTAAGAATTATTTCAACTGAAAATGAAGACGAGTTAAAAAAGCGCGGAGCTACAATTCAACAAGCTAGAAAAATAGTTGAAAACAGGCTCGTATTAGCTGACGGGATTAAAAACGGAAATTGGGATAGAATTAGAGGCTTAGAAAGTTTTTGGAGAGTCTTATTTGAAAGTTTTGCAAAAATACTTGTAGTTGACGACAGTGTAACATTTGATCTTCACCGTTTAATAAGAGTGCCTGGAACTTTACATGGAGAGACTGGCTTTATAGCCAAGAAACTTGATTTAAGCGAAGTAGATGATTTCGACCCTTTTTTTGACGCTTCTTTAAAAGGAGAGGGAATAAACTTTAAAAATGAGCGTGGCGTTAAAATTAAAGGAGAGGTTGTAGGAGAAACAATTGATTTCCCAACCGCTTTGTTTTTAGAGTGCAAAAAAAGATTCGGCTATCTTCGGTGATTTTTTTGATCAGCTATTCTGAGTTAAGCGAGGTTTTAATGGAAGAGAAGCGCAGCCCGCAACTTCAAACTTTAAACCCTCTTTTTTTTGAAGATGTTCAAACTCTTTTAAACGAGTATGAAAAGAAATTAAAAGAAGGTTTTGATGTTGATTTAGAAAGAGCTTTTAAGAATTTTCAAAGAAAGTTTGAAGAGCTTCAAATAGTAAGATTAAAGAAAATTTTTCTTCAAGCCCTCTCAGATTTTCAATTGAATAAAACCTCTTTTGAAGGTATGAGTGACAAAGAAAAAGAATTATACGCTTCTTTAATTAAATTTATTAAAGAGTTTTTAGGCAAAAACTCAACTCGGTTAAGCGTTAAACTAAAAATTCTAACTCAAGTGCCTAAATTTGTTGGCATTACTGGAAAAGAATACGGGCCTTTTGAAAAGAATAGCGTGGTTGAACTAGACTCTCCTGACGCTGAACTTCTTTTAGGTAAAAACATTGCAGAGCTCGCCTGAAAAATAAAAGCGGTTTGATTTATCAAAAAACCTGAAAAAAAGGAATAATTAATAAATTTTAACATTTATAATTAACTTAAAAATCTTATGCAAGGTGAGTTTGAAAAGTGTTAATTCCTAAAGAAATAAGAACCTACTGTCCTTTTTGCAGGAAGCACCAGCTTCACAAAGTCAAAATAATAACAAGCAAAGCGCGAGGAGGCAGAGCTTTAGCCCAAGGCAATATAAGACACGAAGATAAGCTACGCGGTTATCATGGGAAAGTCTCTGGAAAAAAAATGGTTAAAAAACAAGGTATTAAAAATAAAATTCTTCTCGAGTGCACTGTCTGCAAGAAAAAACATCAAAGAGTTATAAGCAAAAGATTAAAGAAAAAAGCCGAGATTTCAAAGTAGGTGATTTAAAAGTGAGCAAGTTTTTAAGAGTTCAATGCAATAAGTGCGGCAAGGAAAGGATTATTTTCGGCGATGCTAAAATGATAGTTAAATGCGATTGCGGGGAAATCCTTTCAAAACCAAGAGGCGGGAGGGCGAATATTAAATGCAAGATTCTAGAAGTGTTATAAGTTTCCCTGAAGTTGGAGAGCTAGTCGTAGCAACGATTACAAAGATAATGCCATACGGCGTGTTTTGCAAGCTTGAAGAGTACAACCTTGACGGTTTTGTTCACGTTTCCGAGCTTTCCTCTACTTGGGTTAAAAATATAAGAAGCATTGTTAAAGAAGGGCAAAGAGTTGTTTTAGTCGTCATCGATGTTGATAAGCAAAAGAATCAAGTTGACTTGAGTCTTAAAAAAGTCAGCGAGAATGACAAGAAAAGAAAGCTTGAAAGTTTCAGCAAGGAGAAAAAAGCCTTAAAAATGGTGGAGAGAGCAGGCGTTGTATTAAACAAGAAGGATGAAATTAAACAAGTAATTGAAAAACTATCCAAAGACTATGGAGATTTATACTCAGCTCTTGAAAAAATTGGGAAAGGAGAGAACCCAGCCATTGGTAAAGCATGGGTAGACGAGTTAGCTAGAATGGCCAAACTTGAATTTAAACAAAAAAAAATTATTTTAAAAGCGAAGGTCGAAATGAAAAGTTTTGATTGGAATGGCGTGGAAAAAATAAAAAAAGCGCTTAAAGGAGTTGAATCTCTCGGCGGAGAAGTAATCTATCTTGGAGCGCCTAATTACCTCTTATCAAAACAATTTGAAAGCAGAAAAGAAGGTGAAAAGTTTTTTTCAAAAGTTGAAAACCTGCTTTCCAAATCAGGAGTCATTTACTCTTTAGAGTTGATTAAATGAGAAAGTGTTTTAAATGTGGTGTTTATAGTTTAAGCATTAAGTGCCCGAAATGCGGCGCTTCAATGTCTAACGCTAACCCTCCAAAGTTTTCAATCGGTGATAAGAAAGCACTCTACAGGAGAGTTGAGTTAAAAAGGTTGATTTAATGTTTGAAGACGGTGTTTTTTTAAAAGTGAAAAAAAAAGTCAAAGCCAAAAACGCTTTCCTAATAGTAGCCATGCCAGGAGTGGCTTTAACCGGGAAAATGGTTGGAGATCAAATAATTAAAGATTTAAAAGCTTCACCTATAGCCACTTTATATTCTTACTCTCTCCCTGCTGTCGCGCCATCCCTACCGTCTGGAGAGTTAAAGCTTTTTTCAATCGAATTGTTCCAAGCGAAAACAAAAAAAAATAATTTTATTATTGTGACAGGTGATTCGCAACCTATCACCCAAGAAGGTTTGTACTCAGTCTCAACTAAAATATTATCATTTTTTTCAAGCATTGGCGGTAAAAACGTGTTCGGAATAGGAGCTAGCGCTTCAAATGAAGTTTCAAAGCAAAGGAAAATCTTCGCTTACTCCACAGATAAAAAAAGTTTTGACTCTCTTTTAAAGAATGGAGCGGTTAAAAACCCTGGTTATGTTCAAGTTTTTGGAATGGCCGGGCTTGTACCAGCTTTAGCCCCCTTGTACGGTTTAACAGGACACTGCTTACTTGCTGAAGCCCTCCCCCAACCAATGGACGTGGACAGCGCTGTTAGAATGCTTGATTTCATTTCTAGTTTTTTTGGAGAAAAGTTTTCTTCAAAAGAACTGGAAAAAGAAGGCTTGAAAGTCTCCAAATTTTTTGAAAGCTTACAACCTCAACCACAAGTTAACGAAATCCAACAACCCGCTGGAGTGAAACAAAATCTAAGCTACATTCACTAAAATTTAAAAGTTTTTTTCCTAATTTCAATTGAATAGCTTTTACCTTCTTTAACCCGCCTATACTCTATAAGCGAGCACTTTTTGAGTTTTTCAATCAAATACCTTACATTCCTCTCAGTGTAATCATTCACCTGCTCGTAAATTTTTTTTGTTTTAGTCCACTCACTCGCAGAGATTAACCCCAGTATTTTTTTTTCACCCTCGCTTAAATTACTTGTTATCTCCTTTTTTTCTTTAACACTCTCATCTTCACCCACAATACAATCCAGCGTGATACTGCTATAACCCTTTCTTTCAGCTTCCTTGCCAGCAAGCCAAAGACATTCTATAGCCTTCCTGCAATCCCCCCCGTTTTTAGCCCCTCTCGCAGCGCATACCGCTATAACATCTTCCTTGCACGCGCCATTTCTAAAAGCCAACTTCGCTCTCTCAGCAAGAATTTCTTTAAGCTGCACTGGAGTGTATGGCTTGAATTCAATCTCACTCGGCGATAGTGTTGATTTAATCCTATCATCAAGCATTGTAAACACTTCTTTTTTATTTGTTATCATCACCAACTCAACTTCAACTCCCCTCAACTCGCCGCTTCTTGAGAATTCGTAAAGTATTTCCTCTTGTCTTCTTGAAATGAGCTGGTCAGCTTCATCAAATATTAATAAAAGCATTCTTCTATTTTCTTTCAATTCCTTAAACATTTCATCAAGCACATCCTCTGACTTAACACCTATAGTTATAATTGGAAGTTGAAGCGCTTTCACTATACGCGCGATCAAAGCGTTTTCAGTTCTACTCTGCCAACAGTTTATGTAAACCGGTATTGCCATTGAGTGCTCGCAAAACTTTTTAGCAACATATTTAGAAACAGTCGTTTTTCCAGTTCCAGGGTTCCCATAAATAAGAATATTCCTAGCTCTTCTTCCATCTAATGCCGGTTTAAGCGATTCAACCATCTCACTTATCTCAGCATCTCTTAAAATCGGCTTTTCAGGAGTGAACTCCTGAAGCAACGGCATTTCACTTCTCCACACGCTTTCCATTAAAATATAATTTAATGATAAAGTTTTTAATACTGTTTTTGTTTACTTCACTTGTGAATAAATGGTTAAGACTTTGCAGGTTCGAACACTCTATCATTGTTTTTTTAGCTGTTGCCGCCGGCATTCTAATCCTTGAAAAACCTTTAACCTACGCCTTGCTAGGGTTAAGCCCCGCTTTTTTAACCGCGGCAGTTTTTATTCTTAACGATTATTTTGACATTGAAACCGATAAAAAAAACAAGCGTTTTGACAGGCCGCTTGTTTCAGGTGAAATTTCCAGAAAAAACGCTCTAATCGCAGTTTTCATTTTATACGCTATCAGCCTTTTAATAGGCTTTTACGCAGGGTTTTACGCTTTTATCTTTATTTTATTATTCGCTTTTCTATCCGTTTTTTACACTCCTGTTTTCAAGAAAACACCTATCATCGGAAATGTTTTCGTTGCATTAACCATGTCCGCTCCGTTTCTATTCGCTAATTTGATTTTCTCTCTCAATGTTAATTTTTACATTTCCCTTTTATTCTGGATTAGTTTTACAGTAGGTTTTGGAAGAGAGGTCATTCAAACCGCGAGAGACGTTAAAGGAGACAGTAAAATAAAAGCCAAAACACTTCCAATGGTGATTGGAGTTACAAATGCAATCCACTTAGGCGTTTTATTCATTCTCGCAGCCATTCTAATGTCTTTAATCCCATTCAACAAAATATTCTACCTACCGCTTATCCTAATCTGCGATTCTCTTCTCCTGCTAAGCGTTTACGAAGTCGAGTTTAAAAGAAACTTCAAAAAATTCAGAAACTACTCTCTATGGGCGATGCTAATCGGAATTATAGCCTTCCTTCTAATTTCCTTTTAAGTAACTCTTACTACTCTACGTTCATCTTGCCGAATTTTCCAAGAGTTAATTGTGGAGTGTCGTGCCACGTGTTCACGTAACCGTTTGTCACTTCAATAATACTCCCAGGTTGGACTTTGTCAATATTCTCATTCCATAACACTAACGTTATAGTACCACTATCATCCTTTATGATAGCGTTCGCCACTCTAAGAGTCCTCCCATTTTTAGTGAACTCTCTCGGCTCTTCAACTTCAACAACTTCAGCCTTTATTTCGACGTTCCCATCTCCTGGTTTCAATTCACTTATTTTCATTTTCTTTTACACACCCTAAATTAGGTTTAATGTTTTTATTAAGTTAAACCTTTTTAATTGTTTTGTTGAACTCCTGTTTTAAACCAAATTTTAAAAAAAAGCTTTTAAAAAGAAAGGTTTTTATTTTAATTCTCTTCTTTTTAAGCATGATGAAACCCAAAATCACTAAAATTTTAATTCCATTTGCAATGATAGCTCTTCTAGCCGGCTCTCCTTTGAAAGCGAGTGCAAGTGGAAGGGAAGGCCCTGAAAACCCGCCTTCAAATCAATCAATTCAAATAAAAACAGGCGCTTCTCAATTCGGCAATTACACTGAAGCAAGTTATGATAAAAAAATAAAAAACATCAAAGGGGTCAATATAAGCGCTGGCGCTGGTCTTCTTGTTCAAGATGCTAAGATTTCACAGGCTGCCAGAGCTATTATAAAAGCTGAAAAAAAATTCGATTGGAACGGCCATAAATTTAATATTGGAGTGCGCTTTGTTCCTGAACTTTTAGATAATCAAGGCAAATCAGTAAAACCAACAGTTGAACAAGATATTGGAGCTAAAATTCCAATAAATTTATCAACCAGTTATAATAACCCCTTTAACAAAGCGCGTTTTTTTATCCACGCTATCAATCTTTCAGGCGAGCCAACTGAACAAGGCCGCGTGATGAGAATGGGAATAGAATTCAATTCAGCAACCCCCTCACAACCCAACGCGACTCTTTATTTTGAGAAAAACGATAATGGCACCGCTTTGAAAGAATTATTAGAAGGAAAAATAGGAAAAATAAAAAACATTGAAGTGATTGGAAAAGCGGGAGTTTCAATTTTCCCTGACGCTACCGCCGCGCCTATAGCTGGAGTTGAAATAAAAGGAGTTAAACTTTCAGGCGAGAAAGGCGCTTTAATGTTATACTACGAGGGCGGCATGCCTTCTAAAGCAGGGCGTGGAAAAGAACTTATCTTAAGTTTTGGTTTGAGAGAGTAAAACATTAAAAGTTTAAGTGTTTAATTTAAAACTGTTAAAATGCAAAGAGTTGTTAAACTTGTTTTTCGCTGACTTTCACATTCACTCGAAATATTCAAGAGCAGTTTCAAAAAACACTGATTTGAAAACCCTAAGCGAGAGCGCTAAAATCAAAGGTTTAAGCGTTCTCGGCACTGGCGATTTCACTCACCCTCTCTGGTTTCAAGAGTTAAAAGAAAATCTTAAGCCAACTGAAAACGGTTTATTCGAATTCAACGGAGTTAATTTCATGCTTACAGTTGAAGTGAGCACGGTTTCTTTTTTAAACGGCAAAACTAGAAAAGTTCACCATGTTATTCACGCGCCTTCTTTTGAAATCGCAGAACAATTAAATGATATTTACTCTAAAATAGCTGACCTTAAAAACGATGGCAGGCCAACTTTCAATATAACCCCTGCAGAGCTTGTTGAAAAAACTTTTCAAGTTTCTAATGAAATAGTGATAATCCCCGCGCATGTTTTCACTCCCTGGTTCTCAGTTTTCGGAAGCAGGAACGGTTTTGACTCAATGGAAGAATGTTATGAAGAGCAAGTAAAAAGAATTTTTGCCATAGAAACTGGTTTAAGCGCTGACCCTGCAATGTGCTGGAGGTTAAGCTCTCTAGATAAATTCACTCCTGTAAGCAATAGCGACGCGCACAGTGCTGGAAAACTTGGAAGGGAATGCAATGCTTTCAACTGCAAAATTTCTTTTAATGAAATGTTCAAAGCGGTTAAAGAGAGGGCAAAAAATAAGTTTTTGTTCACAATCGAATTTTTCCCTGAAGAAGGAAAGTATCACTTCGATGGGCATAGAAACTGCGGGTTTTCATGCTCTCCTCAAGAAGCTCTAAAACTTGAAAATAAATGCCCAGTGTGCGGCAAACCTTTAGTTTTAGGAGTAGAACATAGAGTTGAAGACCTAGCTGACAGGCCGGCAGGCTTCACACCAAAAAACGCCATTCCATTCAAACACGTGGTACCCTTAATTGAAGTGATCGCGCAATCACTAGGAAAAAACTCAAACTCTATCCTAGTTAAAAAACAGTTTAAAAAACTAACTGAGTCGCTCGGAAGCGAGCTAGACATTCTTTTAAACATTGATTTAAAAAAAATAAAAGAAGCAAGCGGAGACAAACTAGCTGAAGGAATCGAAAGAATGAGATTAGAAAAAGTTTTAAAAAAACCAGGATTCGACGGGGTTTTCGGCGAAATAAACGTTTTCCCAATTCAAGCTAAACTTGTTTAATCCTACTTTTTCACCCACCAGTACACCGTAACTATCGCTTCTATTAACACCCCGTAAGTTAAGTTTAAAATGTTCATAAAAATAAACAGGAACACAACCGCTGTTGCCATAAGCCAAAATGTTATCGGTTCGAACCCAAAAATTTGATTTTCACGCCCCCCATAAACTGCAGGTGGCCGTCCCCCTCCAGGGTTTAAAACTGTCGTTTCTCCTGTTTCAGGATCAACCCTCGCTGCAAAACCACAATTCTTACAGTAAACCACACTATTAACTTGATCTACGCTTAAATCGCCCCCGCAAACAGGACATTTTGGTAGTTCTTCATCTGGCATAAGTTATTTTAAAACGCGTTCTGTTTAAAAAACTTTTTATCAACCTCACTGTAAGGACAAAACCAGTTACTCAAAACTTCAAACTCTTTTTTTCTTCTTTCCAAAGTTTTTTCCGCTTGGTTTTGGAAAAAACCTTGAAACGATCTTTCCTGAAAAAAAGAATAGCTTTTTCAAGTGGAAGCAATGTTAATTGACGAGAGATAAGAAATAGTTTTTTAAAAAGCACTGCTTTTTTTTTTAAAGTTTAACCGTTTTTAAGAATTCCGCACCCCCCAAAAAAGCTTATCAAGCTCATATTTCTATTTTCTTGATTTTCTCCCTCTCAGCTTCCTGACTTTCAATACTTTTGTTAAACTCGTATATTCCAACTATTATAATGAAGAAGAAAGTCACAACAACTAATTCAATAACATTAATATAATAAACCTCATTTATAACACTAAGAAATACTTGAAGAACAGTTATGAAGAAAGCAGCTAGTATCACTCCTATTATTATCGTCCTCAAACCCCTGTTTTTAACCCCGCTCATGAATTTTTTTATATTCTTATCCCAATTTATTACTTTCTATTTTTTGAAAAAACCCTCAACCGAACCATTTCTATTCATTTTGAATTGAATATTCTAACATGATCAACCCAAAAAACTTACAAACCCTCTTAATGATAAAAAAAAGCGGAAGTAAAACAAAATTAACAACCTCCTTTTAAGAGCGGGGCGGGTGAAAACGCTCATAATTTTTAGAGCGAGTTTCTTTCAACAAACCTCGCACCCAAAAATTTTCACGTTATAAAAACAATTATAACTCAAAAACAAGAAGATTATAACCAACACCCCCTCCAACAAAATAAAAATACTAAACCAAACAAAAATTATCTTCTTATAATAGGAATTACATTATTCACAACCTAACCCTTCCAATCTTTCCACCAACATAATAAACTCCTATAAAAATCAGATAAGCTTCAATTCATTCTATTATTATCTCTTCAATTTCCACCACATTATTCCTATCAAACTGAGCGACAGCATCTTCAAGCTTTTGCTTACTTGAAGAAAAAAGCTCTACAATTTCTTGCTCTTCATTTACACTCTCCCCAGCCTTAACTTTTATCTTCAACCCAGCTTTCTTATCCTCCGGAGCGCCTAAAAACCTACACACCCTAGATATTCCAGCATTATTTACATGCGTAACCCTCCCCTCTTTCTTAGATTTTATCACAGTTGAAAACTCTCCAGGTTGCAATTCACTACTTTCAATTTTCTTTCCATTTTGAGCTTCAATTATCTCCATAAATTTTTCATGCGCTTTACCAGTAAACAATTGTTGCTTTGCAATTCTATAACCGTCCTCCAAGTTTGTCCCTCTCACCATTTGAAGAATCCTCGCGCTCATTAACAACGCTTTTTCAGACAATGTAGAATGAGTTTTATTTTCAAGTTCTTCCAAAACAGTTTTCGCTTCAAGTAAAGGGCCTATATTACTACTCACAGGATTTGAACCATCAGTTATTATAACCTCCAAATTTAAACTCATTTTAGCGCCGAGTATCCTAAAATTCTGAGCAAGCTTTCTCGCCTCCTCCACAGTTTCAATTTTACTCCCCCTCCCAGCTGGAATATCAAGCAAAACATGAGTCGCACCCTCAGCTTTTTTCTTCGCTATTATACTTGAAAGAAGAAGACTTTCAGGATCAAGCCTTAAAGGCCTCCTAACTCTTATAAGCTTATCATCAGCAGTTGCAATATTTATAGCCCCGCCCCATACAATACACCCGTTTGTTTTCTCCACTATCCTCTTAATCCCAGCTGAATTAAAACTAACGCTAGCCAGCACTTCCATACAATCAGCTGTTCCAGAAGCACTACTTATAGCTCTAGTTGCAGTTTTAGGTATTTTCAACCCCAAAGATGCTATTATAGGAACTATAAGCATACTAACCCTATCCCCAGCCACACCTCCAATACCATGCTCGCTTATAGCAATACCTTCAAATTGAAGCTTATCCCCTGAATTATAAATAGCATTTGTAAGACTTATCGTTTCCTCCATTGTCAACCCATTACTGTAAATAGCGCTTATAAAAACTGAAAGTTCAACATCCGACAACCTTTCCTGCATTAAATCGCTTATTATAGCGTTAATCTCACTTTCTTGTAATATTTGCTTATCAAGCTTTTTCTTAATAAAATCCAGGCTTTGAGGTCTTGAAGTTCCCTGGATTTCAACATAATCCCCATCACTTAAATTTAACTCCGCAGCGGTTTCAGAAAAAATTTCAACCTCCCCATTCCAAATATGCTTCTTTGAAATCGTCACTATAGCAGTTACCTCCTTTCCCAACCGTTTCACCTTCACTCTATCCATAAGCTCAACATCTAACTGTTTCGCCTCCTGCTCGTTTAAAGCTATCTCATGCCTCCCAGCCTCTATATCTATTATTCTAACCTTAAATTGCATTAACCTAAATTTAAAAGAACTAATTATTAAATTTTTTCTTACCGCCCTTGAAAACAAATTCTCAAACCAACCCCTTCTTTGAAAAAAAAGCGTTTACCTATTCTCTTAAACTTCACTATGCGCTCCCAGGTAAAACATTTTAGTTAACAAGTTTTCAATATCATCACTTCCACTTGAAAAAAAACAACCTTTCTTCCAACATGAAAGAGTGTTTTAAATTAAACCAAAAATTTTTTTAACGTTTAACCCGCTAAATGAAACAGGAGGAGAGTTTTAAAATGTCTAGCGAGTGATTTTTACCCTCTGCAGTTATCAATGGAAAAACTTTTATTATTTGATTGTTAATTAACTTGGTGGTTTTTAAATGGCTGAAGATGAAATCGAGAATTTTTTAAGACAAAGTATCCCTAAAATAGCAGTCATAGGCGCTGGAGGTTCAGGATCCAACACTATAACTCATTTAACTGAAATGAAAATAGGCGTTGAAACAATAGCCGCTAACACTGACGCTCAACACTTGCTTAAAACAAAAGCCAACAGAAAAATAATCTTAGGTAAGAAAAAAACAAAAGGGTTGGGAGCTGGAAGCAATCCATCAATAGGAGAAGCAGCTGCTCAGGAAGCTGAAAATGAAATAAGAGAAATTGTTTCAGGTTTTGATTTAGTTTTCCTAACCGCTGGAATGGGAGGCGGGACTGGAACAGGAAGCCTTCCAGTCATAGCAAAAACGGTTAAAGAAACAGGCGCTTTATGCGTTGCTATAGTCACCACTCCTTTTCATGCAGAAGGTAAGAAAAGAATGGAAAACGCTCTAACCGGTATTTCCAAACTCGAAGACAAAGTTGACACTTTAATTATCGTACCTAATGAAAGACTATTAGATTACGTTCCCGACTTGCCGTTAACCGCCGCTTTTAAAATAGCGGACAGTGTTCTTTCAAACGCTGTGAAAGGAATAAGCGAGCTTATAATAAAACCAGGTTTAGTTAACCTTGATTTCGCTGACGTTAGAACTGTTTTAGAGAAAGGAGGTAACGCGATGATTGGAATAGGAGAGATTTCAAACGATGAAACTAAAGACAGAGCTGTAAGAGCTGCTGAGAAAGCACTTGAATCACCTCTTCTTGACTTGGATTTCAGCAACGTTTCCAGAGCGCTTGTAAACATCACAGGCGGGCAGGATTTAACCTTAGGAGAAGCTCAATCTGCAGTTTCATTAATAGCTTCAAGAATTAACAGCGACGCTCACTTAATTTGGGGCGCTACAATTGACGAGAGTTTTGAAAAAGGCGAGGTTAAAGTTTTAGCTGTTCTAACCGGCACAACTCAAATTGAAACACCTAAGAAACAAGAAAAAGAAGAGAAAGAAGAGCTTGAACTTGATTTTATTTAAAAGGTGAATTTTTATGATTTTTGATTTAAATAGTTTTATTCAACAAAGCGCGAGAGTTTTAAACGTTACTCACAAGCCCAAACAAGAAGAGTTTAAAAAAATGGCTTTAGTAACCGCGCTTGGAATAGCAATTGTTGGAATCATAGGCTTTACAATTTCAACAATATTCGCTTTGCTGAGATGAAAAAAAAGCTTTGAACTCTAACGAGAAATTGGAAGGCAACATTTTTAAATTTTTCAAAAACCTCGACTGCATTTTAATAATAAACACTAACGTTAAAGACCCGAATTTTTTTTATTTTTCAGGGCTTAAAGGCCTTTTCGAATACGATATTCTGATAATAACAAGAAAAAACACGGTGCTTTTAGCTTCACCACTTGAATTCGAAAACGCGCTTTCCCAGAAAAAAATTAAAGTGGTAAAAAAAGTAAAAAACTCGCTTTTTCTCAGGAGAAGCGTTAAATCTAAAAAAATAGGTTTTAACGGTTCCTTTCTTCCAACAGCGCTGTACCATCAGATTAAAAGAAAATACAAGCCTAAAAGAATGGTTGACATTAGTAAAACTCTTGAGAAAATAAGGGCGGTTAAAACAAAAAATGAAGTGGAAAAAATTAAAAAAGCAGTTGAAATAACCAAAAAAGCTTTTGAAAAAATTCCCTCCTTTTTTAAAGCAGGGGTGAGCGAGAAACAACTAGCTGAAGTTTTTGACAGGCTACTTTTAGAGTTAGGATCTGAAGAGAACGCTTTTAAAACAATAGTTGCCTTTGGAAAAAACTCTGCTTCTCCTCACCACGAGCCAGGAAATTCAAAGCTTAAGAAAGGTGATTTGATTCTCATAGACGCTGGCGCTAAGTTTGAAGGTTACTGCTCTGACCTTACGAGAATGTTCACTTTCGGCGAGATTAAAAAAAACCGCGAAAAAATAAAAAGTATGTTCAACTGTGTTGAAGAAACAAGAAAATCGATTTTAGCTTCTTTAAAACCAGGAGTTGAGTTTAAAGAAATAACCAAAATATTCGAAAACACTTTGAAAAAGAAAGGATTCAAACCCTTACATTCTTTTGGTCATTCAATTGGAGTGGAAGTACACGAGCCGCTTCCACGTAAACTTAAAAAAGGAGTTGTGCTCGCCATCGAGCCTGGCGTTTACACTGAAAATGTTGGCGGTGTGAGAATAGAGGATGATTTCCTGATAACTGAAAACGGTCCTGTTGAATTGTAATTTTTTTCTAAAAACTCTCATTATTTTTAATTTTCACGTAACTAATCGTTTAATATATTTTACTGTTTTAAAATTAAAAATATAAGTTTTTAAAAAGAAAGGTGGCATTTTAAAAAATGATTTTTATTTACAGGGTAACTGGAGGTCAGGAGCTTATAGTGGCTGACTTGCTTGAAAAAAAAATATTGAAAAGCAAGATTCCTGTCAAAAGCATCATCTTGTCTCCAAATCTTAAAGGCTATGTAATGGTAGAAGGAGATGATTTTTCAGTACGGCAAGCTGCTAATGGAATCCCTCAAATCAAAGGAGTTCTAAGAAAGGAGATAAGTATTGAAGAAATCAGATCTTTAATTGAAAGCAAGCCGCAAAAAATAGAGTTACAGAAAGGCAGCATAGTTGAAATAACCTCAGGTCCTTTCAAAGGAGAGAAAGCTAAAGTGATGAAATTTGATAAGGACGACGTGGTAGTCGAACTTGTTGACGTTGCAGTCCCCATTCCAGTTACAATTAAAAGCAATACCATAAAATTAATTTAAAAGGTGTAAAAAATGAAAACTATAAACGTAATGGTTGAAGGAGGGAAAGCCTCGCTAGCCCCCCCGTTAGGACCGGCACTTGGACCATTAGGATTAGATTCCAACGCTATTGTTAAAGCGATTAACGATAAAACAAAAGCTTTCAACGGCATGCAAGTGCCAGTTAATATAATAATCGAAGGAAAGAGTTTTGAAATCGAAGTTGGAACCCCCACAACCGCTAGTTTAATTAAAAACGAGCTTGGCTTGAAAGAACCAGTTAAAGAAGAGCCTAACGTTAAAGGTAAAAAAATCATTGGAAACCTAACAATCCAGCAAGTTAAGAAGATAGCAGAGATGAAATTCGATTCAATGCTTTCCAAAACACTGGAAAGCGCTGAAAAACAAGTTATAGGAACCTGCGCTAGCCTTGGAGTTACCATTGAAGGCAAGCCAGCTAAACAGTTTATGAAAGAGTTAAAAGAAGGGAAAGCGCGTTTAACTTAAAACAGAAAGATTTTAAAGCCAAAAATCACTTTTACTCAAAAATTTCTCTATTTCTTTTCCTTTCCTTTCAGTAACCTCTGCATTTAAAATATTCTTCCTAAGAAAAGACCCCACTCCTCTCGCCCTCAACTGCCTTTTAATCAAATCAACAGCTCTTTCAACCCTCCTCTCTTCAAATATCACAATCCTACCCCCTTCAACATATTTTCTAAATGGCTTGTGTTTTGAAATAAACTTTTTAACTTCCACCCACCTCCCAGCAGGCGGGCCTTCTAACTTTCTAAAATTCTCAGTTTCAAGCTTGTTTAAAATGAAAACTATAAAAGCATTCTCATCATCATAAAAACTATCAGAGTCTAAAACTTGAAAGTCTTTTTCAAGCTGGTTTTTTAGGAATTTTTCAGTTTTTTTCAATTGAGGGTAAAGAATATCCTCAACCACCCTAGGCTTTTTAAATTTTACTGTAATCGTTTTTAACTTCGCTTTCGATTTAAATTTTTTTTCACTTTTTTTGAAGAAAAACCTAAGCGACGGGTTTTCAAGAAACGCGTTTGAAAGCGTTATAAACTTATAAAGACTTGTTTCACTTACAGAAGCACCTGCATTCCTGTTAAAATCTATAGCGTCAACAAGTATAAAAGGAGATTCAAATTTTCTCACCGCTTCTTCTTTTTGATAATGCTTTTCAATATCTATCACAACAGGAGGACTCCAATTTTTAGCGTTTTCAAGCAAGTTCTCCAAACTCCTATAATTTAAAATCAGTTGCTCGCACACAAGACCTGAAAAACCACTAACTTCAGATTCAGCACCGTAAATCCCAGCTGTTTTAAGCATTTTCTTTAAAACCCTCACATCTCTTCGCTGTTTTTCACTTAACCTTTCCTGCAAGTACTTCATATGCAAAGGAGTCCTATCAACAGCGCTTTTCAACTTTTCATTTTTTATGATTTCAAAACAAGGGATAACCTCAACATCAAAACCTTTAAACTTACTTTTAAAATAAGGGTGTTCAGCGTAGTGCATAACCCACTCGCCTTTTGGAAGCGCTTTTCTTGTTTTCTCAACAATTTCTTCAATCTTCTCACTTTTGTTAAAAACCACGAAAAGATCTAAATCTCTATCCCCTTTCAAACCAGTGTCCCTAGCGCTGCTTCCAACTAACAAAACTTTCGCCTTAACTTTTTTTTGAATAGACTCTATAACCTCCCTTGCGACGAGCTCCTGTTTCTTTTTTTCACTTTCACTAGGAGTTATTTTTCTACTTATATTTTCGAAAAAAGCGTTTAAATCCATTAAAACAAAGAATACGCTTAAACCCTATTAAATAGTTTCGCTTTAAGCGCTTTAAAATGAAAGGTTCGCGTTGAAAACTCAATTTTCACCCTACGCTTTTCCTAAGAGATAAATATTTAAATGATTACGTGGCTAATTTAAATCACTTATAAAAAAAACCTATGAATTTAAAACGAGGTGTTTAAAAAAAATGAAAGCATTTGTAAAGTTTGAAGTTTCTCCAGAGACTGAAGCTAAGATTCTTGAAATTGTAGAAAGCGCTGCGGCGGCGAAAGGGCTTAGAAAAGGAATGAATGAAACAACAAAAGCTGTTGAAAGGGGAGTGGCTAAATTCGTCGTCATGGCTGAAAATGTCGAACCTGAAGAGATTTTGATTCACATGCCAGTTCTTTGCGAGGAAAAAGTTGTGCCCTACGCTTACGTGAAGGACAAACTCGCACTTGGAAAAGCAGCTGGCTTGTCAGTTCCAACTTCTTCAATAGCTGTGGTTGACGCTGGCGTTAAAGCAAACCTACTTAAAGAAGTTATAAACAGTCTCCCAACCTCGGAGAAAACAGTTGAAAAGAAAGAAGAGAAAAAGCCAGAAGCTAAAGAGAAAAAGCCTAAGAAAGAAAAGAAAAAAGAAGAGAAACCCGCCAAAGAAGAAAAGGCAGAGCAAAAAGAGTAAAAAGTTAAAGTGGTTATGAAATGGATGAAGGTTTCCTAGCTGAAATCGTTGAAATTATAGGTAGAACTGGAGTGTTCGGAGAAGTTAACCAAGTAATGTGCAGAGTCTTAGAAGGGAAAGACAAAGGAAGAGTTATAAGAAGAAACGTCAGAGGCCCTTTAAAGAAAGGAGATTTAATCCTTCTTCTCGAAACCGAACGCGAAGCAAAACCATTACGATCCAAAAAAAGATGAATTAAAAAAATGGAATGCAGTTTTTGTGGAGTTGAAGTAAAACCCGGAACCGGTTTTAAGATTTTTAAAAAAGACGGTTCAGCGCTTGTATTCTGCAGTAGAAAATGCGAAAGAAACTTTGAAATGGGAAGAAAACCCTCAAAGTTTAAATGGACGAGGAGTAAATGAAAAATTTCAACACCAAAAAAATACAAGAGAAATGGAGCAAAGCATGGGAGGAAAACAAAACCTACTCTTTTAAAGGAGGAGTTGATAAACCTGTTTTTTCAATCGACTCGCCACCCCCTTTCACCTCTGGAGATTTACACTTCGGACACGTTCTAAGCTATTCCCTCTTTGACTTCGTCGCAAGATTCAAAAGAATGAACGGGTTCGATGTTTTCTTCCCACAAGGTTGGGACTGCCAAGGATTCCCAACCGAGTTAATCGTTGAAAAAAAGTTCGGCAGGCTACCTAAAAAAGAATTCAAAGAGAAATGCATTCAAACCACTCTTGAAAACATAAAAAGAATGCAAAACCAAATGCGCTTTATGGGGTTCTCATCTGACCCTTCACTTGAATACAAAACAATCGACGCTGACTACCAAAAAAAAGTCCAGCAATCTATTTTAAAAATGTTCGACGCTAACCTAGTTTACAAAGCAGAACACCCCGTCTTGTTCTGCACGAACTGCAAAAGCGCGATAGCCAAAGCTGAAACTGAAGTTATTGAACGAAAATCAAAACTCTTTTACCTAAAATTCAATGTTGAAGGGGAAACCCTCTTAGTAGCCACAACAAGACCAGAGCTTTTACACGCTTGCGTAGCAGTTTTCGTCAACCCTTTTGACGAAAGATACAAAAAATTCATTTCCAAAAATGTTTTAACCCCCTTAGGAGTTGAAGTGCCAATCATAGCCGACCCTGACGTTGACTCAACATTCGGAAGCGGGGCGGTCATGGTATGCACTTTCGGTGACGAGTCTGACGTTACATGGGTTTACCGTCATAAACTCCCGGTTATCAAAGCTTTAACCGAGAACGGGCTTCTTTCAAACGCTGGGAAATACACTGGCCTCAACACAGCGCAGGCGAAAGAAAAAATAATAGAAGATTTAACTGAAAAAAAACTTGTGGACCGAGTCGAAGAAGTAACGCAAAACGTTAAAGTGCACGATAGGTGCGGTAGAGTAGTTGAACTCATTTCAACATATCAATGGTTTATTAAAATCAAAGACTTCAAAAAACAAATTGAAAACTGGGCTAGAGAAATACGCTGGTACCCTGAATTCACACTTCAATACCTACTCGACTGGAATAATTTCGTTGAATACGATTGGGTGATTTCAAGACAAAGAGTTTACGGAACTCCAATACCCTTCTGGGTTTGCGATAAGTGCGGTGCTTTAAAACCAGCTAAACAAGAAGAACTCCCAGTAAATGAAAACTCAAAACCCCCTGGAAAATGCGAGTGCGGCGGTTCATTTAAACTAGAAGACGGGGTTTTAGACGTGTGGGTAGATTCAAGCATTAGCGCGCTTATAATTTCAGGGTGGCCTGATAACAAAAAACTTTTCGATAAAGTCTACCCCTGCTCTCTCAGACCTCAGGGAACTGAAATAATAAGAACATGGGCGTTTTACTCAATATTCAGGTGCGGAGTGCTGACAGGAAAAACACCCTTCTCTGATATCATCATAAATGGAATGGTTTTAGGCTCGGATAGAAAAAAAATGAGCAAAAGCACTAAAAACTATGAAGACCCTCAGAAAATTTTTAACGTGTACTCAGCCGACGCTATAAGACAGTGGGCTGCTTTAAGCGGTGTTCTAGCAAAAGACAGGCCGTTCAACTATAAAGACATTGAATACGGCGAGAGCTTTCTTAAAAAATTATGGAATGCTTTCAAGTTCGTTGAAAACGCTTCTAAAAAATCTAAAGAGTCAGATGATTACAGTTTAATCGACAGGTGGGTTTTAAGCAGGTTAAACAAGATTATTAAAAAAACCACTAGTGATTTCAACAATTACGATTTCTACTCCGCTATAACCGGGGTTCAAGATTTTTTCTGGCACGAGTTCTGTGACTTGTACTTAGAAGACGTTAAATGGAGAGTTTACTCTGAAAACAGTGGAGCCGCTGTTAAAACACTTAAAACAGTTTTACTTGACTCGTTGAAACTACTAGCTCCTTTCATTCCATACACAACAGAAGAAATCTACTCGAATTTTGAAAAGAGTTCAATCCACCTATCCAAATGGCCTGTTTCAAAGGAAGAGTTTATAAATGATGAAGTGGAGAATATTGTAAACGTTTTTCACGAGATAGTGTCAAGGGTTAGAAAATTCAAGTCAGAAAACAGCCTGCCTTTGAACAGCGAGATTCAATTCGCTGAAATAACTCTTACAGAAGACTTACTGAAACCACTTTCAGAAGCCTCTGAAGACTTGAAAAACGTTTGTAAGATAAAAGTTTTAAACTTTAAAGGCGGGAAAGAATTAAAAGTCGATTGTCAAGTGATGTGAAATGGCAAGAATGCACACTGGAAAAAAAGGAAAAAGCTCAAGTAAAAAACCATCTTACGACTTCCCTCCCTCATGGTCTAGTCTTTCAAAAGAAGAAGTTGAAAACATTATCGTAAAGCTTGTGAAAGAAGGGAAAAGCGAAAGCGAGATTGGAATGATTCTAAGAGACCAGTATGGAGTTCCAAGCGTTAAAAGAGTCACAGGCAAAAAACTAGGCGCGATACTTAAAGAAAAAAAAATTGAAAGCAAATACCCGCTTGATTTAATTCAACTTATAAAAAGAGCGGTTAGAATAAGAAACCACTTAAAAAACAACAAGAAAGACCTTTCAAATCTAAACGCTCTCAAAAGAGTAGAGTCAAAAATTCTAAGATCCGTTAAATACTACCGAGGCAAAAAGCTTCCAGCAGATTGGAAGTACGAGCCTGAAAAAGCCGCTTTACTGGTGAAGTGAAAAAATGGCAAAACTAGTTGACAGTTGGAAGCTTAAAACATGGTACTCAATAATAGCCCCTAAGTTTTTCAAGGAAGTTGAACTTTCAAAAACACTCGCTAGTGACGAGGCGCACCTAAAAAACAGGATTATAATCCTCCCCTTAAAAGAAATAACAAAAGATATAAGCCACTCGTTTATAAACGTTAAACTAAGAGTAGAAGAAATAAAAGGAAATAAAGCATTCACAAAATTTATAGGCCATTCTATCTCAAACGACTACCTTTCAACCTTAGTGAGAAGAGGAAGAGACGCGTTAAGAGTTGTTATTCAATCAAAATCAAAAGACGAAGTAGAGTTCACAGTTAAACTGTTAATAGTTACAGCAGTAAAAGGAAGCGGAAGACAGAAAACAAGCATTAGAAACAAAGCAGCTTCACTTTTAAAAGAAAGAATTTCAAAAGAAGATTTCAACACGTTCATATCTAACGTTTTCAACGGCAGCGTTTCAAACGATTTAAGCTCTCCCCTTAAAAAAATACTCCCAATTAAAAAAGTTGAAGTTTACAAAACCGCTTTAAAAGAAGTGTTCGACGTTGAAAACATAGAACAAGCTAAAAACTTAGACTCGCCCTCAACAAACACTTCAACCCCAGAAACCTCCAATGAAGAAACAACACCTGTTTAAAACTCACTTCTTTTTAACCGCTTTAACCGCTTGCTGTATAAGCCTCCTATGATGCTCTGAAATCTCAGACTCTTCAACAGGAAACACAACCTTCCCAGACTGGTATATCATCAAAGCTATAATCGCAACTCCAATCCAAAACAAAAAAGCAGCTATAGGTTCAAGCAAAGCGCCTATAATATCCTCTGATAAAAACGCTGCCGGCGCTCCCATACTCCACCCGAACAACGCTGGAATCTGACTCGGAGAACCTATAACATAATTAATTTTATTAGCTTGAACAAAAATATTATAAGTAGCCTGCCCAACCATTAAAATTGAAGCGAATAAAAAAAACGCTCCAACGAGTTTTAGCAAGTGTAAATTTCTTTTCCCAACTTTAAGCCAAAAAACTCTTTCCAAATTAAAATCACCTTTAAATTTTAATATCTCGCATCCTTTAAAAATCTATCCCTAAACTTCAATTCACGCTGGAAACACTGGAAAAAAGGGGTGGAAACGTTTATAAACCAAGCTTGTACTTAATTTTAAAAGAAAATAAAAGGTGGGGGATTGCCAAATGAAAAAAATAGTTAACATTGAAGACCTCCCAGGAGTTGGAGACGCTATAGCTGAAAAACTTAAAGCAGCAGGGTACGACACAATTGAAATAATAGCCGTCAGCCTCCCCGCTGAATTAAGCGAGGTCGCCGGCATAGGAGAAGGAACTTCAATTAAAATAATAAACGCGGCTAGAGAAGCTCTTGAAATGGGCTTTGAAACAGGAGATAAAATTCTCGAAAGAAGAAAAGAAATTGAAAAAATCACCACAGGCTCTAAAGCGCTTGACGACCTACTTGGAGGTGGAGTTGAAACTCAAGCGATAACTGAATGCTATGGAAAATACGGCTCTGGAAAAACACAAATTGGATTCGAGTTATGTGTTAACGTTCAACTTCCTAAAGAAAAAGGAGGTTTAAACGCGGGAGCTGTTTTCATAGACACTGAATCCACGTTCAGACCAGATAGAATAGAACAAATAGCTAAAGCTAGAGGGTTAGACTCAAACCAAGCTTTAAAAAACATTCACGCTGCCAAAGCTTGGAACTCCGAGCACCAAGCAATGCTATTAAAAAAAGCTGAAGACATGATAAAAGCAGGTGGCATAAAACTCATAGTAGTTGACTCTCTAACATCAGCGTTTAGAAACGATTACTCAGGCAGGGGAGAGCTAGCTGAAAGACAGCAAAAACTTAACAGACACATGCACCACCTTCAAAAACTAGCTGACGTGTACAACGTGGCTGTTTACGTTACAAACCAAGTTATGGACCGCCCCGACGTTCTTTTCGGAGACCCCACCGTAGCAATAGGAGGGAACATTCTAGCCCACCAAAGCACTTACAGAATTTATTTAAGAAGAAGCAAAGAAGATAGAAGAATCGCAAAACTCGTGGACTCTCCAAACCTACCGGACAACGAGTGTGTTTTCAAAGTAGGGCCTGAAGGCATTGGAGACGTGGAAGATTAAAACCCAACCACACAAAGCAAAGCAATATTTTTAAAAACCCTTTAAAAAAAGTTTTGATTTTAAAATATTTCTTTCTGAACCTCACTTGTTGACTGGTAATCACCGCCACTCGCTTTATACAACGTTCCATACTCACTTTTAAGCTGTTCTTCCACACTTTTACTTTTAACTATAGCCTGCCTCACATGCTTGCCTTCAATTAAAATACTTTCATCTTGTATTGCAATATCCCCCGCTAGTCTTACAATCCCACTTAAATTTCTCAATCTTAACGTTAACGAGTTCCTAGCCTTATCTATACTTAAAGCCATTCTTCTACTCTCTTTTAAAATCTCTTCCACCCCACTCCTACTCGCGTGAGGTATCCTCCCATCTTTTTGAATTTCCTGAGCTATAAACTGAACTGTTTTAAGCTCGTTTTCCTTGTTATCCTCAAAATAGCTTTTAAGCAGCACTTCATAACCATTTCCTGAAATTCTAGACCTTAAAGCCGGTAGAAAAAACTGAAGATCATTTATGTTTGAAGCAACTATAAGAATAAAATCACATGGAACGTTATCCACTCTCACACTCGCCCCACTACTTTGCGGGTTCCTCCCTATTATAGGATATTTTTTCTCTTGCATTGCTGTTAAAAGATGTCTTTGAATATCACTTATAGAAGAAATCTCGTCAATAAAAAGCACTCCTTCATGAGCTTCATGCACCGCCCCTGGAACCACCCTTAAGTAAGGTTGAATTCCAATTTGAGCGTGCCCCCCGTAAGGATCGTGCCTAACATCACCTAAAAGCTCAGTTTCACTCGCCCCCGTAGCAGTTATAAAATTATTTCTTTTAAGCGGGATTATAACCTTTCTAGGCAGTCTTAACTTAAAACTCTCAATTTTATCAAGCGTTTCCTGATCAAACACTCTTATCTTCTCCCCCGCCTTCTCATAAACAACCACCTCCTCCCCTCTTAATGTTTTTCTAGTAGCGTGCACCCTGAAACTATCCTGAACAGGAGAGTTCAAATCATTGAACGGCGATTGACTACCCGCGTTTTTAGGAAACCCGCAGTTAGGACAAGCTCTTTCAGAACTTTTACTTAGAAAACCGCATTTCCTGCACCTAAACCCAAGTTTTTCACTTACAAACGCTGGAACGTCACTAGGGTTAACAATAAAACCTTCAGTCTCCTTAAGCGCTTTTCTCTCCTCTCTAATCTGACTAACATTTTTAATTTCAATAAACGGTTTCTCAGGATTTTTAGGATTGTGCACCACTCTAACCTCATGCTCAGGCTTAGGCAAGTGATAAGAAACCGCTTGAGCGAGCAGTGACTTCCCCACTCCAGGCGGGCCCACCAAAAGCATGTTTCTTTTTTGTTTAATTGATATCTCAGCTATCCTAACCGCTTCATCCTGACCTATAACCTGAAGCAAAGGATCTCGCGGTATCTTAACATCAGCTGTTGAATCAAACTCTAAAACACCCATTAATTTAAAATTATACAGTTAAAAGTTTAATAACCTTATTGTGTTTGTATCAACACTTGAGCGTGAAAACAATCACCATTAAAATCAATATAACCCCCTGCAACCGCGCCTTGCGGCACTTGAAGACTGTAATAATAAGAAGCGCTCCCACCTGGAAGTATCGAATTCCCACTTGTAGGCGTTATCGTTAAAACAGGCGTTAAACCCCCACTTGTTGAAGGTATCAACGTTTTAGACGGTTGCTTCAAACCTGTTATCACATTAGAACCAGTGTTTTGTATCGTTATATAACCCGTGCAAGTTTGCCCTTGAGAACAACTAAGCTGGCTAGGACTCACTTGAAACTGGTATGAATTTATGAAATTAATTGTAAGCGAGTCGCCTTGATTAAAACCTTCAGGCCTCACCACTCCACTAACTGAACTACCACTTGAAAAAGAACCCTTGCTAAAATCAATAGTGTAAGGTATAAGCACTGACTGGCCTGGAGGTATGATAGTCTGCTGGCTTGACACTAAAGAACTTAAACCCTCGCTTCCAATTAAAGTTATAGTAACACTTGAACTCTGATTATTAGTCACTGTAAGATTTTTATTCATCACACAAGTTGGAGTGGCGGTTAAATTCTCAGAAGACGGGTTGAAAGAAAGCTGGTAGTTCAACGGAAGGTTTTCTGTAACCGTCAAAGACTGGCCGCTCTGAAGAGTCACAAAATCAGTTAAAACACCGTAAGCTGGCGTTCCATCCACACTAACCTGAATATTCTGACCTGACGGAACCTCTGTGAAAGTGGCGATTCCACCTGAAGTTGTTTCAGACGCTGGCTTTCCAACACTAACCCCGTTACTTGTCAAACTCACAATCGCATTGTTTACAGGCGTTCCAGAATCCAACGCTAACACGTTAACAGTTAAAACTCCAGGCTGTGGAAGGTTTAAATAATAATAAACCCCAGCGATTACCGCCAACGCTGCAACTATTTTCCAAACCCCTATTTTCTTTACAACTGTGATTATCTGACTTAAAACCTTCCCTCCAACCTCTACAACAGGCTTCATTTTCTCGTTTAAGCCAGGCTCGCTCTCCTCCCCTTCATAATCATCCATTACTAATAAAAACCACCTTTTATTTTAAAAAGCTTTTTCTTCCACCCTTTTAAAACCATTTTTCAAGACTTGGCTTTCCACTCAAAAACTTTTCAACCCGCTCAACCACCCTCTTAGTGCTTCTACTTCCAAAAAAAGTTTCAACCTCCTTAAAACCAGCCCACTTATAATTTTGATGCTCAAACGAAATCTTCACCTTCCTCTCACTTGTTTCAGCTAAAAAGTAAACAACCCTCTTCTTCACAAGCTCGTTAGAACCATCGTAAACATCCCTGTAAAAATAATCCTCGCTTTCCCTAAAACCAGGTATCACCTTTAATTTTTTAATCCCAGTCTCCTCCCTACACTCTCTTAAAGCAGCTTCCAACTCACTCTCACCCTTCTCAACCTTCCCTTTCGGAAAACCCCACCAACCCTTGTTTTCAAGCAGAAGATACTTCCAACTATTCTTCTCACGTCTAAACAAAATCAAGCCAGCGCTTTTCTCAAATCTCAAACCATCCTCACTTGTAAAACTCTCTCAACTCTTTCGCTTCAACATTCAACCTATACTTTCTCATCGCTTCCTCAAAACTATTTTGAGATGCGATCTCCCTTATCTTCTGCTTTGAAAACTTCTCAAGCCCCGCCTTTTTAACAGCACTCTCAAGCCCTCCACTCTCAGCCTCAAGTTCAAGCACTTTCTCACTCGCATTTCTTGAGAAAACACCTCTCTTATACAACTCAAAAAACTCTTCCAACCTCTCATCACTCACCTTCAAACCCCGCCTTTCAAGACTTTTCACAGTCTCAACTATCACCGTAGCCGCGAAAACAGGGTCAACCCCTTCCCGCGCAACCTTCTCAAAAAGCCTGTAATTCGAATTCAACATTTTACGCGAAAGCTCTTTATTCAAACCCATCCTCTCATAATCTTTCAACCTCTCTTCAAATGAAACAACCTTAACACTCTTCACCCTCTCTACAAAACCCTCACTATTCACAGGAAGACAATCAGTCTCAGGGTACATCCTGCCCCCGCCAGGCAACGGCCTCATATAACTAGTTTCAACCCCCTCAACCTTTCTAGTCTCCTCAGGAACACCCTTAGAAAAAAACTCAAGCCTCCACTTTATAAAACTCAACGCTTCCTCGCCCCCCCTAACCCTCCTCCCATCAAAATCAACACCTAACACTCTACAATAATCCTTAACCTCTTTAAGCGCTTCACCACTTAAACCTTCAACAATTATCTCATTTGAACTCCATTTAAAACTCAACCCTGCTGACTTAAACTTCAAAAGCCTCTCCTGCCTTTCAACCTCTTTCTCTATTATCTTCGGAATAAGCTTCAACTCCTGCACCCCCTTAATCTCAACCCTCGCCCCCCCTGAAATTGAAACATTCAAATCCTGCCTAATCGTCCCAATACCCCTCTGAACCCTTTCAGTACTTCTAAGCAACTCTCCAATCTTCAAAGCAGTTTCCATAGCCTGAACAGGCGTTTTAATACTCTCCGAATCAGTCGCTATTTCAACAAGCGGGATTCCAAGCCGGTCTATATTAAAACGATCCCCCTTAATCCCAGCGCTTTCCTCTTCAAGACAAACTGTTGGAATCAAAACACTACCCTCACTCGTCTCAACCTTACCATTCAAACCCACAATCGCAGTTCTCTGAAAACCACTAACCGCGCTCCCATCTATAACAGTTTTCCTCATCACATGAATTTCATCAACAACCTCAGCGTTTAAAAGCCTACAAATAAGAACCGCGATTTCCAACGCCTCGTCATTTAACTTTTTAGGCGGTTCCTCATCACACTCAACCAAACAAGAAGAATCTTCAAACACATTATAAACACTCGCCCTACCCTTCTTCTTCTCAAACAAAGCAGCCTTATCAAACTCGCCCGTCTCACCCACAGAAGGGTTTAACACTCTTACCAACTCACACGTTTTAACAAAACCCCCCCGAGTAGGACACGAACAAAATAACTTCTCTCTAGTGTCAAGCCTTTGATGCACTTCCAAACCAATTTTCATAAAACTCACTTCAATTCAAAAACTCGCTTAAACTCAACCTTTTATTTATCTCACCAGCTAAATTCTCAAGCATTTTCTTTTCAACCTCACTCCTATCATAATCATGCCCTAAAAGAAAACCAAGCTTGATAAGCGCCGTCTCTGAAAGCATGTCCTCACAGTGAATAGCCCCGGTTTTACTTAACAACCTAAGATTAGAATACACGCTCGAATTCGTCCTCCCGTAAATACACTGCGACGTCACCCCCACAACCATATCCTTAGAAGCTTTCCTAATCCACTCAATCCAACTATCCTCCCTCCTAAGAGTTTGAGTTGGAACATGCCCTAAACCCGTACCCTCTATTATAAGCCCCCTATAGTTTTTAGAAATAAAAAAATCAATAATCTCAGGATCACTTCCAGGGTAAACCTTAACAAGCCCAACCTTCGGCTCGTACGAAGTGTCAGCCTTAACCTCATCATCACTTCTTTTTTTCACTTCACTCTTAAAATCAACCCTCCCGTCAGGGTAGATAAAAGCCCTAGGCTTAGAATTAATCGGCCTGAAAGCATCCCTTCTTGAAGTATGCATCTTCCTAGCCTTCGTTCCAGGTATTGCAATACAATAATCATCATTTGAAGTGCCGTGCATTACAATTGAAACACCAGCGTGATCCGAAACAGAAAAAATCGAAGCGCAAGTTAAATTCATAACCCCGTCCCTACTAGGCCTATCCTGAGATCGCTGCGCTCCAACAATAACAACAGGCTTTGAAACATTCGGCAGCATGAAACTCAAAGCGCTTGAAGTGTAATGCATAGTGTCAGTACCATGCAAAATCACCACTCCCTTAGACTCGTTCAACTGTTTAGCAGTTAACTCCGCTAGCTTAACCCACTCCCTAAAACTTATATCCTCACTCCCTATAGTAAAAGGATTAAGAATTTCTTTAATACTCACAAAATCCCTTAACTGAGGCGCGGTTGAAATAATCTCATCAGCACTCATAAGCATGTGAACCCCCCCAGTTTTATAATCAACCTTACTGCTTATAGTCCCGCCAGTCGCTATAACCGAAATTTGAGGCAACCCGCTCTTAACTTCAACCCTTAAAGGTTTTTCAATCAACCTCTGCTTCTCAACCAACTCCACGTCAACAGTTTTAAGCCCGACATTATACCCGTTCTTCAGCTTCAATACAATAACCCCCTCACCCCCAACATCAGGCCGAGGCATTAAAACACCCTCAATAAAACCACCCCTCCACTTAACTCTAATCAAATCCCCTACCTCAACACCCTTCAACTTAAAAATTTTTTCAACTTCACTCCCATACATGCCTTAAAATTAAAGTTTAAACGTTTAAGTTTTTTTCGGCTTACCCGCGGGTTTGAAGCAAAACCCTTAAAATAAGATTTAAACCAGAAAAACTATCTAACAAGCTGCGCGACCAAACCTATAAGCGAGTAAACAGTTTGCTCAATACTTGGAAACAAGGCAATCCCATCTGAAACCCCCCACATTTGCTGTATCAAAGAACTAGTTGTAACAAGAGAAGTTGGAACATTATCATAAATCAAACCACTTGAAAGAGATTGAACGTGAAGATTAAAATTAAGATTTTTCTGCTCGCTTCCAACAACCTCGTAATAAACAGTAACATTTGAACCCCTAGGAAGGAAAAATGTTTTTGTGAACTGCCAATTATAAGGCAGTCCTTCAGCTGAAACCTCAAAAACATCTGAAGCGCTACTTAAACTCTCAACATTCAAAGTGTAAACCGCTGGCTGTCCAACCCCAGTGTAAATAATCGAAGGTGAAACACTCGCTTTAACAACATTAGTTGACACTCTCAACTGAAAAGTAACATTAAAAGGCTCAACACCTTGATACTCGTTAAGAAATTGAACAGTGAAATTATAAATCCCGTCACTCGCGTATGGAGAAACAAACACGAAAACAGTCAAAGGAGTCTCATAATAAAGACTATCACTCGCACTCCAACCAGAAGGAAGCGAAACAACATTAGCCTTATCCCAAACCGCCTCCCTGAAACCATAATAACTTGAATTCAAATACGAAACCTGCTGTTCAGTGCCCCTGTCAAAAGTAACTTCAACCTTCTGCCCAGGCCCGACAACCCCTAAGTTAACAATTTGACTTGAACTTGTAACCGTCTGCTGCACTGGCGTTAACACGTTAACAACCGCCGCGCTAACCATTGACGATGCTAACACTACAAAAAACATTAAAGCAAGAGCTTTAAAAACTTTCATGTTTAAACATTACACAGAATTTATTTAAAAAGCTTTTTGATAACCATTTTAAAAAAAAGGTTTAAATCAAACCCAGGTGATTTGAAAAAAGTGGACTACAAAATAGTGCATGACAGGGAGAACTGCATTGGATGCGCTGCCTGCGCTAGCATGTGCCCTGAATTTTGGAGCATGGCTGATGACGGTAAGTCGAAACTCGCAAACTCAAAAAAAGTTGGTGGTAACGAAGAACTTGAAATAAGCGAGAAAGACTTCAAATGCAACAAAAACGCGGCTGACGGCTGCCCAGTTAACGTTATACACTTATTCGACAAAAACGGTAAAAAGCTGATTTGAAAGTGGATTTAGGGGCTGGGGTGAGAAACGCTATCTCCAAAATAACCGGGGCTAGCGTGGTCGACGAGAAAGCAATAAACGATTTAATAATAGAATTGCAAAGAGCGCTTATTTCAAGCGATGTTAATGTTAAACTTGTCTTTGAACTAACCGAAAGAATAAAAGAAAAAGCTTTAAAAGAAAAAACACACCCCTCAATGAATTTAAGAGAAAAAATAGTAAAAATAGTGTACGACGAGCTCGTCTCAATACTTGGCGAAAAGTACGAGCCATCCATACAAAAAAAGAAAATACTCGTCTTCGGTTTAAACGCTAGCGGCAAAACCACTTCAATTTCCAAACTCGCTAGATTCTACATTAAAAAAAACTTAAAAGTAGGGGTTATAGCAGGCGATATTCACAGGCCGGCAGCTATAGAACAATTAAAACAGTTAAGCGCTGAAGTTAAATGCGATTTTTTCGAGAAAGGCAAAACCCCCCCTAAAGAACTGGCGGTTGAAGGACTTAAAACCCTTAAAGATGACGTTATAATATTCGACTCAGCTGGAAGGAACGCGTTCGACAATGAAATGAAAAAAGAACTAAAAGAAATTTACGACGCGTTCAAACCCGATGAAACCTTCCTAGTCGTAAGCGCGGATATAGGGCAAGTCGCAGGAAAGCAAGCTCAAGAATTCTCAAAAACAATCCCAGTCACAGGGGTTATAATAACAAAAATGGATGGGAGTGGTAAGGGAGGAGGCGCTCTAACATCAACACACGAAACCGGAGCTAAAATAGCATTCATAGGAACAGGTGAAAAACCAGACGACTTCGAAGTATTCGATTCAAAAAAATTCATTTCACGCCTCATCGGCTATCCAGACCTTGAAGCCCTACTTGAAAAAGTGAAAGAACTAAGTGAAGAAAAAGAGCTAGCTAAAGCAATCGAAACCGGAGAGTGGAATTACACCACTTTTTTAATCCAACTAAAATCAATGAAAAAAATAGGCCCTATAAAAAAAATAATGCAACTCTTAGGGTTATACGACATTCCAGAAGAATTCATGGAAAAAAGCGAGGAAAAACTGAAAAAATTTGAAGCCGCGGTGAACAGCATGACAGAAGAAGAAAGAAAAAACCCCTCTCTTGTGAAAATCAAACAAAGACAAGAAAGAATAGCTAAAGGAGCTGGAATAAAACTAGAAGAAGTGAAAGAACTCGTGACAAACTTCGATAAAGTTGAAAAAATGTACAAAGGACTGAAAAAAAACAAAGGAATGCTTAAAAAGTTTAGCAATATAGACCTTTCAAAACTAGGTGGAGTTTAAATGAACTACGAAATCATAAGACTCGCTATAGTTTTAACCGGGACGGCGATAGCAGCCTTTCAAGACTTCAAAACAAGCTACATTGACGATAAGCTTACACTCACCATGATAACCGTTGGAGTTGCGCTTGACCTTTTAACCCTTGACTACAACTTCATTCTCTACAGTGTTGGAATAGGCGCGCTAATATTCATTATAGGATACTACTTCTACAAAACAGGACAAATAGGCGGGGGTGATGTTTTACTAGTCGCTGGAATTCAAGTTCTACTACCCTTCTACCCGTCAATCCATCAATTTCAATTCCCATTCTCACTCGCAGTCACAAGCGTGCCTTTTATAATAACAATCTTCGCTACAAGCGCTTTAATATCCTTAATTGGAACCGCTCTCACATACGGGTGGGCTCTTAAAGACAAAAAACTAAAACCAGAGTTAAAAGACAGTCTTTTAACAATAACACTCATCGCTCTGATAATATTTTCAATCTACTTATTCTCAAACTTCGGCTCCTACCAAATAATTTTCCTTCTCCTACTAGCAATTCCATCCATTTTTCTTTCAATGTTCAAAAACCAGATAATGAATGAAATAATAATACAAAAAGTAAGTTTAAACGAAGTGGAAGATGAGGACGTTCTAGCTCTTGAAAAAATGCCAAACCTTAAAAAATACGGTTTAAAAAGAGTAGCTACGAAAGATCAAATGAAAATCTTGAAAAAAATAAGCAGAGAGAAAAAAAGCCAGAAGTTCTATGTCTACAAAAACCTGCCTAGAATGGCGCCCTACATTCTCATTGGATTAATTCTAAGTTTAATTCTAGGAAACCCTTTCGCGTGGGCTTTACTTAAATAAAACCCTTTCCGCGCTACCTAAACAGAAAATAAGTTATGAAAAAAACGCTAAGGGAAACAATCACAGCTGCGAAAAACTCCTTCCACGGTGTTTTCTTATTCTTATGCGTGAAGTTTAAAACTAATATCTTAGCCACACTGCTTCCAGCCACTGCGAAAAAAAGCGAGAAAAAAACCGTGAGAAAACCAACTTGACTGGAAGAATACAAAATTGAAACACTAGCGAAAACAGCCATAGAATTTGCAATCCCGCCTAAAAACGACGCTAAAACAACTCCCACACTGTTAAAGTTAGACGCGAGTGAAAGCAAGAACGTTATAATAAAAAACAACGCGCTGAACTCTAAAACCATTGAAAGACTCAACGGTTTCTCAAAAATATTAATTCTAGAACCCGCCCTCTCCTTAAAAACAAAATAAGAGAACGTCAAAGCAAAACAAACGAATGGAAGCCACACAAGAGAGAAAAGAGCGGGGCTTGTCAACAACAATATAAGTAAGTCTCCAGTGACACTGCCAACCGTGGCCGCCGCGTATACAAAATTAACAATCTTTTCACTCTTGCTTTTAATAGAGAAAAAATACACCACGCTTAAAGAGGATATAACCCCGCCGAAAAAACTAGCGTACAAAAGCCCATTCTTTTTAAAAAACTTCATCAAAAAATGAGCTATAAAACCAATCAAACTAAACACGACGACAACCCAAAGAAAAAAATGAAGATCTATAGACCTTCCAAGAAAATTATACGGTTGAATTGGAAGGTAAGGGTATAAAATAAAAGCGATTATCGCGAAAATCATCAAATCTATAATCTCCTCTTTTGAAATAGTCCTAACAAGCGAGTGCACCTTACTTTTCTCAACAAGAAGAAACGTGATTATAATAGCTGAAACCCCAGCTTCAACAGCAAACCCTAAACCAATTAAAACACCAAGCACGAAAGTTATAGGAATCACAACAGCAGTTGTCACACCGAGATTTTTAAATGAAAAAGTCCTAAGATAATAATAAATTATTGAAAGCGAGAAAACCCCTATAAAACCAGTTATTATGAAAAGCGGGCTTAAAGTGTAAAAAACACTCGCGAGTATCATTCCAAACATTGAAATCAAAGCAAAACTTCTTAAACCAACAACCGTTTGAGCGTTCGTCCTCTCCCTCTCCAAACCAATAAGCCCGCCCACAGCTAGAGACAGGACAAGCCCGCTTATAAAATTCTCAACAATCAACTTTTAAACCCTCTTTTTACCAGCTTCTTTCACAGCCTTACGTAACAACCGAGTTTTTTCCGCGACGTCACCCTCCTCGAAAACAGTTCCAACCTGAATCCCGTCAGCACCTGCTTTAATTATCTCACCAGCTTGCTCTGCAGTTCTAACCCCGCCAGCATCAAAAAGAAAAACATCCTCCCCACAAGCTTTATCAAGAGCGTTAACCACCATGCTAGGTAAAGGCTCTGGAGCTCCACTACCTCTCTCTGAAATCAAAACCCGGCTTCCTGAAAACCTAGCCGCCAAACCGCAAGCCGCTGCAATATCCGGCCTGTCAACCGGAATAAGATTAGCATTCCCAATCCAACCAACAAGCCTTCCAGGCTCGAAAACAAGATAAGTGGTTGGAATCGCCTCAAGCCCAAGCCTCTTAATAACCGGAGCGCCTTGAATAGCAGCAGTGCTAAGCCAGTAAACATCTCTTGAGTTTAATAACTGCATAAAATAAATAGCATCCGCCTTCCCACTAATACCACTTATATTACCAGGGAAAAGCACCACTGGAACGCCAACAGACTCTTTAATCTGTTTCACAGTCTCATCCAAAACCTCCCCCTGCGCTCCAATACTACCGCCAACAAGAATAACATCAGCCCCATTCTCATAACAAGCCTTTGCAAGCTTCGCGCCTTTCTCAAACGAAAACTTGTCAGGATCCACAAGAGAAAACAACATAGCACCCTCACTTTCTATTTTCTCATGATAATACTTTTCAACCTTACCTATCATTCACACCCTCACCTTACCAATCTTTACAAAAAAAGGGTTTAAAACAAATTCTAAAAACAAACCCGTTAAACTTTTAAGAAAGTAATACTTTAAAAAACTGTTCCCTCCCTCACTTTTATCTTAAAAATCTTTACAAAGAAAACAAATTTAAAGTTTTAGACACATATTAACAATCTAATGAACAACATTCTCAAACAATTAATAATCAACACGCTATTCTGGACTGGAATTGTAGGAATAATACTAAGCTTACTCTCCAAACAATACACTCTAATCTACTTTTTCTTAGGACTTATGACATTCAACCTACTAATTCTAGCCGCGTTAAAACTCGCGGCAGGAGAAATTTTCAAGCCACCCGCTCAAAACATCATCGGCTTTAAAGTCCAACCTCTAGACTACCCTAAAATCATGGATGAAAACCAGAAAAACTACGTGCCTCAATTCATTGAATTTGACGTGGCAAAAAACAACGCTATCATCTTTCAAGGTAAATTCGAAAGAAAAACAATGGAAAAACTACGCGACTTAATAAACAACGCTTTAAACACGCGCTAAAACCCCCTTTTAAAAAATCTTTTAAGAAAAGAAAATTTTACTGGGAGAATTCTAAAAACTCTTATCCTCTAACCTCCCTCCACCTCACCCCATTTGACGTGTCCTCTACAACCACGTGATACTCGTCCCTTAACAATTCTCTCACCCTGTCAGCTTCCTTAAAATTCCCAGCTTTTCTGAAAGCCTCCCTCTCTTCAACAAGTTTTTCAATCTCTTTTGACAACGTTTTTTTCTCCAAACGTTTTGAAAAATCAAGCCCTAGAACAAAGTCGAATTCAAGAAAAACCTCCCCGACAAGCTCGCCCTCCCTTTTCGAAAGCCGCCTCTTATTAACCTCTCTTATCAACTCATGCATCTTAGCTATAGCCGCTGGAGTGTTCAAATCATCATCTAAAGCCTCAAAAAACTCTCTTTTCAAAACCCCCACCCTCTCAACAAAATTTTCATCAAAACCCTCGCCCTTAAAACTTTTCAAATTCTCTATAAAACCATAAATCTTATTCAAAGTGCTCCTAGCGTTCCCCAAAGCCTCAAAAGTAAAATTCAAACCCTGCCTATAATGCCCTGTCAAAACGAAAAACCTGAAGTCCAGAGGATCGAAACCCTTATCAATTAAATCCTGAACAGTGTAAATATTCCCAAGCGACTTAGCCATCTTACCACCATTTATATTAACAAAAGAAAAATGAACCCAAATATTCACAAATTTTTTCCCAGTAGCAGCCTCACTCTGCGCAATCTCATTAGTGTGATGAACCGGAATATGATCAACACCCCCGCAATGAATATCAAAAGTTTCACCCAAGTACTTCATACTCATAGCACTACACTCAATATGCCACCCTGGAAAACCCCTACCCCAAGGTGAATCCCACACCATTTCCTTCTCCCCCCTCCTAGCAAACCTCCACACCGCAAAATCAGTTATATTCTTCAAACCCTCAGGCCTTTCAACCCTAGCGCCAGCCCTTAAACTTGAATTCAACTTCTCAAAAGTAGAAGGAATCAACGCTCCATAACCCTTAAACTTTGAAGTGTCAAAGTAAACCCCGTCAGGAATAACATAAGTGTAACCCTTACTTTCAAGCTTTTTAATCAACTCAATAATATCAGCAACATGCTCCGAAGCCTTACAAATAACATCAGGCTTAATATTATTCAACAAACGCATATACCTCAAAAACTCGCCCCCGTAAAACTCAGCAACCTCTTTCATAGTCTTATGCTCTTTCTCAGCTTCCATTCTAAGCTTATCCTCCCCCACATCCTCATCCCCAACCAAATGCCCCACATCAGTGAAATTCATAACATGCTTAACCTTAAAACCACTCCTCTCCAACACCCTCTTAAGCAAATCCTCCCTCACATAAGTAGCCATGTTTCCAATATGAGGGTAATAGTAAACAGTAGGACCGCAAGTATACATTCCTATCTCATTATCCCTCAACGGTTTAACAACCTCCTTCCTCCTACTCAACGTGTTATACAATCTCAACATTTAAAACCAGCCTCTTAAAAATTTAACAGAAACAATTTTAAAAACCCTTCCACCAACATAAAAACTAAAATGAAAACCAAAATAATCTGCACAGTCGGCCCTTCAACCTCAAGCGAAGACGCTATAAAAAAACTATTACGAATCGGCGTCAAACTTTTCAGAGTTAACTTCTCACACGGAACCATTCAACAAAACATTCAAAAACTTAAAATAATAAAAAAACTAGGCGGTTCAACCATATCCGACCTGCCAGGACCTAAACTTAGAATAAAAAAATTCAACGGCGTCATACAAACAGGAGAAGTAATCCCAACTCAAAAACTCTCCCTCCCAACACTAAAAAAAGGCTGGAAAATCTACCTATCCGACGGGCTGATAGAACTCGAAGCGGCAAGTGAAGAACAACTAAAAGTTTTAAAAGGAGGTGAAGTGAGAACCGGCATGGGAGTGAACATCCCAGCAATAAAAACACTTCAATCCCCAACCACGACAGACCTTGAATTAATAAAAAAAATCAAAAACCTTTCAGACTTCATAGCAGTCAGCTACGCTCAAAACGCGAACTCTATAAAAAAAGCAAGAGCGGAATATAACGGGAACATAATAGCGAAAATAGAAACGAGAACCGGGGTTGAAAACATAAACGAAATAATAAAACAATCCGACGCGATCATGATCGCAAGAGGAGACCTAGGAGTTCAACTCCCATTCGAACAAACACCCCTCATACAAAAAAAAATAATACAACTCTGCGAGCAAAACTACACGCCAGCCATAGTAGCCACTCAAATGCTCGAATCAATGGTCTCAAACACTTTCCCAACGAGAGCTGAAGTCACAGACGTGGCCAACGCGGTTTTAGACGGCGCCGACTCCCTCTTATTATCAGAAGAAACCGCCATCGGATTGAACCCTGAAAACGCCGTGAAAACAATGAAAAAAATAATCAAGTCAACCCAATCATATGTAAGTGAAAAGAATTTCAAAACCTCAACCATATCAGAAGCGATAAGCGAGAGCGCTAAAAACATTTCAAAAACAATCAAAGCCAACGCAATCCTAACAAAAACAAGAACAGGCAAAACAGCTTTGGCAATCTCACGATACAAACCCCAAACCCCCATCATAGCAGCAACTGAAAGCGAAAAAACATTCAACAAACTCTTACTAGCATGGAACGTTACTCCAATCAAAGTAAAAAACCTTAAACACTTAAATTTAAACGAGTTCAAACTCAAAAAAGGAAGCGTTGCAGTGCTAACCTACGGTGAAAACTTCAACACCGACTCAATAAAAATTTTAAAAATCTAACCTTTTTCCGTTAAAACTTACCTTCAACAAACTAGTTATCTTAACAAAGCTTTTCAAGCCTACCAGCTAAACATATCACAATAATCAAAAACATCAGATTTAATCAAATCTAATTTACTAGCGCGTTTCAAACGCATTAATAATTTAATTCTTAGTTTACAAGCTAGCAGCGAAAGCGAAACTTGACACGATATCCCCCAAACCAACAGTGCTTAAAGGCTTCTCAAAAGCCTGAGTTGGAACGCACAAAAGATAATGATCACCTAAATCAACCACCCCCTGTTTTTGAAGAAGTTCTTTTTCCACTCCCTTTAAATTAAATTCTCTCGCCAACACTTCAAGTTGATTCAAACCTCTCACTGAAACAGGCTGGCGAATCGACCTCCTCCACTCGTTTCTCCTCAATTCACGTCCAATCATCGCTTTTGAAGTTGCGACTATAGAAGAGTACAAAACAGCGTTAACTTCTTTTTCAATAGAACACGGCTTTGAAACAATAACCAAGTTATAACCTAAGTTATGAAGATGCAGCCTTTTCAACTTCAATTTTTCAAACACTTTAACAGCCGCTTTATAAAGAGTGAAAGCATTCTCACTCTTCCTAACCATCGCAGCCTCCTTCTTAAAACCAAGCTTTTCAGCCACTTCAACAACCTCAACCTCGTTTATTCCCATACTCTCAGCTATCACAGTCAAATGCTTCAAAACATCTTTTTCTATTGTTTTAAAATCAGAAGGCACGAACTCAACATGAATTCTAAGATTTTCATTACCCCTCTTCAAAAACTCTAAATTTTCAACCTCCTTCTTCAAATAAAACTTGTAAGTCAAACCATTATCATAATTAGGTTTTAAATAATTATAACCAGCGAAAATACCCCCGCTAACCTTCCCACCTAAATCTTCTAAATTTTTTTCTTTATACGCGCTTTCAAAAACAGGAATTGAAGGAAAAGGAGAAGAGTATATCACCCTGTTCGACCGAGGAGCAACTGCAACCTCGCCTTGAATTTTAAGCTTATCCCCCTCCCTAAACTCGAAAATCCAGTTAATCTTAGTCGGATCCCCCTCCTTAAAACAATTAACCGCTTTCTTTAAAACAACCCCGTCACCCTCAACAACAGGAAACCGCACTTTTCTATAAATCAAACGCGCTAACCTTTCAGACAAGATTGGAGTATACAAAACACTCTCCCACCCTAAAATCGCAAGCTGGTTTGCTATAATCCCAGCCTGCCCTCCTATCCTCTCCCTCCTCTCAGGAAAACTCTCTCTAAACCATTCAAGCATGTACTGGTTAACCGGAATGTGAACCGCCTTTCCATTCTTTAAAGCCTGAAAAAAAGAAGAGAAAAAATGAGTTGGATTATCAACCCTGTAAAACTCTCTACCTGTCTTATGAAGAATAATCTTCTCATCTCCTGGTGGAATCATAAACTTGAAAAAACCCTCATCATAAAAAACCTGCTCGTCAACCAAAGCATTATAAGCGCATAAAACCCTCTTACCTGACGGCCTCGTCAAACCCGCCCTTCTAAGCCTCTCATTCCAATTCATACAATAAATCTTAAAGTCGAATAGTTTTTTAAGATTAATCTTGAAAATTAAAACAACCAATGGAAAACAACACTGAAGAACTAATAAGAAAACTCGCCCTAAAAAACGCTTTCGACTACGGCGAGGCGAGAGAAAAAGTCGTGATAGCTAAAATACTCGGCGAAAACCCAAGTTTAAAAAAAAACCTAAGCGATTTAAACGAAAAAGTCAAACTAATAGTAAGTCAAGTCAACACTCTCTCAAAAAGTCAAGTAAACGAGGAAATAAAAAAATACGATTTTGAAAAAAAAACAGAAAAACCAAGAACCCTACCCGACTTGAAAATACAAAAAGCAAATTTAAGAATGGCTCCAAACCCCAACGGGCCACTGCACCTAGGAAACGCGAGAATGGTAATCCTCAACGACGAGTACCACAAAAAATACCCTGGCGAGCTCGTACTCAGATTCGACGACACAGACCCGAAAAACCCGGATAAAAAACCATTAAAAGAAGCCTACAACTTAATAGAAGAAGACTTAAAATGGCTTGAAGTAAACTACACAAAAAAAATATACGCGTCAAAAAGACTCGACGTTTACTACGATTACTTCAAAAAAGCACTTGAAAAAGGAGCGGCTTACATTTGCACGTGCAAAAACTGGAAAACACGCGAAACCCGCCAACCCTGCCCCTGCAGAAACAACACAATCGAAAAAAACCTTGAACTCTGGAAAAAAATCTCAACCTTCAAAGAAGGAGAAGCGGTTGGAAGAATCAAAACAGATTTAAACCACCCCAACCCAGCTGTGATAGACTGGGTGGCCTTAAGAATAGTTAACCACCCTGAACACCCACTTGTTGAAAAAACAACCAAACTATGGCCCACACTAGACTTCGCTTCAGCAGTTGACGACCACGATCTTAACATAAACCTCATAATAAGAGGAAAAGACTTAATGGTGTCAGAGCAAAGACAGAAATACCTATACAACGCGTTCAACTGGCAATACCCCCTAACAATAACATACGGAAAAATCCAAGTTAAAAACACTACAATATCCAAAAGTGAAATGATAAAAGGAATAAGAGAAGGCGTCTTCACAGGCTTCGACGACCCAAAACTACCAACCCTAGCCGCTTTAAGAAAAAGAGGCTACCACCCGAAAGCCATAAGAGAATTCATACTAAACTTCGGCTTAAACGAAAACGAAACCACAGTAGACTGGGAAATCCTAAATAATTTCAACAGAAAAATTATAGACGCTTCAACACCACGATATTTCTTCATTTCAAACCCCATTGAAATAAAAGTCAAAATAAAAGGAGAGTTCAAAATAAAACTCCACCCCTACATAGAAATGGGCTTCAAACACTACCACTTCAACGGAGAAACAGTTTTCCTAATCGACAAAAAAAACGCGTTCAACAAAGTACACCTAAAAGGACTCTTCACCATCGACAACACTGGAAATATAATAAAAGAAGACGCGATTGTAATACCCTGGGTTGAAAAAAACCATTCAACCCCAGTCAAAATAATAAAACCCGATGAAACAATAGAAGGCTTTGCAGAAGACTTCACAGCCAACCTTAAAATAGGAACTGAAGTTCAATTCGAAAAAATCGGTTTTTGCAGGCTAGACTCAAAAAACACTTTTTACTTCACCCACCCTTAAAACACTAAAACCCAAAAAAAATTAAAAACAAAATTAAACTTCCTTTTGATAGTAATCACTCATAAAATCGTTAACATCCCTAAAACTTGAAACACCCTTCTCAACAAGATAATCAAGAACAGCTCTTCTCTTTCCAAGCTCCTCATTCAACTCTATAAGACTCCTACCCACCGCTTTAGAAATCTTCTCTAAAGCCTCGCTTGAATAATCAGTCCTCTCAAGCTTCATAGTTGAAGAGTTCAACCTAAAAACATCATTTAAAGTCACCTCCCTTTCAATCTTAGAAACCTCACTCACTTGAACAACCCTCCTAACACTCCTCCCCTCACTCCTGTCAAAAAAAAGACTCTGAACTATTATAACATTCAAAAGAGGAATCAAACCACGAGGAACATTCATTGGAGCTTCTTCAAGCTTTTTAACAGCGTCCCTCGAATTATTCGCATGCATCGTCCCCAAAACACCCCTCAAACCCACATTCATCGAATTAAACAACGTTTCAACCTCGCCCCCCCTCACCTCCCCAACCACTATCCTATCAGGCCTCATCCTCAAAACATTTTTAAGAATCAAATCCATACCCACCTCCTGCGCTTCCAAAGCCACCCAATTCTCCCTATCAAAATCAACCTCCCTAACCTCCTCAACACTCACAACCCTCTCATTTTGAGGAATAAAAGAACTAAGAGCGTTTAAAGTTGTAGTCTTCCCAGACGCCGCCCCCCCAACAACAAGAATATTCAACGGGAATACTTTCAAACCCTCAACACAAAGCCACAAGTAACTCGCAACATCCGAGTCCATCGTCCCATTCTCAATCAAACTCGTTATAGAAAGCTTCTGCTTTCTAAACTTTCTTATCGTTACAACCGTCTTCTCACTCACAGGCTTCACCACAACATTAGCCCTACTACCATCAGGAAGCTTTAAATCATCAAGATTCTTCCCATTCCACTGAATTTGAAGCAAAAAACTTTCAATATCCCCACTCGTCGGCTTGATAAAAGTTTTACACACTCCAAAATCCTTGTGAAAAACCATCACCTCCTCACCCTCCCCATTTATCATTATCTCCTCAAGATCCGGGTCATCAAAAAGCCGTTGAAAAAGCTTGTAACCGAAAACCCTCTCATAAACACTTGAAACAACCCTCTCAACATTAACCGGAAGACGCGCAATCGCTTCAAAAAGCTTTTTCTCAAAAACCTCTCTATCCCTAAAACTCAAAGGCCTACCGAAAGAATAAGAATTAGATATTTTCTCAAAATCACTTGCCTCAAGACCATTTTCAACAAGCTTTTCAAAACGCCTCCTTAAAAAAGCGTCAACTATAACATCAACTATCTTAACCTCTTCATCAGTTAAACCGCTTTCACTCTCCCTGTAAAAACAAAAAGGATACCCCTTTTCAACAACGCCCATACCATTAAAATTAAAAAAACAAACAATTAAAACCTATTGCTTCACTCCTTAAAAAACTAGGAATTAAACCCTCAAAAATCTAAAACATTCAATTTAAAAAACTTTCACCTCTTTTAAAATACGCATGATAGCAGGAGTTGACGAAACAGGCAGAGGGCCAGTCATAGGCCCCATGGTTATAACCGTTTTTTACTGCGACGAAAAACAATTACCTGAACTCAAAAAAATAGGAGTTAAAGACTCAAAACTTTTAACTGACAATCAAAGAAAAAACATAGAAGCCAAACTTAAAAAACTCGGAAGTTGGAAGAAAACAATTATCACAGCAAAAGAAATAAACGAGCAAATGAAAAAAAAAGTAAGCTTAAACGAACTTGAAGCAGAAAAAATAGGCTTAATGCTCAACGAAATTGAATTCGAAAAAGCCTTCATAGACTCTCCAGACGCTGACGGAAAAAAATTCGAAAAAAGAATAAAAAAATACTACAACAAAAAAGGCGTTTTAATATGCGAAAACCACGCTGACAAAAACCACCTAGTGGTTGGAGCGGCTTCAATAATAGCCAAAAACCAAAGGGAAGACGAGATTAAAAAAATAGCAGAAAAAATAGGGTTTTTCGGTTCAGGCTACCCCTCAGATGAAAGAACAATAAAATTCATAAAAAAAAATTTAAACAAAACCGAACTCAAAAACCACCTAAGAACAGAATGGAGCACGATTGAAAAAATAAAAAACGAGTTAAAACAAAAAACAATACAGAAAAACCTATGGCAATTTTAAAAAAAACAAACTTTTAAATAAACGCTGCTTAAAATAAAAACCAATGAGCAAATCAAAAAGCCAAGGAGCTTTTGAGTACATTCTCCTCCTAGGAGGAATTCTTTTAATCGTAGTTTTAATCATAGTCATTCTAAAAACCGCTATCCTATCACCTGCAAACGCCAACGTTCAAAACACTAATAACATTCTAAACACAATCTCAGCAGTTCCTGAAATACCAGGGCCTTGGACAAAATACAGTTGCTCCACCCCCGTAATACCTGTTTCAATGGCTCCAACCTCAGCGCTTAGAGTGGTAAAAACAGGCGGGGTTTACTATGGTTTTTACACTAACCAAACAGGCGGTCCAACAGGTCAAGGAAATATAGGATTATTAAACTCAACAGACGGTGTCAACTGGCAGCTAGTCAACTCTTCAATTTTAAACCCCTCGCCGACAGGCTGGGATAACTATTCAGTGGGTCTCCCTTCAGTTATTTACTCAAACGGCCTGTTTCAAATGTGGTACATGGGAAGTAACACCACTAATGTAAACAGTTGGACTCAATCTCCTGGAGAGTCGGTTGGGCTAGCTACCTCGACAGACGCGATTCACTGGACTAAAAACTCAAACAATCCAGTGTTCACCCCGAACGCAACCGGAACATGGGATAACTATTCAATAGCTCCTTCAGTGACAGTGATAAACGATGGCGGCGTTTACAAAATGTGGTACACTGGAATGAGCCAATCAGGTTTCGCCACTTCAATTGGCTACGCGACCTCGCAAGATGGGGTTAACTGGCAGAGGTGGAATGGAACAGGAGGCCCGGTGATAACAAACGCGATTACAGGAGTTGCTTTAAAAAACGGGGTTTACTACCTATCTTTAGGAGGGTTTTCAGGCTCAAACTTTATAACAGAAGCGAGCACTTCAAACGACGGGGTGGCATGGTCACAACCTGTGATAACTTTAACAAACTCCACTGGTTGTTTTGACTCTCAACAAGCTTTCATCACTTCCATAATACTTTCCAATGACCAGTACCAAGCGTGGTACTACGCATATAGCAGCTCGCCTTCCGGTGTCGGCTACGCGACAGCTCCTGTGAACATTCTAACCCCTTAAAAAAAAATAGAAAATGTTTAAAAACTTAACAAACCTTTTAATTCAAATAAACTCGCCGAAATTAAAAAGAAAAAAAAGGTTTTGAAAAAAAATGAATATTTCAAAAAACGACAGTTTTTCAAAATGGTTAACTGAAATCATAAAAGAAGCTGAACTCGCTGACCTGAGGTACAACGTCAAAGGCTTTATAGTAAACATGCCTTGGGCGGTGATGATAATGAAAAGAATGTACGCTTTATACGAAGAAGAACTTGAAAAAAACGGCCACCTGCCAGCCTGGTTTCCAGCTGTAATACCAAAAGAGAATTTTGAAATCGAAAAAGAACATGTTGAAGGGTTTAAAGCAGAAGTCTTCTGGATAACAGAAGGAGGGGACAAAAAACTCGAGCAACCCCTAGCTTTAAGACCAACAAGCGAAACCGCAATGTATAAAATGTTCTCGCTTTGGATTCAAGGCAAGTCAGACCTCCCATTAAAAATCTACCAGTCAACGCAAGTATGGAGGTACGAGACAAAATCAACAAGGCCGTTTTTAAGAGGAAGAGAATTCCACTGGATTGAAACCCACTGCGCTTTCTCTTCAAGAAAAGAAGCTGAAAATCAAGTTTTGGAGGATATGAGAACAACCGAAAAAATAATGCACCAAGAATTCTGCATTCCCTTTATTTTTTTCGAAAGACCTGAATGGGACAAGTTCCCAGGAGCCTTACACACTTACGCGGCAGACTCTCTAATGCCAGACGGGAGGATAATACAACAACCCTCAACCCACCTTCTAGGCCAAAACTTCGCGAAAGCCTTCAACATAACCTTTCTCGACGAAAACGGGAAAAAAAACTTCGCTTGGCAAACTTGCTACGGACCCGCAATTTGGAGAATCTTCGCTTCCCTAATATCAATAAACGGAGACGATCGAGGTTTAATACTACCCTTCAAACTAGCCCCCTTCCAAATAGTGATAACCCCCATACCATCTGAAAAAAACGAGAAAATCAAACAAAAAGCGCTTGAATTAAAACAAAACCTTGAAAAAAACGGTTTAAGAGTTAAGGTGGATGACTCAAATAAAAAACCTGGTTTTAAGTTCAACTTCTGGGAAATGAAAGGAGTGCCGTTCAGAATAGAACTAGGCGAGAAAGAACTTAACTCAAAACAAGTTACAATAGCCAAAAGAATCGATGGAACCAAAATAAAAGTAAACGAAAACGAGGTGGCAGAGAAAATAAAAGAACTTTCAATTGAAATGCAAAAACAACTCATCAAAAAAGCCGATTCAATCTTCGAAGGCAGAGTGTCAACCGCAGAAACAATTGAAGAGCTAAGTGAAATAATAAAAACAAAAAGAGGCTTCGTGAAAATACCCTTCTGCAGCGTCGGACTTGAAGGCGTTGAATGTAAAGAAAAACTTAAAAACAAGCTCCACGTGGACGTGAGAGGCGAAAGGTTTGACGTTAAAGAAAAACCAGAAAACAAAAAATGCATCATATGCGGAAAAGAAGCAAAACACTACGTTTACGTTGGAAAACAATACTAAAACCTGAAAATCATACAAAACCACTGTTTTTTTCTTAAAAAGTTTTACACTGTAACTTTCTTTTAATGATAGTTTTAAAAACCATTTTCCCACCACATAACATTTTAAAACCTTCGCTTTTCAATTATTCATCATAAAACACTTGAAGGTGTTTCAAAAATTGAAATACGAAGAATTCGCAGCTTTGTACAAAGACAAAATTTACAATACAACCTGCACTTACATTCCAAATCGAGAGCCTAAAAAACACTATGAAATGGTTAGAGATTACGTTGACAGGAAAGGAAAGTACGGAAGAGCGATGCTCATAGTACTATGGGCCGCGCTTTACGGCGCGAACCCAGAAGACGCGATACTACCAGCGTCCTCACTGCAAACATCAGAAGACTGGATTTTAATGCATGACGATTGGGAAGACAAAGCTGAGCTTAGAAGAGGCAAGCCTTCAGCTTACATTCTATACGGGGAAGAGCTGGCGATAAACGCTGGCGACGCTCTTCACATGATAAACTGGAAGATAGTGAAAGACGCGACGGGCCATCTAAACAAAAAAACTCCAGGTCTTGGAGAAAACTTCTTCAACAAATTCTACGACATTCTCCTAGTGACAGCTGAAGGGCAGTACCTTGACATAAGCCTCACAAAAAAAAAATCAATAACCGACTTCACAGAACAGGATTACTTCAATTCAATCCACGCTAAATCAGGGTATTACAGTGTTTACGGGCCAATGCAACTAGGAGCTATAGTTGGAAAAGCGCCGCCAAAGCAAATTGAAAAAATAAAAAACTACGGTTTAGACTTAGGGAACGCGTTCCAAATAAAAGATGATATTCTAGACGTGATAGGAGACGAGAAAACACTTGGAAAAAGCGTTAAAAATGACATTAAAGAAGGCGTGAAAACCATTATTTTATGGCATTTCGTACAAAACGCAAGCGAGTCAGACCTTCAAAAAGTCAGCGGGATATACTCAAAAAATCCAAAAGAAAAAACAAGGGAGGAGCTGGATTTTGTCGCGGATAAATTCAAACAATACGGAAGCGTCGCTTACGCTGAAGAAAAAGCCGCGAAATTTCTTGAAAACAGCCTTAAAAATTTCCAAGAAATAGAAAAAGACAAGCAAAACGAGTACAAAGAAACCGCTTTTGATTTAATACAAAAACAAGTGAAAAGAGTAAAATAACCTTCACTTTTCAAAAGCATTTTAAAATGATGAAAAAAATCTCAAAAGGGCGTTCATCTGAAATTATAAACCGCATATTCGGAGACACTTCCTTTTATTCAAGAATACTCAAAGAAAAAGCACAGCAATTGTCAAGAAAAAAACCCTACACTCAAACATTCAAACTTGCTTTTGAACAGATAAAAAAAGCAAGGGATAGCCTGCCGCCTGAATGGAAAAATCTCAATAAAATAACCGACAACACAGAGAAATTTTTAAAACAATTAGAGGTGGAATTAAAATGACTGAAAAAAGAATAGTGCCAGTAGCAAACGCGATAGCGTACAGAGGCGAAAAAATACTCCTGTTAAAAAGAAGCGCGAAGAGCAAGTACGCGCCGGGTTTTTGGCAGCTTCCAGGCGGGCGCCTAGAGTTTGGAGAAACTCCAATGCAAGCTTTGATAAGAGAAGTTAAAGAAGAAACCGGATGTGTTTTTATTCCATCAAGTCAGAAAGTGGTTTGCGTTTCATCTCATGTTATTGAAATACGCGGAGATAACTTCCAACTGCTTACAATAGTGTACAAGGGCAGCATTGAAGGAAGTATAATAATCAGCGAAGAGCACAGCGATTTCAAATGGGCTAGTATAAGCGACGCGTTGAATTCGCCTGACTTAGAGGAGGGAACCCGCAAGATCCTTCTTTTATCAAGGGAGTTAAAATGAAGATAATGTTTCTCGCCGGGCACTCAGCAGTAGGAAAAACAGAAGCGGCGAAACTATTAAGCAAAAAATTAAACCTCACGCTTATAACTGAGAGGTCAATTCTTGACTCGGTTGTCGAAAAAAAAAGGATTCAACCGCATAAGAGACGCTGTTGAAAAACTAGGAGTTGAACCCCTTCTAAAAGACGCGAGAGAAGAAGCGAAAAATCAGATTCTAAAAGCGCCCGCCGACAACATAATTTTTGACGGGGCGTATGACGGAGAACTTGTCAATTTTATAAAGAAAAACATTCCCAACGCGGGGGTTCTCGTTGTTGGAATATCCGCAAACAAGACATTGAGAATAAAAAGAATGATGAAACGAAAAGGCTGGCCGTTGAAAGAATCCATAAAAGAACTAAATTTCATAGACTCTGTAAAAGACAAAATGGGAGCTTATAAAATAGCACGATAACCAGATGTTAAAATAAAAAACAAGGAATCGTTTAAAAACTTCACATCAGAATTGGAAAAAGTAGCAAACTCCTTTTTTAGCAAATAACACTTTCAAAATAATTTTCTTATTTAATATCACCTGTGTGAACTATCCCATTCTTGAAGAGGGGCTTCCCGCCTGCAGAGTTAAAAATCAAACTCGCTTAAAAAAAAGTCATTTCCTCTTCTTAACAATCTTAACATTCGCCGGAGTCAACAATATCTTATCCTCGTCAATCCTCGCAATATCCCCGTTAATATTCCTAGCATAAGCTTTCAACTCGTCAACAACAATTTTAAGCTTACCAGGGTTTTTAACCATCGGAGTTATATTCAAAAGCACGAGGTTTTTCTCTTGCAACTCCTCCTTAACAATTTTAGTGTCATTCTCACTCTGCAACGCTATCGGCTTAACATAAAAATCAGCTTTTTGATGCATCACGTCAACCTCTTCAGCTTGCCTTGCAGTCATAAACTCGTTCACGTCCATATCGCTTGAAATTCCCAACGCCTTTGAAATATTATCTATAAAACCCATTTTCCAAATCACCTTTTAAAGTAAAGTAATGCTAAATAAATAAGCGACAATGATTTAAAAAGTTTGTCTTTCAAATTAATTAACAGTGTTTTAAATGCTTAAATGGATTGTTTTTGATTTTGCGGATACTTTATACGACCATAACCTAATAAGAAGAAAATTCATTGAAAATAAAAGCTTAAGTCGAATACTCGCAAAATTCAACTTAAAAGTCAGTGAAAAGAAAATAGCACGTTTAATGGAAAACATTAGAATTTCAATGCAAGGCCGCATTGAAAGACACTCCGGGCAACTTGTATTCAAAAAAATAGGCGAGGCGTTCAATAAAAAATTCACGCAAAACCAGCTTAACGAAATGGAAAAACTTTACAGAAAACAAGAACTTAAATACTTCAAACTCCTTCCAGGAGCTTTAGAAGTGGTGAAACTCGCAAAGAAAAAAGGCTTAAAACTAGCCTTAATTTCAAACATGAACTCTGAATTATTCGCTCAAAAACTCGCGAAAAGCGGTTTAAGTGAAAACTTTAACATAAAAATAACATCAACAGAAGTAGGAGGAGAGAAAAGCAGCCTCTTCCCCTTCATGGTTTTCCTAGCCAGAGCGAATAAACTTATCGAAACCAAACCCGAAGAAGTTTTAATAGTTGGAGACAGGATTGACGAGGACGTCAACGCCGCCATACTAGGAATGAGAACAGTACTTTTTCAAAGAAGAAACTCAAAATTCAAAGCAGTTCACGGCTTACAACCCGACTTTAAAATAAAAAATCTTAAACAATTGAAAAAAATAATAATCCAGCTTACTTGAAAAAAAAGAAAAGTTTATTTAAGTTTCATTTTAAAATTCTTTAAACGGGTTTGAACATGGACTTCAAAGAAATAGAAGAAAGCGCGATCTTCAAAAACAAGTCAGTCTTATCCCCCCACTACGTCCCGCAAGAGCTTTTATACAGGGAGGAAGAACTTAAAAAAATGATGCTCGGAGTAGCGCCGGCTTTCAAAGGATTCAAACCTAAAAACATTCTCATCTACGGGAAAACAGGAACCGGTAAAAGCATCACAACAAAAAAACTCCTTGAAAAAATCGAAAGCATGAATGACAACCGAGTGAAAGGAGTCTACCTCAACTGCAGAGTCTACGACACTCGATACAAAGTATTCCAAAAACTGGTTTCAGAACTTAAAAACGAGTTCTCGAAAACAGGGTACTCCTTCGCACTACTCTACGAAACCATACTCGACTGGATAGAAGAAAAAGACAGGTTCATAATAGTAATTCTCGACGAGATAGACTTCGTTAAAGACATAGACGCGCTTGTTTACAGCATAACAAGAGCGAACGATGACATTAAAAAAGGAGGGTTGTCAATGATCGGAATCTCAAACAAAATACAATTCAAACAAAAACTCGGCGAGAGAAGCAAGTCATCAATATGCGAGGAAGAGATTGTCTTTCAAACATACAATTCAAGCCAACTTCAAGGTATTTTAAACCAAAGAGTCCCACTCGCATTCAAAGAAGAAACCATAACCCAAAGCGCGGTCAACCTAGCAGCCGCTATAGCCGCTAGAGAAAACGGCGACGCTCGCTACGCTTTAAACCTACTCCTAAGAAGCGGAGAACTCGCCGAAAGAAAAAAAACAAGCAAAGTAACAGACAAAGAAGTTGAAGAAGCCAGAAAAATGGCTGAAGAAGACAAAGCAAGCGAGCTCATATCAAGCCTCCCAACCCACCAGCAACTCGTACTATACGCTCTAGCCATGACCTCAACCGACGTTTCATACAAAAAACTAATAGAAGACAACGGTGAAAAATACTATTTTTCAGGAGAAGTTTACGATCACTACACAAGAATATCAAGAAAATTCGGGTTCGAACCAATAAGCGCGAGATGGTACAGAGAATACATACACGAACTTGAAGAAATGGGTTTAATAAGCAGCATACACTCAGGAAGCGGGGTTAGAGGCCAAACAACACTTCTAAGACTCGCATTAGAAGAATCTAAAGTTAGAAAAATAATAGAAAAATCACTAATGAAATGAAAACCCCCCGCTCAACCTTTAAACGCTTTAAAGTTCAACCCCCCGCCGCAAAACTTACAAAAACTAAAAATTTAAAAAAAAGAGCGCCTCGGGCAGGATTTTCATTAATGAAATCTTGAACCTGCGACCTTCTGATTTCCATCAGTTGGTTAACAGTCTCGTCTTTTTTTAACAGACGCTCTACCTTCCAGCCTGTTATTTTAAAAACAGGAAACTGAGCTACCGAGGCATTCAACCTTAAAATTAAAGAAATAAAAGTTTAAAACTTTATTGCTGAGATTTTTGCTTAACCCAATTAAAAACCTGAGTTTTAGGCATAGCACCGACAAAACGGTCAACCTCAACCCCGTTTTTAAAAAGAATAACCGTTGGAATGCTCATAACCCCGTAAGCCGCGGCTGTCATCTGATTCTGATCAACATCCAAACCAGCGAAAACAATATTAGGAAAACTCTTCTCCACCTCCTCTAAAATCGGGGTTAAAATCTTACAAGGAGGGCACCAAACCGCGTTAAAATCAACAACCGCGATTCTAGCCTTCAAAATCTTATCCTGAAACTCTCTCTCACTTATCTGATTCACCTGCACACCACCTTTTCACAAAAACACTTTTTATGGAAGGAAATCCTCGTTTTTAATCTTTTCTGGAATGTAAGTGTTACTAATATACTGAAGATTCTTACTTGACAAAGCCTGAAGCTCGGCCTTGTATTTTTTTTCTAAAAACTTGTCAATCTCCTCCTGCCACCTCTTATGCTTAAACCAACTATAACCCTTAATCTCCAACGCTCTCTTAATGTCCACCTCCTTAGCTTTAATAGTAGCTTTTTGAAGATTATAATGCTCAATATCACTAGCGCTCATACCTAAAAACTTCATCTTAGGACAGCCTAGCCTCTCACTCTCATGAGCTAAAGCCATCGAACCATACTTCATAGTAGAGTAAATATACCAACCATAAGGATCCGAGTCAGTTAAACAATAAATAGGCAACTTCAACTCCTCACTAAGCCTCTGAAGCAACCTCCTCGCCCCTCTAGCCGCCTGCCCCGCCGTGGTAATCAAAATACAATTATTCTTCTCCCAATACTTATCCTCATTAAGCCTATCAAAAATAGCGTTTTTCTCCGCCACGAGCACAAAATCAACACTCACCTTCTTAAACTCAATCTGCTCCACAATACTTGGAATAGCCCAACCCCCGCTACCCATCCTGCTTAAATCAATTAAATCCACTTTATCCCTAACCCTATCCTCAATCACCACCTTCCCTGCCATCCTACCCTTAGGCTCAGCCCTCAAATGAAGCATCTCCCTAAAAGTATTCAACGCCACCTCCAAGTCAACAATAGCAAGATTACTTTCACTCTGCTCGTCAATAGTGTCCTCCTTAGTGCCAGGAATAGTATGCTTCTTCGCGTAATACAAATCCCTAATAGTAGCGGTTAAATCATTCGCCAGCAAGTCCTTTTTAACATAAGAAGCGACCAAAAGAGTTTGCATAAACCGTCTAGCATGAGAAACGTTAAACAAAAACCTTTTAGCCTTCTTATCACCAAGCACGATCCTCTGTAAATTCTCATCAAAACTCACGTTAGCAGAACCCCTTATCGGAATTTCAATAAAAGGATTCTCCCCCCTCTCAATCTGACTTTCAAGCTTCAAACCTAACTCTTCAATAAGCTTTTCAGTTCTCTTACCATCACTCTTCTTCATACTCCTCATCACTTTCAACTAAATCCTCTTCAACACCACCACTCTCATCAGCTAAAGCAGTCCTCTCCTTCGCAATAACCTCCAACTTCCTTCTAGTTTTTTCAACATCAACCCCTATCAAATCATTAAGACAAACCGCAACCTCCCCTATATACTTAATAAAAACACTCCTCCTCTCCTCCTCCTCACGCGCGTGCTGCAACGTGTGAATATACACGCCAATACTTCTAGCGCACTCCATCAAAGCCAGTTTAATCTCACTTACAATCTCCTCTTCAGGACTGACAGCCAGCTTACTCGTCCCAGTGAAAGGAACATAAACACTCACAAAATTAACAAAAACCGTTACAGGCAACTCCTCAATCTTACCAAGATCATACCTCCCCCAATCAATCTCCTTAACCGCTTGAGAAATAGCACACGACCCAGCGTCAAAAAGCAGTGGAGTGCTATTAGCGTAACGCAAAACCTCAAACTTTCTAACACCGCCAACCACGCTCCCACTCTCACCCCCGTAAGCTATACCAGCTTCAACCATAAACGGGATGCCCCCCCTGTAAACCTTAGGCTTTCTCTCAACCACCTTCAACTCCTCAGGCTTTAAAATACTCTTCAACGCTTTAACCAACTGACCCTCCCCAATTGGAATCAAAACACTCGTTTCAGGCGCGACCCACTTCAACTGTTGAATACTCTTAACAATAGCCTCAGCTTCACTCCACGTTAAACTCTTAGGCGTTTTATTAAAATCTATACTCTTATTCAACTCGCTTAACTCTCTAACCTTCTCAGCGCTAAACCTTGAAAACTCGTTCTGAAAAAAACTACTTATCTTCCTCGCGCTACTTGAATGCGCCATTTCAATCAAATCAGCCGTGGTCAAACCCAAAGGGTGAGGTAAAACCTTCTCAGCAACCTTAGGAAGAACAGTGCTAGCCCTAGGAAAAACAACAATCTCCCCGCTAGGCTCGGTTAAAGTAATCTGAGCGTGCGGGTTAGCAATCGCCGTTCTCCTTAAATACTCGTAAACCCCGTACTCGCTACGATTATAATCAACCTCCGCAACCTCCATCTCAATTCTAACCCCCCTAAAATTCTCACTATACTCCCTCTCTTCACTTAAAACCGGCTGGTTACTCTTAACATCAATCGTAATATCACACTCGTAAACCCTATGATTCATACCAGTTTTAACATGCGTGGGCTTGCCAGTTGTAAGCTGAGCGAAAAGAACAGCGTAACTTATCCCAAGCCCTTGCTGCCCTCTCTTCTGTCTTAAAACATGAAACTTAGTCCCAGCTAAAAGCTTTCCAAAAGCCTTACCCACATCCTTCTTCGGAACGCCAGTCCCATTATCCTCTATAACAACCTTAAAATGACCATCAGGAAGCTCTTTAATCTCAACACTAATATCCGGAAGAATCCTAGCATCCTCAGCTGAATCCAAACTATTCGTAACCGCCTCGTGAACAATAGTAGTTAAACTTCTAATCTTACCCGTGTAACCCAACATCTGCCTGTTTCTCTTAAAAAACTCTGCCACCGAGTACTCCCTAAACTGCTTCGACAACTCCTCTTCATCAATAAAATCGCTCATAAAAAACTTTTCAACTCAACCTTTTCAAATAATTATAAACCTGCGAGTGCTTAACCCCCTCCATAAGCCTTAACACAGCTTCTTTAGCGTTTTTAACCTCGTCAAACCTTCCAATGAAAAAAACTTTTTTATCACCAACAACCATCCTAACCCCTGTAAGCCTTTCAATCACCTCCTTAGCCCTCCCCTCCCCCCCGATAATCCTGCCTTTAACCCTACCTAAAGCTTTTTCCTTCCTCCAAACCGCGCTTTCAACATCAATCTCATCAGCGAAGTAATCATCGCTGAAAAGCTTAAAAGCGTTTTTGGTTGAAAAACCATTCCCAAGCGCTTTCAAAACCTGCTCGCAATTCCACTCACTCGCGCCACCCCCTTCAATATAAAAAACACTACCTTCCCTTTCAACCCTAACCCCACTCACCCTTTCAAGCTCGCTTACACTCCTAACAACCCTTGACACTTCCTTCTCAGGAATCTTAACAATCCTCATTAGAAATATTATTTCGTAAAATAAACTTAAAAACATTTGTCTGTTTTAAAAAAAAACCAGTTCAAGCAATACTTTTTTAACCTTACCCCGCCTAAACATTTCCTAACAAATGGAAACTTACGAACAACTACTCAAAAAAGCTTACTCGTCAATGCCTGAAAAGAAAAAATCAACAGAAAGATTCGAAATACCAGTAGCCGAGTGCCTAGTGCAAGGAGACAAAACACTAATCAAAAACTTCGACTCGATTTGTAAAACCATGAGAAGAAACCCCAAACAAGTCTCGAAAATAATCCTAAAAGAACTCGCAGCTCCAGGCTCGATGCAAGGAAACGCCCTGTTAATCCAAGGAAAATTCAGCGACAAAACAGTAAACGAAAAAATACAATACTACTTCAAAAACTATGTCTCTTGCAAAGAATGCGGGAAACCAGACACTCACTTCGAAACAGAAGGTAGAAACACCATACTAGTATGCGAAGTTTGCGGGGCTAGAAAACCAGTGAAATAAAAAAAATGGAAGCGCAACCAGAACAAAGAATAAGAACGCCAAGAAAAGGGGAAGTCATGGGAATAGTAACAGAAATGAAAGGCGGGAGTAGAATGATAGTAAAATGCTTCGATGGAAAAGAAAGACTCTGCAGAATACCAGGAAAAATAAAGAAAAAACTCATCATAAAACCCGGGGATTACGTTATAATCCAACCATGGAGCGTTCAAAGCGATGAAAGAGGAGACATCGCTTACAAGTACAACTCCTTCCAAGTAGACCAGCTAAAAAGAAAAGGCTTACTCACATAAAAAAAACCCGCGTTTTAAACTAAACCTAAAAAAACCGGTGTTGAAAACAAAAGTTGAAACGACACAATAGCCGGAAGCGCGGGCCAGTACCGACCCCTCTTCATCAACCAAAGCAAAACCCCGAAACCAACAACACTACCAACAATTGAAAAAACCGGGTTCAAATGACCTATAAAAAAACTTGAAGACACCATTGAAGGAACAACCAAATCCCCGCTTCCAAGCTCCACAAACTTCCTCCCATCCCTCAACTTAACACTAAAAGCTGCTTCTCTCTTACCAAGCTGTCTCGCAAGAACAACCATATGCTTAGTGTAAAAAACAGCTATAAAATCGTAAACCGCGAGCAAAACCGCTGCTATCAACACTGGAACCACTCCTAAACTAACCCCGATCAACCCTCCCACAATACTAGCCGACAAAACAGTAAAAACATTTTTAGTCTGCGGAAATTCAAACCTCACCGCAACCAAAAAAAGCGATAAAACCAGCGAACTCAAAACACTAAAATAAACACTAAAAACAAGATTACTAGTAGCAAAAATCAAAAAAAATTCAAAAAACCTAAACAAACTCTTACCCTTATAAAAATAAAGAACAATCAAAACCAAAACAGCGCTAAGCAAAACATACGCCACTAAAAAAAAAGAATTCCACACGCTGTCAGGATTTGAAAACATGACCACGTTCTGCGAGTACAAAACCCAACCGAAAAAAACCGCTAAAACCTGAGCTGCAACAAACACAGACAAAATCTCAAACTGAAGCTTTCTATTCATAATCACTCAATTCTCTTCCTAGCGCTTTTAACAAAACCAGTTTTAGGCTCGTACAACTCTCCCTGAAGCGACAACTCATTAACAATCTTCCTACAACTCACCTCATCCAAACCAACCTCAGAAGCCCTCTTAACAACCTCATCAATATCAACCATGTCAACCTCCCTTTCAATCGACTGAATAATATTAATAACCAGCCTAATCTTATCAACCCTACTTTTAGACTGCCCGATATTAACAATATCAGTATCAATCAAACCAGTCTCCTTATCAGTGAAAACATCCTTAAGCACGAAATCAGTTAAACTAATCGCCCTCTCAGCGTCAACCAAACCAACCTCAGAACTTAACCTCATCTTAGCGCTAGCCTCAGCCAATCTTATAATACCCTCGATCTGCCTAGCAGTTATCGAAAAAGTATTCTCTTTCTTACCCATCTTCCTCAACGAAACATAATACTCTTTAATCTTATCCCCCGCTTCCTTTGACAATTTAGGAAAACAAGTCCTCCTAGCGTAAGCTATATACTTCCTCAAATCGCTCAAACTAATCGAAGGCATTATAACATCACTAGGCGTTGAAGAGTGAACAAGTAAAATATGCTCAGCCATCCTCCTATCCCTACTCTCATCCAAAACATCCTTAATCGTAAAAATCAAGTCAAACCTACTTAAAAGCGTGGGCGGAATATCAAACTGCGTAGTCGGAGGCTCGTTAGGATCAAACCTCCCAAACTTAGGGTTAGCCGCGGCGAGAACAGACGTTCTAGTATTAAACTGAGCTACAATCCCAGCTTTAGCAATATTAATCTGCTGCTGCTCCATCGCCTCATGTAAAGCACTCCTATCCTCCTTATCCATCTTATCCAACTCGTCGATATTAACCTGCCCTCCAGAAGCTAAAACCATAGCGCCAGCCTTCAAAATCCACCCGCCAGTCACATCATCCTTCTCAGCACTAGCAGTCAAACCCACTCCACTCGCCCCCTTACCACTCACAAGAACACACTTAGGCGCTAACCTTGCAACATACTGTAAAATAGTTGACTTCGCAGTATTATGCGACACAACCCCATTCGCTATAAACCTATGCCCTCTCGGAACCTCAACATCATAAACATCCTCAAACCCGCCTCTTAACACCCTCGCCACCCTCTCAGTTAACAAACCCTTCAAAACCCCCTCCTTCACCGCAACCCTCTGAACAACACGTTTCAACTCAACCCTCTTCCCCTCTGACTGAAAACCCACCAACCTTGCAAACCTTCTCAACGACTCGCCGCCAACACAAAGCTTTAAAGAACGCGAGTTCTCCCAACCCCTCACCTCTGACCGCACGCCAAACCTTAAAAGCAAAATCTGAACATCCCTTAAAAACTCAACACTTGACGATTTAAGTTCAACACCACTCCTTGAAACACGACCCCCGCCCTCAAAAACCCATGAAATAAAACTAGCGACCACCCTATTCCCAGAACGCATTACAAAACCCGGAACCCTCCCCTCTCTTAAAAAACCCACAGTCGAAGCCACAATCGAACTTGACAACACAAACCTCTTAAAAAACCGCCTCCCACGCTTAACAATAAACTCACGCGGTTTCACCCCAAAACTCTCTTCAACCAACCTACTAACCTTCAAACCTAAAACCTCATCAGAACCATCAACCAAACACTCAAAACCACTCTTTAAAACCCGCCCTCTAACCAGTAAATAACCCAACAACCCTGCAAGTTCAAAACCCACTTCTCGTGGAAGTTTAACCCCCTCACTCGAACCAGTAAACTCCCAACCAGTTCTAACCCTCTTCCTAACACTACAAGGAATAAAACCAACCACTACCACCCTATCCCCCTCCTTAATCTCATCAAGCCTCTTCCACACCCTCCTCCCACCCTCAACCGTTAAAAGAGGGTGATTAAAAGTCCCCTTAACACTCTTACCAGTCTCAGTCACCACTTCAATAACAGGCTGACTCTCATAAACATGAAACCTCTTAGCTATCGCAGTAGCGCGACCCTCACCAGTTAAAACCCGCTGGTTAATCTCCTGTAAATGCTCCACCCCTAAACTTGAAATCCTCTCCACACCCCCATCACCCAAAACCACCCTCCCCCCACCAACAATACAACCCGGGTCTCCAATCAACAAAATATGAATATCACTCCTAACCCTCTGACCATCCGGAAGAACCTTATTAGGACAACCCCCAAACAACTGCAAAGCAATAGCACTCTTCAACTCATTATAACCATAAATACCAGGAGCTATACTCTGAACAATCAAATCATAAAGCTTCGGGTTTTCACTTAACTCCTTAATCCTCCTCTCCTCCTCCTTACTAACACTAATCTCCTCAAACTCCTGCATAACCTTACGAATATGAACAACCTCTAAATACTTCCCATAAACACTACTCTTACCCCTCCCCTCCTTAGGAGGCATTATCCTCAACACTCCAGTTACAACAACCTTCTCACCTGGAAAAACACTATTAACCAAATCATCCTCCAACCACATAGTTATAGTCGAAGTAGGCATGCTACCCTGAAGCTTTTCAATCAAATCCTGCATTTTAGCCCTCTGAACATTAATAAACTCACTCTCACCCTCCAACAACTTAAACTTACCCCTCCCACACTCAGAACACTGGCCAGGCGGTTTCAAAGCGCTAACCCTATCAGTTTCAACATCCTGCTTCCTCCCACAATACACGCACTCCCAAACAGCTGTTTTAACCCTAGGGTTAATCTCAGTAATCCAACTAATAACCCCCTCAACCTTAACAAGCTTATTCAAATGCTCCTCCCCAAGCTTTTGAACATCAACACCAACCACGTCAGGAAGATTAAAAAACCTAACATGCGCTTTCAAACCAGTCTCAACACTTAACAAACGCTCAAACTCCTTGATAACCTCATCAGGCTTTTCAAGCAAACTCTCAGCAAGGCCGCCATCAAAAAAATCAAGCTCCTTAAAATCAACCTCCAAACTCTTCCTCTCAGGATACTTAGACGTGAGCTCTAAAACCTTGCTCTTCTGACTTTGAATAAACTCCTCAATCTTATCAACGTTCAAATTCCAACCCCCCCTCAACTGCTGAATATTTTTAAAACATTCAACAATAAAAACCCTCCAGTGGAATACTGGAATTAAAGGGAGTTAAAAAAAAGCTTTTAAAACACTAAAAAAAAATTTTAAAAAAATCGTCGCTGGGAAAAAAAAAGAAAATACAGGTTTTCTTTAATAAATTTTTCTTAACACAAAAAAATCATTAAAGAAAAACTGTGGCTTGTGCTTTACTTCTTTTAAATAAATCACAAGTTACCTTTAACAAGAAACACCAAAGTATTTAAACCCTTCCTTTAAAAAAAAATTTTAAAACGCTTTAAGGTTTAACTCTTTCAACCATCTCTCGAGCCTCCTTTAAATCCTTCTCAAGAGAAAGACTCGTTTTCAAACGAGCTGAACCGTTTTCAATTACAACAAAATTATTTCGAATTAAAGGAGCTAACTCTTCTTTTTTAAACTGTTCAACCGGCACGCCCTTCTTATCACTTATCACCTTAAGCAAGTCAAGATGCTTCTCTTCAACAACACCCCTAGCAGTCAACTTAACCAACTCGCTAGGCTTCTCATAACCCCTAGCAATACGATCCAACTGTTCACTTAACGCTCTATCTTGATTATTCAAAACAATCTTCAACCTCTCCATTTCAAGAGGGTTAACCTCCCACCTCGCGTACACCTTTTTTTTCTCATCCCCTCCTTTATAAGAAAGCTTGTTCTCCTCATCCAAACTCATTTTAAAACCGTGCTCTTCTAAAACCCCTAAAATCGAATCCCGGTGCTCTTTCAACCAGCGAGCTTCAACATTCTTATTAATCACACCCCTAATCTCAACTTCAACAAACCCCTCCTCCTTAGGCTTAATCTCAATCTCAGGAGCTAACATATTCTTTTTAAGCTTTTCAACCAACTCCTCAACATTAACCATAACACTAACTAGTGAACTTAAATAATTTTAAATTTATTGCTCGAAACCCCCCCTTTAAGTTAAATTTTTTTTTTTTAAAGCGAATGCGAAGCCATCCAAACAATTCAAACCAACCTCGCCCCGCCCTTCAATAAAAACATATTTAAATTTTACCTGATAAAATAATAAAACAACTAATAAAAAAATTTTAAAAAGAAGCTTTAAAACCCTTCAATATTTCCCCAAAAAAATTTTTTAAAAGGTGGTTGAAAAAATGGACAAAATAAGCAATCAACAAAATAACTTTCTCCCAGAAGGGAGTTCAAGAGTGATTGGAAGAGACGCTCAAAGAGTAAACATCCTAGTAGGCTACGCGGTTTCACAAGCAGTGAAATCAACCCTCGGCCCGAAAGGAATGGATAAAATGCTCGTAAGCGAAATGGGCGACATTATAATAACAAACGACGGTGCCACCATCCTTCAAGAAATGAACATAGAACACCCAGCTGGTAAAATGATAGTTGAAATAGCCAAAACTCAAGACAAAGAAGTTGGAGACGGGACGACCACCAGCGTGGTCATAGCAGGAGAACTCCTTAAAAAAGCAAACGAGCTGCTAGACCAAGACATACACGCCACCACGATAATAAACGGCTACAAAATGGCTGCTAACAAGTGCATTCAACTACTATACGAAATAGCAGAAGATGTTAAAATGGAAGACGTTAAAAGCCTTGAAAAAATAGCAAGCGTTTCAATGGGATCTAAAACAATAGGAAGCGGGGAAACAAAAGACTTCCTAGCAAAACTAGTGGTTTCAGCAGTCACACAAGTAGCTGAAAAAAACAATTCAAACATAACAATAGACAAAGACTACATTAAAATAGAAAAAAAAGAAGGCGCTGACGTTAACCAAACCGCCATCATAAACGGAGTGCTAGTAGACAAAGAAATAGTAAACCCTGGAATGCCGAAAAAAATACAAAACGCTAAAATCGCTTTAATCGACGCTGCCTTCGAAATAGAAAAAACCGAAACCGAAGCTAAAATAAACATAAACACTCCAGAGCAAATGACAGCGTTCCTAGAACAAGAAGAAAAAATGCTTAAAGACATGGTTGAAAAAATAGTTAAAGTAAAAGCGAACGTCGTGTTCTGCCAAAAAGGAATAGACGACGTGGCGCAACACTACATGGCAAAACACGGTATAATCGCTTGCAGAAGAGTGAAAAAAAGCGACATGGAAAAACTCTCCAAAGCCACAGGCGCTAAAATCGTAACCACGCTTGAAGACCTAACAGAAGCAGACCTAGGAAACGCTGGCTTAGTAGAAGAAAGAAAAATCGCTGGAGAGCAAATGACCTTCGTGGAAAAATGCAAAAACCCTAAAGCGGTTACAATCCTAGTTAGAGGAAGCACAAACCACGTTGTCGACGAAACAGAAAGAGCGATAGTAGACGCTATAGGCGCGGTAACCTCAGCCATACAAGAAGGAAAACTAGTTTACGGCGGTGGGAGCATTGAAATGGAACTAGCTGGAAGAATAAGAAAATACGCTGTTGAAGTTGGAGGCAGAGAGCAACTCGCAATACAAGCTTTCGCCGACGCTTTAGAAATAATACCCCGAACACTCACAGAAAGCGCTGGAATGGACTCAATAGACAGCCTGGTTGAATTAAGATCAAAACACGACAAGAAAGACGGGCTTTACTACGGTGTTGACATATACAACAACAAAATAGCAGACATGAAATCCAAAGGAGTGCTAGAACCACTTAAAATAAAAAAACAAGCTATTCAAAGCGCTTCAGAAGTTTCAGAAATGATACTTAGAATAGACGACATAATAGCAAGCAAAGCCAAACCTCCAAGCACTCCAACTGGAGGCGCTGGCGGAGAGTTAGACTAAAAAAAACAGAAAGAAAAAAAGTTTAAAATCCTTTACCCTCCCAAACTTCTTTAAAACGAAAAAAAAAGGGCCTATAGCCTAGTCTGGATAAGGCGACAGCCTTCTAACCCTTTCCTAGAAAAAAAAGGGAGGGGAAAGCTGTAGATCGAGGGTTCGAATTTAAAAAAAAAACGAAAGTCCCTCTAGGCCCGTTTCACTCTACCCGCCCCCCCTGTTTAAAGCAAACGCTAACACCATAACCAATTGAAATTAAAAAAAAAGAGAGAGGGTTTGTTTTCCCTCCAAAAAAACTCCTTACAAGTTTTTCCTTAGAAAATTCTTTTAAAGAGTTTCAGTGACTAGAGTCCAACACTTAAACTTCTTTTTAATAAAACGCTCAGCTTTTAAAGCCTCGCTCTTAGTAGGATAAAAACCAAAAACAACACTACCAGCCCCGCTCATCCCAAAATAAACCGGTTTAGTCTCCCCAACCTCTTTTTTAACCCTCTCAATAACCGGGTAATCCCTAAACACAACCAACTCAAAATCATTCTCATAACTACGACTCGCTTCAACCCAACTCCCCCTCTCAATACTTTTCAAAAGCTTCTTTAAACTTTTTTCATGCTTAATCTTAATCTCATCAAGCTTCGAGTAAAGATAAGCGCTCTTAGCCTTACCAGGGTAGTACTCTCCAACCGGGTTAACTAAAAGAACAAAACACTTCCCCAACCTACTTGGAACAACCCTCACCTTAGCTCCAGTCCCACTCCCAACAGTCACCCTGGGAATTAAAGCCTGAGGAGCGTCAACAGCCACTGAACCCGCGATTTCAACAAGCTCTTCAACACTTAAACCAGCCTTCCACATTTTATTCAAAATAATAAGAACCGGAGCCGCGTCAACAGCGCTCCCTCCAAGCCCGCCAGCAGAAGGTATCCTCTTAACAATATGAATCCTCACGCCAGTTTCACTTAAATCAACACCAACCCTCTCAGCAAGCTTAACCGCGGCCTTAAAAGCACTGTTCCTCTCATCTAAAGGAATACTCTTATCATTAGAAGTGACTTCAACCCCTTTCAAAACCTTCTTAACCTCAACAACATCCCCGATCTTCAAAGGCTGAAAAACAGTCTCAACCTTATGATAACCATTACGAAACCTACCAACAACATGAAGAAAAAGATTAACCTTCGCGTGAGCTTCAAGCTTCATAACACAAAAACAGTTTAAACACAAACAATTTTAAAACATACGCTTCCATCTTAAAAACCAATGAAAATAATAATAGTACTAGTCAAACCTGAATACCAAGTCAACCTCGGAAGCGTTGCGAGAGTAATGAAAAACTTTGAATGCGAAGACCTCAGAATAGTTAAAGGAATAAAACCAGGAAGACAAGCACTAAAATTCTCAATGAAAGGAAAAGAAATACTTGAAAAAGCTAAAAGATTCAACACCCTAGAAAAAGCCGTTAAAGACTGCGACCTCGTAATCGGAACCACTTCAAACCCCGCGAGATTCTCAAAAAACCTCAAACCTTCAATAAGCATAAAACAAATCCCAAAAACCAAAAAACTAGCCCTAGTATTCGGAAGCGAAGGAAACGGCCTATCCAAATCAGACGCTCTAAAATGCGATTTAACAGCCTACATACCCCTAAACCCTCAATACCCAGTTTTAAACCTAAGCCACGCGGTCGCCATCTTCCTATACCAACTTAAAAAATTCAAAACCCAGAAAACCCTAAAATGCGATAGAAAAAAAATCAAAAAACTAGTAAGCTATTTTTCAAAAAGCATTGAAAAAGGCAAGTTTAAAAAAAAATCAAAAATAATCAAAGCATTCTCAAACATACTCTTCAAAAGCAACCCCTCTGAAAACGAAGTTCAAGCGCTATTCGCCGCGTTCAAATTCACAAGCGATTGTAAACCCAAACAACCAAATAAGCAATTATAAAACCCCAAACAAAACCCCAAAACAAACCCACAAAACTACCAGCAATCGAAGCGTCAAAACCCAACAACATTGAACCTAAAACAAGAACACATAAATTCCCATAAGATAAAAACACCGCGCTCAAACCAACTAAAAACAAAAACAACCCGCTTACAAGCCCGACAGCCACACCCGCGTTAACCTCGCTTAAACCCCTCCCATCAACACGCTCAAACTTCTTCTTTCCAGGCACAAAAACCACCTCTTTTTTTCCTAAACAAAAACACTTAACAAATTATTAAACCTTTCCCCCCAAGGCTTGTGAGACAAAAACCAGTTCTTCACACTCTTCAACCATAACATTTATCTCTTGCAACTTATCCTTTAAAATTGTACCCGCGCTTTAATAACCTTCAAAACCCCTCCCTTCGCTTTAACCACTTATAATTTATTACAACCATGCCACACTTCATCACCCTATAAACATTGTAATATTTACTTTTCCGAGTCTTTCTATCAACGCGGTTGTTATCAGCAGGCCTTTTAAAACCTCAATAGTTGATAAAACAACAACAATTCTGTTAAAAACCATTTTCAAGAATAATAGCGGGTTAGCTTTTCACCCTCCTTAAAAGTGTGAGTTTTACGCCAACACGTACAACGACTGACTCACGCCTTCAAAAACCCTCCCCCCTTCAACATCTAAAATTAAAGTTAACCCCCGCTGAGAATCTCACCCTCAACACTATAACCCTCGTTAAAAGAAGGAGTGAAACTAATATTAAAAGGAACGCTCACAGGACTAGTTGAAACACTAGAAACGTTAAGATTATAACTCGCAATCCTCTTACCTCCAGAAGTCACGAAAACATCAGCTATAACATGCTGCAAAAACCTATTCGAACTAAGAGTACAAGAACCACTAAAAAAAGAAACATTACCTGCAACCCCTGGAGTTAAAGTTTTCTGAAGCCCGAACCATGAACTCTTAACAAACTGCGGGGAAACACTACATGAAATACTACCCTTAGACTGGTTCAAATAAAAATAAGCCGAGCCTATTATAATCAAAACAAGAACAATCCAAACCAAATACCTCCCGCCCTTCTTACCACCACTAACCTCTTTAACAGTCTTACCTGCAAGCTCAACAATACCACTCGGCGACTGCATTTTCTTAACAGTTTCCCTAGCGCTCTCCTCCCACGTTTTCTCCCTCTCAGGAATAGCTTCAACCCCGAAAGGCGTTCCTAAACAACCATCAACCTCGATCTTATAATCACCCCCAGCCACGTCCACCCACACCCTGTAAAAAGGAACATAAAACTTACTCACAGCTGAAATAGTAATCGCGTCCTTCTTACCACCAGTTTGACTCGCAATCTTACTCGCAGCCAAATCCTTAACCTCGCCTAAACTAACATTAGTACTCTCAACATCCACACTCATATCAGGAGGAGTTGAATTAATCCTCTTAACCGGCTTATCCAACAACAACGGCACGTACTCGTTCAACTCCCCAGTACTACCATTCAACGCGGCCCTACCTGACTGAACCCCCTCGCCAGTATTAATATCATAAGTAAAAACATAAAACGGAGTGTAAACAGGTTGAATCTCAGACAACGCGTAATCCTCCCAACCCTTACCACTCACAACCCTCTGAACAACACTCAACGCGTTCTCAGGCTGAACATTGAAAACAAAACCAGGAGCGTCCAAAAGCATGACTAAAAAAAGAATTCAAAGATTTTAAAATGTTTTCATCTAAAAAACAAAAACCTAACCAATCAAAAAAAACACTAGTCACACTCAACCAGTTCGCAAACAAAACCCACCCCCAAACCGAAATCGTCAAAAGGCGATTCTAACTTCGTTTTAAACCAAAGTTTTATATTCTTTTTTATTTAAAAATAAAACCTCAACAATGTTAGAAAACATAAACAACCCTAAAGACTTAAAAAAACTAAACCTATTCGAACTTCAACAACTAGCGACAGAACTAAGAAACGAAATAATCGAAGTCTGCAGCTCCAACGGCGGGCACTTAGCGCCAAACCTTGGAAGCGTTGAACTCACAATAGCCCTCCACTACGCTCTAAACACGCCTGAAGATAAGATAGTGTGGGACGTAGGCCACCAAGTTTACTCTCATAAAATCATAACCGGAAGAAAAGAAAAATTCAAAACAATCAGAACTTACAAAGGTTTAAGCGGGTTCGTCAACCCAGAAGAAAGCTGTTACGACACTTTCATAGCAGGGCACGCGAGCACCAGCATAAGCATAGCAGAGGGAATAGCAATAGCAAGAAAACTTGAAAAAAAAGACTTTTACATCGCAGCTGTAATAGGAGACGGGGCGATGACAGGTGGAATGGCATTCGAAGCTCTAAACCATGTTGGATACTTAAAACCTGAAAAATTCATGATACTAATAAACGATAACGGCCAGTCGTACGGTCCAACAGTAGGAAGCCTAGCAGCGTACACAAGCAGACTTGAAGTGGCAAACCGAATATACGACTCTCCAATATACCATGAAGTTAGAAACGACATTCACTACCTAATGGACAAGTCAAAAGAAGACCCTAAAAGCATGGAAGTACTCAAAAGACTAAGAGAAAGAGCACTCCACGTACTATCCTCAGGAATAGTATTCGAAGAACTAGGCTTTGAATACATAGGCCCTCTAGACGGGCACAACATTGGACTGTTAATAGAAGGAATCGAAAAAGCGAAAAACTCGAAACTACCAGTCATCCTACACGTGATAACAACCAAAGGCAAGGGATACTCAAAATCAGAAAACGACGACATAGGCGTGTGGCACGGAATAGGCCCCTTCAACCCTGAAACCGGCTTTCTACTCAAAAAATCAGCTAACCCCACTTGGAGCGAAGTATTCGGAAAAAAAATGGGAGAGCTAGGAGGAAAAAACGAAAAAATAACCGCGATAACCGCGGCCATGCCGCTAAGCACAGGCTTAAAAGAATTCGGAGAAAAATACCCGGACAGGCTAATCGACGTTGGAATGGCCGAACAACACGCGGTCACACTAGCAGCTGGAATCGCATCCCAAGGCTTAAAACCAGTTGTCGCCCTATACTCAACCTTCTTCCAAAGAGCATTCGACCAGCTAATGCACGACATCAGCCTACCTCAATCACAAGTAGTATTCTGCCTCGACAGAGCGGGCTTAGTAGAAGACGGGCCCACACACCACGGAGTATTCGACATCACAATAACCCTACCCCTCCCTAACATGATCCTAATGTCACCGAAATGCGACTCAGAACTTAACGCGATGCTTGAACTCGCACTCCAACAAAAACAACCAGTAGTAATAAGATACCCTCGCGGGGAAGCGCCAGTATGCACGACAAACCAAAAAATAGAAATCGGAAAAGCAGAAGTAATCAAACAATACGGTTTCGACGCTCTAATAATATGCTACGGTCCAATCGTTTACAACGCCCTCCAAGCAGCAGAAGAACTCAAAAAACAAGGAGTCAAAACAACAATAATAAACGCCAGGTTCGCCAAACCACTCGATGAAAAACTATTCAAAGAACTAGCTGAAAAAACACAAAACATAATAACAATTGAAGACGGCGTCATAGAAGGAGGGTTTGGAAACGCTGTAGCAGAACTCTTACAAAGAAAAATAACCAAACTCGGAATACCAGACAAGTTCATAGAACATGGAAACCCTAAAATATTATACGAAAACCTAGGCTTAGACTCGAAAGGCATAACCAAAACAGTAAAAGAACTAGTAACAAACCACACTTTTTAAAAACAAAGTTTTAAAAAAAACCCTTTAATTAAAATTTTAAAAACTAGCCTGGGAAAAACTTTTAAAAAAAACTAAACCCGGCAACCTTTGAAGAGTGGAAAAAAAAGTGAAAACCTTCACTCTCACTTTAAAAAAAAACTTTTTCTAAAAAAACAAAATTGTTAAGAAAACCCAAGATTTTAAACCCCCTCCTTTCTATAAAAACTTAATTTTTGATAGCCGTCTGAATTTTTTACTAAATTGAAAAAAAATTGAATTAAAAACCGAAAGCCCGTTCTGAAAGAAAAACTCTTACTAAGCAATTCTAATGCCTTTTTTTCAACTTGTTTCTGAAAACGAAAAACAAAGTGAAAGCCAAGACGATGATTATAAGAACACTCGAGTCAGGAACCACAATATTCGAGGTTGAGTAAGCGTAGAAAGACTGGGACGCGTTCGAGTAACGCTGAATAGAGCCAGGAGGTTCTTGAACGCTAGCAGTTACAACTGTTTTACTCGAGTTTAAAACAACCCAACCGCAAGGAACGGTAACACTGCTTGAACTGTTGACACTGAAAGGACAGGAGAAAGTGTTGTTATAAGTCGTCACGTTCAAAGCCCCTTGCAAGCTATTACCAGCACTGTTATACACAGAAACTGAAAGAGAAACATTCTCATTTAAACTATAAAGCGATTTACTCGGACTACCAGTAATACTAGTCACCTCTAACAAAGGTGAAGTAACCAAATTAAGATAAACATTCAAAACCTGAGAAGAATTAAGATTCGTGGAATTCTCTCCGAAAAGCCCTGTTGAAGTAGAAGCGTTAACAGTATAAGGAGTGAAAGTATAATTAGAATTATTCATCAACAACATTTCACTTAAAACAACCCACCCTGAATAACCACTCTGAGAAGTAGTGGTTTGGTAAACCAAGTTTGAACTATCATTCGAAACATTCACACTCGCACCCGCCACCACCCTCCCGCGGTAACTCGTGTAAACATTCAAAAACCATTGAATCAAAGCACTGCTTAAACTATCAGTAAAATTAAAATTAGGAATTGAAGTGTTAAGCTGAGTGTAATTAGAAAAACCCCCAAGAGTTAAATTAAAACCTGGAGAGAAAGTAGTGTTTACAAAAGTTACGTTGGAAGAGGTTACGCTTAACTTACTATAAATGTAAGAGTTTGCGACAGTATTATTAAAAGACGCTGTAAAACCGTTAGTAGTTGGATAAGGACCTAAAATCGTCACATTATCAATATAATTATTATTACTATTTGAAAATCCTAAACCTGAATACTGACCGCTTATGGTATTGTTTTCAATAAAATTATTACTAGAATAATAAAGAGTCAACCCGAACTCCCACCCTCCAAGATTGTTGTTTAATATATTATTAAAACTAGACCAGTCCAGTCTTATTGGAGCAGTGTAACCATTAGAGTAAAGAAGACTGTTTTCTAAAGTGTTGTTAGTTGAATTAAAAAAATAAACACCAAAACCAGTGTTGTTAACTGAAAAATTATTAAACAACGAGTTGTTAGTGAAAGCGATCATAGCCCCACTGTAAAAATTAGTGTTAGAAACAGTTATATTAGTGCAGTTAACAAAGCTAATCTCGCCGTAAGCGCTTCCAAAACTCTGCTGAGTGTTACTAGGGCAAGGGTTAAAGTAAGGAGAGTAGTACAAAACAGGCTTTCCATCAATAGTGTTCGTGGAAGTCACGTTTTGAACAACCCCGTTCCAACTCTCTGGATAAATAAAATTAAAAGGCATTATCCCCACGCTACTTCTTGTTATAATGTTATAATCAAAAGTGTTATTCCCATGCCCGCTTGAATAAATAGCGTTTGAAATACCCCCGCCGGCAAGGTTTATTGAATTATTAAAAAAATAATTATTATGCCCTACTTGAAAACCTGGATAGTTAGTGAAATTATTATTAGTGACATTAAGCCACTGGCCGAAAGTGTTCGCGTTAGTAGTGCAAGTGCCCCCGCTTTGACCTGGTTGAGCGCACCTCGCGCCGCCATAAGCGGTGAGATACCCCATAACAGGGCACTCGCTTCCACTCGCGTTATTCCAAGAAATGGTAGCGTTACTTAAACCGCTCGCGAATATTGAAGTGAAGTAATTCTCTGACAAGCTGCCATAACTAACACTAGCGGGAATGCAAATATCAGAGCTTGAACTATTAGAAAGATTATCATTGTAAAGATAAAGATAAGAACCAGTGGAAGCTATAAGCGAAGCCCAATTCTGAGAAAAATTCGAGTTCTCAACAGTTAAATTACTGAAACTCGTAGCGTTAACCCCGTAAGTGAAGTTTTGAAAACTACAATTATTAATCGTAACATTACTAAAACCATTTAAAATAACACCAGACGTGTTAGAAGCCACCCCGCCGCCCGTAACACTAAAACCATTACAATTTATCACAACATTATTCGAAGTAATGTTAAAACAACTATTCAAACTTGAAATATTACCATTTAAAATTCCGCTAGCACTAACATTACCACATGAACTGATTATGTTTGGAGATGGAGAAAACGCGTAAACGTGATTGTCCCAACTTCCTATGAATATCATTCCATTTGCAACCGCAGGACTTGAGGTTATTTCATTTCCGGTTGTGTAGTTCCATATTTGTTGTCCGTTTGTTTCGTTTAGAGCGTAAACGTGATCGTCTCCACTTCCTATGAATATCATTCCGTTTGCAACCGCGGGACTTGACAATATTTTATTTCCGGTTGTGTAGTTCCATATTTGTTGTCCGTTTGTTTCGTTTAGAGCGTAAACGTGATTGTCACTGTCCCAACTTCCTATGAATATCATTCCATTTGCAACCGCAGGACTTGAGGATACATAACTTCCGGTTGTGTAGTTCCATAAAAGATGAGCTGTTGTTGGGGCTGTTGAGCTTGAAAACCCAGTGTGGTTAAGGTAATTATGAAACATAGGCCAAGATTGAGCGTTAGAAGTTGAAGCTAGTAAAAGAAAAACAAGAAAACCAAAAAACAAATAAAGTTTTAACATTAAAATATAAGAAAGAATTGAACGTTTAAAAAACTTTCTCTTTCCCCTTTAAAATTATTTCCATAACCCTTTTCTTGATTACCGCTAGGCTCAACTTTTTCTTTCTTAATCAACCCAACCTTTTAAACTTTTGCGTTTTAACTAGAAGCGCAAAAAAACCCATTTTTTTCCAGCCTCGAATTCAAAACGACGAAGTTCAGCGTGCCCGCCTCACTGTAAAAAAGTTTACACTCTCCCATTCAAATCCAATCCTCCCTTCAAAATTCTTTTGTCTTCCCCACGCTTTTCTAGATTTCCCTCTCCCTTTCATTCCAAACACTCCACCCCCCATCCTGCATGGCAAGCCTCGAACAACCCCCCCGCGTTCCACAAGCTCACTATTTTTCCACCAAGCTTTACCCTAATTATAAAATACAAATAGTCAAATACGATTCAAAATTTCAAACTTTAAGATAACTCTCCTTGAAAAGCAGGAACTTCCACGCTGGCACCGCGCCACTCTCTTCACCCTCCATGCTGACAAGCAACGACTTTTTAACACGAGTGGAAAATTCAAGCGTGAAACGTTTCAATCGACCCAACTCTTCACCTCCTTTCTTCACTTCTATTGCAATTATATCATCACCCTCCTCCAACACCACGTCCACCTCGTAACCATTCCTATAAAAAAACTCCGCGTGAACCGCCATCACCACCACATTCTCCAACATGAATGGAAAAAGCGATTCAACATTTGAAGCAAACGCAAAGCAAATATTCGGAGTTCCCAAGTAAGCCTTCTTCGCTTTTCTTGCAGAAGCAAGCGGGCTACCCCGATAATTGTAGATCATTTTAATCAATAAACTGAACTCTAAATACCCGAAATAATCCGAAATAGTCTGCCTACTCTTGCCAAGATCTTTCGCAATACGATTATAATCCAAAATCAAACCCGGCTTTTTTGCAACAATGTAAATCAACTCCTTCAACAGCGCAACATCTTTCACGTTAAACTCTTCAGGAATATCCTTGTAAACCACCCTGTCCACCACTGTTAAAATATACTGCCTGGCAGTCTCCTCGTCCTTAACCTCAACAAGCTCGGGAAAACACCCGTACTTTAAGTATTGATAAAAAAGCGGTAAAACGTCCTTCTCCCACAAGTTAGGGTTTTCTTTTATTTTTTGCAAATCCCTTCCTTTCAACTCAAGAAACTCCTCAAAATTAAGAGGCTCTAAAGTAAAAGAAAAAACCCTGCCAGCAAGACTTTCAACAGAACGCTTTCTTAAACTTATTGAAGCTGACCCCGTAAGAAAAAACTTAACATTCGGGTAAAGATCATAATAAACCTTAAGCTTGCTTTCCCAATCACCAGTTTTTTGAACCTCGTCAAAAAAAACATACACTCTTTCCTTCTTGTCTCTAAGCTCCTCAAAACTCGCGCCAAGCACAAACTTCTGATACCCGTCAAGCACATCTTCAATCTTAAAAACCTTTTCATCAAAAGAAAAAAACAAAATATTTTTAGGACCCACCCCTTTTTTCAACAATTCTTCTATCAACTGATAAACCAAAGTGGTCTTTCCAGTCCGACGCAACCCTTGAATAATAATCGCAAACCTTAAATCAACAAACTTTTGAATTTTATAAAAAAGTTCTCTTTTATACTTTTTAACAAGAGCGCTGCTAACCCCTCCAGTCTTCCACCAGGAATTAAAACGCTCCAAATCTCCTACTTCAATCATACCTTATTTAATTAAAAACCCAAAAGCTTTTAAAAGTATGCCTAACGCAATTAACATATTTAATACTTAAATGATGATTATAATTAACATATAATGGGGGTTTTAAATTCTAATTCATACTCCTGACAAGAGAAGAACGTACTTGAAAAAAGCTTTTTAATCCTTTAAAAAAAATTTATTTATTAAGTTTTGACTTCAGGGAAACCAGTTCAGCGTGCTTCGCCCTCAAAAAACTCTGGTACTCGCCTCTCTTAACCTTCCCCTTCAAATATTCTTTTTTCTTATCTTCAATCTCCTGTTCAATGCTTTTTCTTTTTTGCTTTAAATCCTCCTCCCGCACGCTAATCTCTAACAACCGCCCATCCTCAAACTCGCCGCTATCCCTCACTGGTTTTCTCCTAAAATTATAATACAAAAGATAAAGAAAAACAACCAGCAACACTACTATAAGCAAGTCTTCCACAACATCAATAAAATCCGTTGAAATGTTCATCGAAAAAAGAAGGAGGGCATGCTTAAAAAACTTTTTGCATCTTTCATTTTTTTAATTTTCTAAAATTTAAAACTCTGGAATCTCGGCAGAAAGCGAGTATACGCTAGAAGTGGTTCTGGCGTTGAAGAAACTAAAAGTCAAGTCAAACGTTTCAAGCCCGCCTGAAAGCCAATAATTACGCGACACAGCGCAAGCAATTAATTAAAAACCATAAAAAAGCACCCTAAAATTTTTTGAACAAATTTCGAAAAACGCGTGTTTTTTTTTCCCATTCATACTTAAATTGTTTTGTAAAATTTAGGGAGCCCACGTATTTTTGCGAGAATGTAAAGTTTTTAAAACTTTATAAATTAATTAATAAAGTGGAAGGTGATGTTAAAATGAATGATTTAAGGATTTTTAAAAGCGGGGGTTGGTGGGTTGCTGAGATTCCCTCACTGCATGTTGTTACGAGAGGCAAGACTATTAAAGAGCTTAAAAAAAATTTGAATGAAGCGGTTCAACTAGCAGTGGAGTCACTCGTGCAGCTTAAAACGATGAAGGTTGCACCATTGAGCGCTTGAAACGCTTAAAAAAAGTGTTTTTTTAAAAATGTCCAGGCTGGCCATTAAACCAGAAAAACTGCTTAAAATTTTAATAAAGTATTATAATTTTAAGATTGTGAGGCAAAAGGGAAGTCATATTTTCATAACAAACTTTGAACACTCGACTACAATTCCAATGCATGGCGGGGAGTTGGATCAAGGAACGCTTAACGCTATACTTAAACAGGCTGGTCTAACAAAAGACGATATACTAAAGTACGTATAATAATTTTTGAAACCTCTGCGGACTAAACCCCCTGAATTTGAGCATTACAACGTTTACATTCTTCCGCCGCACTTTTCAACGTAAACACTTCTTCGAGCGTTAAACAAACTAAAAAAATCAAGCGTTCCCAAAACTTCGCTTGAAAAACCAGGTAATCACACAAACTTAACACATCAGAGAATTTCCCAGTTTCAAACTCGGAAGACGCTGCTAGACTTGCTCTTCTACAAGGTAAGCGTACAAAATTACACGTTAACCACTGAAAAAAAAATATTAGATGAAAAAAAAAGAAAATCAAAAAACACTACAGTAGCGAGCGTGGAAAAGAGCTCCCAAAGAATATGAAAGCTTGCAACGGAGAGCGGGAAAACTTTGAAAAACCCTCTTTAAAAAGAAAAATTTTGAAAACTTGAAAACTGATTTTCATCCAACACGCAATGTTACAGAAAATGCTTAAAAATTTTTAAAAAAAAATGCAGGGGCTGGGATTCTCACCCTCTTAAAAAAGTTTTGAACCCAGGCAACCTCTACGGTACAGGGTTTCCTACTCGAAAGACCTAAGCCCTGCGCATTTGACCAGACTCTGCCACCCCTGCATTAAAAATTAACACTCTCCCCCCCCAGCAACTTGAAATTTTTAATCGTAAATAGCCTGCTGCTCCTGAAAATTCTTATAATCACTACTCATAGACTTCACTTTATCAAAACTGCCCTTAATCTTCTTTTCAATCTCATTAGCCTCTCTTATCAACTCATCAGTGTTCAACTCAAAACCAATCAACTTACTTGAAACGTTAATCAACTTAGCACTCGCCCTCGGGTCTAACAACTTATCAGTTGGAATCAACAAGTTCGCCGCTGGAAAGTTTCTAAGAGCGCATTGAGATATTAAAACCCCGCTCACCCCTTGCGTAGCCCCTTCTTTAATAAGCGAGATTTTATTTCTTTTCAACTCTTCAGCCACTTCATCATTACTAGCAATCCCATAAACAACATCAGGAGGGTTTTCCACTCCAATACCAGCAAAAGAATATATAACCCTAACATTTTTTGACAAAGCGTAATCTATAATCTTATTCGACAACGAGTAAACAATCTCAGCCGGTATGACAAACTCTGAAAACAAAACAATAATATTCTTTTCAACGCTACCGTAAACCCTAGCTGGAGATAAAGGTTTAAACTCATGTATAGAAGTAACCGGGGGGAAGTGACTACTTACTATCTCTCCAATCAAATCCAAACCCAGCTTCTCAACAATATAAAATGTTGAAATAGTCCCTATCATCCCAACCCCTGGAAACCCTTCAATAAGAACAGGATTCTTAAAATCAAGCTTTTTAGTTTCTTTAATCTCAATTATCATTTAAAAACACCCACTTTTTTTTGAATAGTTTAACATTAATTATATTAGTGGCACCCCCCCAAGCGACTAAAACCGTGGACCCCTAAATTTAAACGCACTTTTCATGACCATACCTTTATTTTACTTGTAAAGTATATATACGCTTCGGTTGGCTTGCAACCCCCCACTCCTGAATGGCGCGGGGTTTTACACCAACACATACAAAACCTTTCCTCGTTTTTTTTTTAAAAGAGTTGACAAAGCTTTAAAAAACATGCTTGCATAAAAAAACACGATCATGAACAGAGTAAAAACAGGAGTTCCAGGTTTAGACGAGTTAATAGAAGGAGGCTTCCCAGAAGGTTCAAGCATTCTAGTCAGCGGAGGGCCTGGAGTCGGTAAAAGCATTTTATCACTTGAATACTTATACAACGGCGCTAAAATCTACAACGACCCTGGAATTTACATAACCCTAGAAGAAGGACCTCAAAACATTTGGTGGAACATGCAACGCTTCAAATGGGATTTACTATCCCTTGAAAAAAACAACCTAATGAAAATCTTGAAGTTCGAGCCAAGCGCGGATTTTTCAGAAAACCTTGAAACGCAAACCAAAAAAATAGTTGAAAAAGCTAAAGAAATGGGCGCGAAAAGAATGGTTATAGACTCTATAACCGCGCTTTCCTTCTGGCTTGACAGCGCTGCGAAGATAAGATACGCGATTTATGTTTTAATCGAAGAACTAAGAAAAATCAACTGCACTACCATCCTCACAAGCGAGACTAGCGGTAGAAAAAACGACCTCTCAAGGTACGGGGTTGAAGAATTCCTAGTCGACGGTGTCATCGTACTATACTTCATACCACCACATCATTTTATTTACATAAGAAAAATGAGAGGCACTAACAATTCCACTACAATCCACCCTTTAACAATAAACGACAACGGTTTAACAGTTAACTACAAAGAAGAAATTTTATGGGAAGCGTTGAGAGACTAAACACGTTTAATAAAATCGAAAAAAAAAGAGGTGTTTTGCAAGAAAATGGCGGATAAAAAAAACCCTAGAAGTAAAGGTAAAAGATTTAACTGGAGAAGAATGAGAAAAAAACTCGTAAAAAAGATGAAAAATGAAAGAAGTAAAATCGAAAAAAAAGAACACTAAAAAAAATAAACAAGTGGCGAGAATCGCTGAAAACATTTCCAAAGATATTTTCAAAGAATATGACATTAGAGGAGTAGCTTTCAAAGAAATAACCCCCGCTTTAAGCGAGCTCGTAGGAAAAGCGTTTGGAACCTACGCTTTAAAAAAAGGTTTTAACAAAATCACAGTGGGAAAAGACAATCGACTCTCCACCCCTACACTCTCTAAAGCATTGATTAAAGGCCTCACCTCAACAGGATGCCACGTTCACGATTTAGGAGTGCTCCCAACCCCTGCTTTCTACTTCTCGCTCAGACTTGAAAAAACAGCCGGCGTGATGGTCACAGCGAGCCACAACCCCGCTGACAATAACGGTTTCAAATTATGCGTGGGCACTTCATCTCTTTACGGCAGGAAAGTGCAGGAAATAAGAAAAATAATAGAAAAAGGTGTTTTCAAAAAAGGAAAAGGAAGCGTCACCCGAAAAAACATTCTTAAAAAATACGTTCAAAAAATAGTGTCAACTGAAAAAACAAGTAAAAAAATAAAAATAGTAGTCGACGCTGGCAACGGTGTTGGAGGAATCGCCGCTGAAATACTAGAAAAAATAGGCTGTGAAGTAGTTAAACTATACTGCGATTCAGATGGCCGCTACCCTCACCACCACCCAGACCCAAGCGTTAATGAAAACATGAAAGACCTTTCAAGAAAAGTAAGGGAAACACGCTCAGACTTAGGAGTGGCTTTCGATGTTGACGCTGACAGGATGGGCTGCGTTGACGAAAAAGGAAGAATTTTAAGAGGTGACGAGCTCCTAGCCATATTCGCTGAAGACGTGCTTAAGGAGAAGAAGGGCTACGTAGTGTTCGACGTTAAAACATCAAGAATGGTTAAAGAAGTTGTTGAAAAAAACAAAGGCAAGCCGTTCATGTGGAAAACCGGGCACTCCTTAACAGAAGAGAAAAGCAGAGAATTAAAAGCGGTTATAGCAGGCGAGGTAAGCGGGCATTACTATTTTTACGACAGGTACTACGGTTTTGACGACGGGATTTACGCGGCTTGCAGAATAGCAGAAATAATAAGCGAGAAAAGTGAAAAACTTTCCAAACTCGTGGAAAAACTACCTAAATACCACTCAACACCAGAGTTAAGAATAAAATGCGATGAAAACGAAAAATTCAACATCGTAAAAAAAATAGTTTCAGACTTTAAAAAAAAATACAAAGTTGTCACACTCGACGGCGGGAGGGTTGAATTTAAAAACGGGTGGGGTTTGATAAGAGCTTCAAACACCCAGCCGATGATAGTAGTGAGAGTTGAAGGAAAAACCGAAAAAGAAAAACAAAGAATAATAAAAATCTTCAACAAAAAACTAGTAAAATGGGGGGTTAAAATTCCAGTGAATGCAAATTGACTGAAATTCTTATCGTAGGGGGCAGCGCTTCAGGAGGCATAGCAGCTAGAGAAAGCGCTAAAGCAGGGTTCAAAACAACCATCATAGAAGAACATAACATCGTGGGAAAACAAGGAAAATGCACCGCTTTAATCTCAATAAAAGGATTGAAAAAACTAGAAGTTGACTACGAAAAAACAGTTATGAACGAGATTTACGGAGCGGTGATCCACTCGAAACACTTCAGTTTCACTGTTGAAAAACGAGTTCCCATCGCAGTTGTTCTAGACAGGCAAAAACTTGACGAGGAAATAATAAAAGAAAGTATTGAAAACGGCGCTGAACTAAAACTTAAAACAAGACTCGCCAGCATTGAAAAAAACAAGGCCCTAACAAGCAAAGAAAACATAAACTTTAACTATCTCATAGGCGCGGATGGCTTCGCCTCAACAACCGCTTCAATTTTAAAACTCCCTGAAATCAAAAGAAAGGTTTTATGCTACGAGGCGGAGTTTGAAGGTAAAAACGAAGGGAAAACTGTTGATGTTTACCTAGACAGCGAGCGATTCCCAGGCTTCTTCGAGTGGATAGTGCCAGCGGGAAGCGAAACAAAAACCGGTTTTGGAACCACTGAAATTAAAAAAATAAACGAAACAAAAAAGAAATTCCTGCAAGGAAACGAAATCAAAAAATTCAAAAACTTAAAAACAGAATTCCACGCTTTCATACCTCTTGAAGAAAGAAGCGTCATACAAAAAAACAACGCCCTCCTAGTAGGAGACGCGGCCGGGCAAGTTAAGTCAACCACAGGAGGCGGGGTGGTGTTCGGCGGTTTAGGAGCGATAACAGCAATTCAAAACCTAGATGATTACGAAAAAAAATGGAGAAAACTTAACCTACTTAAAAAACACTTAATCATAAGAGAACTCTTAAACAAACTAAACAACAACCTCCTAGACTTCACAGTTTTCTCAACCAGTCTCGGACTTAACAAAATCTTAGAGTTAATAGGAGACATGGACTTTATAATAAAATAAAACTCTCACTTTCCAAATCTTCTCTCAGTTGAATTAAAAAACTCGACAGCCTTATAAAAATCTCTTTTCTCAAATTCAGGCCATAATTTTTTCGAAAAGTAAAGCTCGCTGTAAACCGCCTGCCACGGCATGAAACCACTTAACCTTGAAACACTACCAGTTCTAATCAAAAGATCCGGCGAGCTCGGCACGTACAAATACCTAGAAAAAACACTCTCGTCAACATCACTTAAACTTATTTTTTTATCGAGCACGTCAACAACTATTTTTTTTGAAGCGTTTAAAATCTCCTCCCTCCCGCTATAAGCCACTCCAATCCCGATAGTGCGAGAAGAACAGTCAACCGTCTGCTTTTCAATAGCGTTCATCTTATCAAGAACACTTTTAGGTAAAACACTTCGATTGCCGAAAAAACTGACTTTACAATCTAAGTCAACAAAAGTTTTAGCGTTTAAAGCCTTATCAACATACTTTTTCATAAGACTGAAAAGAACCGACAACTCGCTTTTCGACCTTTTTGAAAAATTTTCAAAAGATAAAGCCCAAAAATAAACCTCCCGCACTTTAACTTCAGAAGCCCACTTCAACACGCTGTGAACCTTATCAAAACCACGCGCGTACGCTTCCTTAAAGTCAAGCCCGTACTTTTTAGCAAATCTTCTATTACCGTCCGGGATAACCCCCACACTGTTAAGCAAACCCTACAACACCTCTCTTAAAGTGATAATAATTAAAAAGCTAAACGTTTTTAAATTATCTGTTGATCACAATGATTGGAACAAGCAAAAAAATCCTATGGAAACAACATGATGAAGCTTCAACCTTTACCGAAAAACTCGTTGGAATAATGTTTAAAAAAAAACTTGAAAAACCAATGCTGTTCTTCTTTTCAAGAAAAGCAAGCTTTGAAAACTCAATACACTCCCTCTTCTGCTTCGTAACATTCGACGCGATATTTCTCGACGAGAACAGAAAAATCGTTCAAACCCAAACCGTGAAACCATTCACACTAAACATCACCCCTAAACCCTCTCTCTACCTTATAGAAGCGCCTGAAGGCAGCGTTAAAAAATTTAAACTTAAAAAAGGAGTTAAACTGTGGTGGAAGTGAAAAAAAACTTTTAACTTGAATTTAAAGTAAAGTTAACTGTTTTATTCAAAACATTTGAAGAGTTTAACGGGAAACTAAAACCGCCATTTGAATTATTAGAAGCCATAGAAACCGAGTTCACATAATCCTCATAAGCAGTGTAATTAAAAGAGAAAATCTTCACCTCGCCATGAGGTGAAACATAAGACAAAGTAAAACCAGGAAGATTAGAGAAAAAGTAAAGCCTGGCGAACATCGAATCAAAAAACTTATTCAAACCATAACTTGAACTCACCTGAGGATTCGCGTTCACGAAAACCCCCTGCTGAATTGGAAGAAGATAAACCGTATTATTACTTAAACTAGCCACTGGTTCAAGCAAGTTGACCATAACAACCGGTTTAGCCTCAGCTAAATCAAGATTATTATTAACCACAGGAACAAGCTCGCTTTGACTTAAACAATAATCATAAGCAGTGTTAGGATTCCCAAAACTACTCTTAACCGCGTACATTGAAGCAGAAAAAGGACACTGCCCTACAACCTGAAGATACTCAGGATAGTGCAAATACTCCCAAACACTACGCCCAGGGCCGGCCTCCCAATCAGATATTCTAAAATCAGGTGGGCAACCTAACGCCACCCCGCCCGCACTAGTATTATTATAAGTACAAGTCCCAGCTAAGTAAACCAACGCGCCCCACTTTTGAATCAACTCAAAATCAACCTCCACATGCGAAGCGTGAAAATAAAGCATTGAATTAACCAAATTCGACTCGTTACCACCAACCAAATCATTAGCAACCTCTTGATCCATAAACTCGTAATGATTATAAGGGTCTAAAACAGATTGAGTGTTTCCCAAGAAGGTGGTCCAATGCCCGTAATCCCACCAGCTTAACACCCTGCAAGAGTAACCATAATCAGCAATACACTTCTGCTGAATCGAAGCGTTAAACATGTTAGTGTTATTATCAAGCCAGCTCATCGCGTCAAGCCAGTCTTGCGATATTCTTGAAAATTGAAGCTGACACATCACACTATTAGAGTTAACACAAGAATCGAAAAACCCGACGGCAGGGTAAGGCTTACTCGCCTGAGGCCACGGCGGCACTCCACTCACCAACAAAAAAATTAAAATAATCGAAATTAACGTCACCCCGTCTAAAACAATTTTACTATAACTTTCACTCCACTTAAAATAACCCACAAAACCATTTGTGGTTTGCACCACCTCCCCGAACAAAACACCGCCAGCAACACTTAAAACCGCTCCCAAGTGCACCAAAAACTTCATTATATTCAAACCAATGTAAGCCACTGGAAAAATCGAAATAACGAAAAGCAATTGCAACCTATGCTTACGCGGCTCGTAGAATTGAACTAATATAAAAAGAACAACAAGAATCGCCACGTACCAAAATATAGTACTCTCAATTATAAAATGAGCTAAATAACTTGAAGAACTACCAGTTGAAAAAAGCCAGGATGCCACCGGGTCTAAAAAATCGTGAAAAGCAAGAAGGGCAATTGAAGCCACTCCAGCTATTAAACCTTCTTTTTTATTTTTCTTGTATATAACAAAACTAGCAGTTAAAATCAACACGAGAGTTGTAATCAATAACATTATATTAGGGTCTATTATTCCCATTGATGACGGGAAAACCGCCGGGTTAGGCGGTTCTTGCTCTGCAACTGTTTTCATCACAAAACTAGGGTTTAAAGCAAACCCTGCAAGATTATTAACATAATCATACAATCTATAACCAATCGGAGTTACTAATATCACAACAACAACAAAAGCTATTATACCCGCGAAAACAATTTTTTTACTCTCCTTTTTCTCAGCTAGTTTAAACTTGTTTATCAAAAAGAAAAGAATTGAAGGCGCGATAGAGAAAAACGTTAAAATCATTGAATTTGAAGGCGTTCTCGTAACCCCGTAAATAAAGTTTGCAACGTAGGCTATAAAAGCAGCCGCGCCCATCAAAATATTAATCAAAGCCATCCTATCATCAAGATCCCCATTCCAAAAATCAATAAAAGACTGAATCAACATGTAAACCGCTATAACCATGAAAGGCCAAATATACTCCGCAGACGCTAGAAGCGTAGCCGCGAACATGAAAGCAGCTACCAAACCCAATCTAAAACTTTTCCTTTTAACAGCTAAAGCGTAAAAAGCGAAAACAGCAATTGCTACGAATATCCCCATCGGTTCAAGCAAAGCCTCTCCAAAAGCAAACTTCTCTATAATCTGCGGCGCGAAAGCAGTTATCCCAGCTGCAAACAAACCCGCTCTACTCCCATACTCCTCCTTAACAAAAAGAAACGCGAAGAAAACCATCAAAACTCCAAACAACGGCGGGTAAACATTAGAAATCAAAATTAAATTATTTAAACTAAAGGACGAGCTTGTGAAAAAATTAAACAAGTCAAACCACCCTCCAGTCATATATGAAACCAAAGGAAACTCACGATAAGTCTGCCCCAAAGGATAGTAAACATCCGTACTGTGAAGCAACGGGACACCCCAGTTTACAAGCTGCTCAGTAACCCTCATATACAAGTAAGGGTCGAACTCGAAAAAATTCGTTGAGGGAGTTGCAGAGCGAGCGTAAAACCCGGCTAGCATCAAAGCAACTAAAATAATCAAAACCTTGTTATTTTTTATAAAATCAACCAAAGATTTAGAGTTAATCGAAGCAAAATCAAATGTTTTGAAATCAAAAGTAAAACCGACTTTTTGATTATAAAACAATACCACTGAAAAAACAAGAAAAACAATCGTGTTTAGAATAAAAACCCACACGTTAAAAAGCCATCCGAAAATAACAAACTCAAAAAAACTCATCAAGGGCGGAATAAACAATCCCAACAATATTCCAATAATGGTTTTCTCAAACTTGTTCAAATCCACTCCCTTCAGCAAAGCGAAGGAGAAGATTACTCCAGGCACTGAAACAAGCAAAGCAATTAAAATAATTGAAAATAACTCTATCAACAAAAAACCCCCACCACAAGCACAATTTTAAACTAATTAACAGGCTAATAATTTTAAATACTTTCGTTGCAAAGATTGATAAAGAATTTCACTGAAAAAATAGTTTAATGATTTTACTATTTTGAAATCAACAATCACGTGATTTAAAAATGAAATACACCATCTCAGGTTTTATGAACGTTTGGAATGTTAAATCACAAGGCTATCTCTTCATTCAAGCTATAGAAGCCACGCTTCCGATTTGCGATGAATTTCTAATCTCTGACGGTTACTCAACAGACGGGACTTGGGAAGAACTTGTTAAACTGCAGAAAAAATACCCTAAAATCAAACTTTACCGAGAGAAATGGGTTTTAGACAAGAAAACGCCTTTGCTAAGTTTGGCGGACTCGGCTAATAAAGTGAGAAAAAAATGCAAAGGGGATTACATATTATACGTTCAAGCTAATGAGATAATCCATGAAAAATCAATTAAAACCATCAAAAAACTACCTGAAATGTACCCAACCGCAGAAGTTTTTAACCTTCCATTTAACATGATTTACGGGCCTAACATTCTCCTCAATATCGAGTATAGAACACGATTTGCAAGAAACTTAAATTATATAAACGTTATTCAAGATGCCTGGTCTTTAGGTTACTCTTACAATAATTATCTTAACAGGTTTAAAATCACACTCAACTTTTTTATCTGTCACTTCATTTTTAATTTATTCAACCCTAAAGAGCTTCAAAAACTTTTTTCAATGATATTCATGTCAATTGCTAAAATAGGCTTTACAGACACTTACAGAGTTCAATTCATTAACTTGCAAGAGCCGATATACCGGTATTCCCCTTTAACACCAGAAGCAGTGATTAAAAAACTTGAAGGGCACTCTCTGTTTTGGAACGAGTCTGTAAACGCTAAACTATCTTCACAGAATAAAATAAAAGAATTTTTAGGCGCGAAACACACGCCCACAATTGGACTTAAAGCCAAGGATTACGCGGTTGAAGTTTATAAAACAGATAAAAAACACTTTTGGGAAAAAATGATCGCGTACTACAAGAAAAACGAGCCTTACACTTTGGGAGATATTAAAAAGATGTTTGAACCTCTACCCCTTGAAAAACACCCGAAGATAATGCAACCCTTGCTTAGAAAAAGTTTACTTGAACTATCCAAATAAACTGATTAAAAGTTGCAAGCGAAAACTTTTAAAATGTTTTAAAACCCTATTCTTAAAACGAGCGTGAAGGCGAGCAGCTAACCCTTTGAAGGGAGGAACTTCCACCCGCCAAATTTAAATTAGAAGGCAAACCTTTCCTGCTTAAGGCAGGAGCGGGGATCAGAAACGACATTCCCAGAGTGTTTTCACTCAAGCGCGTGACACTACGATGCTTTAACACTCGCTGGGAAGTGAAACGCGCCCCGCTTGAATGGCGCAAGGCTTTTTTTTGAAAGCCGCTTAGATAAATGCTGCCAATTGAAAAACACGCGGTGTTTTTCGCACAACAAAAGGTGGGGTACCACCTTCACACTCAAACCTTATAACCTCTTTGAAAAAGTAAAAAAGGGGAAAGCTTTTTTAAAATATTACAACTTAAAAAAAAGCTTATGAAAGCAGAAGAACTTAAAAAAAAATACCTAGAGTTTTTCAAAACCAAAGGACACGAGATTATAAAATCAGAGTCTCTCATACCAGAGCACGACCCCACAGTTTTATTCACAACCGCTGGAATGCAACCACTCGTTCCTTTTCTTTTAGGCCAACCCCACCCGCTAGGAAAAAGACTAGCTGACGTTCAAAAATGCATTAGAACAGGAGACATTGAAAGCGTGGGTGACGAAACACACTTAACCTTCTTCGAAATGCTAGGCAACTGGTCGCTAGGCGATTATTTTAAAAAAGAAGCGATACAATGGAGTTTCGAGTTCTTAACCAGCGAAAAATGGCTTGGCATTCCAATCGAAAAACTCGCCATTTCATGCTTCGCAGGCGATGAAAACACTCCTAAAGACACCGAGTCGGAAAAAATATGGCTTGAACTCGGAATCAAAAAAGAAAGAATCGCCTTCCTACCAAGAGAAGATAATTTTTGGGGCCCGGCAGGCCAAACAGGCCCTTGCGGTCCTTGCACTGAAATGTTCTTCTGGTCAAGCAACGAAAAACCCCCTGAAAAATTCAACCCGAAAGACAAAAAATGGGTTGAAATTTGGAACGACGTGTTCATGGAATACAACAAAAACAAAGAAGGAAAATACGAAATGCTCAAACAAAAAAACGTTGACACTGGAATGGGCTTAGAAAGAACCATCGCAATGCTAAACGGGAAAAAATCAGTTTACGAAACCGAACTTTTCACTCCAATCACCAGTAAAATAAAAACCCTCGCTGCAAAACAAAACGAGAAATCCGAAAGAATAATAGCAGACCACTTAAAAGCAGCTGTTTTCATACTAGGCGATGATAAACACTTAGAACCCAGCAACACTGAACAAGGCTACGTTCTAAGAAAACTTATACGAAGAGCTATCAGACACGGAAGAGAATTACAAATAAAACAAAACTTCACTTCAACAATAGCGATGGAAGTCATCCAAATATACAAAAAAGACTACCCTGAACTTGAAAGAAACACTAACTTCATCATCAACGAGCTAGATAAAGAAGAGCAAAAATTCAAAACAGTAATAGAACAAGGCTTTAAAATAGTAGAAGAAATAATATCAAAAAAAACAAGTTTAAACAAAGAAAAATACTTGACACTCCTAAAACTTGAAGAAGAAAGTAAAACCCTTGAAAAAACATGGGAGAAAAAAGAAAAAGGGCGAAACTACGAAATCAAAGAAGCAGGGTTAAGCGAGAAAGAAATAGACAACGCGACCATAACCGGTAAAGAAGCCTTCCTCCTATACCAAAGCTTCGGATTCCCCCTTGAAATGATAGACGAGCTAGCCCGCGAGAAAAACCTTCTCGTCAATAAACTAGAATTCAACACTCTACTCGCCAAACACCAAGAACTCAGCAGGACCGCCGCAACCGGCTTGTTCAAATCCGGTCTAGCTGACGAGTCAGAGCAGACAACCAAACTTCACACCGCCACCCACCTGTTAAACGAAGCGTTGAGGAGGGTGATAGATAAAAACATAAAACAAAAAGGAAGCAACATCACACCTGAAAGACTTAGATTCGACTTCAACTTCAACAGGAAACTCACACCAGAAGAAATCAAAAAAATCGAAGATGAAGTCAACAACGTAATCAAAAAAGGCTTAAACGTTGAAAGAACCGAAATGACACTAGAAGAAGCTAAAAAACTCGGCGCTCAAGCGCTATTCACAGAAAAATACGGAAGTAAAGTCAGCGTTTACAAAATAGGAGATTACAGCATTGAAGTGTGCACTGGACCGCACGTTAAAAACACTTCAGAGCTAGGAGAGTTCAAAATAATCAAAGAAGAAGCTGTCAGCGCTGGAGTTAGAAGAATCAAAGCAATCCTAACCTAAAATGCCGCAGGGGGGAGTTGAACCCCCCACCTCCAGATGGCTCAATCTTGAGTTAAAACCTATGAGTCACGCCTTAAAAAGAACTGGCGCTCTAACCAGCTGAGCTACTGCGGCTTAAAACCACCCTCTTTTCCAAACCAGGGTAAAAAATTATCTTCAAAAAATTTAATAAACCCGACGCAAAAAGAAAATAAACATGCTAACTGAAAACTTAACTCAACTGGTAACCATCTCATCAAACATTATAAACCAAAACCTTCCAATCATACTACTCCTCCTAACCATTGCAGCGCTAATATTTTCCAAACGCCGGGGGACTCTCACCGCAACCCTAGCGCTACTAGTAAGCGCGTACCTAGCCACTCTACTGTTAAACTTAAACTGGCTAGCCACCTTTGAAATAGCACTACCATTCTCTATCGCGATGATCTTCTTCGCAAGTCAAACATTCTACCTTCTACTCATAACCTCGATAATAATCATGATCTCAGCCTCTTCAATACAAACACTTGGAGCTGGAGTTTCAATAGGAATAATAACCCCTTTCGTAGGAGAAACCTTAATAAACAAAATAAGAGAGCTAGGTTGGATTCTGAATGAATGAAAACTTAAGACAGTTAATACACATTTTCATAGGAATAATAGTCATAAGCATGGTTTACTTAATCGGAGTTGAAAACACTCTAGGAACGCTAATCTTTTTACTCATCATAGGCGTTCTATTTTCCAACGCTAAAACGCTCGGTTTTAAAAACCCTTTAATAGACCGTGTTTTAGAACAAGTGGAAAGAGGGGTTAAAATACCAGGCAAAGGCGCTATAACCCTATTCGCTGGAATGACACTCATACTCTCCCTCACACCACCCCTTTACGCTATAACCCTAATCTCAATCCTCGCGGTAGGCGATGGCTTCTCAACACTTATGGGAAAAAACGCTGAACTCACCCTACCCTGGAACGAACATAAAACCTGGCGTGGTTTAACCTCATTCATCGCGTTCAGCTCAATACCAGCCTTCTCATTCCTAGGTTTTAAAGGGATAGCCTACGCTTTCGTATTAGGCTTAATCGAAACAATAGACTTAGACCTTGACGACAACCTTCTAATCTCAATTTCAGCAGTGATCATAACCTACCTAGTAGTTAAAAAAATTTAAACCCCTCCAACTCAAAAGATTTTTTAATGGCGAAAACGTTAAAAATAAAGTCAGGGAAACTATTTTTTAATGGTAAAGGAAAATCTTGACACTTCAATAGACCGGCTAGTGGAGTACATAAACGCTAATGGAAGCGTGACAGTCACAAACGCGGCTAAAGTCCTAGCGTTGAACCCTGATGAAGTTGAAAAACTAGGTGAAATGCTAGCTGAAAGCGGTTTAATCTCAATAAGATACGAGCTTACAAACACTATCCTAACATCAAAGAAAAAACCTGAAGTTAAGCCAACCCTAACCCCTAAGTTTAAACAACTCGCTGTTGAAGAAAGCAAAAAAATAGAAAAACAAGTACTCGACACTGAAAGCATCTTCGAGTTCATAGAAGCCGACTTAAACAAAAGAATAAACATAGCTCAAAACAACCTTAAAAAACTCTCAGAACAAACAAACGTGGATGAGAAAGAAGTGGAGAAAACAGAAAAAGAAGTGCAAAAAGTAATAGAAGAACTTCACGTGATGGAAAACAAAGTCAACGATTTATACAAAAAAATATACCTTTTCGACCAGCAACTTCAAACATTCAAAGATAATATTAAAAAACTTGAGAGAAAAAAACCATCGCTGATAGACAAAATTAAAAACTTTCTAGGCTTTAAAACAAAAGTTGAAGTGATCCCTGAAACTGAAGTTGAAGAGCCTAACGAGTTAAAAGAAAGAGCGAAACTAATCGAGAAAAAAATCGAAAGTAAAAACCTGCAGCCACTGGAATCAAAAGAAATCATTAAAACTAAAACACGAGTCCCCCGAACCGCCTTCCAAAAAATAATCGAAAAACAACGAAAAACTCGAGTTAAACCTGAGGAAAAACTCGAGCCAAGTGAAATGAAAACAGTGAAGCTTAAACCCGCGCCAGCGAAAAACTTGAAAAAACTAAAAACCACTTGGAAGAAAACCCGCGCCAAGCGATCGCTTAAAACCAGAGTGAAAATTTTAAAATTCAAAAGAAAAGGCGTTTGGATTAAAGCGTGGTTTAAAAATGGAAGGTTTTACAAAATAAAAGAATTAAAAACGAGCTGAAAAAAAAAATGAAAGTGTTAGAAAAATACCTTGTTGAAAGCGAAGGCGTCATCGCTGAAATAGAAATAACTCAAGAAGAAAAAGAATTCACCGACAAGTACTACCTTAAACACGTTAAAATAAAACCAGCCACTGAAGCCGTCCTAGAACACTTAAAAGAGAAAATAATAGAAAGCATAGACATTAAAACATCTGAAATCTTAGACCCGAGAGAAAACGAAAAAGTTAAAATAAAACTCGCTGACAGAGCGTCAACACTTATAGACGAGCAACTACCAGGAGTTTCAGAAGAAGAGAAAAAAATACTCGTGGGGAAAATAATAAACGACATGACCGGCTTAGGCGACCTTGAACTAGTTTTAAACGATGACAACCTTGAAGAAGTAGTCATAAACTCTTCACATGAACCTGTAAAAGTTTACCATAAAAAACACGGGTGGCTTTCAACAAACATAACCATAAACTCTGAAGAGCAAATCTACAATTACTCTTCAATAATAGCCAGAAAAATAGGAAAACAAGTTACAAACCTTCAACCTATGATGGACGCTCACCTTCTCAACGGAAGCAGGGTTAACGCTGTACTATTCCCTATAAGTAACAAAGGAAACTCTCTCACCATAAGAAAATTCTCTAAAGACCCTTGGACTATCGTTAACCTGATAAGCCCAGAGTACAAAACCATTACAAGCGAGGTAGCCGCTCTCATTTGGACTTCAATACAATACGAAATGAGCATCCTAGTAGGAGGGGGCACCGCTTCTGGAAAAACAAGCTTTCTGAACGCTATCCTCCCCTTCGTCCCAGCTAACAACAGAATCGTTTCAATAGAAGACAGCGTTAAAGGAACCGAAAAAATCATATTTCAAAAAGGAGATTCTTTCTACGAGAAAACAATAAAAGACCTCGTGGAAACTCAATTGTTAAAAGATAAAACCGTGCTTGAAGACGGAACTGAAATAGCGTTAAACCTAAGCGAAATTAAAGTCTTCTCCTCCACTAAAGAAGGAAAAATCGAGCTCACGCAGCCAACAGCTTTCATCAAACATAAAATAAGTAAAAACATGGTTGAAATTAAAACAGAAAAAACAACCATAAACGTGACTGAAGACCACTCTGTTTTCACCATGAAAAACTTTTTAACCCCTGTTAAAGCTGGAGACTTAAAAGAAGGCGACGAGATTTGCATTGCAATGCTAACAACAGAAAACTTATCACTTAACGGTTCAACACAACTTAAAATCCAAGAAAAAGCTAAAGTTGAAACCTCGAAAATACTCAGCGTAAGCAAAACCTTTTACGAAGGAAACGTTTACGATTTAACCACCCCGTTATACGAAAACTTCATTTGCAACAACGTGGTCGTTCACAACACTAGAGAACTCGTCCTCCCTGAATTCATGCACTGGGTGCCACTAGTAACAAGAGAACCTAACCCTGAAGGTAAAGGAGAGATAACCATGCTTGACCTCGTAGTAAACTCTCTCAGAATGAGACCTGACAGAATAGTACTAGGAGAAGTTAGAAGAAAAGAAGAAGCTGAAGTGCTCTTCGAAGCCATGCACACCGGCCACTCAGTCTACTCAACAATCCACGCTGACGAAGTCCTGCAAGTTAAAAACCGCTTGTTAAACCCGCCTATAAGCCTACCTGAAGAAGTACTCGGAGCGCTCCAATTAATAATAGTCCAGTACAGGCAAAGAAGAACAGGAATCAGAAGAACATACGAAGTCGCGGAGGTGACGCCAGAAGAAAACAAAATGAACCTAAACGTCATCTACAAATGGAACGCTAGAGACGACCGCCTCGAAAGAGTGGGAAACTTCATAAGACTAATAGACGAGCTCACCATGCACACTGGAATGACCGTAAACGAAATCGAAGAAGATATAAACGAAAAGAAAAAAATCCTTGACTTCGCCCTACAAAACAAGATAGACAAAGTCAACACTATAGGCAACCTAATAGCAGAATACTACAAAAACAAAAACGAGTTACTCGACGCGGTAAACCAAAACAAAAAAATCGAGTGGTTAAAATGAAAACAATACCCTTCTCCCTCATACCCACTCCCATCGTGACAAGCACAGCGAAAAGAATCAAAGGAGTTGGAAACTTCATAGCAGAATTCTTCCCCGGTTTAGAAGACGAGCTAACACAAGCAGAATACGATTACAACGCGAGAGAATACGCTGCGATCACAGCGACAGCTTCAACCCTAAACGCGATCACCATTTTCACCCTAATCATCGCAATCGGCGAGCTCGCCCGCTCAAACACCCTCCCACTCGCCACCCTCACAGCCATAACAATATTCACAGCCTCCTTCACCACCATCCTCTACTACCCTCAAATCATAGCAACCAGAAAAATGAGAAGAATAGAAAACAACCTAATACCCGCTGCAAGACAATTATACATAGAAGTTAAAAGCGGGGTTCCACTATTCAACGCCATGACCAGCATTTCAACAAACTACGGAGAAGTAAGCGAAGAATTCAAAAAAATAGTAAGCAAAATCAACGGCGGGGTTTCAGAACTTGACGCTATATCAGAAGCCAGCAAGCAAAGCCCGTCCTTCAAACTTAGAAGACTCCTCTGGCAAATATCAAACGCTCTTAAAGTAGGAAGCGACGTTGGAACAGCCCTTGAAACAACAATAAACGGGCTAACCAAAGATAAAATGGACGACATTGAAAAATACGCTCATGAACTCTCACCCTGGACCATGATATACATGATGGTAGCAGTCATCCTACCCAGCCTTGGAATAACCCTTCTCATAGTAATACTATCACTCGTAAACATTCCCATAACACCCCTAATCTTCCCTTTAATAGTAACCCTACTCGCCGCTTTCCAACTAGTATTCCTAAACCTAATCAAAACCAGAAGACCGAGAGTGTGAAAAACAAAAAATGAACTTCAACAAACTATACCTTAAAATTTCAATGCTAGCGCCTAAAAAAACAGTTAAACTCATCTCAACACTCATGGAACAAGGAGGTTTCACTCTCAACCCTAGAATACTAATAGGCTTCACAATATACCTAACCTTCTTCGCCACCCTCACCGTGATATTCACCACTCAACTACTCTCCCTCAACCCCACCCTACAAACCCTCCTCCCACTCGCCACTCTAATCGCAATACCCGGCCTTCTCTACACTTTAATAATAATAACCGCGGACAACAGAGCTAGAAAAATCGAAGAACTACTACCAGACGCGCTTGACATAATCGCAGCTAACATAAAAGCCGGAATGACCCTTGAAAACGCAATCTGGCTAGCAGCGAGACCTGAATTCGGCCCTCTAAGAGATGAAATCAAAAAAGTAAGCGCTGACACTTTCGGAGGCAAGCCAATCGAAGACAACCTTCAAAAAATGAGCGAAAGAATCAGATCCGAAACCACTAAAAGAGCAATCCAACTCATACAAGAAGGAATAAGACTAGGAGGAGAAATGTCCAAACTACTTGAAGAAGTAGCAGAAGACACGAGAAACACTCAAATGCTCAAAAAACAAATATCCACCTCAACAATCACCTACACCCTATTCATAATATTCGCAGCCACAATCATGGCGCCACTGCTCTTCTCAATATCAACAACCTACTCCCAACTAAGCAAAAACCTCGCCGGCATGGCAAACACTAGAAACACAGGAAACCTAATTCAAAACATACCCTTCCTAGGAAACAACACTACAAACACAATAAAACCAAACGACATATTCAACTTCGCGCTTGAAAGCATAATAATAACAAACCTCCTCGCAGGCTTCATAATAGGCCAAATAAAATACGGAAAAGCAACAAGAGGCCTACCCTACACTCCCATACTACTCATAACCTCAATAACAATATTCCTAGTAGCCCAACAAACACTACAAATCCTAATCCAAAACCTAATAAAATAAAAAAACTAGACTTTAATAGTCTTGTCAACCACTTGACTTATAACCCTAATAACCTCCTCCTCACTCTTACCCTCCATAGTCAAAATAAAACTACTAGTATTCCACAACCTCAACCTATTAGCTAAAAACTGAAGAAACTGCGTTGTAGTACTAACATCATTATAAAGAAGCATCGTAGTAAGAGAATCTAAAATAACAAACTTCTCACCCTCCAACCTATTCAAAACCTCGCTTAAAGTTATACTCAAATCAGTTAAATTACGCTGACTCGCTAAAAAAACAGTGTTCTCCTTCTTCTGCGGCTCTCCACTCGCAACCTGAGTGACCAAATCAACATAAAAAACACTACCCCTCGCCTTACCCTTAAAAACACTCTCCAAACTACTTGAAGGCCTGTTAAAACTCACCATCACAATAACACCCCTCCCCACACTCTTAACCAAACTAGCAAGCGTTTCATTAAAACTCTCGCTACGAGTAACCACAATAACACTAAAAGGCGGTTTCAAACCCTTAACACCATCAATAACACTTTTCAAAACCATTTCCCCTTCCAATCAACTCAAAAACCACAGACTACCCTCCAGTCCAGTGTTAAACACTAATTTTTTCAACACAAATAATTAAAAAACATTACCTTTTAAAAAAAAACTTTTAAAACCAAAAAACTCTCTCCTAACTCGAACCGTGTTTAAAAAAAACTATTCAAAAACAGTAAGCTTAACACTTAATAAACCAGTTCAAACCTAAAAACTTTAAAAAAAAACACTAAACCCCCACAAACTTTTTCACGCAGGGGTGGCAGAGCCTGGTCAAATGCGCTGGCTTCAGGGGCTAGTCTCTTAGCGAGTTCGAGGGTTCAAATCCCTCCCCCTGCACTAAAAAAACCCGCGATTCTAAAAACACTCAAACCCCCTAACAACCCCACGCTAACCAGTTCACCCCCCCTCGCAAAAATTAACGCCAACCGTTAAAACTGAAAAACCCTCCCTAAACACTTTAGTTAACTTAAAAAAATTAAAACTCAAAAACAAGCGAGCCAGCCTTGAAAAAAAAAATAAATTAGCAAGCTTAAAACTCGCAGCCCGCCCCCCAAACCTTTTTAACTTTGAAAAAATCTTTAATAAAACAATCATAATCCATAACAATTATAAACCTTCCAAATTAAAAAAACACTTTGAAAAAAAAAATGGAATCACACTTTATAAGACAAGCTCTTGAAATAACCTCCCTATCAATACAGAAAATATACAAAAACAAAAAAATTCAATCCAAGCCAGAAAAAACACTAATCTTCTCCAACCTAGAAGTGGGAAACTTCATACTAAACCTACCAATAATAGAATCAATCGCCCTTCAATCCAAAAAAACAACAATAATAACCCCTCAAAACCTAGCGCCGTTCTGCCCTAAAAACTCGACAGTCACCACAAACCCAAAAAAACCAAGTGAAAAAATCAAATTATTAATACAACTACTAAAATACAATCCAGACTGCATAGTACTAACAGAACCAACACCACTTGCAATCATAACCTCAATACTCTTACTACCCTTTAAAAACACTAGAGTCGACCCAACCTCAAACTTCATTGAAGAGCAATGGCTTAAAAACCAAATAAAACCATTACACCTAACAGAATACAATCTAAGCGTAATCGAAAAGCAAGGCTTCAAAAAACTCAAACTCAAACCTGAAATAAAACCATCCAGAGAAGAAAAGAAAAAAGCAATTAAAATACTCAAAGAAAACCAAGTAAAAAAAAATTACTTCATCATATTCCCCGGCTCTTCAGACCCTAAAACAAGATGGAGCGCTGAAAACTTCGCTAAAACCGCGGATATCCTATCATCCAAAGCCCAACCAGTCATAGCCCAAGGACCAGATGACAAAAAATCAGCTGAAGAAACAGCTAAAAAAATGAAAACCAAACCAGTAATCCTACCCCTAACACCCCTACCAACACTAGCCGCTATATTCCAAAAAGCAAAATTCTACGTGGGAATGGACACCGGGCCAGCCCACCTAGCAGCAGCTGTAAACTGCCCCGCAATCTCCATCTTCACCCGAGGGCGCCCCTACTGGTACTACCCCTACACACAAAAAGGAATCGCAGTATACATAAAAAAATACGTGAGCGAGACAAGCAGACGCGTCAAACCAGAAGCCCTAGCCAAAGCACCTGAATCATTCAACCTCATAACACCCAACTGCGTTGTTAAAGCAGTAAACAAAACACTCTCAACAAAACCCAACAAAAAAATACAATTCAACAGCCTAACTTGCGACTAAAAAAAACCCCTAGAGAAAACAAAAACCAAAACCCAAAACAAAACCCTCCCCCTTTTTTAAAATGAATATACATTCAAAACGAAACATTTAAATACTTGAATGAATATATATTCATAACAAAAATTTTAGGGAGAGGTGATGTGAAAATGCCATACGGAGATGGAACAGGGCCATTAGGACAAGGGCCTTTAACAGGAAGAGGATTAGGGCCTTGCGGCAGGGGACTGCGAAGAGGCCGCTACGGCGGTTTCGGCAGAGGCTACGGTTACGGGAGGTTCGGCTACGCTGGATACCCTTTAACCGAAGACGATGAAAAAGACCTTTTAGAGTCAGACTTGAAAGCGATAGAAGCCGAAAAAAAAGCCATAGAGAAAAGACTCGATGAAATCACGAAAACAAAGAAAAAGTAAAACCCTGCAAAAAAGGAAGGGCTTGCGCTAAACAAAAAAAAAGCAAGCCCCTCACTTTTTCTAATTTTAAAAAAAAGGTGTGTTTTAAAATGACGCGTAAAGTAATACATGATAGAAGCAAGTGCGCTGGGTGCGGAGCTTGCGTGAGAGCATGCCCTGAATTCTGGAGCATGGGCAGAGACGGCAAAGCTAAACTAGCCAACGCTAAAAAAGTTAAAGGACGCGACGAGCTTGAAATAAACGATGAAGACCTCGAATGCAATGAAAGAGCAGCTAGAGTATGCAGGTTCAACGCTATAACAATAACCTGAAAAAAAAGTTTTTTTTAAAACTAAAACCCCCCAAACAAAACCAGCCCCTCTTCAACGCTTTAGCAAAAAACATAAAAACAAGGAAAAACAAAGTAAAAAAACCATGCCGAGACCAAGACTATGCAGAAGAGTAGCATTCCAACCAGAAGTAACCTACTTCAAACCAGCAGGAGTGCGAATGGAAGAACTAGAAGAATCCACTCTAACAATAGACGAGCTAGAAGCAGTGAGACTTAAAGACCTGGAAGGTTTAGAACAAGAGCAAAGCGCGAAAAAAATGAAAATCTCCCAACCCACATTCAACCGACTACTAAACTCAGCGAGAAAAAAAATAGCAGACGCTCTCGTAAACGGCAAAGCCCTCAAAATACAAGGAGGCAACTTCAAAATCACAAGCGAGCACGCCACTCCAAGATTTCACCACATGAACCGCTTCTAAAAAAAATTTTAAGAGAAAAGAAAAAATGGTTGACTTTATTTCACACGCGCTCTGGGCGTTCGCCCTGTTTCACGATTTTTCACTAGCGTGGGCCTTCGTTTTATTCTCACTCCTCCCAGACTTACTATGGGGAGCCCCGCTGATAATCATTTTAATAATAACCGGAAAACTCTGGCAAGCGCGCAAAATGAAATGGCGTTCCACGCAAAAACAAGAAACGCCGAGTGGAATGCCAGTGAACTTCATTCAAAACGCTTACCACGCGTCGCACTCCTGGCTGGTAATGACAGTATTTTCAATACTCTTTTTAATCCTCTACCCCCCACTAGCACTCCCATTCATAGGAGGAGTTTTCCTCCACTTAAGTCTAGACTTGTTCCTTCACAAAGACAGCGTTGCAGGGCAAACGCCCTTCTACCCGCTATCAAATTTTAAAGTGAAAGGCTTCGCCCACTGGAGCAATAAAAAAATAATGATAATAAACTACGCTCTCTTAACAATAACCTACGCTCTAATACTCGCAAACCACCTTTAAATCGCAGGTTTTTTTTAAAAACCTTTTTAAAGCATTACTACTTAAAAATAAAAAATAATGAAGCGAAACCAGCAATGGAAAAAAGCCTAACGTTGAAAGCACTCGCGCTATTCATAATAACAGGCGCCGCGTATACAATATCAACTCTAACAATTCAAACCCAACCGCAATACTTCAGAACAGCCGGTTACGCCCTGCTTTCAATTTTCATAATAATCGCCATAAAATCTGCAGTCAAAGTTGAAAAAAAATCAAAAATAACCGAAAGCCTGCGCTACGCGTTCATCTTCCTCCTCATCCAATCACTCGCAATGATCCTGGTAAGCTTAAACATTCAACCGCAACTCTTCAACCTATTCAACATCTTCTATTTCATAGGCTACTTCATGTTCGCAGTAGCCCTCTACCACCTGTTTAAAAACGTTTTCATCCAAACCAGCAATTCAAAAACAGCAATAACCGTAATCATAACCCTACTAGCAGCCCTACTATTCACCTGCTACGCCCAACCGTTAACCCTCTCAAACGCTCCTTTAATAAACAAAATCTTCGGACTGGCAAGCGCCTTCATAGACGTTATAGTAACAACCGGTCTGGCAATACTCATGATACTCTTAAACTCCAAACTATTCATAAAAGTATACAAGTGGGCCCTCCTAGCCATAACCCTAGCCCTAGTAAGAGACTTCATCCAAATACCAAGCAGGCTCCTAGAAACCAACTACACTTGGAACCCACTTAAACTCACCGCCTTCCTAGCAGCCATGCTCGCCTACATTTCAATAACCCACTTCCTAGAACAGCAAAATGAAGACCCGCTCTCAAACCTCTCAACCAACACAAGCAAAACCCCCTTCCTCTCAACAAACAAACTAAAACCCAGGAAAAACATTAAAAACCTCCCCCCCTTTTTCCCCAACTTTCAATGCTAAAACTCAAAAAACTTTTTTCCCAAATTAAACTATTAAAACTCAACAAAACCTAAACCCCTCAAATGCTTTCGAAATCTAAAAAAAAACAATTCCAAACCAGAACAAACCCCCCCCAACGGTTAAAACCCTTAAACATTTCTTAAAAAATGATTCTCCAAATTCAACCCAAACTCTTACTAGTGGAAGCCTCTCTTAACAAGTTTTTAACCACCCAATCCTCCCACTCTTTTAAAAAAGACTTGTAATCCACACTCCCATGCTCCTCCCTCTGCTTCTCCTCTAACAATAAGTACTTCGAGTGAGCTCTAATAGTATAACTCGCCTCTAAAATCTGAGGAAGATCATTCTTATTCTTCAAGTCAACCAAAAACTGCTTACTAGCCGCTCTAGCTGAAATCTCATTCCAAACATCCTCGTAACTCAAACCCCTGTTCCTTGAAACCCTAGCAATCCACTCGCTCCCCTTCACACTCTCAGAATACAACTCTAAACTATCAGTATTAGCGTTAAACAACTCCCAAGTGAGAAAACCACCCTCCCTCAAAGGATCAGCACTCCACTCTTTCTTAACCTCAGTAATCTCAACAAGCCTCCTCTGCCTCTTCAAAGAACCCTTAAAACGAATAGGAGCGCTCACAATAGCAAAATCAGTCGCTTTAAAACTAGTGGTGGGCACTCCCAAATCATTAACCACTCTATCCCAAATAGAGTAAGCCGACTCGCCGTGAATCGTCCCCATAACCACGTTACCAACCGCTCCAACCCTCATAGCCTCATAAAGCGCGCGAGCCTCTAAAGACCTCACCTCCCCCACAATCAACACTGAATCCCCCAACCTCAAAGCAGTTCTAAGCGCGTCCTCAGCAGACACTTCAGCCTCACTCTGACCCCCTAAAGGAGGCCTAGTCTTCAACCTCTCAATATTAAAACCCAAACTCTTCAACTGAGGCACTGGAAGCTCCTGAGTGTCCTCCTGCACGATAATCCTCAAATTCTGAGGAATCTCCTGCATCAACGCTTGCAACAAACTCGTCTTACCACTACCCCTACTCCCCACAATCAACATCGAAGCTTGAGCGTCAACAAAAAAACTCAACAAACCCGCAGTTAAAGAATCAAACATACGTAAATCCAAAAACTGCGGGATAGTCCAAGGAGTCTCCTTATGCAACCTCAAAGCGAAAGCAGTTCCATCCAAACTTAAAGGCTTGCCGATAACCGCCACTCTAGTCTGCAAGTCAGGCAAGTCAAAATCAAGAATAGGGTGAGCCTCATCAAAAGGCCTGCCGCTCAAAGCCCTAAACCTCGAAACCAACGCTCTAGCCTCCTCCTCACTAAAAACCACGTTAGTCTGACACTGCCCATACTTAGAGTGAACCAAATAAACCGGCTTGACACCCAAAGGCGAGTCAACATACACGTCAGTCAACTGCCTATCACTTAAAATAACCTCCAAAATCCCATACCCAATCGTATACCTCGCAACGATAACAGCCAAATCCTCCCTCTCCTCCATAGAAATACTAATCCCATTCCTCGCAGCAATATCAGAAATCGTGTTAACATAAATCTTAGAAAAATACCTCCTCGCCTGCTCCATATCCATAAAACCAACCTCGCCAGGCCTACGCTCGCTAACCACCTCCTTAGTCTTCTCCAAAAGAAAATACTTCTCAGGCGACAACGTGTACTCAGGCGGGTTAATATAATACAAAAACTCAACCCTCTCCGGGTGCTTATAAATATAAACCTTCGACTTACCCACCTCATACTCGTCAACCAACTCCAAACCCTCAGTACCAGTAAACAAAACCCTACTCCCAATAAAACTAGGCTTAATCCCACTCTCAAACAAACCCCTATAAACCAACCTCCCCTCAGGAATACTCCCCAACTGAGAAATATAACCCTTCACCCTCTTAATCAACAAAAGCGAGTCCAAACTATTCTTCATAAAAACCAACGTTGAAAGAAAAGCCTTATCATCCTCAGGATTCAAAGAAGTTTCAACAACACTCGTCTGCTCCTTAACCAACTGAACCAACCTAAAATAAGCTCCAACCGGGTCGGAAAACAACAAATTAAAAACACCCAAAACCTTATCATGCCGCTCGCTAATCACCCGCGCGTCCCTACTAACACCCAAACGCGAAGGACTCCACACATTCTCATTCTCAAACTTACTAATAACACTCGCAACCTCCTTCAACATCCTCGTCTGCTCCTCATCATAAATCCTCTCATAATACTCAACCAAAACAACCTCATCAACATCATTAACCTGCAAATTCTCAATCACATCCCTCATACAAACCCCATGCTCCGCCACATCCGGAGTAATATTAGCACCCTTATAATCAATAACCAGCAAACGCTTACCCCCCTCCTTCCTAACAACACCAACACGAGCCATAATCTCCAAAAACCCCCTCCAAAAAATAACCCAAACCCTCTTTTTAACACTTTCGCCCACCCCCCCAGCCAAAAACACTCCTCAATGAAAAAAATTAAAACCCTTAACCAACACAAAAAACAATTGAAAAAAAAACATGGAAGAAATAAAAATAACACAAAACATAACAGAATTCGTCCAACAACCAACATGGAAAGAAATCCTACTAGACCTAATCCACTCAAACAACATGAACCCCTGGGACATCAACCTTTCAGAAATAACCGAAAAATACATTCAAAAAATCAAAACAATGAAACAAATGGACCTAAGAATCCCAGCCAACGTCATCCTAGCCTCATCAATACTACTCAAATTCAAAACCCTCTCACTAACAATAAAAGAACAACCACCCGAAACCGAAGAAACCCAAACCACCCAAATAAAAGAAGAAATACCCAACCTAATCTACAAACCCGCAGCCCAAAGACCAAAAAGAGTAACCCTAGACGAGCTAGTAAAAGCAGTCGAACAAGTACTAAACGAACAACCAAAACCCAAACAACAACCCCAACCCAAAACCCTAAACATAACAATCCAAACAGAAAACGTAAACACCATAATCAAAAAAATATACGACAAAATGCTCGCCTTAAAAAACAACCAAAACCTCCTACTATTCTCCCAATTAAAAGAAAACTCTCAAAAAGAAAACTACATCAAAAACCTCCTCCCCCTAACACACCTAATACAAAACAGAAAAATAAACGCGTGGCAAGAAAAACCATTCGAAGAAATAATAATACAACTACTCTAACAAAAAAAAACCACTCCTTCAAACCCCAAAAACTTTTAAAAAACAAAACCCCAAACACCACCCCTTCCAACTTCTTCAAACACTCCTCAAAAACAAAACAACAATCACGCAAACCACCCCCCCAACCCAATTAACGCTTTAACACTCCCAACAATTCTAAAAAACTCTTTCAAACTTTTTCTAAAACACGAAAACAACACACGCTTCTCTCAATAACACTCACTTCTAATCTTTAAAAAAAAAAGAGTTTCTGTTAAAAAGTTGTATTACTTCTTACGTTTTATCATATCAAGCGCTCTAGCAGCCCTCTCCCTGACACTGTAATTTTCATCTTCAAGAAGAGCTTGTCCTAAGTGTGGAACCGCGCTTTCATGACCTATCCTTCCAAGCGCGTCAGCAGCACTCCACCTGACCATCCAATCTTTATCTTTAAGAGCTTTTATTAAGTGTGGAATCGCGCTTTCATGTTTTATCAATCCAAGCGCGTTAGCAGCACTCGCCCTGACCCTCCAATGTTTATCTTTAAGAGCTTTTATTAAGTGTGGAATCGCGCTTTCATGACCTATATCGCCAAGCGCTGTAGCAGCCTTCTCCCTGACACTGTAATTTTCATCTTCAAGAAGAGTTTGTGCTAAGTGTGGAACCGCGCTTTCATGTTTTATCAATCCAAGCGCGTTAGCAGCACTCGCCCTAACAGTTTCATCTTTATCTTTAAGAGCTTTTATTAAGTGTGGAATCGCGCTTTCATGTTTTATCAATCCAAGCGCGTTAGCAGCACTCGCCCTAACAATGTCATCTTCATCTTCAAGAAGAGTTTGTGCTAAGTGTGGAATCGCGCTTTCATGTTTTATCAATCCAAGCGCGTTAGCAGCACTCGCCCTAACAGTTTCATCTTTATCTTTAAGAGCTTTTATTAAGTGTGGAATCGCGCTTTCATGACCTATATTACCCAACACGATAGCAGCACTCTCCCTGACCCTCCAATCTTCATGATTGAGTTTTCGCACGTGCTTCCAAACAATATCAGGCATTCCAACAGGCTTTCTTTCCCGCATAATTCAAAAATTAGAAGCGCGAATGCTTTTAAAACCTTTTTTCTTAGCTCACTTTCAAGTTTCTTCGTAAAGCTCTAAGTTGCTTAACATACAAACGAGCGTTACTCTCATCAACCAACCCCTTCAAAGCAGCGTTATACGCTTTAACAATAACCCTAGATTCTTCACCCTCCCATGAAAATTGCTTTTACAACCCAATTAAAAACGCTTTAACACTCAACAGTTTTAAAACTCTTTCAACCTTTCTAAACGCGAGAGCAGCAACACCCCCTCCTCTCTTAATAACACTCACTTCTAATCTTTAAAAAAAAAAAGAGTTTATGTTAAAAAGTTGTATCACTTCCTCCTCCTACGTTTTATCATATCAAGCGCTCTAGCAGCAGCACTTCTGACAATCTCACTTTTATCTTCAAGAGCTTTTGTTAAGTGTGGGATCGCGCTTTCATGACCTATCTCGCCAAGCGCTCTAGCAGCCCTCTCCCTAACATCCTCATTTTCATCTTCAAGAAGAGTTTGCCCTAAGTGTGGAACCGCGCTTTCATGACCTATCCTTCCAAGCGCTCTAGCAGCACTCCACCTGAAAGTCCAATCTTTATCCTTAAGAGTTTGTGCTAAGTGTGGAACCGCGCTTTCATGACCTATCTTGCCCAGCGCGTTAACAGCACTAAATCTGACACTATCATTTTTATCCTTAAGAGCTTTTATTAAGTGTGGAACCGCGCTTTCATGACCTATCTTGCCCAGCGCGTTAACAACTCTCTCCCTGATATAATCACTTTTATCATTTTTAAGAGCTTTTATTAGGTGTGGAACCGCGCTTTCATGACCTATCCTTCCAAGCGCGTTAACAACCCTCTCCCTAACATCCTCATCTTCATCTTTAAGAAGAGCTTGCCCTAAGTGTGGAACCCCGCTTTCATGACCTATCCTTCCAAGCGCGCCAGCAGCCCTCAACCTGACATTCTCATCTTCATCTTTAAGAAGAGCTTGCCCTAAGTGTGGAACCGCGCTTTCATGACCTATCTTGCCCATCGCTATAGCAGCACTCGCCCTGACAATCTCATTTTCATCTTTAAGAAGAGCTTGCCCTAAGTGTGGGATCGCGCTTTCATGACCTATCCTTCCAAGCGCGTTAACAGCCCTCCGTCTGACCCTCCAATTTTTATGTTGGAGTTTTTGCACGTGCTTCCAAACATTATCAGGCATTTCAACCGGCTTTTCCTCCATGATTTAAATTTAGAAGTGCAAATGCTTTTAAAACTTTTCTTAGTTCACCTTCCACGTTTTCCTCGCAAAACCCCTTAAAACCACTCAACCAAACACTCAAACCCCAAACAACACCCATAACAATTCAAACACTAACCCAAAACAACAACCCTAGACTCTTCACACCCCCCCTCCAATGAAAATTACTTTCCCAACCCAATAAAAAACACTTTAACACTCCCAACAATTCTAAAAAACTCTTTCAAACTTTTTCTAAAACACGAAAACAACACACCCTTCTCTCAATAACACTCACTTCTAATCTTTAAAAAAAAGTTTCTGTTAAAAAGTTGTATTACTTCTTACGTTTTATCATATCAAGCGCTCTAGCAGCCTTATCACTGACAAAAGGCATATTTATCCTCAACTGCTTTTGTTAGGTGTGTGGGATACGCCGAAAATCACGGTTATCCCGAGGAGTCTTCATCTTTTATCTTTAAGTGCTTTTGTTAGGTGTGGAATCGCGCTTTCATGACTTATCTTTCCAAGCGCTTCAGCAGCCCTCCGTCTGACAAACTCATTTTCATCTTTAAGTGCTTTTGTTAGGTGTGGAATCGCGCTTTCATGACCTATCCAGCCAAGCGCTCTAGCAGCACTCCGTCTGACAAACTCATTTTTATCTTTAAGTGCTTTTGTTAGGTGTGGAATCGCGCTTTCATGACCTATCCAGCCAAGCGCTTCAGCAGCACTCTCCCTTACACTCTCATCTTTATCTTTAAGTGCTTTTGTTAGGTGTGGAATCGCGCTTTCATGACCTATCATGCCAAGCGCTTCAGCAGCACTCTCCCTTACACTCTCATCTTTATCTTTAAGTGCTTTTGTTAGGTGTGGAATCGCGCTTTCACGACCTATCATGCCAAGCGCTTCAACAGCCCTCCGTCTGACAAACTCATTTTTATCTTTAAGTGCTTTTGTTAGGTGTGGAATCGCGCTTTCATGACCTATCCTTCCAAGCGCTTCAACAGCCCTCCGTCTGACAAACTCATTTTCATCTTTATGACCCTTCATGATTTAAATTTAGAAGTGCAAATGCTTTTAAAACTTTTCTTAGTTCACCTTCCACGTTTTCCTCGCAAAACCCCTTAAAACCACTCAACCAAACCCAAACAACAACACCAACCAAAAAAAAAACACTTAAACCACCACCCAAACCTTCAACAAAAACAATTAATAAAAAAATTTTCAAACAATCCAAAAAAACAATTAAACAACCTAAAACCATCAAAAAAAAATCTTAAAACCCACTCAAACCCCCAAACCAATCTTCCAAAAAAAAATAACAATCTCCAAAAAAATAACAATTTTCAAACAAAAACAAGAAAATCATAACCCACCAAACACTCAAACCCCTAACAATCTCCAAACAAATAATACTTAACTTAAAACAACTTTAATACTAACTAAATAAAGTGTAGTACTCTCCACTACACTTTAGTTTATATTATACCACATTTTTGCTAAAATCTTAGAGGTAAAATTGAACGATATTGAACGATTTTGAACGATAAGCAAAGCGAGGATTGAACGATTATTGAACGATCACCCGACCAATTTTTTAAGAAAACTCGAACTTTAAACCTGGATTTCATCATTCAAAACATAATAAGTATTCGGCCCGCTCCCCCGCCTTCTAATCAAACCCTTTTCTATCAAAGAATTAAGCTCAGAAACCGCTGTAACCTTACCAACCCCATTAAAATTCATCACATCCCTCACGTTCACCCAACCACTTCTCTTAATATTGCTCATAATCCTTCTCTCCTCTTTGCTTAACTCGCTCTTATCACTGCTTTCAGACTTTTCAACCTTAAACGTTAACTGCTGCTTATCCAAACCCTTACTTAACTCTTTTTCCAGTAAAACCCCTGTTTTAACCTCTGGAAGCTTAATCAACTCACGCTCTTCTTCTGCTAAACTTTTTTGAACCGCGCTCTGCTTTAACAGCACTTCCTGCTTTTGAACCAACCCGCCTTTCTCTTTAAACAAGTCACCCCTAACCAAAACCGGGTCACGGTAAACACTACTCACCACCAAAAACTCGCCCCTCCCTAAAACATTAATCTTCTCCTGAACAACGCTCAACTTCCACTCATCACTCGAATTCCCACACAACAGTTTAGCCACGTACTTCGCGTCAACAGGCTCTCTAAGAAAAAAAGAAAAGAAAACCCCTGAATTATTAACCAAACCCCTACTTAAACCCGTACACCGCTGAGTACCAATAATCAAACCCACCCCAAACTTTCTCGCTTCAGCACTCAAACGATCCGCGTAACTAACAAAACCACCCCTATCACTATTAAAAATCAAACTCTCAGCCTCATCAATCAACACAGTCAAACCATCAAAACCAGTTGAAACCGCCTTGTTGTAAACCTTCCTAAGATAAACCTCAACAAACAACACTTTCAACTCCAAACTTGGAATCCCACTCAAATCAAAAACCACGCTCTCCCCACCCAACTCGTCAAGATTAACCGAGTCACTAGCAGGAAACAAATTACTCCAAGAAAGCATTTCCAACCTCCTACCTAAAGTTTTAACACTTGAATTCAACCCCTCAAGCTTTCTAACCTCGCGCAAAACATCCTCAGCACTCGGAGGCTTCAAACCCCTGTTAAAACTCTCAACCTCAACACTCTCACCCTCCCTAAAACCCTTTCTTTCAAAAGCATTCCTAGCAGCCATCGCCAAGTAATAAGCCTGCACGTCACCCAAATCTAAAACCCCCCTCATCACACTAACATTCTCATTCACCCTCCAACTCACAGGCTTACCATCCAAATCCCACAAATTCAAACCAACCTCACCCACCCTAACCACCCCACCCTTAACAACTTTAGAATACTCGCCATGCGAGTCTAAAACATGAATCCTCCCACTCCTGGAAATTTTAAAAGCCAAGTTTTTCAAAAGATTACTCTTACCAAAACCACTACTACCCACCACGATAACATGACGGTTAACCTCCCCTTCCAAGTTAAGAGTGAAAACACCCCTCCTCTCCACCCACCTCCACTGCAATGTTTTAACTTTCTCATCCTTAAAACTTTGCAACTCTTCAATAAAACCCCCCAAGCTGACACTTCGCTCTGAATTGGAAAAAACACTGAAAAGATTTGATACTTCAAATCTTTTAACATGATAAAAAACATCTTTAAAAGCACTCCAACCACCCCCTAAAACCCCCGCGAGCCAGTAAAAAAAAACAAAAACCATCAAAGCAAAACCAGCCGGGCTGAAAAACCAGTACACAAAAAACAACACAAACAAAACCACCAAAACAACCATCAACCTCCTATTAACACTAACACTTGAAAAGTGAACCAAAACACCAAAACAAGCCCAACTAACCAAAACAAGCACTACAAGCATAAAACCCCAAAGAAAAAAATTACCAGTCAACCCAAGCGTTTGAACCACAACCCCGTAAACATAAGGAAGAAAAACCAAAAAAACCAGCGCCAACCTCAAACGCGGCGTTAACCGCTCAGGCAACCCTAAAAACCTTAAAAAACCCAAAACCAGTCACCCCCTTTTTTTAACTACAAACCCACCTAAAAGATTGACGCGCGTAATCATTAAAAAAACACGCTGTTTGCAATGGAATGATCTCCAACTGGCAGGCAATATCTTCCGCTTGGCAATGCTCAACACAATTCGAAAGAGAAACACGAGGCTGCTGGTTAAATAAAAAACTTCCAACCGGAGTGTAGTCAAACAAAACAAAACCCAAAAACAAAAAAACAACAATTAAAACAACAAGAAACAAAACACCCTTCCAACCAACACTCCCGCCGACAGGCTCGGAAGGCAACCCCTCGTAATCAGACAACACCTCGCTTCCACACCCGCTAGTTTTACTCTTCACGGCCACTACAACAAACCTTAAACTACAAAACTTTTTAAACATTACCCTCCTTCCCTTTCAACTCTTTCCAACGCTGGAAACGCTGGCAAAGAGGGGTGCGAGAGTTTAAAAACTCTTTTTAAAATTAATTTTCCTTGAGAAGAAAAAAAATGGAAAATCAAATTGCGAGGTTCGCGATTTTCACAATTGTTCTACTCTCTGCACTCTCACTAGCTGTTTTACTATTAACTCAAGCCTTAACGTTAAAGGCGAGCATGTTCCTAGGCATTCCCTTCGAAATACCAATCATAATCATCGGAATAGCATTAATAGGGTTAAGCGAAAACTAAAAAAAACCAATGAAAAAAATCAACAAATTACAAGAAAAAACTTGACAAAACAATGAATTTTCAAAGAAAAATCACACAAAACAATAAACTTTCAATTAAAAACCATGCTTGATGCTGGAAACGCCGGCAAAGAGGAGTGCAAAGATTTAAAAAGATTACTTTACCATTAACAAAAGGTGGGATTGATTTACAATGCTTGCTTATGAATTATTCTTAAAAAATAAATCATATGAAGGAGAATATGGAAAACCCACCCCAATAAAAAAGCTTTTTGTAAAAAGAAGTAATGGAAATTTTGAGGTGGAAGTTGATGAAACATCACTAGAAGAATATGGAATGTCATCTACCGAACCAGGTTTTCAAAGTCTTTTTTCAATGCCTAATAAAACATTAAAAAATGTAAACTTACCTTTTAGAGAAACCGGTCCAAATTCTCCAAAACCATATATAATATTTAAGGGAAGTTATAAAAAGCAAAATAAAAAGCAAAAGTTAACTATAAGCCTAACTGGGTCAAAACCTAAAAAAGGTAATAATAAAACAAATTTTAATTTTACTTATTCATTTAAGGATGAAAAAATTGAACCGCAAAAAAATGATGAAAAATTATTTTTAAATCTTAATAATAAAAATTACTATATTGCAGAAAAAACTTTATTTGATGCTTATGTTGATTCTGGAATAATAACTAAGGACAGTTTTATTAGTAAAACTTTATTTGAAGCTGTATGTAATAAATTTTTAGAATTTTTTATTAATAAGCTTAAAAATTCTAATCAAAATCCAAATGTAAAATTTAATTTTGAGTTAGTTGTACTTCCAGAAAATTTGCCTGTAACTTTTAAAGAAGAAACAAAAGAAGAAGAAAACTCCGGCATAGAATTTATAGATTCTTTTGGAGTAAAATCAACAGACTATCCTATAAAACCAACTCAAACAGCAAAGTTTCTTTCATTTGATGATCCTTCCTTTGCGATTAACTGCGCCAATCAAAAAAAATTTTATTCAAATCTTGGAATTGGTGTTAATTCTTTTGAAAAAATAAACCTACCAGTAGAAAATAATTTTAAAATTTCAGGATTAGACTGGTATTTTTTTAACCTAATTAACGATAATAACTTTAAAGATAAAAAAATTGGTTTTTATGGTCAACTACTAGAAAATTATAAGGAATTAAAAAAAAATACAAAACGCTTTCCATCACTGGCAGCAATGAAAGTGTTATGCTTTAAAAAGAATCAAGCTAAACTTGAACTATTACTAGATGAAAACCTTACTTTTAAAACCCTTGAAGAAATGTTTCCACAACGTGAAGCTCCCAAAATGGTTCTAGAAGTCCTTATCGAATCTAGTAATGATAAAAAAGTCATAATTTGGAATAAATACATTAAAGGCATTCGAAGTTTTATTCGTAGAACCCCCCTTGAAAAAGAATTTCTTTTGCAGTATTTTTCAAGAAGATTACGTGAAAAAATTATAGACTGGCTCAAGCCAATAAACCAGAAAGAAGCTATAAGTTTTTTAAAGAAATCTGAGTTTTGTTTTGTATTACTAACCCAAGAAAATAGAGGTGATTTTAAAATGAATGAAGATGAAAAATATGCATATAAAATAGGTAAAATTGTGGGAAAGTATATGAATTTCAAGAAAAAAGCCAAAGAGGAGTCTAATGCAATTTCAGACTTACTCACATATTCAACATATGACCGTGAAAAACTTCGGTTTGCATTCAAACGAGTTTCAATAGGAGTCAGTCTTTCTAAAGCAGAAGAAGAAGAGTTGAATGGAATTAGATCATTCATAAAAAACGAACTGCCATCAAATGAAATATCTGATGAAAACGCTTCTAAAGATTACTCATATTTCTTTTACAAAGGCTTTTTTGAAGCTCTAGAAGAAAAGGTGATTTAAAAAATGGATGAAAATTTGAAGACTGAAATGGTTTTTTACTACGAGTCACGTCAAAACCCAAATGGGGACCCTGGATTTGAAAACCAGCCGCGTTTAATGCCAGATGATACAATAATAGTTACTGATGTAAGAATAAAACGAACAATCCGCGACTATGCTAAAAACACTTTAAAACAAACAATTTTTGTAGACTCAAATGAAGATGATGAAATAGTAACCGCTGATAATCGTGCGAAAGAACTTATTGGAGATTTAAAATCAGATGTTGTATTAGCACTTATTGAAAAAACCTTTGACACTCCTCTTTTTGGTTGTTTAGTGCCAATAAGAAAAGGAAAAAAAGAAAATGATTCAGAGGAGGAGGGAAGTTCTAAAAAATTGACCGGGCCAGTACAATTTGGAATTGGAAGGAGCGTAAATAAAGTTAAAGTGATTTCTCCATTAATTTCAGGAGCATTCGTAGGCAAAGAAAAAAAAGCAAAAGAACAAAATAGAACGTTTGGAAAATTTTATTCAGTTGAATATGCATTAATTAAGATACCTGGCGCGATAAACCCAACAAACTTAGGTAACTATCGAGAAAATAAAAACGTGCAAAAAAGATTTGATGAAACCAGCGCAAAACTATTTGAATGCCTTTGGAATGGAACTAACAGTTTAATAACTCGTTCAAAGTTTCCGCAAAGAAGCGTATTCTACCTTGAAGTGACCTACAAAGGAGTGATTTATAACGATTTAAGTGTTTTAATCGAAGAAAACGAAAAAATGAAAGGCTTTACTAAAGGACTGTGCGAAAAACCATTTATTTTTGACAAACTTATTTCAGCATTAGAAAAGAGAAAGAATGAAATCAACCTAATACGCGTTGCCGCGTGTGAAGAACTTTCACAAGATGCTAAAGACCTAATTTCAAAACTTAAAGCAAAAGGAATTAAAGCAGAGGAGATATAAAAAATGAGTAAGGGTAAAGTGAATATAATTTCATTTGATGTAGAAGGAGATTTCGCAGCTTTTAAAGACCCGACAGTAACAACCAGTCAATCTGTTTACTACGCTCCTTCAAAAAGTGCAGTAATAGGCTTTATAGGCGCGATTCTTGGCATTGAACGAGGAAACGAACTTGGTGAAATCTACTCTAATGAATTAAAACAAATCCTAAAAATAACAAAAATTGGAATACGCGTAAATTCAAATTCTAGAAAAATAAGTTTTTTTACAAATCACCGCTCGCTCAAAAAACCTGGAGTGAAACCATTTAAAACAGAATTATTACTCGAACCAAAATACACTTTCTTTATTCAAACAAGCGATGAAGATTTAGAAAAAAAAATCTACAATGCAATTAAAACCAAGAATTATTACTATTCTCCATTCCTAGGACACGCTTACTGCTTAGCCAGAATATCCAATCTAAAAATAGAAAGCGCAGATGAAATTAAGCCTGAAGGTAAATTGATTTCTACCATAGTTTTGGATGAAACCAACGAAAATGAAACTAACAGTGAATTTGAATTACAACTAGTTCCAGTAGAAGAAAAGTATAATCTTATAATAGAACGCCACCTCTACCATTATATAGATAATGAAAAACTTGAAAGGAGAGTTTTTCGTTACTGGATTCCAATTTCTAACTCAAAATTCCAACTTAAAGGAATAGGTGATACTAACTTATCCATTTTTTTAAAAACAGAGGGGATGAACGAAGATGAAGCAATATGCCTCTTCTAACGGTTCTGAAAAAACCAAGTTTCTTTCACACCCTGTTGAAAATAACCTGACTTTAGCAGAGCACTCTATAATCGTGGCTGAAAAATCAAAGGAATTAGTTTCAAATATTTTTAACGGCGAGCTTGAAGAAACAGCTTTTTACGCTGGTTTTTTGCATGACATAGGTAAATTAAATCCATTCTATCAAAAGCTTTTCAAGATCGCAGATTATGAAAAGAGAAAAAAACTAGAAGAAGAATTAAAAAAAAGTTATGCGCAGCGTCATTCAATCTTATCAGCACAGGCGGCTGAATCACTTTTAGAAAAGGAGCAAAAAATTAACGTTTCAGAAAAAGAGCAAAAAAAATTCACTCTCATCGCAATTGCATCACACCACTCAGCTTTAAAACAACTTGATCAATTTGAAACGGGGGAAGACCGTGAAAAGCTTATAAAGAGTCAAAATGAAATGTATGAAAACTTGAAAGAGTACTTTCATGAAATTGAAAATAATGATAAAATTCCAAAACTTAATTTTGCTTTATGCCTTAAGAATTTTATACGCCCAATCTATTTTGATGAAAGTTTTAAGAATAAAAATCAAGAGGATTATCTTAAAGCAGCGGTTATTTTTTCCTCGCTTCTTCAAGCCGATCGCGGAAGTTTTAGAGATTGGAAGACGCCAAACTTTGATATAAACATCCCCACTAAGAAACTGATTAAAGAAGACTCAAAATTATCTGAATTGCGCACTGAATTTCAAAATGAAATAATTAAAGAATATTTAAAAAGTAATTTGCAGGATAAAATACTAGTTTTGGAAGCGCCAACAGGAATTGGAAAAACTAAAATTTTCCTTGATTTGGCAATGTTAATAAAAAAAAATAATATTGAACGCGTACTGTATTTTTCTCCTCTTTTAACACTAACTGAAGATTTTGAAAGCAAGTTAAGAGAACTAATTGACAAACAAAATGAAAAAAGCATACTAATATATAATCACCTATTTTCAGGAACGCTCAGCGAAAAAAATGATGAAAACAGGTTAGATAAAGATTCATGGGTTTTTGAAACAGAGTCATTTAATCAAAAATTAATTATAACAACAACGCAAAGACTTTTAATGACACTTTACTCAAATAAAGCTTCTGATAAAATCAAATTATTATCCCTTAAAAACTCGCTTTTAATAATAGATGAAGTGCAAACTATACCTAAATCTTTACTCGCCAATCTAATTACCATGCTGAAACTTATTTCAGAGCGCATGAATTCCAGAGTGCTTTTAGTAAGCGCTACAATCCCAGACCAATTAAAAGATCTTCCTCGAATACAAAATGATGAAATAAAAAAAATAAAAAAAAAATATTTAGAAGAAACAAATAAAAAAATTGTTTTCTCCCCTAAATCTGAAATTATTGAAAAATTAACTAATGAATCATCTGAAGCTAAAATTCTGGTGATGGTAAACACTAGGAAAAAAGCAATCAATTTATTTAAAGATTTATCAGAAAATAAAGAAATATCTGAAAAGTTCAAAGATATTGATTATATTTCTTCTGGAATAAAGAAAGGTGACAGAGCTAAAATTATAGAGCAACTAAAAACACTAACAAGTAAAATTGTTGTATCCACTCAAGTTCTAGAAGCGGGTGTTGATATTAGTTTTTCAAAAATTTACCGTGAAATGGCGCCTCTTGACAATATAATACAAACTATGGGGCGCCTTAATCGTGAACTAGAGAAAACTGAACCTGAACTTGTTGTTTTTACTGAAAACCCCGGCGACCACCTTCCCTACAGCGAACTAGAATTTAAAGAGTCTCTAAAAATTCTAAAAAAAGTAGAAAACTCTGAACAACTTTATGAACAACTTCCAAGCTACTATCAAAGTATATCTGAAAAAAATGAGAGGATTAAAAAATTTAATGAAGATATTGAAAAAAAATTTGAAACACTTGATTTTATAGGAATTTGGGAAGAAATCAATAAAGAAGCTCATTTAGAAGAAAATGAAGAAACCATTTTTATCCCCTCTGCTGAGGAATGGGATAAAGTGAAAGGTAAGTTACTGAAAGGTGAAATTCAATCATTAGCTTATTTAACCGCTAATCTTCCTCCAAGCCAAAAACTCAACCTTGAAAATTTTGATGAAGAACTCTTAGAAAAAAATATTCTACTACCAAAAAAAGAATACTTAGATAAAATTTATGATAAGAAAACAGGTTTGGACAAATGGTTGGCGTTGGACAAATGATTAAAACAATAAAAACGTGCGTTGCTTTACTTGAGACAACAGAGCAAAGCAAGAATCTTAACATTCAACACCTAAGAGGATTTATAGGTTACTTATTTTTAGAGGACGCTGAATTTCATCATCACAACGTGAACTCTTACCACTACCCACTAGTGCAATATAAAAAAATTGATGAAAAACCAGCTATTTTAGGACTACAAGATTATGCTGAAATTCTAATGAAAAAAATATCAATCGTAGATTCAATAACAACTCCTAACTCGACAATAAAAATAACAGCAACGAATCTAAAATTTTCAACGACTGAACTAAAAGAAGCGAAAACCCTTTTTGAATTTACCACTCCCTGGATAGCATTAAACGAAGAGAATTACAAACTATATAAAAAATTTAACGCAGTTGAAAAGAAAAAACTGCTTGAAAAAATACTGATTGGAAATGTTCTAAGCGCATTAAAAGGACTTGGAATTCTTGTTGATTATAAAATAACTGCTGAAATAATTGATTACAAGCCGGTTTCAGTTAACGCACATGATAATTTTTTTCAAGGCTTTAAAGCCCACTTTATACTTAATATAAACTTACCTGAGTTAATCGGCCTTGGAAAAAGTGTTTCAAAAGGATTTGGAACAATAATGAGGTTAACATGATTTTAGAGATCACAGAGCCAGGAGCATATTTATCAAGAAACCACGATCAATTTATTATCAAATTAAACGATCAGAAACGCGAAATTCCAGCCGTAAAAGTAGATGGAATTACAATTTCTTGCAATGCACTTATTACAACCTCAGCTATACAATTATGTTTAGAACGCAAAATTCAATTAGTACTATGCAATTATACTGGACGCCCTTACTGCCGTTTATGGTACCCCTCTTCTGGAAAAAACACAGAGTTACGCCGCCGTCAATACCTAGCGATCAGAAATTCAATTGGCATTCAAATAATCCAACATATTTTAAAAATTAAATTTGAAGAGCAGAGAAAACTCTTAATTGATCTCAGTAATAATCGTAAATTTAAAACTTCTGAAACAATTCAAGCTTTAAAAATTTTAAATGATTCAATCAAATCACTCAACACGCTACCTATGAATAACGTAAAACAAACGTTATTAGGAATTGAAGGAAACTGTTCAAACAACTATTTCCAAGCGATTAACTCTATACTACCTTCAAAATGGAAATTTTCAAAACGCAGCCAACACCCAGCTAACGATCCTTTTAACGCCTTGCTCAACTACGCTTATGGCATGGCTTATCAAGAAGTTGAAAAAATAATAATTTTATCAGGGTTAGATGAGAATGCTGGTTTATACCACGCTGATCAATATGGAAAGCCAACACTATCTTTTGATTTAATTGAAATTTCTAGACCAAAAATCGATAGACTAGTCATAACTTTAATATCTAAACGTAAAGCGAAAGATAACTGGTTTGAATACAACGAAGGTGAGGTATCACTATCTAAAATCGGGCGAATACAACTAATAAAAGCTTTCCACGATAAGGTAAGATTATCTTTACAAAAAGAAACTTGGACTTTAACTCGCTGGGTTATTGATAAATTAATGGGAGGAGAATAATGAAAAATCAATTATACTACGCAACATACGACATAACAGATGATAAAATACGTAAAAAAGTTTCTACCATACTAAAAGACGCTGGTTTTACACGCATACAATACAGCGTTTTCTGTGGACCGCTAAACAAACAACAGAAAAAAGACTTGGTGGAAAACCTCAAAAAGATAACAAACACCGGCAGTGTTTACCTTATAGCAACATGTGAAGCATGTTACGGTAAACTAACAATAATCGGCAAAGGTTTTGATAAAGAATATGTTACTGGAGACAAAAAGGTAGAAATATTTTGAACGAGTTCGTAACTGTTACTGATGTGGTTGAACATGCCTTCTGTCCAATGTTCACATATTTTCGTTTAATAACAAACATACCGCAAAACGAAAAACGACGTGGAACTGTACAAAAAGGACGCGAGGTTCACGAAATCAGACAGCATAACAACCCAAAATACATTCCAAAAAATATTAACAAAGGAGTTAAAATACGAGCCGTTACACTTTACTCTCAAAAACTAGGCTTAATCGGAAAAATAGACCATGCAATAATAACTAACAACAACATAATACTTTTTGAACAAAAATACTCCAAACCATTTATTAACCAAACCCTACGAGTACAACTTGGATTACTCTCACTTTTACTAGAAGAAAAATATAACAAAAAATGTGATAAAGCGCAAGTGCAATTCCTACAAGAACCACGTAAAACTATTCACGTAACTATCAATAAAAAAATGAGAAAAAAAGCATTAAACACGTTAATTGACATGAAAAAAGTTATAAATGACGGTCGAATGCCACACGCGCATTATGATGGGCGATGCGCGGATTGCACTTACCACTTAATCTGCCCTGTCGGTTCTTTAAAAAGGAATCAATAATAAAACAAAACCACAAAATAAACTTAAAACGGAGTTATCCAAAACCTTTTTTAAAAAGATCTGAGTAATTTTTTTGCCTGTCCGAAAGGACAATCCATTATAACAAGGATTGAAACTTAAAATTAACACCCTCCCCAGTTCCACTATTAATGTCCGAAAGGACAATCCATTATAACAAGGATTGAAACTCACGTTCGGCGTCGAGTTCATAAAATCCAGTATCAGTCCGAAAGGACAATCCATTATAACAAGGATTGAAACTGGCGAGGAGTTTAACTCGAAGGAAGGCGTGTGGTGGTCCGAAAGGACAATCCATTATAACAAGGATTGAAACTTATATTCTCAAGAATACGGAAACTGGGGAGTATGTCCGAAAGGACAATCCATTATAACAAGGATTGAAACACGAGTAATAGTTTAGTTATCGCTACACCGAGAAGTCCGAAAGGACAATCCATTATAACAAGGATTGAAACATTCAGCGTGTTGATAATCAACGTGAGTATCACCAGTCCGAAAGGACAATCCATTATAACAAGGATTGAAACATATTCTCCTCATTGGTTGTAATCCTCTTCTCATGCTGTCCGAAAGGACAATCCATTATAACAAGGATTGAAACTTTAAAGGATGTTGTTCGTGCTATTAAGAAAATGGGTCCGAAAGGACAATCCATTATAACAAGGATTGAAACGAGACAATGTAGTTGTTGAAGGTGATGCTATGGTGTCCGAAAGGACAATCCATTATAACAAGGATTGAAACCGTTTGCTTTTGAGTTGGAGGATTAAAACCAACCGGTCCGAAAGGACAATCCATTATAACAAGGATTGAAACAGTAAAGCCACTCAAAAGCCGTCTTATCTTTCTTGTCCGAAAGGACAATCCATTATAACAAGGATTGAAACGTGAAAGTGAAACTACTCCGGTAATCGCTTAGATCGTCCGAAAGGACAATCCATTATAACAAGGATTGAAACTTTTAATTTTATTGCAGGACGCCAGCCTGTAATAGTCCGAAAGGACAATCCATTATAACAAGGATTGAAACACTTGTATTACTTTCTTTTTTTTCTGCTTGCGATGTCCGAAAGGACAATCCATTATAACAAGGATTGAAACTTTCTCAATCTCCCACCATAAGAAACACAACTCAACTGTCCGAAAGGACAATCCATTATAACAAGGATTGAAACTAAATACTTATATTAATAAAGATGTTATTATTGACGTCCGAAAGGACAATCCATTATAACAAGGATTGAAACTAAATGGACACTTATCCGGTGTTTGTGAGTTGGCGTCCGAAAGGACAATCCATTATAACAAGGATTGAAACTTCAAACTATAAGTATTAGCGTCAATAGTAATGCTGTCCGAAAGGACAATCCATTATAACAAGGATTGAAACTTGAGAGACTATTAGAAGGTGAAGGGTTTTTCGCGTCCGAAAGGACAATCCATTATAACAAGGATTGAAACAAGAATTGGGATGGCGTGGGGTTCCAACCGAAAGGTTGTCCGAAAGGACAATCCATTATAACAAGGATTGAAACAAGGATATGAGAAAAGATTATTATGAAGCGATGAGGGTCCGAAAGGACAATCCATTATAACAAGGATTGAAACAAAGGAGGACTTCGTTGACTCGGCTGGCTGTGAGGGTCCGAAAGGACAATCCATTATAACAAGGATTGAAACAGCAAACAGTTGGTTGGAGTTGAATTGAAAGGGGGGTCCGAAAGGACAATCCATTATAACAAGGATTGAAACTGAAGTCATGCTACTAGTCCAACTAAACTGGCTAGTCCGAAAGGACAATCCATTATAACAAGGATTGAAACTAGCGAACTGGTAAGCTAGCGTGCTCTTACCGTCAGTCCGAAAGGACAATCCATTATAACAAGGATTGAAACCGTGAACCCTGAGGGTAAGCTTTCCGGGCAGGTTGTCCGAAAGGACAATCCATTATAACAAGGATTGAAACAGGGTTCAATTTTTTTTTAAGTGTTAAAATGAGGTGTCCGAAAGGACAATCCATTATAACAAGGATTGAAACAGATAAATATGAAAGCCATGCTTTGTTCTGAAAACAGTCCGAAAGGACAATCCATTATAACAAGGATTGAAACTCACGTTAGGCAGCGCCAGCGTTTCATTATCATAGTCCGAAAGGACAATCCATTATAACAAGGATTGAAACTATGAGGTGGTTTAAAGATGAATAAAAAAGAGTTTGTCCGAAAGGACAATCCATTATAACAAGGATTGAAACATTGCTTTTTGTATTTCCTCATCGCTCATTTTTTGTCCGAAAGGACAATCCATTATAACAAGGATTGAAACGTAATACTCTTTCAACAGGCAATAGTGTTAATGTTGTCCGAAAGGACAATCCATTATAACAAGGATTGAAACTTATTACCACTAGCGTCAACACGCTCAGTTTCCATGGTTTTTTAATCGTGGCCCCATTGAAGCCATTGTTTTAGACTTTGAAACTGTTTGAGTTTGAACACCCCATTGAAAGTAACGTTTTAAAGAAAAAAAATCTTAAAGTGAGTGAAGTCGCTGTTAAAAGTTGAGCTCGTTACAGCCGATTGGTTTTAAATTTTAATCGATTGTTAATTTAATCATGAAAAACATTTTCATTGAAGAGAACAAAGCGCCGGTTGTGAGTGATTACAATGTGGAGTTCGTGGAGAGGAAAGGACTAGGCCACCCGGACACTCTAATCGACGGGATTGTGGAGAAGGCTAGTGTGGAGTTGAGTAAGTATTATTTAAGCGAGTTCGGAAGGGTTTTGCATTATAACATTGACAAGGGTTTGATTGTTGGAGGGTCTTCCAACGTAGGGTTTGGCTGGGGCGAGGTTACAAAGCCAATTGAAGTGATAATCGCGGGCAGGGCGACTGATTCTTTTGAAGGGAAAAAAATCCCAGTGGATGACATTGTCATAAAAGCAGCTGAAGATTACCTGAAGGAAAACACCCGCTTTCTAGACTTAAACAATGAAGTGGTCTTAAACTCTAAAATCCTGCGCGGTTCAAGCGATTTGAATCAAATATTCACCAGAAGCGATGGCGCGCCCTTAGCTAACGACACTTCTTTCGGCATTGGCTTCCACCCTTTAACCGAAACCGAAAAACTAGTCCTGGAAACCGAGCGCTTTCTCAACAGCAAGAATTATAAAAAGAAAACACCAGCCGCTGGAGAAGACATTAAAGTGATGGGAGTGAGAGAAAAAAACCAAATCACCCTAACCATCGCAATAGCATTCGTGGCAAAACTAGTCAACAGCATAGAAGAATACATCCAACTCAAGGAAAAAATAACAGCCGACGTGCTGAAACACTCTCAAAAAATCACCGGCAGGCAAGTGTCAATAATCATAAACAACGGCGACTCGCACGAGAAAAAAGAAGTGTACTTAACAAAAACAGGTTTAAGCTGCGAAAGCGGGGATGATGGAGAGGTTGGCAGGGGAAATAGAATTAATGGTTTAATCACGCCCTTTAGAAGCATGTCACTCGAAGCAGCGGCTGGCAAAAACCCGGTGAACCATGTGGGCAAAATCTACAACGTCCTATCAGAAGAAATAGCCAAGGAAGTGGCCACCCTCCACCAAAACCAAGTGAAAGACTGCACGGTCTTAACAGTATCACAAATAGGCAGGAGCATAGCAGACCCGAAAAACCTAAACATTAGAATAACAATGAAAAAAGGAGAGAAACTCGAAGCAATTCAAAAACAAGTCCAAAACCTAGCAGAAGAAAAACTGGAAAACATAACAAAACTAACACGAGAAATCATCCAAGGAAAACACCAAATGTTCTAAAAATTAAAGAAAAACCATGACAAAACAATACATTTTTCAAAGAAAACCTTGACAAAACAATGATTTTTTTTCTATGAAATGCTTTTATTTTAATGTTTTAACCTAAAAGATAAGGTTTTGCTTGAACAAGCGCACAAGCGCTTTTACAAGTTATGAATAAAAATAAGAGTAAGATTATCATGTGATTTCAAGAAAGTTGATTGCCACGCGATTCCCTTAGTGAAAATATATATTGCTGTTTCAAGAGTTGAATCGTAGCCCCATTGAAAGTAAACGTTTTAAAGAAAAAAAAATCTTAAAGTGAGTGAAGTCGCTGTTAAAAGTCGAGCTCGTTACAACCGATTGGTTTTAAAAAACCTTTTTTGTTTAACTGTTGAACAATAATTAGCATTTCTATTTTTTTTATTAACTCCCTTAATAAAATCTAAAACTCTAAACACTTTTCTTTACAAAAAAATTTTAATACGCTTTTTTGATTGATTTTTTGATTCTTTCTTTTATCAACTCTCCAATCTTCGGTGGAAGCTCGCCAGGATTTGCAATAACAATATGATGCTCGTAATTATCTACATTAGCTTGTCTTGTGATGCCAACACCCCAAACCTCTACACCACGCTCTTTCAAATCTTTTAAAACATTTTTAGTTGAGTACGGGTCCCCGCTCTCCCCGTCAGTCAACACCAGCGTGACTAGTTTTCTCTCACCTGTCTTAAACTGGCTCCTTTCACTCGCTGGCAACGAGTCAATAAAATTTAAAATCTTTTGCAAGCTTAAATGCTCTAAAGTCTTGTGTTCTGAAGGGTTTGAAAGCCTGGCGTGCGCGTTCACCTTAGTTTTAAGCGAGAGTTCAACCCCCGGAGGTTTGATTTCATTGTCTTCCTCTCCAAAACGCCTTATCCAAGTTTTGATTTCAAAACCAGCGTTTGGCAAACCCAACTTTTGACGCTTTTCAGCAAGACTCTTATTATAATCATCCACCCCCTCCATCAAAAGCACTGCGGACTGCCTTTGCAGTTTAGCTTTATCCTCCCTTTCCATAGACTTTGACATGTCGCAAACCATAGCAAGCAAAACTTCTTTCGGATAATAAGCAGTGCTTTTCACCCTAGGCTCTATCTTGCGAAAAACCTGCGCGGGAAGGTTCTGCTTTATCTTCACAAAAGCAGTAGGAAAAACACCTGGCTCCAGCACGTTCCCTCTTGTGGAAAGCTCTCCAGGAGCCCTGTTCAAAACAATATGCTCGTCCACAATGTTTCTAAGCTCACCCGCAAGCTGCTTGACGTACGGCTCCACCTGCCTGAAATCCTCGTTATAGTCAGCAGCCTGCTCTTCTTTAACGCCCTCAGCCTCCAAAGTCATCCTCTTAGCTTTTTCTTCAACACTCTCACTCTTAAACTTTAAAGCAATCTTCTTCATGTCCTCTCTAGACAGTCCAAAAGGCGCTTCCTTTCCACCACCTATACTAACCAACTCCTTTTTAACCACTTCACCTCCAAACTTTTTCTCATCCTCATCAAGAAACTTCTTAAAAACAGGCTCAAAATACTTCTCAATCAAAGGATGACGCAAACTTGTTTCAGGCGTTTTCTTCAACAAGTCGATAAGATCAACACCACTCTTATCACGCAACTCCTTCAAAGCGCTTTCAACCTTCAAATCCAAACCTTTCGGAACCTCGTTAAACATCGCGTTGTACGCCAACGCCTCAAGAAATTGAGCGCTTAACATTCTAGACGTTGGCTGCACCTTCAAAACCGCCTCCCTCGCCTCTCGAATCGGCTTAAACTGTTTAAGAGCCTCCTCAACCTGAATATCATCACAAACATTGTACAAAACAAACTCCCTTTTGTTTTTAATCCTGTCCCAACTGCTCAAAAAAGCATCCGGCTCTTTAAGCAAGTGCATGAGATGACCAATCTCATGGAAAAAACTCCCCAACCCCCCCAAACCAGAAGGAACCCCTTTTTCTTTAGCCTGTACAAGCCTGTTCGGAGAAAGCACAATCTCCCTCTTTTCAGGATCAAAATAACTCGTCTCCACATTACCAACCCTAAAACTAACCCCAGTCCCAGCAGTAAACGCTCTAAGAAAAGGCTCGTGCCTCTCAATCAACTCATTCATCTCCTTTAAATACTCTTTACTGAAAGCCATTTTTCACTTCAACCCATGCTTCCTCATTTCTCTTCTCAGCATTTCTCTAACATTATCTTTTGCAATATCTACAGCTCTTTCACCTTTATTGTTTACTGCATTTAATAGTTTTTCAATCCCCCCCTGTTTTTCAGCGTGTTCAAGTAATATTTTCACGGTTTTGTCGCGTCCGTTGTAACTGGCGTGGTGTAGTGGCGTCCAATCGTTCTCATCTTTCGCGTTTGGGTTTGCCCTGTTTTGAAGTAATGTTTTCACGGTTTTGTCGTGTCCGTTGTAACTGGCGTAGTGTAGTGGCGTCCACCCCTCATCGTCTTTCGCGTTTGGGTTTGCCCTGTTTTGAAGTAATATTTTCACGGTTTTGCCGTGTCCAAAGCGACTGGCGTGGTGTAGTGCCGTCCACCCCTCATCGTCTTTCGCGTTTGGGTTTGCCCTGTTTTGAAGTAATATTTTCACGGTTTTGTCGCGTCCCATGTTACTGGCGTGGTGTAGTGGCGTCCAATCGTTCTCATCTTTCGCGTTTGGGTTTGCCCTGTTTTGAAGTAATATTTTCA